>Ga0137376_10000286_pt1 | contig 21294 bp, 22 predicted proteins | sample SagtaG_23_FD_104814 | JGI IMG/M metagenome (GOLD analysis project Ga0137376, IMG submission 104814) | Vadose zone soil microbial communities from Sagehorn Ranch, Mendocino, California, USA - Sage2_L_20_16 metaG | ecosystem: Environmental > Terrestrial > Soil > Vadose zone | place: USA...
AGCGGGATTGAGCCCGGCCATCGCCGATGCCATCGCAGCGAACCAGCGCCCCGCGAGCATGGCCAAGGACGAGGAGACCGTCTACGACTTCGTCTCGGAACTGCTGGCGACGGGCAGCGTCTCGGACCCGACGTTCCAGCGCGTCAACGACACCTTCGGCGAGCGCGGCGTCGTCGATCTCGTCGGTACCGTCGGCTACTACAGCCTGGTGTCGATGACGCTGAACGTCGCGCAGGTGCCACTGCCCGCCGGAGTCACGCCGCCCCTGAAGTAGGGCGGGGAGCTCACGATGGGCCAAGCAATCGAAGAACTCGCCCACTTCATCGCCGGTACGCCGTGGGAAGCGATCCCCAAGTCCGTCCGCGAGCACGCCAAGCTCGTCTTGCTCGACACGGTCGGTGTGATTCTTGCCGGCTCAGTCCAACCCGAAGTCGCTGGCGTCCGTGCGCGACTGACCGCGACCGGCGGCCATGGCGCAACGATCCTGGCACCGGGAGCGCCGACGTCAGATCCGCGCACGGCGGCGTTTCTCAACGGGCTGGCCGGACGCTCCATCGAGCTGTGCGAAGGCCATCGCTACGTCTCCTGTCAGGGCGCCGTGCAGGCGTTGCCGACGGCGTTGGCCTGCGCCGAATGGCTGCAACGATCCGGCCGGGAGACTCTTAGCGCGCTCATCTTCGGGTACGAGGTCGCGGCCCGACTGGGCGCCGGACTGACGGCGCGTCCGCTCGCTCACCAGAATGGCCAGGCGCCCTTGCTTGGCGCGGTGGGCGCTGGCGCTCGGGTGCGCGGATTGAACGGCGACCAGACGAGCCTGGCGCTCAGGCTTGGCGCGGTCCTGATCCTCACACCGGGCTACACGAACGCCGTCGCCGGTGCCACCGCACTGAACGTCGCAGGGGGCATGAGCGGCTTCGCGGGAGCATTGGCGCCAGAGCTGGCGCTGGCCGGCGTCGCCGCGCAGCCGAACGCGATCGAAGAGGCGTTTGGCCAGCTGGTCGGCGATGGCTTCCGCCCCGAGGCCGTGACGGAAGAGCTCGGCCAGCGATGGGAGATCACGCGGAACTATTTCCGGCTCCGCGCCTGCTGCAATCCGATCTATTCCGCGCTCGACGCGCTCGAGGACATCCTCACCGAGCACAAGCCGCTTCCCGAGCACATCGCACGCGTCGACGTCGCGACGTATCGGTTCGCCGCCAACATGCGGGAGCCCGACCCGGTCAACTACTTCGCGGCGAAGTACTCGTTCCCGCACGCGGCGGCTGCGCTGATTCTCCGAGGGAACGCGGGGTATCACGCGTTCACCGAAGAGGCGGTTGCCGATCCCGCGATCGCGGCAATCCGCCGGAGAGTCGCTGTTCGAGAGGATCCGGCGCTCAACGCCAGCGTGCCGCGACTCAAGCCAGCCCGGGTGACCGTCACGTTCACCGATGGGCGTCAGGTCACACGGCTGCGAGAAAGCGCACGCGGCGACTTCCAGGAGCCCTATCGAGAAGACGAAGTTCGGGCGAAGTTTCGAGAGCTGGCGGGTGTGGTGCTCAGCCCCGGCGCCGTCACTCGCGTGGAGGAACTCGTCGAGCGACTCGATGAGCTAGAGCGCCTCTCCGATCTCGTCGTCGCGCTGACGCTCTGAGCCAGTGGGCCGGCTTAGAGCAGCTTGCCTTGTTCTTGCTTGCAAGCAGGTCGAAGGTTATGGGACGCCGCACTGCTGGAGCGCGAACGCTTCCGCTGAGGTTATGCGGCAGACGTCACCTCCTCGCGAGCGGATTGGGAGTCGGCTCGGCGACCTTGGTGAGGACGTTTCGATCGGTGTGGTGAAACGGCTCCGTCTTGCCCCGAATCATAAGCACAGTGTCCTCGTCGTAGGCCCAAGTGCCGTCGGGGTTGATCGTGACCTTGATCCGGTACTCGATGGTCTTGAAGGCATATTCGAGGAATGGATTCGAGCAAATTCCGTTCATCTCTGAGCCTCGCGCGGCCACGAGCTCTAAGCTCGTGTCGTCCTTGGCAGCGCGGCCGAATGCCATAGCGACCTGTCCGCGCGGGATGGCAAGAGTCTGGATCAGATTGCCGGTCGCCGGTTCCCAGAGCCAGTAGCCGACCTGGTCATGGTAGGTCTCGACCTCCCCCGGCTTCACGATGTGCGTGTGGTAGCGCAACCCATAGAAGAGCTGCGGGCCGTTGGTCTGGGGATCGATCGGCTGCAGTTCGATGCGTTCAACGAACACTTGCTCCTCCGGGCCCTCGGCCTTGGGGTTGACGTCAAGGCTGCGAGTGCCCTGCCAGATTCCGGCCAGGCCGGTCAGTGGCCCGAGATTCTTCAGCGTGTGAACGTCGAAGTCAGAGGGTTCGGTGTAGACGTCCTCGAGATAGTCGGTCATGGCAGAGTAGCCTCCGGCCGGAATCTTATCCTTCTCCATCGCGACCGGCTCGTCGAGTCGCAGGTCCGTGGTGACCACCGCCGGCCGCCTCACCTCGACGATCTCCAGACCGCCGTTGACCTCACGCGTCACCGTCGCGCTCAGTACGGCGCCTCGCGTTTATGCTCCCGCGTGAGACATGGCGTCCGACGTCGTGACAGGGCCCACGGCGCTCACCCGCCGTCAGAAGCCCCGCCGTTTCCAACCGAACGGTTGGGGCAGGCGTGAACGAGCCAAAGGCGGCGGCCGCACTTTAGCGTCGCCGACCTCCACGCGATGGTGCTGTGTTCTACGGCTCGCCCAACGGTCGGAGCGTCATGCTGAAGCACGCCAGTTTCACCCCCGATCCGCCCGCGTAGGCGCTCCGCAGCGCACAAGCACGCCGGCTTGACCGAAAGGCGCTCCGGGGCCCCGTTCGAAGCGAGACCGGCTCATCGTGTGCTCGTCGTCGGGCTGGAGGGGTGATGACGTATGCGTACGACGGTTTAGAAAACTACACCCTCCGGCATATTCTCTCTCTGATCCCGCCTTCCTATGCTGTGCGTAAGAGGGAGGGAAACGAGTGATGAGAGGTAAGAGCCAGGTAGTGCTGGCGGTCGGCAGCCTGGCGCTCGCGGGCTGCGCCGCCGCAATGCAGTACACCGTAACGGCCGACCTGCTCAGACAACCCTCTCGGGTCTTCCAGGGCGACATCTTCGACATTGCTGGCCCATCACCCGCCTTCACTCCTCCGGGCGGCCCCTCGAGCGAAGCCCCGACACTGCCGGGCCAGCCGGCCGAGATCACGGCCGGGCGACTTCTTCGACGCGCCCCACGGCTAACTCTGTCACGCCGCTTGGACCCACGGCCTTGGGGAGAACTCGGCCGCACGGAAAGGCGGCCGGCTGAGGCCGCCATGCCAACCGGTGAGGTGGGGGGTCGACCTTACGGGCGCCCTTGAGGTGGCGCGGGCTGCAGGACCTAGCGATCGCCCTCGAACTTCGAGAAGTCCGGCGACGCGCTGGGCGAAGACGGCCGTGGGACCCGAGCACGTGGCCAGCAGGACCAAGCACACGGCGAGTACGACACTGCTGTTCTTCATCACAGAGGACGCTGAATGGTCAGCGCGTCGTGCTCGCGAGCGGGTCGTTCAGCACCCTCGGCATAGCTGAGCGCTGTCCGCCCCGCGCCTATGAATTCGCCGCGGGCATGCCGGCGGCGCTATGCTGACGACAGTCGCTTGATCCCTTCCTTGTTGGTTCTTGGTGGAGGTGCCGCGATGACCTGCGAAGACTGCGAGGAGCTAAGCGGATCCGGAACCTTCGAAAAAGCCGCGCATGAGATCGCCGCCCGTCTCGCGTCACGTCCGACCCGCGTGCTGGCGCGGTTACTGCCCCTGGGCGTGAGGAAGGCGCTCGTCACCGTTCTCCTGACGGTGACCAACGACCTCCGCAGGTAGATCAGGGAAAGACGCCGCGTCTCGTTTCGACGTCAGGCCGCAGCCGCCGGAACACCGGCGCGCGTAGCCGCCGCTGCATGACCTCCGGGTAGTTCTCAGCCCTCACCCGGCTCTGAAGTTCTCCGAAGGATAAAACGGGATCGGCTCTACGCGGTTCACGCTGCTTCCGGAATCGTCAGGCCCTTCGGCGGGCACGGGCGCGAAAGTCCGCAAGCTCATGGATCGTGTCGTCCTCGGACACCACTTTGTCGAAGGCGTCGGGTTCCTCGTCGCGGCGGCGCGGAATCGCAGGCTCGCGGGTAGGGAGCTGGCGTCGTAGCCGGACGCTGGTCGTCTCGCAGGCATCGTGGCGGAGGCTCTCGCTATCAGCGATGTACTGCCGGCCGTAGCCGATGGGCCGGCGGCACCGCGTGCACTGCGAGTCGGCGGTCGCGCGTTCGAGGATGCAGTATCTGTGTGCGCACACCTGTGTACAAGGCCCAGCCGCGCTCCCGCGTGGCTCAACGAGGCCGAGCCAAACGTCGGCTGGCTCGGCGCGCGCCTCCGCCCTCGCCCTCGCGGCCTGGATCTCCTCTGAGCTGCGGAATTGGCCAGCTCTAGATCCCACCGTTAGGCGGCCGCTGTTGTCCGCAGTAACACTTCCCTTTGTCACGCCGGTCCCCCCCCGGTTACCGTGCGCAATGACACCCGTGAATTAGTTAGATCGCCCAGCGATGGTGCATGGCCTCTGCCACGCGAACATCCGCGGGGGGTTCCGGTCTCGGAGGCTCTCCGTTACAGGATGCGCTGAAAGATTTCCCGTCTTTGCCGCGCAGCTCAAGGTCGCTGTCTCTGCGAGCGGATCGTTCAGCCCCCGGCGGAAGACCGGCCATGCCTGTTCTCATCGCCGCTTGGTCGCTTGGCCCGTCCACAAGAAAGGCGACTAGGGCGAATACGCCCGTCCGATGGCATCCCCGTGGCGCTCTACGCAGGCCCGCATGCCTGCATCAAGGCGTCTTCGGAGTTCGATGAGCCGCGGTTCGGCCCCTGGGGGGTTCGAGCAAGACTGTCTCGTCGGGACGAAAGCACCGCAACACGTCGGGAGCATGACTGGTGACGACGATCTGCCCGCCAATGCCGGACAGAGACCTGAGTTGCTTGACGAGCATCCGGAGGCGAAACAGCTCGAGAGCAATTGGAGCGTCGCGCTGTCGCCCCGGGGCCAGCGCGACGATCATCGCGTCGAACCCGGCGCGGGCTGGCCGATTGAGCAGACACACGTGCCAGTCGACTCGCCGCGCTAGCTCCTCGCGCCGGCGTCTACCGCCTCGAGGCTAGCTTCGGCCCCGCTTGTCTCGCAGAAAGCCGCTGACCGTTATTCGAGCTCGCGACGCTCTTGCCAACGCTGTTGATTTGAACGTCATCAGGAACAGCGCGATGTGAAGGTGGACGAACAAAGGATGCAGAACACCACCCTGCATTTCGCGTCGCCATACGCCTCGAGAATTCATTTCGTCAAAACGTAAATCCAGAAGAATACACCGGTCGTCGACGTCGCCGTGGCTGTCGTCTTCGTGGACGTATCAGCGAGCGGCCGGAAGTGGCCATCCGAGATCTGTGGGTACAGGTCTCGATCAAATGCGATGACTTTGCCGACACTTCTCCGCCCGTCGAACGGCTGAGATCGCGGAAGAACTATATCTCTGTGTGATGTCGCCCCGGTGGGCGAATTCGCGTCGTGTCGTCGAACGCGCCACTCTCGCATCGAACGCGCGTGGGATGTGAGCGCCCGCCGTGAACTGCAATCTTCTGCGACATTTCCGCCCCGTGATCGGCAGCGCCAGCATGGTACGCGCGGTTCCCGGCACGCGCGTTGCTCTCCAGCCTCGCCACACCTGATCGAACGGGCGATGGAAGGTGTCACGATGAGGCGATGGATCGAAATGATCCTGACACTCCTCTTTTCATCGTCGATGGTCTCGACCGTCTGGTTCGAAGGCCCGCCACGCTCTCCAAGAGATCCGGAGCAACCGCACGTCCACGAGGTCAGTGGGCGACGCGCCGCGCGCCCGGCCACGAAGTCTTGGTTGCTCACGCGCGGGCATTCGACCGAAGAAAGGATGATTGTCGCTATGAAACGGTACCTCGGAATCGCGTTGGCAGTGCTCATCGTATCGTCGATGGTCGGGTATCGTCTGGCGGTTCGCTCCGGGGCGGACGGTATGAAGCGATGAAAGAGGAGCAGCTCATTTCGCCTGGGCACGCTGTGTTCCTGGCGCTGGTGTTCGCGATGGTGCTGCGCGTTGTCTCGTAGACCGATCCCACGGTCGCCTGCTCAGGCGGACGAAATCGCCCACACAGCCTATCTGGCGTCCTCGTACTGTCCAGGCTGCGACCTGGAGCGCGACCCGCTGAGGGAAATCTTGACCGTCCATTGGTGCGACGAGCATCGACCGCGGTCCGACGGCGTGGACGATCGGCGAACGACGCTCGGCCGAGACGGTCTGAGTGCTCTGCCCGAGGCCGAGGCCGAGACCAATCGCCTCTGGTGCGAGCTGCTCCATCGCACCCTAAACGATGCCGGCCGAGCGCCGCGCCCCCGACGACGGTCCAGCGCTGCGAACCGACGTGCCGCGGAAGGAAATGAACGATGCTCGTGATTCACTCGGTTGAGGCGTGTCGGCGCGGCCTTGACGCAACCATGTGGCGCCTCGACAAGGGGTATCTGCACTGCGATCGCTGCCGCCGGAAAAAAGGCCTCCCGCAACGCCGTCGCTCTCCTGTTCATCTGGCCGCGCTCTTCGGCCTCCTCGTGATCGTCGCCGCCTGGGTCGCGTTTGCCTTCGCAGAGTCCGGGCATCAGCGCGAGATCGATCAGGCCCTCGAGCCAGTCCTTGAAGAGCAGTCCGGCATGGATGACAAAGCGACTGGCGCGGATGACTCGCTCTATGAGATCACCGCCAGCATTGGCCAGCCAGGGCTGGAGGGGCGGCTCAAGAGCGCTCGTCACTCGGACGGTCTTCTGACGCTCGACCTCTCCATGCGGGAGTTCGTCGAACTCCAACGCCTCGATGACAACGGCCGTCGCTTCCTCTTGGGGCTTCCTGCGCACTGCAATCCCGGCATCACGGCCATGATGGCGCCCACATCAACGGTGAGGCGTCTTGTCGCGCTCATCACATGCACCGGGAGCCTGCACCGGTGACCCAGCAGAGTGCGGGAGGCGGTCGAGATCAGCCTCGGCCGAGCATAAGCGCGAATCTTCAGGAGGCGTGCATCACCGAGCCGAAGGGCGCCAGGCACTGCCCAGGCTGCTCACAACCCATCGAACGCGTCGATCTGGCGGTGTTCGACGCCGGAGCGCTGTTCCACCGGAAGTGCTTCGTGCAGGGTGGCGGGGCGTACAACCTTGTCCATGAGTTCCTCCGTCGCCACTATCCGTCAGCCTTCTGCGCCCGCTATCTCAGCAGGACGCTTGATATCCCATATGAGCAGGCGCAGAACGTCATAGCCGCGTTACGAATCGACGGGCAGACGATCATCCTACTCGGCGCGCGGTGCGCAGGTTGCCGCCGGTCCCAGCTGACGGTGCAGGCTGTCGCGTATGACGAAACTCAACTCCAAGGCGCCCCGAGCGGACTGATGGGACCCCCGGACCATAGAGCGTGAGGCGAGGGTGGTCAACCCTCACTACGCTTCAGTTTCGCTCGGCCAGCAGGTGTTCTCGCAGCAGGTCCTCAATCGCGTCCTTCTGCCAGACCCACCGCTCGAATGTGACGCCACAGGGGCAGGCGATCTCGAGGCAGTAGCTGTTCGGCCGTTGGCAAAGGCTCGCGTCCGCGGCGAGAGGTCCGTGCCCGCCGTGAGGGTGAGGGCAACGACATTCTGCAAGGGGTTCCGAAGTTCATGAGCAAGACCGGACGTCAGGCGGAAACGTCTCCTCCGCCATGGCGGTCGGTCTGCTTTGGTCCGGGGTCAGACGAGATGGCAGGCGACGCGGTGCGCCGGCGCCACCGCGCGCAGTGTAACGGGCTCCGCGCAGACGGGCTGCGCAAGTGGGCAGCGGCCGCGCAGGCGACAGCCTCCGAGAATGTCGATGGGGCTCGGCACCTCGCCGGCGAGCACGATACGCGCATGCCGCCTATCGGGGTCCGGCACCGGGACGGCGGAGAGCAGCGCCTGCGTATAAGGATGCAGGGGCCGCGTGAACAGCTCGGCGGTGGACGCTTCCTCCACGATCGTCCCCAGGTACATGACGGCGACGCGATGGGCGAGGTACTTCACGCTGGCGAGGTCGTGAGAGATGAACAAGTACGTCATGCCGAGCGTGGAGCGCAGCTCGTCGAGCAGGAGAATGGCCCGCACGCGGATGGAAACGTCCAGGGCCGACGTCGGCTCGTCGAGGACGACGAACCGCGGCCGCGTGGCGATCGCCCGCGCGATGTTGACGCGCTGGCGTTGCCCGCCCGAAAGCTCGTGCGGATAGCGATCGACCAGCTCGGCGCCCAGGCCGACCTGCGCCAGCACCTCGGCCACGCGCGCGCGCCGCTCGCCGGCGCCGAGCGTGGTGTGGCGCTGCAACGGCTCCTGCACGGTGCGCCCCACGCTGAGGCGAGGGTTCAGCGATGCCGTCGGATCCTGGAACACCATCTGTAGATTTCGGCGCTGGCGGCGCAGCGGCTCCGCGCTCAGCGCAGTGAGGTCCACGTCGCCGAAGATCACGCGGCCCGCCGTCGGCTCCACCAGGCGCAGAATCGAGCGCGCCACCGTGGACTTGCCGCAGCCGGACTCGCCCACGAGGCCGAGCGTCTCCCCCGGCGCGACGGCGAATGACACGCCGTCCACCGCGCGCACCGATCGCGGCGCTTGCCCGCCCAGCCGGTCCAGCCACGCCCCGGCGCCGCCGAGCGGGAAGTGCTTGACGAGGCCCTCAACGGACAGCAGTGCCACTCTCCACCTCGACGGCATGGCAGGCGACCTCGTGGCTCGCCCCCGCCGCGCGCAGCACGGGGCGCTCGCGCCGACACACCTCCAGCACGCGCGCGCAACGGTCGGCGTAACGACAGCCCGGCGCCGGCGCCAGCAGCGAGGGCACCGCGCCCGGGATGGGTTCCATTGCGACCTCGCGATCGATCCGCGGAATCGAGCGCACGAGGGCCTGCGTGTAGGGATGCAGCGGGCGCTTGAAGAGCGTGCGGACGTCGGCGATCTCCACGAGCTGGCCCGCGTGCATCACGGCCACGCGGTCGCACGCCTCGGCCACCAGGCCGAGGTCGTGGGTGATCAGCACGATCGACGCGCCCGTGCGGCGGCCGAGGCCGCGGAGCAGATCGAGGATCTGCGCGGCGATGGAGACGTCGAGGCCGGTGGTGGGCTCGTCGGCGATGAGCAAGCGCGGCGACGAGGCGATCGCCATGGCAATCATCACGCGCTGGCACATGCCGCCGGAGAGCTGGTGGGCGTACTGACGCGCGCGCCGCGCAGGCTCTGCGATCCCGACGAGCGTGAGCATCTCGATGGTCCGTCGCCACGCCTCGGCCCGGGAGACGTGCTGATGCAACTCGTAGAGGCGCGCGATTTGCCCGCCCACCGTGAGCACCGGGTTCAGCGCCGTGCGGGGACTCTGGAACACGAGCGCGATGCGCGCGCCGCGGACCTCGCCCATCTGCTCCTCGGGAAGGGCGAGGAGGTCGGCGCCCTCGAAGCGGATCTCGCCGCGCACGATGCGGCCGGGCGGCCGGATGAGGCGGAGCAGGGCGTGCGCCGTCACCGACTTGCCGGAGCCCGACTCGCCGACGACGCCCAGGATCTCGCGCGGGCGTACCGAAAAGCTCACGCTGTCGACGGCCTCCACGAGGCCGTCCTCGGTGGCGAAATGCACGGTGAGGTTGTGCACCTGGAGGAGCTCGCTCACCGCACCCCCCGCATGCGCGGGTCGAGAAGGTCGCGCAGGGTGTCCCCCACGAGATTGAACGCGAGCACGGTCAGCATGATGGCGAGGCCGGGAAAGAGCACGAGCCACCACTCTCCCGAGACGACGTAGCCGGCGCCCTCCGCTGTCATCTGTCCCCACTCGCTCTGGGGCGGCTGAATGCCGAGGCCGATGAAGGACAGCGCGGCCACGGTCAGGATCGCGAAGCCCATGGCCAGCGTGGCCTGCACGATGAGCGGCGGCACACAGTTCGGAAACAGATGGTAGAGGAGGATCTGGTGCGGGCGGTTGCCCACCGTGCGCGCCGCCTCCGCGTACTCCGTTTCCCGCGCCTTCAGCATCTCGCCGCGGATCAGCCGGGTGTAGATCGGCACGTGGGTGAGAGCGATGGCGGCGACCACGTTGGCGGTGCTGTTGCCGAGGGCAGCCGTGATGGCCAGGGCCAGGATGAACGCGGGAAAGGCCATGACCGCGTCCACCCCGCGCATGACCAGATGGTCCACCCAGCCGCCCCGGTACCCGGCCCCCGCGCCGAGGGTGGCGCCGAGGGTGAGGGCGATGGCCGTGGCGCTCAGGGCGACCAGCAGGTCGACGCGCCCGGCGTGGATGAGGCGCGAGAGCTGGTCGCGCCCGTAGAGGTCGGTGCCGAGCGGATGCCGCACGGAGATACTGGCCAGGGCCGCCGCGGCATCGGGCTCGTCTGGGTCGTAGGGCGCCAGCCACGGCGCCAGCAGGGCCGCGACGGTGACGACGAGAATCGCGCCGAGCGCCGCGAAAGAAAGCCGATTGCGGGCGAGCCGGCGCCAGGGCCAGGGCATCAGCGGAGGCGGATGCGCGGGTCGGCCAGCCCGTAGAGCAAGTCGACGGTCAGGTTGACGAGGACGTACATGACGGCCACGAACAGCACGAACGACTGGATCGGCCCGGCATCCTTGGTGACGAGCGAGGTCACGGCGTAGTGGCCGAGGCCGGGCCACGCGAAGACCATTTCCACTACGACGTTGCCCGCCATCAGGAATCCGAAGATGACGCCGAGCAGCGTGATGACGGGGATGAGCGCGTTGCGGAGGGCGTCGCCGTAGATGACACGCCGGCGCGGCAGCCCCGCCGCCCAGGCGGCTTTCACATAGTCGGATTCGAGGATCTCGAGCATGGTCGCGCGCACCATCCGGGTGAGCGGAGCCATCACGGCGAAGCCCAGCGTGAGCGCGGGGAGCATGAGGTGGTGGAGGGCGGAAAGCAGCGCGGTTCCGTGCCCGGTGAGGGCCGCGTCGATCACGTAGAGTCCCGTGAGGCGGGTGGGCGGAAGCACGTCGGCCGCGATGCGCCCGAGCGGTGGCGGCGCCACGCCGAGCAGGTAGAAGAAGACGTAAAGCAGGAGCAGCCCCGTCCAGAAGCTCGGCATGGCCACGCCGCCGACGCCGAGGAGCCGGCTCGCGTGGTCGAGCGCGGTGTCGCGGTGGACGGCGGAGAGCACCCCGAGCGGAATGCCGATCGCCGCCGCCACCAGGAGACTGGCAAGCGTCAGCTCCAGTGTGGCGGGCACGCGCTGCCGGAAGTCCTCGAGGACGGGTCGTCCCGTGCTCGAGGACTCGCCGAGGTCGGCGCGGAGCAGGCCGGTGAGGTAGCGCCAGTACTGCACATGGATGGGCCGGTCGAGGCCCATCTGCCGCTCGATCGCGGCGACGTGCTCCGGCGTGGCGAGCGAGCCCGCCTTGACGAGCGCGGGATTGCCGGGGAGCACGTAGACGAGCGTGAACGAGATCAGCGTCACCCCGAAAAGCGTCGGGGCGACGAGAAGGAGGCGGTGCAAGACGTACCGGCCGAATCCCATGGCTCAGGACCGCCGGGGACTCCCGCTAAGTCCGCTTCGCCGCGTAATACCGCTCGAACGTGTCCCAGCGCTTTTCGATCCCGCTGAGATCCGCCTTCATGACGCGCGTCCAGCTGTCGTACCAGAGGAAGCCCCACACGGCGTCGTCGATCAGGATCTTCTGGGCGACGAGGGCGGCGCCGAGCCGCTTCTCCGAGTTCGTCTCGTGCATGCTCTCGTCGATGAGCTTGTCGAGGATGGGGTTGGAGTAGAACGACGCATTGGTGAACTTGGACTTCGTGTGGAAGTTGAACACGAGGTGGTACCAGGGATCGTTCACCCACGACTGGAACGACTCGAGAGACAACCCGTGGCCGCCCTTGATGGCCAACTGACGGAAGGTGGCGTCGGTCTCCCGCACGATGTTGACCTTGAACCCGATCTTCTCGAGCTCGCGCTGGATCCACACCGATGCCGCCTCGTGGGTCGTATAGCCGACGCGGACGGCGAGGTCGACGGGGATCGTCCCCTTCACGCCGCCCTCCTTCATGAGGGCCTTGGCCTTCTCGAGGTCGTGCTTGTACGGCGAGAGCGTGCCGCTATGGCCCGGGGTGACGTGCGGGACGGGGCTCTTCATCTGCGTGCCGTACCCGAACAGCACGTTGGGCAGGATCGCCTGGATCGGGATGGCGTAGTTGACCGCCTGCCGCACGAGCGTGTTGTCGAAGGGCGGCTTGCTGCCGTTCATGCAGAGCCAGTGGCAGGTGGTGTCGGGCACCTGGAACACCCTCAGCCCTTGCTCGCCCTCGAGGCTCTTGACGTTCTTGGGGGAGAGCCCGGGGCGCCCCACCACCATGTCGATCGCCTTCTTCTTGAGGAGCAGCACGCGGTCGGCCTCGTTGGGGACGAACTTCAACACGATGCGCGAAAAGTACGGCTCCGGACGCCAGTAGCCCTTCGTCGACTCCAGCACGACCTCGACGCCCGGCTCGTTCTTGACGAGATGGTAGGGGCCCACACCGGCCACGTTGCGCTTGAGCCACTCCCCCGCCCACGGGTCGTCCTTCGTCGCACGGGCCTTGGCCTCCTCGGGATCGATGATGGCGTTGTTCGACAGCGTCACCACGTCGAGAGCCATCGGGCTCGGCGCATCCATCTTGATAGCGAACGTGTAGTCGTCCCGCACCTCGAACTGGTCGGGCGACTTTACCTGGATGAGGCTCGGAATGACGAGGCGCATGTAGCCGGGCGACTGCAGGCCGCGGTCGAAACAGTACTTGGCCGCGTGCGCGGTGACCGGCCGCCCGCTCGGGAACGTGGCGCCCTTGCGGATCTTGAAGACGAGCGTGGCGCCGTCCCGCTCCGTCGACCACGACTCCGCGATCATCGGGTCCCACTCGGCCGGCTGGGACCGGAAGAAGCCCGGCTTGTCTTTGATGGGCCGCACTTTCCAGCCGATCAGCGTGTCGTAGCAGTTGGCCACGGTGACGTAGCCGCCGATGGCTTTGAAGTGGGCTGGGTCGAGGGTGTCGATGTCGGTATCCCAGGCGACCACGAGCGTCCGCTTGTCCTGCGCCTGCGAGCGCCGGGGACGGACGCCGGCCGCGCCGATCGCGGCGACTCCGACGGTGCCCTTCAGGAACGACCGGCGATCCATGCGTGGGCTCATGCTGGCTCTCCTCTCGGGATCACTCCTCGATCGGCTCCGTCGTGAAGAAGACGTTCTTCGGGCGTTCGAGGTAATTCTCGTAGAGCTGACGGAGCAGTTCCTGGCCGGCCGGGGAGGCCAGATCCTTCTGGTACTGCTCCATGTCGCGGATCTCGATGCGCTCGATGTAGTTCCAGCCCGCGGTCTCGGCGCCGTGGATGGGCCCCTCGATGCGATGCGTGGTGTAGCTGGCGATGCTCGGCAGCGTCTTCGCGACCCTGTAGTCGTACTCGCGCAACCATCGCTCGTAGGCGGCTGGGTCGACCCCCCGCTTCAGCGTCGTGATGACGTAGCGCACTTTCACCGGCGTCCTCCTCGCCTGCGGCGCTGGCTATCCAGCGGCGACGGGTTCGAAGCAGTCCAGCAGGTCGCCCGTCTGCAGCATCCGGTCCTTCTCACAGGTCGCGCCGTTGACGGCGACCAGCCACGTGTCGCGGGCGGCCCCCAGCGAGACGAGGAGCGTCTCGATCGTGGTGCCCGCCTCCAGCTCGATCGCGAGGCGATCGCGGCCCTCCGGCATGAAGCGGCGCAGGTTGCCGTGCATGTGGACCGTCACCGTCATTCGCGCAGCTCCGCCCGCACGCGCGGCATGACCTCGGTCTGGAAGCGCTGGATCGTCGTCTCGATGCGGCGGTCGACGGCGAGCGGGTAGATCATCACCTGGGCGATGCCGCTCCGGGCGAGACGAATCAGCTCGGGCGCGATCACGTCCGGAGGGCCGGTGAGCGTGCACGCGTCCACGAAGGCGTCGGGCACGTCGGGCGCGACCGCGCGGAGCGGTGCGGGGTCGTGCGTGTAGGGTAGCGCGAGCACCCGATCCCGCAGGGCCGCAGGCAGCGTGAGCCCCGCCGTAGCGAAGGTGAAGAAGTCGGGACGCTGGGCGCTGAGGCTGCGCACGATAGTGGGGCGCATGACGTCGCGCGCGGCCCGGCGGTCGTCGTGCACGCAGACGTTCAGCCGCGCCACGAGCGCCACTCGCGCGGGGTCGCGTCCGGCCTCGCGGGCCGCACCGTACACGGTGTCCTTCAAGAACCGTACGAGCGGCTCGGCGAGCGCGCCCTGCATGATGGCGCCGTCGGCCACCCGGCCCGCGACCCGACAGCCGGCGGCCCGTTGTGACGCCACGTAGATCGGCACGTCGGCGCGCGCGGGCTTGAAGTCGAGGCGCCCGTCCGTGAAGTTGATCTCGCGCCCCTTCGCGGTCACGGTGTCGCCGGCGAGCAGGCGGCGGATCAGCTCCACGCCCTCGCGGATGGCCGCGGCCGAGCGCGAGGCGTCGATGCCGAGCTCGCGGAAGCCGCTGACGCCCGCGCCGAGGCCCAGGATCGCCCGTCCGCTGGCGATCTCATCGAGAGTGGCGATGGCCATGGCGGTGAGCGCGGGGTGTCGCGAGTAGGGATCCGTCACGCACGGCCCGAGCCGCATCCGCCGCGTGCGCAGGGCGCAGAGAGTGAGGCTGGCGTACACCTCGCGGAAGAAGCGCTCGTCCGCGAGCCAGAAGTCGTCGTACCCCGTCGCCTCGGCCATCTCGGCGAGCGCGGCCAGGCGCGCCGGCTCGTAGGTCGGCAGGATCAGGAGCCCCGTACGAAGCGTCATGCGCCGGCGTCGCGGAGCGCGAGCGCGATGTGCTCCGCGGTGATCGGCAGCGAGGTCAGACGAAGCCCCGTGGCCGCGGCCACGGCGTTGGCGACGGCAGCGGGCGGCTCGATGTTGGGCGGCTCGCCCACGCCCTTCGCACCGTACGGCCCCACCAGGCTGGGGTGCTGGACGAGGATCGTCTCGACGCGCGGCATGTCGAGCGTGGTCGGCATCTTGTAGTCGGTGAGGTTCGCGTTCAGCACGCGGCCGTTCTCGTAGACAATCTCCTCCGAGAGCGCCTGGCCGAGCCCCTGCGCGACGCCACCCTCGATCTGGCCCTCGATGTACGTGGGGTTCATGGCGAACCCGACGTCCTGCGCGACCACGTACTTGTGGATTGTGACGTCGCCCGTTTCGGGATCGATCGAGAGATCGACCGCGTGGGCGTGGAAGCTCGGCGAGTGGAAGGCCGGATAGACGTGCCCGTCCACGCGCTTGCTGTCGTAGGCGGTGGGCGGCGCGATGAACGTCCCCTGCGCGATGAGGCCACCGCCCGTCTGTTGCGACAGCCGCGCGAGGTCGGCGAGCGAGATCCGCTTGCCGTCCGCGAGCACGTGCTTGTCGGCGAGGTGGCAAGCGTCCGCCGAAACGCCGAGCTGAGCAGCCGCCAGCGCGAAGATCCTCCCTTTGAGGTCGTCCACGGCGGCGCGGCAGGCGTTGCCCACAGCGAAGGCGGTGCGGCTGCCCTGGGCGCCGAAGTCGAACGGCGTGGAAAACGTGTCGGCCGACACCACGTTGATGTCGGCCAGGTCGACGCCGAGCTCTTCGGCGAGGACCTGAGCCGCCCCGGTGAGCGCCGCGGTCCCGATCTCGGCCGCACCCGTGTTGAGCGCGACGGTCCCGTCCGGGTTGATCTTCACGTAGACGCCCGAGGAGCCGCCCGTCGTCGTCCACCAGCCGCAGGCCAGCCCCTTGCCGCGCCACCGCGCCGGTCGGCGGTCCCGCCAGCCGATCGCTGCTGCCGCCTTGCGCAGGCACTCCTCCAGGCCGACAGCCTGCAGAACCTGGCCCGTCGGCCCCTCGTCGCCCTCGCGCACGATGTTCTTGAGCCGGAGCTCGAGCGGATCGAGGTCGAGGGCGTCGGCGATGACGTCCATCTGCGACTCGACCGCGAAGTTCGCCTGGGGGCCGGAGGGCGCGCGGAAGGAGCCGCAGTTCGTTTTGTTCGTGTAGACCGCGAAGCCTTCCAGGTGGAGGTTCGGGATCTTGTACGGCCCCGCCAGTACAAGCGTGGCGACTGACGCGACGCCGGGCCCGGAACCGGCGAACGCGCCCGTGTCGAACCAGATGCGCCCGGCCTTCGCGGTGATGCGACCGTCCTTCGTCACGCCGGTCTTCAGCTCGACGACGGTCCCCTGGCGAGGGTACGCCGCGGTGAGCTCCTCCACGCTCGTGGTCATGACCTTCACGGGTCGGCCCGTCGCCTTCGCCAGGAAGGCTGCGAAGTGCTCGACGCCCACGCGCAGCTTGCCGCCGAAGCCGCCGCCGATACCCGGCACCACCACGCGGATCTTCGACGGCGCCATCTGGAGGATCTCGGCCAGCGTGTTCTGCACCTCGAAGGGCAGCTGCGTGTTCGACCACACAGTGACCTGGCCTGAGCTATCCCACGCGGCCACCGCCGCACGCGGCTCGGTGTAACCCTGGTGGACCATGCCGGTGCGGAAGCGGTGCTCGAAGATCCTATCCGCCTCCTCGAACCCGCGCTCCACGTCGCCCACGACGATCCGCGCGCGGTTGCAGACGTTGCCGTCGCGATGGAGGATCGGAATCGCCGTGTAGCTCGCCCACTCCTCGTGGATCAGTGGGGCGCCGGGCGCCAGCGCTGCGTCGAGGTCGAGGACGGCGGGCAGCGACTCGTAGACGACCTCGATGGCCGCCAGCGCGGCATCCGCGGCTTCAGGCGTCGTCGCCGCCACGGCCGCCACTGGCTGTCCGACATATCGCACCTTGCTCCGGGCGAACACCGTCTCGTCCTTGAGGGCCCCGCCGTAGCGGACGTCGGGCACGTCGGCGGCGGTCATCACCGCGCGCACTCCGGGCAGAGCCCGCGCCCGCGCTGTGTCCAGGCGCATGATGCGCGCGTGCGGCTCCGCGCTGCGGAACACCTTGCCGACGAGCATGCCGGGCAACGCGAAGTCCGCGGCGTAGACGGCGGTGCCGGTGACCTTCCCGGCGCCGTCCATGCGCGGGAGCGACTTGCCGACGACCCGGGGCTCGCTGGTGGCCATCGTCACCTCCTGGCCGAGCGATCGCGGGCGACGGCGAGGACCGCTTCGGCGATCTTCTGGTAGCCGGTGCAGCGGCAAAGATTCCCCGCGAGCGCCGCACGCACGTCGTCCTCGGTGGGCGACGGGTGCTCCTGCAGGTAGGCCTGGGCGGAGAGGATCATGCCGGGGATGCAGTAGCCGCACTGCACCGCACCGTGATCGATGAAGGCGCGCTGGAGCGGATGGAGGTCGCCGTGGCGCGCGAGCCCCTCGATCGTGAGCACCGCCCGCCCCTGGCACTGCGCGGCGAGCAGGATGCACGCGTTCACGGCCGCGCCGTCGAGCAAGACGGTGCACACGCCGCACTCCGCCTCCAGACAGTTCTCCTTGGTTCCGGTGAGGCCGAGATCCGCGCGCAAGACGTCGAGAAGCGTGCGGTGAGGCTCGGTGAGGATCTCGTGCCGCTCACCGTTGATCGTCAGCGTCAGGGCGAGCTTGCTCACGACGCCTGCTCCCGGACGCGCTCCACGCAGCGCGCGAGAACACGTGGGACCAGCGTCTCCACGAGAAGGCGACGGTAGCGGGCCGACGCGCGCACGTCGCTGATCGGCTGGCAGGCGGCCACGGCAAGCTCAGCCGCCTCCCGCAGCGTCTCGGCGGTCAGCGCGCGATGCTCGAGGAAGCGCTCCGCCTCGTGTGCACGCAGGGTCCGCGGTGCCACCGCGCCGAGCGCGATACGCGCCTCCAGGCAGCGCTCGCCGCTGGCGTCGAGCGTCAGCCGCCCCGCGACGCACACCACCGAGATCTCCATCGCCCGGCGGCGTCCCGCCTTCAGGAAGGCGGTGGCAGACTGCGGGGCGAGGCCGGCGAAGCGCACGCCCGTGAGCAGCTCGTCCGGCCGGCGGGCCGTGCGGCCGGAGCCGATGAGAAAGTCCTCGAGGCGCAGCGTGCGCTCTCCCCCGGGGCTGAGGCACGTCACCGAGGCATCGAGCGTGAGGAGAACCGGAACGACGTCGGCGGCCGGGGAGGCGTTGACGATATTGCCGCCCACGGTGCCGACGTTCCGTACCTGGTGACCACCCACGACCTCGGCGCCCTCGACCAGCGCCCGCAGCGGTCCTCGGAAGGCAGGAAAGCGCTCGAGAGCGCGGTGGGTGACGAGCGCGCCCACGTGCACGGCGCCGTTGGCGTCGATGGCGTCGAGCCCAGACACGCGGTGCAGACTCACGACGTGGCGCGGTCGCAGCTTGCCGCGATGCATCTGGATGATGAGATCGGTGCCGCCGGCGAGAAATTGTCCGTCGTCGCCGAACCGTGCGCCGAGGGCCACGGCCTCTGCCAGCGAGGTCGGCTCGTGATACTCGAAGCTCACGCGTGTCTCCGGGGCGCCCGCGGACGGTCGTTGTCCCTTCGCACTCGTACGCCGAGACCGAAGTCGCGCGCGGTGACCTCGTGCGGCCACACCGCCGCCAGCTCGACCGCTGCACGCTTCAGCTGCGGCGCCATCCGGTGCAGCTTGTGCACGGGCACCCGGAACGTCGGGCCTGACACCGCCACCGACCCTACGACACCGTCGCCTCGTATGACCGGCACCGCCACCGCCCGGCCGCCCGCCACCAGCTCCTCGTCGACGATCGCGTAGCCCTGGGCGCGGATCCCGCGAAGCTGGGCGAGCAGGCGCGCGCGCGACGTGATCGTGCGCGGCGCCAGCCGCGCGAGACCCTGCTGCGTCAGGGCCGCCGTCGCCTCGGCTTCGGAGAGACTGGCGAGCCAGACCTTGCCGCTCGCCGTCGCGTGCAGCGGCGCCACCGCGCCGACGAGCGGCACCATGCGCAGCCGGTGGTCAGGCCCTTCCGCCTTGGCTACGAAGAGCACGCTGCCTTCCTCCACGACGGCGAGCTGTACCAGCTCCCCCGTCTCATCGGCCAGGGCCTGGAGGATGGGCGCGCACAGGCCGGGAATGCCGACGCGCTCGGCGTACGCGAAGGCGAGCGCGAGGAGGCGGCAACTCAGATGAAAGTGGCCGGTGACGGCGTCGCGGCGCACGAAGCGGCCGCGCTCCATCGTGGCCAGGACCTTCGACAGGGTGGCCTTGCCGTACCCCAGCTCGGCGCTAAGCCGCGTGAGCGCAACGCCCTTGGGGCGTTCGGCGAACACCTCGATCACGCGCATAGCACGCGAGATTGCGGCGACACCGACGCCGGAAATCGACGTTGTGAGCGATGCCATCTATTCGGAAACCGAGTTTCCGGTTTTATGGCAAGGCGCCGGGGTTGTCAAGCCCGTGGGATGAGCCGGTGGGATCAGCTCGCGGCGCACGCCGAGCGCGACGGCTTCCGTCGGGCTCGCAGCGCGCAGCCTACCGAGACTTCGAGGCGGCGTGAAACTTCCTGCTGAGGCAAAAGCATCGAGCGGGCTTGCTCGAGCGCGGCATCGGAGGCTGTTCCTTGAGGAAGGAATGGCGCGTTCGAATATCCGTGTTGGTGAAGCGAGAAGCGTGGGGTCCTGAAAGCAACTCCACCTCCGACATGTCGGTAGCTTCGTCCGCCAGTTGGCCGAAAGTCCCTTGACACAATGCCGCTTCGCGCAGACCATCGGCCGCTCGAGAGACGATCGTGTCATGCGCCGTGATCAAAATCCGGTGCACGGAGAGTCAGTGAGACGAGAAGCGGGCAACCCCTGCGCGAGATCTTTTGAGGTAAGTGACCGACGGGTAGCGACTCAAGCGCGCGCGGGGAAGGCTCGTATACTCGCAATCTTGCCATGCCACTCTTCTCAGGAGTCCCCGATGCTTAATTTGCCTCGTTGGAACAGGATGATCTCGCGTCCAGCGCTCACGCTGCTTCTCGGGTCCGTTCTGGCCCTCCCGGCGATGGCACAGGACACACCGCGCTACGGAGGGGAGCTGCTGTTCGTCGTGGCAGCCCAGCCGCCGTCCTTTACCTTCGCAGTGATGCATCCCCTGGCGCCGCACTACAACACCCTGCTGCGCGTCGACCCCACGGATCCGACGGGCACGAAGATCATCGCCGATCTCGCCGATTCGTGGACGATCTCCAAGGACGGGCGGCAGTATTCGCTCAACCTTCGGCGGGGCGTGAAATTCCACGATGGCAGCGAAATGACATCGCAGGACGTCAAAGCGACCTACGACAAAATCATCAACCCGCCGGCCGGCGTCGTGTCGGCTCGGAAGGGCGAATACGTGAACGTGGAAGCTGTGGAGGCCCCGAACGCACATAACATCGTGTTTCGGTTGAAGTGGCCCTCCGCAGCGTTCCTCTCGTCCCTCGCTTCGCCGTGGAACTGGATCTATAAGGCGGACATTCTTGCCAAGGACACCCGGTGGTACGAGAAGAATGTCATGGGCACCGGGCCGTTCACCTTCGTGGAGTACGTCAGAAGCTCCCATTGGGTGGGGAGGAAGAACCCGACCTACTGGGATAAGGGGAAGCCATACCTTGACGGCTACCGCGCCATTTTTATCACGGACCCTGCGGCGCGGGTGGCAGCCGTCCGGAGCGAGCGGGCCCTCATCGAATTCCGTGGTTTCGCCCCGCCGGAGCGCGATGTCCTTGTCAAAGACCTCGGCCGGAAAATCACGGTCCAGGAGAGCCCGTGGGACTGCGCGCTCTGGGTCGCGATGAACCACGAGAAGAAGCCGTTCGACGACAAGCGGGTCCGGCCCGCCTTGACGCTGGCGCTCGATCGGTACGAAGGATCCAAGGCGCTCTCGAAGATCGCCTTCCTCAGGGATGTGGCCGGCGTGATGGTGCCGGGCTCACCGTTCGCGACCGCGCCGGCGGAGCTCGAGAAGCTGGCCGGCTACTCGCGTGACATCGAGAACTCTCGTGCGGAGTTCGAGGCGCGTAACACCAATCATCGAGTCTTGCGTGACAATTGTTGCCAACTTTTGCACGGGCCAGCCAGTCGTCGCGGGCGGCTGCATCGGCAAGACCATGTAGCGAGTATCTGCCGTCGTATCCCAAACCCGGATCTCAGTAGTCGCTGATAGGTCGAGTCCCATCTCGCGCAGCACCGTGCGGGACTCGCGAACGACCCGCGCCCGATAATCCAGGTCTTTGTACCAATCCGGCGCCGCCCCAATGATTGTATAAGCCGTGCAAGAGCACAGAGTGCACACGATCACGTTGTG
>Ga0137376_10000290_pt1 | contig 21207 bp, 17 predicted proteins | sample SagtaG_23_FD_104814 | JGI IMG/M metagenome (GOLD analysis project Ga0137376, IMG submission 104814) | Vadose zone soil microbial communities from Sagehorn Ranch, Mendocino, California, USA - Sage2_L_20_16 metaG | ecosystem: Environmental > Terrestrial > Soil > Vadose zone | place: USA...
CCGATGATCGAGACGAACTCCCCCTCGCTCACGGTGAGGCTCACGCCGTCGAGCGCCGTGAAGTCGCCGTAGCGCTTCGTCAGGCCCCGCGCGTCGAGCAGGACGCTCACGTGCCGGCGCGCTGACGCCGATCGAGAAGTCCCGTCAGGCCCTGGGGAAAGAAGACCACCACGACGGCGAGGATCGCGCCGAAGACGAAGCGCCAGTACTGAGTGATCGACATCACCTGGTCCTGGAGCACGATGAAGACGAAGGCGCCCAGCACGGGGCCGAAGAAATTCCCGAAGCCGCCGAGCAGCAGCATGAAGACGAGATTGCCGGAGTGGGTCCAGTAGGCGAGGAGCGGATCGGCCAGGCCGGTTGGAATGGGAAGGAGCGCGCCGCCGACGGCGCCGAAGACCGCGGCGACGACGAAGGCAGAGAGACGATAGCGGCGCACGTCGACCCCGGTGAACTCGGCCTTGCCGGCGTTCTCGCGGATCGCGCGCAGGCCGAGGCCGAACGGCGAGCGGACGATCCGCCACATGACGACCGCGCCGAGGACGAGCACGGCGAGTGAGTAGTAGTAGAACGGGCCGGTGAGGAACTCGACCTTGCCGAACGACGCCCACGCCAGGCCGAGGAGCCTGGGGCGCAGGACCCGCATGCCCTCGTCGCCGCCGGTCACCGCGTAGAACTTGAGCAGGAACGAGTAGAATAGCATCCCGAAGGCCAGCGTGAGCATGCCGAAGTAGATCCGCACGTAGCGCACGCAGAGCAGGCCGGTCGGCAGCGCGATCACCGCCCCGGCCACGGCCGCGGCCATCAGGATCACCTCGAGGTCCAGCACGCCGAGCTTCGAGGTCAGGAACGCGGCGGTGTAGGCACCGAGCGCCACGAACAGGGCGTGACCGAAGGAGAGCAGGCCGGTCGTGCCGAAGAGGAGATTCAGGCCGAGGAGCGCGATGCCGTAGCCGAAGAACGGCAGCATGAGCGTGGCGTAGTAGTCGCGGCCGGCCAGCGGAAACAGCGCCAGCGCACCGAGCGCTGCGGCCACGGCGAGCCGGAGGCTCATGCGGCTGCCTTCGCGAAGAGCCCGGCCGGACGGAGGACGAGGACGGCGATCACCACGACGTAGATCGCCAGCATCTCGACTTCCGGATACGTGGCGACGGCGACCGCGCGCATGATGCCCACGATGAGGGCGCCGGCGACGGCGCCGCGCATGGAGCCGAGGCCGCCGATGACGACGACGGCGAAGGCCTCGACGATGAGATCGATGCCCATCTCGTTGACGGCCGCGGTGGCCGGGATGACGAGCGCGCCGCCCACGGTGCCGAGCGCCACGCCCAGCGTGAAGACCCGGACGTAGACGCGCGACACGTCGACGCCCATCGCCTCGGCCATGCCGCGGTTCTCGGCGGTCGCCCGCACGATGCGGCCGAAGCGCGTGCGGGCGAGCAGGAAGCCCATGAGCGCGGCGATCGCGCCGCCGGCGGCGATCACGACGAGGTTGTAGACGGGGATGACGAGGCCGCCGACGCGGAGTTGCCCGTACACGAGGTAGGCGCTGGAAAGCTGGTGCGGGGCGGTGCCCCAGACGAAGCGGATCACGTCCTCGAACATCAGCACCAGGGCGAACGTGAGCAACAGCTGGAAGCTCTCGTCGCGGTCGTAGATCGTGCGCAGCAATCGCTCGATGACGGGACCGACGAGCGCGAGGCCGAGGCCGGCGCCGACGAGAACGAGGGGAAAGATCGGCGGCGGTGCGCCGGCCGCCAGCGCCCAGCTCACCGCCGACACACCCGCGTACGCGCCCAGCGCGTAGAACGAGCCGCAGGCGAGGTTGAGGATCTTCTGGACGCCGAAGACGAGCTGCAGACCGGCGGCGACCAGGAACAGCACGGCGGCGTGGAAGACGCCGCCGAGCACGATGTTGAGGCTCTGCGCGATCAGGGCGCCGGAGGCCTCACACGCTCCACGAGTTGATCCAGTCGTAGAGCCCGGTGCCGCTCGGCTTCTGGATCTGCTTCGTGGACATCACCTCCACGGGATCGATCGTCACGAAGTCGTGGCGGTTCTTGTGGGTGGTGACGCCCTGGTAGTAGCTCGCCTCCATGATGTGATCGCTGCGGTAGCCGCGCCGGCCGGACAGCGACTCCACCTCGATGCCCTCGAGCGCCTCGACCGTCTGCTCCGTCGTGGGCCATTTGCCGCCGGCCGCCTTGCTGGCCTTCTCGACCGCCGCCTTGTAGGCCACGATCGTGAAGTAGGCGTGGTCCGACTCGTAGTTCGGCCACTCCTTGAAGCGCTCCTGGTGCCACTTGGAGAACTCACGCAGCAGCGGGCTCGCGTTCGGCGCCTCGAAGTAGAGCGAGTTGTAGCCCATGATCGCGCCCTCGGGCGTGAAGGCCTTCTTCATCGACTCGTGGACGCCGCCGGCGGTCGTGAGCACGAACTTCGTGCCCTGGGTCAGGCCGGCGGCGTGGGCCTGCTTCATCAAGATCGGCGCGTCGCCCGACCAGAACGAGGAGAAGACGAGGTCGGGCTTGGCCTGCTGGAGCGCGGCGACGTGGGAGGTGAAGTTGGTCTCACCGAGCTTGGGCCAGAGATCGACCACCGGCGTGACGTTCATGCCGAACTTCTTCATGATGGCGAGGAAGGCCGCCCAGTTGTCGCGCCCGTACGAATAGTCGTTGTTGATGCCGGCGACCGTCTTGATCTTGCCCTTGAACTGCCGGGCCGCGAGGATCGACGCCATCACCGCCTCGGCCTCGTTGTCGACGCTGCGGAACGCATAGCGCGGCTTCGGGATCGTCTCCTCCACGCCCTTCTGCGTCGTCGCGTCCCAGGCGAGCCAGAGCGCCTTGAGCTCCTCGCTCACCGGGCCGACGGCCAGCCCGACCGCCGTCGAGATGCCGCCGGTGATGACCTCGGCCTTCGTCTGCAGCGCGAGCTTGCGGAAGCGCTCGACGGTGTCCTTGGGATTCGACTCTTCCTCGACCACCAGCTCGACCTTCCGCCCGGCGATGCCGCCGGCGGCGTTGATGCGATCGACGGCGAACTGCGTGCCGCGCAGCCCCGACTCGCCGACGGGAGCCGTGACACCGGCCTTCGCCGCCAGGACGCCAATGCGGACGGGCGCCGCATGGGCGAGGGCCGGCGCAACGTCGAGGCGAGCACCCGTGGCGGCGGCAGCTCCGGCCAACACCTTGATGAACGTTCGGCGGTTGGTGATCATCGCGTGTCTCCTCTCGACGGCGCACGGCTCACGGCGGCGGCATTCTAATCGGTTCGGGCGGTCTCGATAAGTGCTAAGATCACCCCCCAATTTCCGTCGGTGTGTCTCACCCTGACGAGGAGAGCGTGCACGTACGGTTCTGGGGCACTCGAGGGTCCATCGCCACGCCCGGGAAGCAGACGGCGCGCTACGGCGGCAACACCTCGTGCGTGGAAGTCCGCGGCGGTGACGGCACACTGATCGTTCTCGACTGCGGCACGGGCGCCCGCGGCCTGGGCCTCCACCTCGCGGAGATCGCGCTCCCTCCGCGCCTGCATCTCTTCATCGGGCACACCCACTGGGACCACATCCAGGGCTTTCCCTTCTTCGTCCCCGCGTTCATGCCGGGCGCCGAGCTGAACATCTACGCGCCGCTCGGCTTTCAGCGCGGGCTGGAAGAGGCGATGGCCGGGCAGATGGAGTACTCGTACTTCCCGGTGAAGCTCCGCGATCTGCGCTCGCGCATCCACTTCACCGAGCTCGACGAGGGCTTCTTCCGCGTCGGCGACGTGCTGATCGAGACGCAGTACCTGAATCACACGGCGCCGACCATCGCGTATCGAATCTCGAGCGGCGGCGCCTCCATCGCCTACGCCACGGATCACGAGCCGTTCTGGAACGCGTCGGCCGGCCGGTACCAGCATCCCGGCGACCAGCGGCACATCGAGTTCATGCGCGACGTCGATCTCATCATCCACGACGCGCAGTACACGGAAGAGGAATACCCGGCGAAGAAGGGCTGGGGCCATTCGACCGTCGAGTACGCGACCGACGTGGCCCGCGCCGCCGGCGCGCGCCGGCTGGCGCTCTTCCATCACGATCCCGGCCACGACGACGCGACCCTCGACCGGATGGAGGCGCTGGCCCGCGACCGCGTCGGCCGCGACCTCGAAGTCTTTGCCGCGGCCGAAGGGCTCGAGGTCGACGTCCGCGGTGGCGGCGCCAACGCGCGCGCCAAGACCGACGTGTCGGCGCTGGTGCGTCGTCCCATCGCCGGCGGGCGGGTGCTCCTCGTCACGGCCAACGTCTCCGAGGTCGCGACGATCCAGGACGTGCTCGACGAGGAGGATCTCGTTCTGGTACCGGTGCCCGACGCCGGCTCGGCGCTGGCCCGGGGCGCGGACGTGATGCCCGACCTCGCCATCATCGACGCGAAACTTCCCGATGGAGACGGGGCGACGCTCGTCGCCCAGCTGCGCGCGCGGGTCGGCCGCTCGATGCTGCCCGTGGTGCTCCTCACCGACGTCGCCGATGGTGTGCGGGGTACCCTCGATGGCACGGGCGAGGCCGACGACGTCCTGGCCAAGCCGTTCAGCCCTCCCATGCTCCACGCGCGGGTCCGCGCATGGCTCGCGCGGGCCCTCGCGGCCGAGGACCGCCGTCAGGAGCCGGTCCTGACCTCACTGGCGCCGCTCAACTCCGAGACGCTCCGGAGCGTCCCGGTGTTCCGCGAGATGAAGCGAGACGAGCTGGAGGCGCTCCTCGCGCAGGCGGGCGAGCGGCAGTTCCCCCCGGGACACGTGCTCATCGCCGAAGGCGAGATCCCCGAGCACGTCTTCGTCATCATCTCCGGCCGCGTCCGCGTGATCGAGGCCATGCCCGACGCGCAGACCGAAGTCGTTCTCGGCGAGCTCGGCCCGGGTGAGATCGTCGGCGAGCTCGGCATCCTCACCGAGCGGCCGCGCTCCGCCACCGTCGTCGTCCTGGAGCGCACGCGTTGCCTCGCGCTGCGCCGGTTTCACTTCTTGCAGGCGCTCGAGCGCTCACCCGCCCTCGCCCTCGGCCTGGCCAAGCTCCTGGCGCGCCGGCTCTACGATTCCGATCGGCGGATTGCCCGCTACGCGCCCGACGCCCTGACGGGACTGGCCAGCCGCCGGGCGTTCCTCGACCTCTACCGTCGCATCGCCGCCAGCGCGCGCCGGCGCAAGAGCGGCCTGTTCCTCGTGCTGCTCGACGTCCACCATCTCAACGCGATCAACGATCGGTTCGGCTACGCCGTCGGCGACGACGTCCTCCGCGCGGTCGCCGACGCGCTGATGGAAGCGACACGCGCCACGGATCTCGTCGCGCGCTACGGGGCCGACGAGTTCGTCGTTCTCCTCCAGGACGCGGGCTCGCGCGAGGGCCACCTCGTCACGCCACGCTTCGGGGAGAAGCTCAGCGAGCTGGTCGCCCGCCGGGGCCTCAACGTTCCGATCAAGTGCCGAGTGGGAACCGCGTACCGGGAGCTCCCGCCCGACAGCAGCGACGAGCTGCTGCGCGAGGCGGACGAAGACATGCGCCGCCGCGGCGTCACGCTGCCCGCCTGACGCCCTCGCCGGCATCTTACTTGCTGGTTTTCTCGCCCCATCATCGCCGAGTCACACGGCCAGCAGGAGGCAACACCATGACGATCAACACGAACGTGACGGCCCAGCCCGCTCCGACCGACATCGCCACGCGCGCCCGGGACATCGCCCGTCGACTCCCCGGACAGGCGCGGCGTCAGCGCCTCGACACTGCCCGCCTGGAGTACGGCCCGCTCTACACCCTCGCCGAGATCCATCAGCGTGTGGCGCAGACGCTGCCGCAGAAGATCGGGTTCATCCGCCGGGCCGTGTTCCAGCCCATCGAGAGCTATCAGGGCCTGATCCCCGACGAGGCCTTGGTCAAGTACGACGACGCGGCGCGAAGCGGCCTCTTCTCCGCATTCACGGTGGTGACGCCGACGTACTTCAGCCAGAAGCAGGTCGATCCGTGGATCGTGGCCCAGGTGGATGGCGCCGAGCTCTACGCCGTCATCGCCCAGTGGGACGACTCCGAGGACGCCGTGAGCTAGACGCGGCTCAGCGGCCGCGCTTTCGATCGACGAAGGCCTGGATGCGAGCGCGCGCCTCGGGACTCGTCCTGAGCGCGGCGCCGTACGCCTCGGGCTCGGCGCCCCGGCCGGGGCGGCGCAGCTCGGCGACGATCGCCTTGGTCGCCTCGAGCCCGCCGCGCGGCGAGCGGGCGACGTCCGCGGCCCAGGCCGCCGCGGTCGCCTCCAGCGTGGGAGCGGCCACGACGCGGTTCACCAGGCCGAGACGGAGCGCCTCGCTGGCGTGGACGATGCGGCCGGTCAACAATAAATCCCGCGCGTGGGCGCCGCCGACGACGTCGAGGAGCCGCGCGATCCCGTATGCCGGATTGAAGCCGAGCGTCACCTCTGGAAGTCCGAAGCGCGCGCGGTCGGACGCGATGCGGAGATCCTGAGCGACGGCGAGCATCAAACCGCCGCCGAGCGCGTGGCCGTCGATGGCGGCGAGCGTCACCTGCGGCAGCGTGGCGAAGCGCGCCATCAACGCGGCCTGGCGGCGCGCGAGCGCCTCGGCCTGCTCGGCGGACAGCGTCGCCATCTCGGTGATGTCGTTGCCGGCGCAGAACGCCCGGCCGCGGCCGGCGATCACCAGCACGGTGACGTCCGTCATCGCGGCCACCCGTTCGACGGCTCCTTCCAGGGCGGCCGTCAATTCCGTGTCGAGAGCGTTGAGCGCCTGGGGGCGGTCGAGCCGCAGCCAGGCGATTGGCGGCTGGCTCTCGACCGAAAGCGTCACCGGCGAGGACGGAGCCAGGCGAGGGCGGCGACCGCGAAACCCGTGGCGGCCGCGACGGGCCAGAAGTTGGTGCGGAGGAGTGGAATCTTGGAGAACGGCGCCCGTCGGAACGTGCCGAGGCGGCGGTCGAGCAGCGCGTCGACCAGGGCCATCGCCTCGGTCACGAGCACGTCGCACGTCGCCTTGGCGAACACGGGATCGGCCAGGGAGGGATGGCCGACGTAGCCCTGGCCGCCGCGCTTGAGCGGGTAGTCGGGCACCAGGCGCTCGGGGAGCGAGTACGTGGCAGGCGGCAGCGCGCGCCAGCGCTCGTCCACGAGGTCAGGCCGCAGCATCAGCATCATCGAGGTCTCCCACCAGCCCGCGTGGGCGTCTTCGGCGAAGGCTGCGCGTTCCGTATCGGTCAGGGCGCGGCCGAGCTGGGCCTCGACCTGATCGAGGAAGCGTCCGCTCCGGAAGCTCCAGGCGAGGTGACCGCTGACCGACGCCATCGTCACGCGCGCGCGCCGCGCGACGATCGCAGACGCCTCTTCGAGCGCGGCCAGGTGCGTGGGGCCGGCGTGGCCGTTGGAGACGACGATGAAGCGGAAGCCGGCCCGCGCGAGCGACAGGCCGTAGTCCACCACGGCGTCACGCACGACCCTCTGACGGACCGTCACGGTGCCCGGGGCGTCGAACGTGAACGAGCCGAGGTGCAGCGTGGGCGCCAGCACGGCGCTCCATCCCGGTCGCGTGGCGACCAGACGCCCGGCGATCTCGGTGGCGAAGTGCCGCGCCGTGATGGCGTCCACGCCGAGCGGCAGGTGCGGGCCGTGCTCCTCGAGCGGGCTCACGGTGAGGATCACCAGCGTGCGGCCACGGTCGAGCGCGTCCAGCGAGGTGGTCGACAGCTCCTCCAGCAAGTGAACGCTCAAAACGAGCTCCCCCGGGTGGATGCCAGGTAAGCGTCCCTGGCGCGATCGAGATCGGTGATCAGCGCCTGGCGCTCGGCGATCAGCGCGCGCGCCGCCTGGGCTCGCGTCAGCGCGAGCGTGCTGAAGCGCAGCGCGCGGCGAAGCCGGCCCAGGCCGCGAAGGTAATGATAGGCGAGCACGCCGGAGAGCGGGAGCGAAAGCGCGAAGAGCGCCGCCCACACCGCGCCGCCCGCGCGCCACACGATCCATGTCTCGAGCGCCCAGAACACCGGCACGGCCACGATACTGGTGAGCAGCCGCACCGTCGCGTAGTCCGTTTCCTTGTGCGACAGCGCGCGGGCCAGGAAGCGCGGGACGAAGAAGGGCAGCGCGTTAACGGTTAAGCCGTAGGCGAAGACGGGAAACCCGACGACGGCTTCCCAGCCCGTGACCAGGCGCCGGCCGACCGGATGCGGATCGAGCCGCGACCTCACGGCCTCGTCCCGGACGTGGTAGTCCGCGAGCAGCGCGCGATAGCCCTGGATGCGCTGCCAGAGCCGCTCGAGCCGCTGGGGCTCGTGGGCCTTGAACCAGCTCACCGCGTCCACGATCGTGCGCGACAGGCGAAAGACGTCCACCTGGCGCTCGGCGAGGCCGCGCTCCTCGCGGAGCTGACGCACCAGCTCGCCCCGATAGAGCTCCTCGATGGCGTGCACGAGGCCGGTGGCGTCGATCCGCTCGACGTGGACGACCTCGGCCTCCATGCCCCACTGGATCGCCGTCGTCAGCGCGTCGACGGCGCGCACGGGATCGGTCGCGTAGGTGCCGAGGTACGGCGTGATCGGAACGGCCGGACCGAACGAGACGAGCACGCGGCCCTTGAACGACTTGCGCGCCTCGAATGACAGCCCGACCGGGATCAGCGTGAGCTCGCCCGGCCGCGAGTAGCCGAGCGCGATGCGCGCCGCGCCCGTCCGGATGCGTTGCACGCGCGCCTCGGCGTGCGTGGTGCCCTCGGGATAGATGGCCACGACCTGGTCGTCGGCGAAGGCGCGATGGCAGGTCGCGAACATGGCGCTGTTGGGGTCTTCGTTCATGGGCTCGCCCCGCACGGCATCCTGGCGTCGATACACCGGGATGGCGCCGGCGGCGAGGAGGAAGCGGGCCAGCAGCCGCTGGCGGAAGAGCGTCGCGGTCGCGAGATAGTGGACCTTGCGCGGCACCACCGCACCGACCAGGAGCGAGTCGATCAGGTTGTTCGGATGGTTGATGCAGAGGAGCACGGGCCCGGTCGCCGGCACACGCTCGGCGTGGCGTACGTCGACGCGCCTGAAGAAGAACCACACCCAGAAGCGCGCGAGGCGACGCAGCGCCGCGTAGAAGCGATCGGAGGTGGCGGCGGCCGCCGCCGGGGCGCTGACGGTCACGGTGGGGGGCCGCTCGTGTGCTCTTTCAGGAGCGTCTCGAAGTCGTCCAGCGGCAGCGTCTCCGCCCACTCGGCGCCTTCGGATTCCTTTCCGTACGCCTCGGCCATGTAGACGACGGCCTCGCGCTTGGTCGTGAAGAGGCGCCAGAGGTGGCCGGCACCGCCGCCACGGCGGCGGAGATGAAAGACGGGATCGGCGAGTCCCTTTGGCTCGTGCACCATGCGCTGGCCGAAGCGGTCGAGCGTGATCCACGCCACCGCGATGCCGTGGCCCGACAGCACCCGCGCCTTCAGCGAATCTTCCGGCGGCAGCGACTCGAGATCCGTGAGCTGCGGCCCGTAGTACACGGCGACCGCCGCGGCCGGCAGCGTGATCACCGGCGGCACGGGCTCACCGGCGGCATCGAGCAGGCGCTTCGATTCCTCGCCGAGCCAGAAGTGGCCGGGCGTGTAGAGATCGTTCCAGGCCTCGATCACCTGGCCGGCCGGCACGAGCGCGCGGCGCCCGACGATCGCGTCGGCGTCGGCCACGCAGCAGAGCCGGCTCACGGGACTCGGACGAAGCCTTCCATCAGCCGGCGCGCCGTGCGGTAGACGGTGACGCGCTCGGCCCACGGCGCTCCGTCGCGAGCACGGACGCCAGCGGCAATGGGCAGGACTCCCGACGGATGGGCCAAACGGATGTCACTGGAGCGGGTGCCGTTCGTCACACATTCGTGGACGACGGTGCCGTCGATCTGGGCCGCGACCGCGAGACACATCGCCGCGGTGAGCGCGAAGGCGCGGTGGCAGTTGCCCATCGAGATCACGCGAGCCAGCACGTCCGCGTCGCCGGCGGCGTAACGCTTGCCGTCCAGCGTGGTGAATGCCGCCGACGGCGCGACGAAGGCCACCTTGGGCATCGATGGCCCGGGGGGAATGCCCATGACACGCGCCGCGGCGGTCCGGATCTTCTCGAGCCGCTCCGACACGCCGCGATCGGCATCCACCGCCGCCGGCGACTCGGCGCCGGTCAGACCGAGATCACGGGCACGGACGAAGACGATGGGATTGGTGGCGTCCACCAGCGACGCCTCGACGCCGTCGACGACGTCGCGCGCGTGCCCGGTCGGCAGCAGGCGGCCGGTCACCGCACCGCCGGGATCGAGGAAGTCGAGCGCGATGCGCGCCCCGCGGCCGGGGACGCCCGGCAGCTCGAAGTCGCCCTCGATGGCCGCCTCGCCGTCCTTCACCGGCACGTGGGCGACGATGAGCTTCTTCGTGTTCGTGTTGTGGATCTTCACCACCGCTTCGCCGTTGCCCGAGGCGGACAGCAGCTTCTCGTCGATGGCGAACGGGCCGATCGCCGACGAGCAGTTGCCGCAGTTGCCCACGTAGTCCACGAGAGGCGTCTTTACGTCCACCTGGGCGAACGTGTAGTCGACGTCGGCGCCGACGAGGGTGCCGGGCCCGACGATGCACGCCTTGGAGAGCGACGAGATCCCGCCGCCCAGGCCGTCGAGCTGGCGGCCGTAGGGATCGGGGCTGCCGAGCGCGGCGAGCAGGATCGAATCCCGCTCGCGGCCCGGTTCGGGAAGATCTTCGGCGTGGAAGCAGAGACAGCGGCTCGTGCCGCCTCGCATGTAGACGGCCCGTACGCGGCGCTGGGTCATGATCCCCCCTTCGTGTACGCGAGGACACCGCCGGCCAGCAAGATGTCGCGCTCGCGCGGCGTGAGCAGGCACGACGTGGTGAAGGTCGCTCCCGTGCGCTGGTTGGCGATGGTGACGCGCGTTCCAGCCTTGAGTGCGGCGCGAAGGTCGGGCAGGTGCAGCCGATCGTCACGCTCGATCGTGTCGTAGGCGGCCGGGTCGTCGAAGGTCAGCGGGACGATGCCCCAGTTGATGAGGTTGGCCCGGTGGATGCGCGCGAACGACTTCACGATCACGGCGCGAATCCCGAGGTGCATCGGGCCGACGGCGGCCGCCTCGCGCGAGGAGCCCTGACCATAGATCTCGCCGCCGACGATGATCCCGCGCCCCGCCGCCTTCGCCCGCGCGACGAACTCGGCATCGACGTACTTGAAGCAGTGCTCGGCGATGGCGGGCACGTTCGAGCGGAACACGAGCACGGCGGCTCCGGCCGGCGAGATGTCGTCGGTGGAGACCTTGTCGCCGAGCTTGAGGAGGACCGACGCGTCGAGCGCGGGTGCCACCGGCTCGCCGAGCGGCACCGGCTTGATGTTGGGCCCGCGCAGCACCTCGCCGCCGCGGTCGGGTGCGACGAATCCGGCCTCCGACGCCGCGAAGCGCGGCGGCAGCTGCACGTCAGGTGGCGTGCCGAGCGTCCGCGGATCCGTGATGGTGCCGGTGAGCGCCGACGCCGCGGCCACCAGCGACGAGCAGAGGTACACCTCGTCGCCCTTCACGCCGCTGCGGCCGGGGAAGTTCCGGTTGAAGGCACGCAGGCTCCGCGTCCCGGCCGCCGGCACGTGGCCGATGCCGGCGCAGGAGCCGCACGTCGATTCCGAGACGAGAGCGCCGGTGGCGAGCAGATCGGCCAGCAGGCCCTCGCGCGCCATCGTCTCGAGGATCCGATGGCTGCCCGGGAAGAGCACGAAGGAGATCGACGAGTGGACGCGCCGGCCGCGGAGCACGCCCGTCACCGACGACATGTCGTGCCAGGAGCCGTTCGTGCACGAGCCGACCATCACCTGATCGACCGGCGTGCCGGCCACCTCCTCGATCGGAACGACGCGGTCGGGCGAGCCGGGCAGCGCGATGAGGGGGCCCATGGAGCCAAGATCCAGCTCGATCTGGTCGTCGTACTCGGCGTCCTCGTCGGGCGTGGCCGGTCGCCAGTCGCCGCCGCGGTTGAGCCGCGTGAGGAACGAGCGCGTGACGTCGTCGCTCGGGAACACGCTCGTCGTCAGCGTCAGCTCGGCGCCCATGTTGGCGATCGTCATGCGCTGGGCGGCGAGCAGGCTCGCCAGACCGGGGCCACCGTACTCGAAGATCTTGCCCGAGCCACCCCGCACGCTCAGCCGGCGCAGGAGCTCGAGGATCACGTCCTTGGCGGTGACCCAGGGACGGAGCTGGCCCGTCAGCCACACGCGCACCACCGCCGGCATCGTGAACGAATACGGCCCGCCGCCGAGGGCCACGGCGACGTCGAGGCCGCCCGCGCCGATGGCGAGCATGCCGGCCGCGCCGCAGAGCGGCGTGTGGCTGTCGGTGCCGAGCAGCGTCTGGCCCGGGATCGAGTACGTCTCCATGTGCACTTGATGGCAGATCCCGTTGCCGGGCTTGGAGAAGACGGCGCCGTACTTCCGCGACGCCGTCTGGAGATACCGGTGATCGTCGGAGTTGCGTGAGTCCACCTGGTAGACGTTGTGGTCGATGTAGGTCACGACGCGGGGCGGGATCACGCGCGTGAACCCCATGGCCTCGAACTGGAGCCAGGGCAGCGTGCCGTTCGTGTCGGTCAGGAGCACCTGATCGACGGCGAGGCTGACCTCTTCGCCGATGACCGGCTTGCCGGCGACAAGGTGACTCTCGATCAGCTTGCGCGTCAGGCTTTGGCCCATTAATCAATATGGGGGGGAGCGAGCGCCGCTCCTCCCCCAAGCCCCCCCACCGCTCCGAGGCCCCCCACCGCTCTGAAGCCCCCCACCGCTCCGAGGCGTGTCATCACCGCTTTTCCAGCGGGACCCAGTCGCGGCGGCCGGGGCCCTTGTAGTCGGCGCGCGGGCGGATCAGACGGTTGTCGTCGTGCTGCTCGATGATGTTCGCGCTCCAGCCCGCGATGCGGCCGGCGGCGATGACCGGCGTGAACAGGTCCACCGGAATCCCGAGTGAGTAGAAGAGCGGAGCCGAATAGAAGTCGACGTTGGGGATCAGGCCCTTGGCCTTGTTGATGCGCTCGTGGAGGCCGACGGCCATCTCGTACCACTTGAACTGACCCGACTGCCGGCACGCGTCCTCCGCCATGCCGCGCAGGATCGCCGCGCGTGGGTCGCCCGCCTTGTACACGCGGTGGCCGAAGCCCATGAGGCGCCGCTTGGTGGCCACCGCGTCAGTGGCGAAGCGATCGACGTTGGCGACATTGCCGATCTCCATCAGCGTCCGCATCACGGCCTCGCCAGCGCCGCCGTGGAGCGGGCCCTTGAGCGCGCCCACGCCACCGGCTACCGCCGAGTGCATGTCCGACTGGGTGGACGTGATCACGCGCGTGGTGAAGGTCGAGGCGTTGATCTCGTGCTCGGCGTAGAGCGTGAGGCTCGCGTCGAACGCCTTGGCCGCCGTCGCCGTCGGGCGCGTGCCCGTGAGCATGTAGAGGAAGTTCGCCGCGTGACCCAGCTCGGGCGACGGCGCCACCGGCTCCTCGCCGCTCCGCACTCGATGATGAGCGCAGATCGCCGTGGCCATCTGGCTCGTGAGCCGCGCCGCCTTGCGCCGATTCGCCGCGTGGGAGTTGTCGGTGGTGTCGGGATCGTGCATTCCCAGGACGGCGACCGCCGCCTGGAGCACGCGCATGGGATCGGTCGCCTTCGGCATCAGGCGGAACTCCTGGATCAGCTCGCCGGGAATCCCGCGCGCAGCGATCAGCTCGGTGGTGAAGCGATCGAGCTGGGCTTTGCTGGGCAGGTCGCCCTGCCAGAGCAGGTAGGAGACTTCCTCGAACGTCGCCTGGCGCGCGAGGTCGGCGATGTCGAAGCCCCCGTAGGCGAGGCGCCCGTTGGCGCCATCGAGATCGCACAACCGCGTCTCGGCGGCGACGACGCCCTCGAGCCCTCGGATCAACTGGCCGCCTTCACTCATCGGATGGCTCCTTTGTGGGCTCTTACGGTAAGCCGCCGCTCCGGGCGGTGCAAGCCGCCGTCCTACTCCGTGGCGACCAACCGATGATGAGCGCGAATGCTGCGGTCGGTCGTACAAAGCGGCAGTCGGCGAGCTGTGCTGTGGGCGACGAGCATGCGGTCGAAGGGGTCGCGCGTCCACTCGAGGCCGAGCGCGTGGCGGATCAGCGTCACCAACGGAATGTCGTCCACCGAGAAGCGCGGGTCTTCCATCACGGCGCAGGTGGATTTCGAGGAAAGAGACGGGCGAGACTCCCCACGGGCGGTGGCGATCGAGCCACGGGAATTCGGCGAGTCGTTTCGATCCAAGAGCGAGCCAGTGAGGAAGTGGTGTCGAGGAGGAGGGTCACCGGCCCGGAGTCCGTCGAGGGGCCAGGCCTCCTGCGGCTTGCCACTCCCAGGACCAGCGGTCGGCCTGGTCGATGCGCGGAACACGGAGGAGCCGACGATATCCACGGTCAGGCCGTGGTGCCTTCGTCTTACCGACCTCCTCGCGACGGAGGACGAGCCGGCGCCCTCTCCGCTGGAGCACGATGACCTACCCCTGAGCGGCCTCGTCCAGGAGACGGCACCATTGTCAGCGCGCCTTGGATGCAGTGACCTTCTTCATACGTACAGCGTACAAGTCAGGTGCCTCGGGCGGCAACGCCGGGCGTCTCGCCCGCACAGGATCCGGGCGCCGCCCGGTTCCCGGCGTGAAGCAATTGGCCGGTTGGGAAATGCTCCCGGGCTTGCCGAGAACAGCAGCGAGGCGCCTCGTGCGCCGTCGCTCGCCCACGCGCGAGCAATTTCAGGAGGGTGATCAATGAAGCGTCGTGCAATTGGCTCCATCATCGCGGCCGTCGTGACGGCCATGCTCGCGTCGGCCGGGGCCGTGCTGGCCCAGGATGCACCGGCCATTCCCAAGGACGTCACCGTGATCTCCAACGAGCAGCTCAAGAAGATGCTCGATACCAAGGAGAAGTTTCTCCTGGTCGACTCGCGCAACGGCAGCGAGTACAAGGAAGGCTATATCCCGACGGCGATCAACGTGTACGACAAGGAGATGGAAGGCCAGAAGGCGAAGTTCCCCACCGACAAGGCCTTTCCGGTGGTCTTCTATTGCAACGGCTATCCCAAGTGCGTGCGCAGCCTCAACGGCGCCAAGATGGCGATGACGTGGGGCTACAAGAAGGTCTATCTGGTCACGGCCGGCTTTCCTGATTGGCAGGCCAAAGGCTTCCCGGTCGAGCGCCAGTGACGTCGGCCGTGTTCACCGGCTCGCTGCGGCGGACCGTTCTCGCCGTGACCGTGACGTCGCTCGTCGTCGTGTCCGCCACCGTCACGGGCCTGGCCCTCTGGAGTCAGCGGCGGACGTTCGGTGAGGCCGAGCGCCTGCTGCTCACGACGCAAGGCCGGGTCGTCGATCGGCTGCTGGTCGGCCGTGGCCGCGATCTCACGAAGGTCGCCGATTCGTTCGTGCGGCCTCGTGAGATCCAGGACGCGCTGGCCGCCGGCAACCGCGACGGCCTCCTCGACGCCGCCAAGCCGCCGTTCAACCGGCTGACCGCTCAGGCCGCGCTCACGCAGCTCGCGTACTACGACGCGTCGGGCAGCCGCATCGTCGCGCTGCCCGAGACGGCGGCCCCGGCCGCCGGCGCGCTGTTGAAGACCGCCGTCGTCGAGAAGAAGTCGGCGAGCGGGATCGAGCGAGACGGCGGTGAGCCGGCCGTCACGCTGGTTCAACCCATCACGCGTCAGGGCGAGATCGTCGGGTTCGTCCAGGTCGGAACGGCGATCCGGAGGCTCCTCCCCGAGTTCGCCGAGAGCCTCAGCGCCCACGGGGGCATCCTCACGCGGGCGCAGGGGCCGCCGGACGCGGCGGCCGTGCGAGGCTTCTCGCTGTTCGCGGCGACCGCGCCGACCTTACAGCCCGCGCTCGGCGATTTACCCGAGACGGCGGCCGGCAAATTGCCGACGGTCACCACGCTCGAGCGTGACGGCGCCACCTTCGCGATCGCGCTCTATCCGCTGCGGTCGGCGGGGGCGACGGTGGACACCTGGCTCGTGCTCGCCAGCGACTTCAGTGGCACCGTCGGGCTGATCGATCGCTCGCTCGTGTGGCTGATCGGCGTGGCCGCGACGGTCCTGGTCGCCGTCACGCTCATCACGTCGGCGCTCCTGTCCCAGCGGCTCCGTCCGCTCGGTCAAATGGTCGGGCTCCTCGGCGAGATCGCCGACGGCGCCGGTGACCTCACGCGCAGGCTCGACGTCGACCGGCGCGACGAGATCGGCGCGCTCGCGCGCTCGTTCAACACCGTGATGGCCAAGCTCCACGACATCATCGCCGAGGTGAAGCTGGCGACGGCCGACGTCGCCGATGCCGCTCGCAGCGTCTCGGGGGCATCAGCCGAGCTGGCCAGCGGCAGCCAGAGCCAGGCCGGCAGCCTCGAGGAGACCGCGGCCTCGCTGGAAGAGCTGACGGGCACCGTTCGCCAGAACGCCGACCATGCACGCCAGGCCAGCGCGCTCGCCGCCGACTCACGCCGCGCGGCCGAGCACGGCGGCGACGTCGTGGCGCGAGCGGTCACCTCGGTGCGGGACATCACCACCGCGTCGCGTCGCATCGGCGAGATCACCGGGGTGATCGACGAGATCGCGTTCCAGACGAACCTGCTCGCCCTCAACGCCGCCGTCGAGGCGGCCCGCGCGGGAGAGCACGGCCGCGGCTTCGCCGTCGTCGCCGCCGAGGTGCGCAGCCTCGCTCACCGCAGCGCCGCCGCCGCCAAGGAGATCAAGGGCCTCATCGAGGATGCGGTCGGCAAGGTCGAGACGGGCTCGGCGCTCGTGGATCAGTCGGGCCGGACGCTCGGCGACATCGTCGCCGCGGTCCAGCAGGCGTCCACGATCATCGCCGACATCGCCACTGCGTCGGAAGAGCAGACAGGAGGAATCGATCAGGTGAGGCGAGCCGTCTCCAGCATGGAGACCACGGTCACCGCGAGCACGGCCAGGACCGAGGAGCTCTCATCGACCGCGCGCCGGTTGGCCCATCACGCCGGCGAGCTCCAGACGCTGGTCGGGCGGTTCCGTGTCGAAGAGCATTCCGCCGTCGAGACGAAGGCGCCCGCGCCGCGTCCCGGCGCGCGGAGCCGCATCACTGCGCCGACGACCAGAGTCTGGCCCGTGGCCGAGCGCGCCTCGGTGCTGGTCAGGTAAGCGCGCGGCCGTTCGCGATCAGCCCATCAGGAGCTTGCCCGGCACCTCACGGCCCATGGTGATGATCTGCTCCCTGCCGATCCCTTCGGCCATGAGGCCGGAGACCAGCATGGCGTAGCCGTCCGGCTGGGACGGGTTGCCGGTCTGGCCGAGGTCCGTGCCCAGCACGAAGTTCTGAGCGCCGATCTCCTTGATGTGTCCCGCCGACTCCTTGTACGAGACGTGGCGCCAGTGGCGCATGAACGGCAGATGCGCCTGCGGCCCCATCAGCACCCCCAGCGCGTCGATCTCGAGCTTGGCGCCCATGGAGGCGGCCTTCTTCATCTGCTCGACGCTCATGTTGACGACCTCGAACTCGGCGTGGGTGACCACGATGCGGTCACAGCCCGCGTCGCGCGCCGCTTCGATGATGGCGAGGGCCTCGGTCGGCGAGGCGTGGCCGGTACAGACCACGAGCTTCTGCTGGGCGCAGACCTTGAGGACGTCGCGCACGGCCGGCAGCGCCTTGCCGTCGGCGCCGACGACCTTGACGCCTTCGGGAGCGTCCTTGAAGTGCTTGACGTGGTTGTCGGCGTCGAAGGTCGGCAACCATACGACGCGCCCGAAGCCGCCCTGCATGCGCCACATCCACTGCACGGCCTCGGGGTTGATGCCGCCCGACGGCCCGTTGAGGGCGACCCCGCCGAACGCCTTGATGCCCGGGACGTGCTTGCGCACGAGCCAGGCGCGGTCGGCCGTGAGCGCGACGTGGTTCTTGAGGACGACGGCTTCCGCCTTGCGGGCCATGTAGGCCTGCGCGGACTCGTCGTCGTCCACGGCACGGCCGAACGCGTCCGGCGCGCAGTGAGTGTGGAAGTCGATCAGGCCTTCGATCGGGCTCACCGAGGGCGGCGGTGGCGGGAAGACGCGTCCCTGGGCCGCTGCGCTCTTCACCTCTGACGCGAGAGCCGTCAGCCCGGCGGCCGTGACCGCAGCGGTCTTGAGGAACTCGCGGCGCGTTGTGCCCTCGGCGGCCGCAGGCTTCGCCGGATGGCCCCAGTGGTGGCCGCAGCAGTTGGTGAAGCGCCAGCGCGGAAGGGTGAATGGCTTCATGCTGATCCCCTCCTTGGGATGAGCACCGCGTGAGATGAGCAGGGCGCTACTTGAACGCCGGGTCGATGCGCACGTCGATGAGATACGGCCCGCCGCTGGCCAGCCCTCGCCCGATGGCCGGGCCGACCTCGGCCGCCTTCTCCACGCGCTCGCCTGGAACGCCCAGCGAGCGGGACAGGCCCACGTAGTCGACGAACGGCTTGTCGAGATCCATGCCGACGTAGAAATCGTCCTCGGCCGAGAAGCCCTTCAGCGCGAGGGTCCTCTGCTTGAGGATGCGGTACGAGGCGTTGTTGAAGATCACGTAGACGATCGCCAGCGACTCGCGGGCGGCGGTCCACAGGCCCTGGCACGTGTACATCGCGCTGCCGTCGCCGATCATCGCGATGACCGGGCGATCGGGCAACGCGAGCTTGACGCCGATCGCCGCCGGCAGGCCCCAGCCGATGCCGCCGCCGCGCAGGCCGAAGAAGCTCTTGGAATCCTCGCACCGGAAGAAGTGACGCACACCGGCGGCTGACGAGATCGTCTCCTCGACGATGGTGGCCCCCGCGGGCGTGGCCTGGGCCACGGCGCGGACGAGCGCGAGCGACCCCATCGGATTCTGGCCGGCGGCCTCGTGGGCCTTCTTCTCCATCTCGGCACGTTCCTGGGCGAACGCGGCCGCGACGGCCTCGCGGCGCCTGGCCGCCTGGGGATGCCCGGTCTTGCTCGTGTGGCGGCGCACCGCCTCGGAGAGCTCGGGCAGCGTGGCCTTGGGATCGCCCTGGATCCCGATCGACGCCGCGTAGTTCTTGCCGATCTCCCACGGATCGACGTCGATGTGGATGACGTCGAGGCCGTCCGGCATCGGCTCGACGTCCGACGGCAGCGACAGCGTGAACAGGTCGCCGCCAATCGAGCACATGAGGTCGTACCGCATCAGGAACGCGCGGATGGGTGGCGCCAGGCGCGGGAACGACCCGATGTAGAGCGGATGCGAGAACGGGAAGCTGCACGTGGATGCCACGCCCTCGGTGACCACGGGCGCGCCCAGCAGCTCGGCCAGCTCGACCAGCTCGGCCAGCGCGTTCGAGTGAGCGACGGCGTCGCCGGCGACCAGCAGCGGCCGCTCGGCCCGCGCCAGCTTCTTGGCCGCTTCGTCGATCGCCTTCCGGTCGCCGACGATACGCGGCGCCACCCGCGTGGAGGCGCCGAGCTCGATGTCGCGCTCGGCGTTCAGCACGTCGACCGGCAGCGAGAGGAACACGGGGCCGGTCGGATGCGCGGTGGCCGTCTTGACCGCGCGGCGCACGATCCGCGGCAGGTCTTCGAGCCGCCTCGCCTCCGTCGACCACTTCACGTAGGGCTGCGCGACCGGCGGCAGCTCCGACCAGAGGATCGGCTCGGTGACCGTGAAGCACTGGTCGTGCTGGCCGGCGGTGAGCAGGATGGGCGTCCCCGCCTTGTAGGCGTCGTACAGCATGCCCATGGCGTTGCCGAGGCCGGGGGAGACGTGGACATTGACGGCGCCGAGGCCGCCGCTGGCCTGGGCGTAGCCGTCGGTCATCGCGATGGCCGCGGCCTCCTGGAGCGCCAGCACGTAGTGGATCCCGGGCTCGCGGGCCAGCCCGTCCATGAGCGGTAGCTCGGTGGTGCCGGGGTTGCCGAACATGACCGAGACGCCTTCCTGCTTGAGGATCTGGAGGAACGCTTGTTTTCCTGAGATGAATGGCATAGCCGGGGATGATAGACCGCTCTCTTGCTTGATTCCAGGGGGGTCGGACCGGTAACCTCGATTGATGAGCGCTCCCGATTTTCCTCTGCTCCGTGCTGCTCGCCGCGAACGAACCGCGTTCACGCCCCTCTGGCTCATGCGACAGGCCGGCCGCTTCCTGCCCGAATACCGGGCGATGCGGGCGCGCTACGGCTTCCTCGAGCTGTGCAAGAACCCCGAGGCGGCCGCCGAGGTGACGCTCCAACCGATCGACCGCCTGGGCGTCGACGCCGCGATCCTGTTCGCCGACATTCTTCTGCTGGTCGAGCCGCTCGGTGTCGGGCTGGAGTTCGCGAAGGGCGAGGGCCCCGTGATCCACCGGCCCGTCCGTGGCGCTGTCGACGTGGCGCGGTTACAGCCGGTCGACGTCGACTCGGCCGTGCCGTTCGTGTTCGAGACCGTCCGGACCGTCGTGCGCGCGCTCAATGGCCGCGTCCCGCTGATCGGCTTCGCCGGCGCGCCGTTCACGGTCGCCTCCTACGTCGTCGAGGGCGGGGCCTCGCGCGACTACGTCCACACCAAGCGGCTGATGTACGAGGAGCCCGAGGCGTGGCACCGCCTTCTCTCGGTGCTGACCGACGCGACCGCGAGATACCTCAACGGCCAGATCGCCGCCGGGGCCGTCGCCGTCCAGGTCTTCGATTCGTGGGTCGGCACGCTGTCGCCCGCGGATTACCGGACGTTCGTCCTGCCCCACGTCGCCGCGCTCATCAAGGCCATCACGCCGGGCGTCCCGGTCATCCACTTCGGGACGGGGACGGCGACGCTGCTACCGCTCATGCGCGAGGCGGGCGGCAACGTGATCGGCCTGGACTGGCGGGTCGAGCTCGACACCGCGTGGGCCGCCATCGGTCACGACGTCGCGGTGCAGGGCAACCTCGATCCCGTCGTGTTGATGGCGAAGCCCTCGTACATCCGCCAACGGGTTGCCGACATCCTGCGCCGCGCCGGCGGCCGCCCGGGCCACATCTTCAACCTCGGCCACGGCGTCCTGCCCGACACGCCCGTCGATCACGTGAAGGCGCTCGTCGACATGGTCCACGAGATGTCCTCCAAGTGATGGCCGTACGCAGCCGGGTCGCACCCAGCGCTCGCCACCCTCGGCTCACGCCGGGCTCGCGGCACTCGTTACAACGCAGCCGGGTCGCACCCAGCGCTCGCCACCCTCGGCTCA
>Ga0137376_10000291_pt1 | contig 21123 bp, 14 predicted proteins | sample SagtaG_23_FD_104814 | JGI IMG/M metagenome (GOLD analysis project Ga0137376, IMG submission 104814) | Vadose zone soil microbial communities from Sagehorn Ranch, Mendocino, California, USA - Sage2_L_20_16 metaG | ecosystem: Environmental > Terrestrial > Soil > Vadose zone | place: USA...
CGAGCAGCGCCGACCGCAGCGACCGGTGGGGAAGATACGCCCTCTCGTAGCGCTCGGCGCGGAGCGCCCCGGCGAGGGCAAGGAGTCCCGCGAGACCTCGGTCCCGGCCCCGCTTGTCGTAGGCCCGTACCCGCCGCACCGCGGGGTGCGTCTCCAGCAGCGAAGCGGCGGCCGGCGTGGTGACGACGTCCACCGGGCCATGGCGCTCGGCGAGCGCGGCGAGGAGCGGCGTCGTCAGCACCACGTCGCCCAGGAAGGCGGTCTGGATGACGACGCTAGTCAACCTGCAGCACCGCCAGGAACGCTTCCTGGGGGATCTCGACCGAGCCCACCTGCTTCATGCGCTTCTTTCCTTCTTTCTGCTTCTCCAGGAGCTTGCGCTTGCGGGTGACGTCGCCGCCGTAGCACTTGGCGGTGACGTTCTTGCGTAAGGGGCGGATGGTCTCCCGGGCGATCACCTTGGTGCCGATGGCTGCCTGGATCACGACCTCGAACAGCTGGCGCGGGATCAGCTCCCGCAGCTTCTCGGCGATCTTCTTGCCCCACTCGTACGCCTTGTCGCGGTGGATGATGACGCTGAAGGCGTCGACCGGCTCCCCGTTGAGGAGCATGTCCAGCTTCACCAGATCGGAGCGGCGGTAGCCGAGGAAGTCGTAGTCGAGCGTGGCGTAGCCGCGCGAGATCGTCTTGAGCTTGTCGTAGAAATCGAGGATGATCTCGGCGAGCGGAAATTCCCAGGTGAACTCGACGCGGGCGGGGTCGAGGTAGTGCATCCCGAGGTACACGCCGCGCCGCTCCTGGCCGAGCGTCATGATCGCCCCGATGTATTCGGCGGGGACGATGATGCGCGCTTTCACGTACGGTTCCTCGATCCGCTCCACGGTGGAGCCGTGGGGCATGCGGCTGGGGTTTTCCACGATCTCGAGCGATCCGTCGGTGCGGTAGACGTGGTATTCCACGTTCGGCACCGTGCTGATCAGGTCGAGCGTGAACTCACGCTCCAGCCGCTCGCGCACGATTTCCATGTGGAGCAGCCCGAGGAACCCGCAGCGAAAGCCGAAGCCGAGCGCCACGGACGACTCCGGCTCGTAGTGCAGCGACGCATCGTTGAGCTGCAGCTTCGCGAGCGCGTCACGCAGCTCCTCGAACTGCTCCGCGTTGGTCGGGTACAGTCCCGCGAACACCATCGACTTGATGTCGCGGTACCCCGGCAGCAGCGGCACGTCGCGGTGCGCGGCGTCGAGCACCGTGTCCCCGGGCCGCGTCTCCCGCACGCCGCGCACGTTGGCCACGAAGTAGCCGACCTCGCCCGCTTCGAGCTGCTCGGCGGGCTTGCGGTCGAGCTGCAGGTAGCCGACCTCGTCCACGTCGTAGGTGTCGTCCCTGTGCGCGCCGAAGGCGATCTTCATTCCCTTCCTCAGGACGCCGTCGACGACACGGATGCTGGGCACCGCGCCGCGGTAGCGGTCGTAGAGAGAGTCGAAGATCAGGGCGCGCAGCGGGGCGGCCGGATCGCCGCGGGGCGCCGGCACGCGCCGTACCACCGCTTCTAGGACTGCCGGGACCCCGGTCCCCTCTTTGGCGGAAATGCGCAGGATGTCCGCGGGATCCGCCCCGATGAGGTCGTGGAGCTCCCGGGCGCGGCGGTCGGGCTCGGCGCCGGGGAGGTCGATCTTGTTCAGCACCGGGATGATCTCGAGCCCGGCGTCGAGCGCGAGGAACAGGTTCGAGAGGGTCTGCGCCTGGACGCCCTGGGAGGCGTCCACGACGAGGATCGCGCCCTCGCACGCGGCCAGGGAGCGCGACACCTCGTAGGTGAAGTCCACGTGACCGGGGGTGTCGATGAGGTTCAGCTCGTAGACCTCGCCGCTCTCGGCCCGGTAGGTCATCCGCACGGCATTGAGCTTGATGGTGATGCCGCGCTCGCGCTCCAGGTCCATGGTGTCGAGGACCTGATCGCGCATCTGTCGCTTGTCGAGCGTGCCGGTGCGCTCGATGAGGCGGTCGGCCAGCGTGGACTTCCCGTGGTCGATGTGGGCGATGATGCAGAAGTTGCGGATGTGGTCCTGGCGCATTGGAGGGGGAATATACCCTGAGACGTCGGACGTCAGACATCAGACATCGACAGGTCAGAGTCGAGCACTGACGTCTGACGTCTGACGTCTGTAGCTTTCAGTCCTTGCCCCCCATCACTGGCTGGTTCGATCCCGCCCCGAAGGGCGGCTTCGTGCGCCGCGCGGCGAACAGCTACCTGCCGGCCTCCGGGGATCCGCCCGCGCGCCTGGCGGGGTTGCGGCGCGGCGACCTCGTGATCGTCGAAAACGGGCGCGTGCAGAGCGTCAACGGGCTCGCCCCCGAGCGGCTCGATGCCCGCCCCAACTTTCCCGAACTCGGCGCCGTCCACCCCAACCGTCCGCTCACCCTGGAGACCGCGCGTCCCTCGAGCCCCCGGACGGCCGAGATCCAGCGCGTGGTGGACCTCGTCTGCCCGTTCGGGTTCGGTCAGCGGGCGCTGATCGTATCGCCGCCCAAGGCCGGCAAGACGATCATGCTGCAGGCCGTGGCGGAGGCGGTGGCGCTCAACTATCCCGCGGCCACGCTCCTCATCCTCCTCGTGGACGAGCGGCCCGAGGAGGTGAGCGAGATGATCGATTGGGGCCGCGGCGAGGTGATCGCCTCGAGCTTCGACCTGCCGCACGAGCGGCACGTGGCCGTGGCCGACATGGTGTTCGAGCACGCCCGGCGCCAGGTGGAGCTGGGGCGCGACGTGGTGATCGTGCTCGACTCGCTCACGCGTCTCGCGCGCTCCCACAACACCACGAGCCGCAGCAGCGGCCGCACCATGACGGGCGGGATCGACGCCAACGCGCTCGCCGAGCCCAAGGCGCTGTTCGGCGCGGCGCGCGCGGTGCCCAAGGGCGGGTCCCTGACGGTGATCGCCACCGCCCTGGTGGAGACCGAGAGCCGCATGGACGACGTGATCTTCGAGGAGTTCAAGGGAACGGGAAACGCGGAGCTGCGGCTGACACGTGCGCTCGCCGACCGGCGTCTCTTTCCGGCCGTGGACATCGCGGCGACCGGCACGCGGCGCGAGGAGCTGCTCGGCGACGCCGCGACGGTGGACGCCAAACAGAAACTGCGGCGGAGCCTGGCGGGGCTGCCGCCGGAGCGGGCGATCGAGGCGCTGCTGGCCCAGATGAAACGCGCCAAGACCAACGCCGATCTGCTCGCCGCGGTCACCTGACCCGCGCGCCGGCGCTCAGTTGCCGGTCTGCTGCACGATCCGGCGATAGCTCTCCGGATTCCACTTGGGCCGCGCGGTGCGGTTCGCTACCTCGAGCCCGAGATAGAAGTCGAGCTTGATGATGCGGCTCTCCTTCTCCCCGTCGATCTTCGCGACCTCGTCCGACACCTGGTGGTAATCGGGGTGGGTGCCGTTAAAGAAGAAGAGGATCGGCACGCCCTTGCGGGCGAAGTTGTAGTGGTCGGAGCGGAAGTAGAAGTTCTCGGACGGCCACTTGTCGTCGATCGCCGCCATGTGGAGCTCGGGGTGGGCGGCGGCGACGCGGTTCAGCGTCGCGCCCAGGTCCGAGTGCTCCTTCCCGATCACGGCGATCGTGTCCTTCCAGTTGCGGCCGATCATGTCGGTGTTCAAATCCGCCACGATGCCGGCGAGCGGCACCGTGGGGTGCTCGCTGAAGTACTCGCTGCCCCACAGTCCCCGCTCCTCGCCGCTCACGGTCATGAAGACGAGTGAGCGCCTGGGGTGGGGCGTGAGCTGGGCGAACGCCTCGGCGAGCTTGACCACCGCGATCGTGCCGGAGCCGTCGTCGTCGGCGCCGTTGCAGATGGAGTCGCCGCCCCGTGCCTCACACCCCTCGCCGTCGCCCGGCGTACCTAGGTGATCCATGTGCCCGGTGAAGAAGACGTATTCGCTCTTCAGGGTGGGGTCGGAGCCCTCGAGAATACCGATCACGTTCGGAGCGCTGAGCCCGGTGCGGGTTCGTTGCGCGATGCGCACCCGCGCGGTCAGGCCGGCCATGGGGATCACACGCAGGGGCCGGTTGCGCCCCGCGCTCGTGGTATCGATCGTCGCGCCTGCGGCGGTCAACAGCTGGAAGGCGCGAGACTCCCGCACGAGAATGATGGGTGGACTCTGGGCTTCGGAGGTGGCGAGCGCATACGCCGGCGCTTCCTGCTGCGCCGCTCGTGCCGCCCACTCCTGCTCCGGAAGAGCAGCGGCGAACAGAATCGCGGCCGGATGAGCCCCGCCGAGTACGCGCTGGAGCGTGCCGCCGCCACCGAGCGCGATGAAAACGACGACCGCGCCGCTGAACCGGGTCGTGTCGATCACTGAGCCTGACCCGGCGGTGCCGGTCACCACGACCATGGGGCCGGAGCGCGGTTGGGCGGGTGCATCGCCGCGGTAGTAGGAGGCATCGGGCCCGAGTCGCCATTGCGCCGTTGCGGTGCCCGTTACCTGGACGTAGGAGCTGTCCGCCGTGAGGCTGCTCCACTCGATCGGGTAACGCTGGAAGAACGTGCCGCGCTCGCCGCCCGGCTGTAACCCAAACCGCTGGAACTCGGCGGCGATGTAGCGGGCGACTTGCTCGAGCTGCGGGCTCGGCGTGGCGCGGCCGAGCATCGAATCGTCCGCGATGATGGCGATGCGCCGGACGACGTCCTGGGCGGTGATGGAGGTGACGGCGCGCTGCACCGATGCCGGCGTCTGTGCCGCGAGGACGGCCGGGACCCCGGCCGCGATCAGGAGCCAAGCGCGTTTGGACACGATGCGTTCCTCGGGCAGAGGAGAGGACTGCGACGGCAGGAACCGGGAAACTAACGCGCCCGGCCGTACGGTGGTACGGTCGGGCGCCGAGCGTGGTTCCCTCGCTTTACGGCTTACGCCGCCGGAGCTCGGGCTGCCCGTTGGACTGAGGCTTCTCTCGGGGTGGGGCGTCGCGTCGTGGCTCCGCCGAGCGGGGAGCCTCGCGCGGTTGCGCGCGCGGCGGGTCGACGCGCCGGGGCTCGGGTCGCGCTTCCACCGGCTGCGGCCGCGACTGCTGCGGCCGGCCCACGTCACTGGGGCGATCGACGCGCGATGGACGATCCGGCCGCTGGGTCTGGCCGGGCCAGCCCTGGTCGTCGCTCCGGCCGGGGCGATCGCGGCGCTCCGGGTGGTCCGGGTGGTCCGGGCGGTCCGGGTGATCCGGGTGATCCGGGTGATCCGGGTGATCCGGGTGGTCCGGGCGATCCGGGTGGTCCGGGCGGTCCGGATGATCCGGGTGATCCGGGTGATCGGGTCGGTCGCGACGCCCACCGCCGCGGCCGTCGTCGCCGTCACGGTGCCCGTCATTTCCGGGGCGGCCGGAGTCCGGCGGACGCTGGCGCGAGGGTGGAGGAATCACGCCTCGCCCGCCCAGGTCACTGCCGCGGACGCCGCGGCGCTCGTTGTCGTTGACCGGCCGCTCGCGCGCCCGCGTGAGGAAGCCCTCATTGGCGCCGGTCCGATCCCGGAAGATGAACCGCGGCTGGGGACGCAGCGGCCGCGTGAAGACGACGCGGGTGCCCCCGTAGTAGCGGTACGGGTAGTAATAGGGGTCGTCGAACACCACGATCCGGAACCGCACGCACGAGTACGCATAGGGATCCCAGTAGGACCAGCTGGCGTACGCGTGGCAGTCGTAGCAGAGGAAGCGGGGATAATCGTAATGCCGCTCCACGTAGTACGGCGCCATGTCGTAGTCCCAGTCCGAGGCGTTCGCCGGGACGATGCGCCCCGCGAGCTCGGTGAGCGCGACGTAGGGGTCGCCGCGCACGCGCCCGTCGGCGATCACGCGGTAGTCCCAGTGGTCTCCCGTCTCGATGGCGTCATAGACGAAGGGGTCGGCCGCGGCCACCGCGAACAGGTAGCCGACGCCGGGGTAGTCGTCGACGGTGAAGGCGTAGTTCGACGCGTAGTTCTGGACCTCGAACTCCTGGCCACCGCGCACGAAGTTGTCTTCCCACGGCGCCCGCGGAAACAGCACGCGCACGCGGCCGTCGGTGTCCACGCGGAACAGCGTCACGTAAGCGTCCTGGTCCGCGCGCAGGTAGACGCGCGCCCCGTCGCCCCGGAAGAACGGATTGTCGCCTTTCGCGGTCCAGACCTCGACGCGAGGGCGGTAATAACCGTGAGGCCGTGTGGCCGCGTGGGCCGTCGGGCCGGAGATCGTCAGAGCGAGCAGCGCGATGTGAGTCAGCATAGTGCCTCCTGCGCCCCCTCAAAGGCAGGGAGCGTGCCACCTGGCGCCAATCTGCAACGTGCCGTGTGGCACCTACTTAGCCTCTATGCCCGTCGGCCGTTCTGCGGTCCATTGTCCTCTGTTCCGGACACTGTGACCTCGGTTAGCTTGCCCACGCGATGACCGTCGCTCCCTCCATTCCGCCGCAGCGGTTCGACCTGCTCGACCCGACGGAAGTCAGCCGCCTGGGCGGGATCGAGATCGTCGCCGCCGGCGTGGTCGAAGGGTTCCTCACCGGGCTGCACCGCTCGCCGTTCCGGGGCTTTTCCGTGGAGTTCACCGAGCATCGCCCCTATCAGCCCGGGGACGAGCCGCGGTACCTCGACTGGAAGATCCTGGCGCGCGCCGACCGCCTGTTCGTCAAGCAGTTCGAGGAAGAGACCAACCTGCGGGCGATGCTGCTCGTGGACGCGAGCCGCTCGATGGCGTGGCGGGGGGCCCCCGAGCGGCTCACCAAGCGGGCGTACGCGGATCGCCTCGCCGCGGCGCTGGCGCTGATCCTGCTGCGCCAGCGGGATGCGACCGGCCTGGTGACGTTCGACGACGCCGTCCGCCAGGCGATTCCCGCGCGCGTGAAGACGGGGCAGTGGTCGCGCCTGGTGCGGGCCCTCCTGGACACGCCCGACGGGCGCGGCACCGCCGCCGAAGCGGCGCTGCGCCGGCTCACGTCGCTGCTGGTGCGGCGCGGGCTGGTGATCCTCATCTCCGATCTGTTGTTCGACCGCGACCTCGCGCTCACCGCCCTGCGCTATCTGCGTCACCGCGGCCACCAGGTGATCGTGTACCACGTGATGGACCCGGGAGAGCGCGAGCTCGGCGGGCCCCCGGAAGTGCGGTTCCGCGACCTGGAGTCGCCCGCCAGCGTCGTGGTGCGGCCGCGCGAGCTGGCGCGCGCGTACGGGGAGACCGTGCGACGCGAGATCGCGGCCTGGCGCACGACGTGTCGCCGGCACGGCATCGCCTACCACCACGTGACGACGGACTTACCGTTCGGCCTGGCGCTGCGTTTGCTGACGTGAGCTTTCTCCATCCGCTGGCGCTTGCGGGGCTCGCGGCGGCGGCGATTCCCGCGCTCCTGCATCTGCTCGAGCGCCGCGTGCCGCCGGAGCTGCCGTTCCCCGCCGTGCGCTACCTGGCGGACGCCGAGCGTCGCAGCGCGCGGCACCTGCGCCTGCGCCACCTTCTGCTGCTCGTGCTGCGCACCGCCCTCATCGTGGCGATCGTCCTCGCCGCCGCCGGCCCGCTCGTCCCGTCGCGCGCGACGGGCGGCACGCTGCACCCGCCGACCGCGCTTGCCCTCATCCTCGACAATTCCCCGTCCGCCGGTGTGGTCGTGGACGGGCGGCCGCGCCTCGACCGCCTCAAGGCGGTCGCGCACGCCGCCCTCGCCCGCGCCGGGGCCGCGGATCGGCTGTGGCTGGTGCTTGCCGATGGCGTCGCCCGGGCGGGTTCGCGGGAAGCGCTCCTCGCGGCCGTGGACAGCGTTCGGCCCGACGCGCACCGCCTGGCGCTGGCCGCGGCGACGGCCCGCGCCGCGCGGCTCGTCGAGGGGGAGCCGGTGCCCGCCCGGGAGGTGCACGTCGTCAGTGACCAGCAGCGCACGGCGCTGGACGGCAGCGCCGATACGCCGCGGGGGGTGCGCGTGCTGGCGCTCGCCCCCGCGAACGTCGCCGTGCCGAACCGCGGCCTTGGGGCGCTGGAGCTGTCCGACGGCGGGCTCGCGGTCGGCATCACCGGCACCCCGGGGACGCCGCCGGGACCCCTGACGGTGCGGCTGCGAGGTCGGGCGGTGGCGCGCGCGCTCGGCGCGCCGGGAACGACCGTGACCATTCCGTTGCCCGCGTCGGGCCCGGGGTGGTGGCCCGGGGAGGTCGAGCTGGAGGCGGATGAGCTGCGCGCGGACGACGCGCGGCCGTTCGTGTGGCGCGTCGCCCCGCCGGCGCGCGTCGCGGTCGGCCCGGACGCCGGTCCGTTTCTCAGCGCCGCCATCGCCGTGCTGCGCGACGGCGGACGGCTCGCCACGGGTAGCGACGTCGCCGTGGGCGAGCGACCTGGGGCGGGGCCGGGCGCGAGCGTCGTCCTGCCGCCGGCGGACGCGGCGCTCGTGGGCCAGGCGAACCGCGCGCTCGCCGCGCGCGGCGTCGCGTGGCGGTTCGCCGGACCGGGGACGCCGGGGCCGCTCGCCGCTCCGACCCTGCCGGGCATCGCCGGCGTGGAGGTCGCGCGCCGCTACCGCCTCGAGGGATCCGACAGCGGTGCGGTGCTGGCGACGGTGAACGGCGAGCCGTGGCTCGCGCGGGAGGGGAACGTCGTGCTCCTCGGCAGCCGCCTCGATACGGCGTGGACCGCACTGCCGGCCGCGCCGGGTTTCGTGCCGTTCGTGGACGCGCTGGCGAACCGGATCGCGCGCGGAGAATCGGGTGTGCGCGAGGTCGAGGGCGTCCCGGGGGTCGCGTTCGTCGTGGATGGGGCCGACACGGTGGGCGCCACGCTGTCGCGGATCGATCCCCGCGAGTCGGATCTGACGTCGGCGCCCGCGGCGCTGATCCGGCGGGCGCTCGGTGCTGAGATCGTGCGCGACGCCGACTTCGCCGCCGCCGCGTTCGCGGGCCCGCGGTTGGCCGACGCCGGCGGCGTGCTGCTCGTCCTGGCGCTGCTGCTTGCCGCGGCGGAGCTGGGCGTGGCGACCCTGACCCGCTGATGCCGCTCGAGTTCCTCCTCGACCGTTTCGACGAGCTGCCGGCCACTCGGGCGCTGCTCGAGCGCTTGCCGGTGGCCGGCCACCGGTTACCGCTCGCCGGCCTCCCCGGCTCCGCTCCCGCGCTGCTCGTGGCCGGCTTGGCCCGGCGGCTGCCCCAGCGGCTGTTCGCCGTCGTGACCGCGACCCCCGCCGACGCCGAGCGCTGGCTCGCGGACCTGGGCCAGCTCGTGGGCGACGTGGCCGTGCTGTATCCGCAGCGCGAGGGGCTCGGCGCCGAGGAGCCGCACGTCGAGATCGCGGGCGAGCGTATCGAGACGATCGCGGCGTTGCTGTCGGGCCGCGCTCGCGTGGTGGTGACGACCGCGCGGGCGAGCGCCGAGCGCACGGGGGTGCCGGCGGCGCTCGAGGCGCAGCGCGTGGTTTTGGAGCGGGGAGCGGTCGCGTTCACCGCGGTCGTCGCACGCCTGGAGGCGATGGGCTACGCGCGCGTGCCCGGGGTGACCGAGGTCGGTCAGTTCAGCGTGCGCGGCGGGATCCTGGACGTGTACGGATTCGGGATGGCCGGGCCGGCGCGCGTCGAGTGGTGGGGCGACGAGATCCAGTCGCTGCGCGGGTTCGATCTGGACACGCAGCGCTCGGGCGAGGGGATCGATCGCGTGACCGTGCTGCCGATCCGGACAGAAGGGGGAACGGGGCAGGGGGATGGGGGAAGGGTGCGCTCCTCACTGCTCGACCTCCTGCCGACGGACACGCTGCTGGTCGTGGATCAGGAAGCCGCCGTCGAGCGCGAAGTAGACCGCGCGTGGGCGGACGCAGCGCACCACCTCGAGGTGGCGCGCCGCCTCGGCGAGGAGCCGCCGTCGCGCGAAGACCTCTCGCTCGATCCGCCCACGTGGCGGACGCGGCTCGCGGGCCTCGCGCGGCTCGCGCCGGGGGCCGCCGACGCCGCGCAGCGCTTCCCGCTGCTGCCCCCCGAGGCGGTCGATCGGGATGTGAAGCGCCTGCGCCAGCTGGTCGCGGGCGAGCCGCCGACGGTGATTCTTTGCGACAACGAGGGACAGCTCGAGCGTCTCGAGGAATTGCTGGGCGCGGACCGCGCCACGCTCGTCGTCGGGGCGCTGGACGCCGGGTTCGTCCTTCCCGGCCTGCCCGTGCTCACCGACCACGAAATCTTCCGGCGGGCGCGGCGGCTGCGGCGCCCGCGCCGCTACCGCTCCGTCGCCCCAGGCGGGGGGGGCGCGCTGCAGGCCGGCGATTACGTGGTGCACCTGGAGCACGGCATCGGCATCTACCGCGGCCTGCAGACGATCGTCGTGGGGGAGGGCACACTCGACGTCGCCGTCGTCGAGTACGAGGGCGGCGACCGTCTCAACGTGCCGTTGTACCGCCTCGACCAGCTGGAGCCGTACCGCGCGGGCGGCGAGGACGGCGCGGACGCGCCGCCACCGCGCCTGCACCGGCTGGGCTCGACGGCCTGGCAGCGCCAGCGGAACAAGACCCGGGCGGCGATCCGCAAGATGGCGCTCGACCTGCTGGACCTGTACGCGCGTCGCCAGGTCGCCTCGGGGTTTGCGTTCCCGGCGGACACGCCGTGGCAGGCGGAGCTCGAGTCCTCCTTCCTTTATGAGGACACGCCCGACCAGCGCCGGGCGACCGTGGACGTGAAGCGTGACATGGAGCGCCCACAGCCGATGGACCGTCTCCTCGTCGGCGACGTGGGCTATGGCAAGACGGAGATCGCGATCCGCGCGGCGTTCAAGGCCGTCCAGGCGGGGAAACAGATCGCCGTGCTGGTGCCGACGACGATTCTCGCCGAGCAGCACGGGCGCACGTTCCGCGAGCGGCTGGCCGACTATCCCGTGCGCATCGAGGTGCTGTCGCGCTTCCGCGCGCCGCAGGAGGCGGCCGCCGTCGCCCGCCGCCTCGCCGCGGGGGAGGTGGACATCGTGATCGGGACGCACCGCCTGCTGTCCCGCGACGTCACCTTCAAGGACCTGGGACTGCTCGTGGTGGACGAAGAGCATCGCTTCGGCGTGCGGCACAAGGAGCGGCTGAAGACCCTGAAGTTGAGCGTGGACGTCCTGACCCTCACCGCCACGCCGATCCCGCGCACCCTGCATCTCTCGCTCTCCGGGTTGCGCGACCTGACGTTGCTCGAGACGGCGCCCAAGGACCGCTCCCCGGTCCTCACGTTCATCGAGCCGTGGGACGATGCGCTGCTCGAGGAGGCGCTGGCGCGCGAGCTGGACCGGGGCGGCCAGGTGTATTTCGTGCACAACCGCATCGAGACGATCGACACGATCGCCGCGCGCGTGCGGTCGCTGGCCCCGCGGGCGCGGTTGGCCGTGGCCCACGGCCAGCTGCCCGAGCACGACCTCGACGAGGTGATGTCGCGGTTCGTCCGCGGCGAGGTGGACGTGCTGGTATCGACGATGATCGTCGAGTCGGGGCTGGACGTGCCCAACGCGAATACGATGGTGGTCAACCGGGCCGACCAGCTCGGCCTCGCCCAGCTCTACCAGCTGCGCGGGCGCGTGGGGCGCAGCCACCGGCGCGCCGCCTGCTACCTGCTGGTCCCCGACCTCGTGGACGCGAGCGCCGAGGAACGCTTGCGGGTGCTCGAGCATCATACCGATTTGGGATCGGGATACCGCATCGCCCTGCGCGACCTCGAGCTGCGCGGCGCGGGGAGCCTGCTGGGCGGTGAGCAGTCCGGCCACGCGCAGGCGGTCGGGTTCGACATGTACCTGCGGTGGCTCGACGAGACGGTGCGCGCGCTCAAGGGCGAGCCGGGCGCGGCGAGCAGGGCGGTGGTGGCACCCGACGTCGTGCTCGATCACCCGGCGCATCTCCCCGACGAGTACGTGCCCGACGACGCGGCGAAGCTCGACCTGTATCGGCGGCTGGCGCGGACCGTGGAGCCATGCGAGATTGCAGCGGTCCGAGAGGAATTGCGCGACCGGTTCGGGCCGTTGCCGACCGAAGCCGAGCGGCTCCTGCTCGTGACCGAGCTCCGCGCGCTTGGCGCCCGGGTGGGCCTCGACACGGTCCTGGTCCGGGGCGACGAGGCGCGGCTCGTGTTTCGGCGGAACGCCCAGCCGCGGCTCGCCGGCCTGACGGCGGCCCTGGAGGCCGTGCAGTTCGAGGCGGACGTGCGGCGGGCCCAGCCGCTGTCGCTGCGGCTCCGCCGCCTGGGGGGCGAAGCGATCGGCCCCGGCCTCGTGCGCGCGCTCACCGCCGTTCTGCAGAATCAACCGGACTAGGAGACCGAATGCGTCGGTGTGCCATACTGCTGGTGGCGTTCGCGGCGGCCGGGTGCGGCTCGCTGAAGGACGCCTTTTCGACTCACCCCGCCGCCGCGGCGCGCGCCGGCGACCAGACGCTGACCGTCGAGCGCCTCGCCGAGCTCGCCGCGCGCGTCAAGCAGATGCCGCTGCAGACCGACAACCTCACGCGGCTGGCGGACGTGTGGATCGACTATGCGCTCTTCGGCCAGGCGCTGGCGGCGGGGCAGCGGTTCGACGACACGGTGACGCTCACGCAGACGATGTGGCCCGCCGTCTCGCAGCTGCGTTGGGACCGCTTCCACGATCGCCTCGTGGCCGGGCGCGGCGCGCTCACGCCCGCGCAGGTCGACTCCGCGTATCGCGCCGGGAACGTCCGGCTGTTCCAGCACATCCTCATCTCGGTGCCGCCCAGCGCCGCGCCGCCGGTCGCGCAACAGAAAGAAACTCAGGCGAAGGGCCTGCTCGCCCAGATCCAGGCCGGCGGGAGTTTCGCGGCCCTGGCCCGGCGCTACTCCGAGGATCCGGGCTCGAAGGTCCGCGGCGGCCTGCTGGCCGTGGGCGGGCACGGGCAATTCGTGCCGCCCTTCGAGGACGCGGCGTGGCAGCTCGCGCCGGGCGGCGTCAGCGGCCTGGTGCGCAGCGCGTTCGGGTTCCACATCATCCGCCGGCCCCCGCTCGCCGAAGTCCGCGACACCTTCGCCCAGGGGCTCGACGACCTGCTCGGCGGCGAGCGCGACTCGATCTACCTCACGAATCTCGAAACCAGGAGCGCGATCAAGGTGGCGAGCGGCGCGGTGGGCGCGGTGCGCCAGGCCGCCCAGGCCCCCGACCCGGCGCGGCGCAGCGGCCGCGTGCTGGTCGGCTACCGCGGCGGGGCGTTCCGCGTGCGCGACTTCATGCACTGGCTCCCCGCGCTCGACCCGCGCGTGCTGCCGGCCCTGTCCACCGCGACCGAGGCGCAGATCGAGAGCCTCCTGAAAGGGCTCGCTCAGCGCGACCTGCTGCTGCGCCAGGCCGATTCGGCGCGGATCGGGCTGAGCGACAGCGACTGGACCGCCGTGCGGGCGCAGCAGGACACGGCGCTCCGGACTGTGGGCGGGCTGCTCAAGCTCACCCCCGCGATCCTGCACGACTCGGTGACGACCCCTGAGGGCCGGCAGCGTCTGGCGATGACGCGGGTGAACGACTACATCGACCGCGTGGTCGGCGGCGAGACGCAGTTCGCGCCGCTGCCGCCGTTCCTGGGGATGTACCTCCGCGCCCACGGCAGGTGGGAGAAGAACGACGCGGGCATCCAGGCGGCGATCGAGCGCGCCCAGGCGATTCGCGCCCAGCTCGACTCCCTGCGCCCGACGCCGAACAACCAACCGGCACCGACCGTGCCGCCGCCAGGTGCGCAGCCGGTGACGCCGCGGCGGCGCACGCTGCGTTAACGTGAGCGTCCGGCGGCGCCGTCCGGCACTCGTGGTGGTCGCCGCGCTCCTCGCGGCGGCGCCCGCCGGGGCCCAACGGGCGGTGCCGGGGGGCGGGCGGCTCCCCGTCGACCGCATCGTCGCAGTCGTGGGCATCCGGCCGATTCTTGCCTCGCAGCTGGAGGAACGGCTGGTGTTCGCGCAGTCGCAGGGGCTGCAGGTGCCGACGGATTCCGCCGCCCGGCAGGCGGTCAAGCAACAGCTGCTCCGCCAGATGATCGACGAGGAGCTGCTCGTGCAGCAGGCCGAGCGCGACACGGCGATCAAAGTGACGGACCAGGAGGTCCAGGACGCCGTCGAGCGCAACGTCCAGACGGTGCGAGGCAATTATCCGTCCGAGCAGGAGTTTCAGAACCAGGTCCGTCTCGCGTTCGGCACGGTGGAAACTTGGCGGCGCATGCTCGCCGAGAATCAGCGCCGGGAAATCCTGCGCCAGCGGCTGCTCGAGGGACTGCAGCAGAAGGGCAAGCTCAAGCCGATCCCGCCCAGCGACGCGCAGATGCGCGAGTACTGGGAAGCGAACAAGGGGCAGCTGCCCAAGCGTCCCGCCGTGGTGTCGTTCCGCCAGATCGTCATCACGGCGCAGCCGGATTCGGCGGCGCGCGCGAGGGCCCTGACGCTCGCGGACTCGCTGCTCGGGGAGCTGCGCCGTGGCGCGGATTTCGCGTCGCTGGCGCGCCGCTTCTCCTCCGACAGCGCGTCGGCGGCGCAAGGGGGCGAGCTGGGTTGGTTCCGCCGCGGCCAGATGGTCAAGGGGTTCGAGATGGCCGCGTTCAGTCTCCGGCCGGGGGAGCTCTCCACCGTGGTGGAGACCGAGTTCGGCTTCCACATCATCCAGGTGGAACGGGTGCAGCCCGCGGAGATCCAGGCGCGCCAGATTCTGATTGCCCCGGAGATTTCGCCGGCGCAGGTCACGCGGGCGCGGCACAGCGCCGACTCGGTCCACGACGCCCTCGCCGCCGGCGCCCCCTACGACGTCCTTGCCCGCCGCTACGCGGACGAGAACGAGGCCAAGCTCGCCGAGACGGTGCCGATCGCGCAGCTCCCGGCTCCGTACCAGCAGCTGCTGGCGGCCGACAGCACGACGGGCCTCAAGCCGGTGCTGCGCCTGGACACGGGGTTGCGCCCCAAGTTCGCCGTCGTCGAGATCACCAAGCGCTTGCCCGAAGGGGAGCTCGCCTTCGAGGATGTGAAAGACCGCATCCGCGCCAACCTGAGCCAGGACCTCGCGGTCCAGCACTACCTGGATCTGGTCCGCCGCCAGACCTACGTCGACGTCCGCTTCTAGCACCACGTCCGGCCCGCACGCGCAGCGCCCCCGTCTTGCCGTCACGCTCGGCGACCCCCGAGGCATCGGGCCGGAGGTCGTCGCGGGGGCGCTCGCGCAGGCGCCGCTCGCGGCCGACGTCGTGCTGGTGGGGCCCGAAGACCAGATCGCGGCGATTCCGGCGAGGAGCCGGGTCGGGGTGGGGACGTGGGGACTGGGGGATGGCGGTGATCGGCTCGCCGGCCAGCTGACGGCCCGGTCCATCGAGCGCGCGGTCTGGCTCGCGCGCGCGGGGGACGTCGACGCGGTGGTGACGGCGCCGGTGCACAAGGCGGCGTTGCACGTCGCCGGCTATCCGTTCCCCGGCGTCACCGAGTTCCTCGGCAGTCTCACCGGGGGGACGGAGACGGTGATGATGCTGGTCGTTCCGGGGCTCCGGGTGGCGCTGGTGACGACGCACATGCCGTTGCGCGAGGTGCCGGCCCAGATGACGACGGAGCGGATCGTGCGCGTCGGCCGCATCACGCAGGCGGGGCTGCGCGACTGGTTCGCCGTCGCCGAGCCGCGGCTCGCCGTGTGCGCGCTCAACCCGCACGCGGGCGAAGCCGGTCTCTTCGGCGACGAAGACGAGCGCCTGCTCGCCCCCGCGGCGCGGACGCTCGGCGCCGCGGGTCCGCTGCCGGCGGACACGGTGTTCGTGCGCGCGCTGCGCGGGGAATTCGACGCGGTGCTTGCCCCGTACCACGACGTCGGGATGACGGCGGTCAAGGTCGCGGGGTTCGGCCGCGGCGTGAATGTGACGCTGGGGTTGCCGTTCCCGCGGACCGCACCGGATCACGGCACCGCGTTCGACATCGCGGGGAAGGGGATCGCGGACCCGTCGTCGATGCGCGCGGCGTTGGAGTTGGCGGTGCAGCTGGCGGCGAGGGCGGCGGAGGTGGTGTGGAGAGCGGGGCGGCCGGGTCGGTGATCCCCGGGCTGTCGCCCGGGGGTAGTCGGACTACGATGCACCGACAGGCCTGACTGACCCCGGGCGCAAGCCCGGGGATGCGTCATGGCGGCGTGGAACTCCTCTTCGTGACTTTCACTTTTCCCACCCGTCGTCCTTCCATGTCGATGATCTCGAACGTCGCGCCCGGCAGCGCGATCTGGTCGCCGACCTTGGGCAGGCGGCCGAGCGTTCCGAACAGCAGGCCGCCGATGGTGGTGTAGTCGCCGTCGTCCAAGGCCAGTCCGTACCACTCGTTCACGTCCTTGATCTCCGTCGTGCCGGGGATGACCGGCGACGCCTCGCCGGGCGGTGGGGCGGCGGGCGGGCGGTCGTACTCGTCGTAGATCGGCCCGACGATCTCCTCGAGCAGATCCTCCATTGTGACCAGGCCGGCCGTGCCGCCGAACTCGTCGAGCACGATGGCGAGGTGCGCCTTGTGGCGCTTCATGTCCGCCAGCACGTCCTCGACCTCCCGGGTGCCCGGCACGAACAGCGGCGGCCGCATCACCGTCGCCACGTTGCCGCCGTGCCTCGCGCGCAGCCCGGCGAGGATCGCCTTGGCGTGCACCGTGCCGACGATGTCGTCGAGGGATTCGCGGGAAACGGGGTATCGCGACCGGCCGGCGGCCGCCACGCGGTCCGCCGCTTCCTCCAGGGGGAGGTCGGCCGGCAGAGCGATCATCGCCGTGCGCGGCGTCATCACGTCCCGGGCGCTCTTCTCGCTGAACTCGAACACTCCCTCGAGGAGGCGCGCGTCTTCCTTGCCGAGCGAGCCGGTGCGCCGGCTCTGCTCGACGAGCATGCGGATCTCCTCGGGCGAATGCACGCGATCGATGTCGGACGGCGTGCTCTTGATCCCCAGCAGCTTCACCACGCGGTTGGCGCTCCAGTTGAGGAGGTCGGTGACCGGGCGGGTGATCCACGAGAAAAAGATCAGCGGCGCGGCGACCCAGCGGCTCGTCCCTTCGGGGTAGGTGATCGCCCACGCCTTGGGCGCCTGCTCGCCGAACACGACGTGCAGGAAGGTGATCGCCGCGATGGCGACGGTCGACGCGACCCCGCCGCGCGCGAGGAATCCGAGCGCGGGGGGGAGCTGCGCGAACCAGTCCCGGAACAGATGCGCGACCGTATCCTCGGCGACGTAGCCGAGCAGGATCGACGCGAGGGTGATCCCGAGCTGCGCCGCGGAGAGCTGACGGTACAGGTCGTGAAGCGCCTTCTGCACCGTCTTCGCCTTCGGGTCCCCGCGACGCGCCAACGCCTCGATGCGCGTGCGCCGTGCCGCGACGAGCGCGAACTCCGCCGCGACAAAGAAGGCGTTCGCGGCGACCAGCAGCACCACGGCCAGCAGGCGCAACAGCAGCGATTGCGTGGAGGGCTCGGGCGGGGGGACGAGCATGGGCGGGGGAACCTAGCGGGGCGTTGCCCGCGGCGCGAGCCGGTGCATATGTTTCGTTCGATGTCGGCTCTTCCACTCGAAGCCCAGTGCACCCACCGCGCGCCGCGGCGCGCCGAGAGCGTGCAGCGCATGACCGTCGTCCTGGTGCTGTCCGCTCTCGTCATGCTCGCGGAGGTGGTCGGCGGCTATCTCGCGGGCTCGCTCGCGTTGCTGGCGGATGCGGGGCACATGCTGGTGGACGTCGGCGCCCTGGCGCTCGCCCTGCTCGCGGCGCGCGTGGCGCAGCGGCCGGCCACGGCCGAGCGCTCGTTCGGCCTGTTGCGCTTCGAGATCGTCGCGGCGCTGATCAACGGCGCGCTGCTCATCGCCATCGCCGTCGGGATCGGCCTCGAGGCGTACCGGCGCTTCCAGGCCCCGGGGACGATCCGGGCGGGACTGCTGGTCGGCGTGGCGAGCCTGGGTCTCGCGGCCAACCTGGCGGGCGCCGCGATCCTGCACCGCGGCCACCGCCATTCCTTGAACCAGCGCGGCGCCTATCTCCATCTGGTGAGCGACGTCCTGGGGTCGCTGGCCGCCCTCAGCGCCGGCGTCGTGATCCTCGCCACGGGTTGGACGCTCGCCGATCCGCTCATCTCCGTCGGGATCGCCCTGCTGATCCTGGGCGGCGCCTGGCGGCTCGTGAAGGAATGCGTGGACATCCTCCTGGAGGCGACCCCGGCCCACATCTCCCTCCCCGCCGTCCATGACCGCATCGCGACGGTACCGGGGGTGGAGTCCGTGCACGACCTCCACGTGTGGACGGTCACAAGCGGGGTGGTCGCGATGAGCGGGCACCTGGTAGTGAAGGATCCGGCCGCGAACCAGCGGGTGCTGGAGAATGTTCAGGGCCGCATGGAGGAGTTTGGCATCGCGCACGTCACGGTGCAGCTGGAACGGGATCCGACCTGCGAGTAGGTGCCTTGTAATTCCGAGCCTCCCTCCCTATACTGCGCCCCCCTGAACAGCGTCGCCGGGTAACAGCTTGCAGATTCGCAACATCGCGATTATCGCGCACGTCGATCACGGCAAAACCACCCTGGTGGACCAGATGCTCCGCCAGGCGGGGGTATTCCGCGCCAACCAGCAGATGATCGAGCGCGTGCTCGATTCCAACCCGCTGGAGCGCGAGCGCGGCATCACCATCCTGTCGAAGAACACCGCGGTGCGCTGGGCCGACACCAAGATCAACATCGTGGACACGCCCGGGCACGCCGACTTCGGCGGCGAAGTGGAGCGGATCCTGCGGATGGTGGATGGCTTCCTGCTGCTCGTGGATGCCGCCGAGGGGCCGATGCCGCAGACGCGGTTCGTGGCGTCGAAGGCGCTGGCGCTGGGCCTCAAGCCGATCGTGGTGATCAACAAGATCGATCGGCAGGACGCGGAGCCCTTGCGCGTGCACGACGAAGTGCTGGAGCTGTTCCTGGACCTCGAGGCGTCGCCCGAGCAGTTCAACTGCCCGTTCCTGTACGCGTCGAGCCGCCAGGGGATCGCGACGCCCGATCTGGCGACGCCGGGGACGACTCTGAAGCCCCTGTTCGACACGATCCTGGGGACGATCCCGCCTCCCTCGGGCAACGCGGACGGGCCGTTGCAGATGTTGATCTCGACGCTGGACCACTCGCCGTACCTCGGCCGCATCGGTATCGGGCGCATCGAGCGCGGCCGCCTGCACGTGGGCGATGTGGTGGCGCTCTTGCCCCTGGGCCAGCCGGGTCCCGTGGGCGACGGCCCGTTCGACCAGGCGCGGGTGGTGAAGCTGTTCGGGTTCGAGGGGCTGGAGCGCATCGAGATCGTCGAGGCCGCGGCCGGAGAGATCGTGGCGCTGGCCGGCGTCGCCGGCGTCGAGATCGGCAAGACGTTGACCGCCCCCGATTACCTGGAGCGGCTCGCCGGCATCGCCGTCGAGGAGCCCACCATCTCGGTGGACTTCAAGGTCAACGACTCGCCGTTCGCCGGGCGGGAAGGGAAGTTCGTCACCGGGCGCCAGCTGCGCGAGCGGCTGTTCCGCGAGCTCGAGCGCAACGTCGCCCTGCGGGTGGAGGAGACCGACGATCCGCAGACGTTCACCGTCTCGGGACGCGGCGAGCTGCACCTGGGGATCCTCATGGAAACCATGCGCCGCGAGGGGTATGAGTTCCAGGTCAGCCGGCCCCGCATCATTCCGCGCGAGGGCCCGCACGGGGAGCGGCTGGAGCCGTACGAGGAGCTGCTCATCGACTGCCCGGAGGCGCTGCTGGGCGTGGTGATGGAGAAGCTGGGACCGCGCCGGGCCACGATGCTGGACATGAAGAACCCCGGGCAGGGGATGGTGCGCATGCGCTTCCGCATCCCGGCACGCGGCTTGCTCGGCTACCGGTCGGAGTTCTTGACGGATACCCGGGGGCAGGGAATCATGCACCACCGTTTCCTGGATTACGGGGCCTGGGCGGGGCCGATCTCGGGGCGGAGCCGGGGCGTGATGGTGGCGGACCGCGAGGGGGTGGCGGTGGCGTACGCGCTCTTCAATTTGCAGGAGCGCGGTACCATGTTTCTCAAACCGGGGGATCCGGTGTATGAGGGGATGCTGGTGGGGGAGAACGCCCGGGTGGACGACATGGAAGTGAACGCCACGAAGGAGAAGAAGCTGACGAACATGCGGACGACGGCCGCGGACGAAATGATCATCCTCGAGCCGCCGCGCCCACTGAGCCTGGAGCTGGCGCTCGAGTACATTGAGGACGACGAGCTGATCGAGGTGACGCCGGCGTCGCTGCGCCTGCGCAAACGCGCGCTGGGCGCGACGGAACGGCGGAAGTTGGCCAGGGACCGCAAGGCAGCAGAGGACAATAACCTCAGCCGGGGGTGACAATGCTGGCCGTGGCGACGTCGATGGAGTGGTCGCTCAAGCGTCGGAGCGACAACATCGACGAGGAGTTCGAGGAGTTCGAAGAGGACAAGGAGCTGGACGAGGATTTCGAGGACGAGCTGGACGACGAGGAGCTGGACGACGAGGAGTCCGACGACCTCGACGATTACGATGACCTGGACGACGAGTTCGACGACGAAGAGGAGGAAGGCTTCCGGCCGAAAAAGGGCCCGCGCCGGGAGTGGGAGTGACCGCGGTCGGAGGGCCGGACGGTGCGACCGTCCGGCCCTCTGACTACATGCTCACCCAGTAGTTGACCTTGACCAGCAGCACGTTGGTGGGCCGGTCGCGGAACAGATCGCGCCGGAAATCCCGCTGCAGGTCGAACTCCGCATCATACGGCACGTAGCCCGAGCGGCTCTGCGTCCACACGACGAACAGGGTGGAGCCCGGGCGGTATTCCCAGCGCAACACCGCGTTGACCTTGACGGCGCGGGTGCGGAAGTCGGGATCCCTGAACCGCAGGGTGTCGCCCGGGACCGCGCCGTCGGGTTCGACGATGTACGTGTCGCCCACGCGGCTGATCGTCGAGCCGTTGTCGCGGCCGTAGTGGTTGAACGCGAACGTCTTGCGCGCCCGCAATTCCTTGAAGTCCGAGTAGTCGCCGGCAAACGCGAACGGCTGGGCGTAGAGCTGGAAGCTCAGCGTCGGTGAGAACGTCGCGTTAGCGCGCACGGTGACGTACGCCTGGCGCTGCGCCAGGGCCGCGAACACGTAGCGTGTGCCCAGGGTCGCGGTGGCTGTGGCGTCGGTCGCCTTCGTGACGAACTGCGCCGGC
>Ga0137376_10000293_pt1 | contig 21042 bp, 15 predicted proteins | sample SagtaG_23_FD_104814 | JGI IMG/M metagenome (GOLD analysis project Ga0137376, IMG submission 104814) | Vadose zone soil microbial communities from Sagehorn Ranch, Mendocino, California, USA - Sage2_L_20_16 metaG | ecosystem: Environmental > Terrestrial > Soil > Vadose zone | place: USA...
CCTCGTGGATCTCGCGCTGCGGCTGGCGTTCGCATTCCGGTTTGTGCCGATCGACCCACTGACGTTTCGACCCTCGGACGCGCTCCTGGCCTACCGCCCGGTGGGCGCGACGTTCGAGCCCAACCGCCATTATTACAACGCGCGGTCGTACGGCGACGTGGCGGGGATCGGGAATCTCCGCGAGCCGCGGGAGTACCGGCCGGTCCGCTTCACCACGGATGCGCTGGGGTACCGGAATGCCGCCCATGCGCTCGACGCGGAGATCGGCGCGATTCTTGTTGGGGATTCGTTCGCCGCGGGGGTCGGGGCGAGCGATGACAAGACGCTCTCCTCGAGGCTGAGCGCGCTCGGCCCCTGCGTCGTGTACAACGCCGCCAGCGAGGCGCGGGACGTCGTTCCCGACCGGATTCTGGCTGCGGCGCGCCGGCTCACCGTGCGCAATCGCCTGGTCATCCGCGTCTACGCCGAGGACGCCGAGATCCCGCCACCCCGCGAGACGCTGCTCCGGAAGCTCGCCGCGCAGATGCCGGAGGAGAGCCGCGGGATCACCGGCCGGCTCAGAGGCATCCTCACGGTGTCGCCGCTCCAGATCCTGAGCGAGCGGGCGCTCCGGGCCCTGGACGACGACCGCATTCTGCCCAACGGGTATGCCACGAACGCCGTCAAGGCGACCGTCTCCAACGGGGATTCCATGGCGTTTTGGACGCCCGAGGTGCAAAACTTCACCCGCCGGCGGCCGGTGGCGCTCGCCTACTGGCGCTGGCTGCGGGACGAGCTGCGGAAGGCCCGCTTCGACCTGCGGGTGGTGCTCGTGCCCAGCAAGTACACGGTGTACCGGCCGTTTCTCGTGGATCAGGCGCCCGACGGCCGGGAGGCGGGCGGCTATCTCGATCGTCTGGAGCGCGCCCTGCGGGCGGCGGGGATCCCCGTCCTCAATCTGACCCCGCTCCTCTCCGCTGAAGCGGCACGCCAGCTGCAGCACGAGCGGTACCTCTACTGGCCGGACGATGTCCACTGGAACGCCCGCGGGATCGCGTTGGCGGCCGCGGCAATACAGGAAACGTGGCCGTTGCCCGAGGCATCCTGCGGCCCTCCGCACGTTCAGGCACGAAAGGGGCCGTAGCCGGCGGCGGCCGGACGTCCGGTCCGCGCGCCCGCTTCGCCGTTACGCCCGGGGCGTGGGTCTCGCCAGCACGCGCTTGTCTCCGACCCGGCGGGTGAGATGCCGGGTATCGAAGTACTCCAGCACGGTCAGCGTGAACTTGCGGCTGTTGCCCAGCTGGTCCCGCAGCGCGGCGACCGTGATCTCCCCATGTTCGGCGATATGGGCGCGCACGCGCGATTCGATCTCCTCGACCGCCTCGCGGTGGAAGATGATCGCCTCCCCCACGGCGATGAGACGGCCGTCGTCGAGCAGCGCCTGCAGCATGCGCTCCGCCGCCCCGCGGTCGGCGGCGGCGCCCAGGGCCTCTTCCCGGCCCGGCGGAGCGAACCGACCGCGCCGGAAGGCCTCCTCGATCGCGCTGCGGGCGGCGATCTCCGCGGGGGTGTGGGCGGCATCGAACGTGGACAGGCGCGCCAGCCCCTCCTCGACGACGACCCGTGAGCCGGCCACCAGCTCATCGAGCGCGTACCCGTAGAGCCGGTCGTCGCCGGCCCCAAACACGCGGCTCTTCAGGTCGTCCCGCGGCATCCCCCGCCGCCACGGCGCCCCCGAATGGTATGCCCCGAGGGTGCGCAGCACGTCGTCCTGAACCGTCTGAGCGGCGTTCGCCGAGAACACCCGCCCCCGCAGGTCGATGGCCTGCCGGGCGGCCACCCAGACCCGCACCTGCTCGGCGGCGCGCTCCGGGGTCACGCCCGCCTCCCTGGCGAGCAGATCGACCGTCGAGCCACCCCGCGCGGCGGCCGCAAGCGCCGCCTGAAGCTGACCCTCGACCCCCGAGCCTTCTTCGGACGCCACCGCCTGCGCCGCGGCCCCACCCCGGCGGCGGAGAGGCGCGTGGGGCGCGATCACCTCCCCGCCTCCAACCGTGGTCATCGGGGAGTAGCGCCGGACGACGAAGGCGTCGCCGCGGGCCACGATGGCCGGCCGCTCCAGCCTCAACTGCGCGACCGCCGTTTCGCCCGGGCCGAGGCGCGGCCGATCCAGGAGCCGGATGCGCCCGATGATCTCGTCGGCTCCCACGTACAGACGGATTCGCGCGTGGTGCGCGAGCGCGGGGGCGGTCTCCAGCAGGCGGACGCGGACGTCGAGCAGGGTGGTCGGCTGAAAACTGGCCGGGGACGCAAGCCAGTCGCCGCGGACGACCTCGTCTTTGGCCGCGCCGACGATGTTGAGGGCGACGCGCTGGCCCGCCTCCGCCGTGTCGACCGGCACCCCGTGGCTCTGCACCTGCCGGACCCGCACCTCCCGCGCCGCCGGCAGCAGTTCGAGAACGTCGCCCGTTCGAATCCGTCCCGTCCAGAGCGTTCCGGTCACGACCGTGCCGAACCCGGCCATCGTGAAGCTGCGATCGATGGGCAGGCGGGCCGGAGCGTCAACCGGGCGGGCCGCCGCATCCCGCAGCCCGGCGTCGATGGCGGCGACAAGGGCCGGGATCCCGTCGCCCCGGCGGGCGGAGACGGGGAGAATCGGCGCCCCATCCAGGAAGGACCCCGCGGTCGCCGCACGGATATCGTCCGTGACGAGCGCAAGCCAGTCCTGATCGGTGACCAGATCGATCTTGTTCAAGACGACGATCCCCCGGCGCAGTTGGAGGAACCGGAGGATGTCCAGATGCTCGCGGGTCTGGGGCATCACGCCTTCGTCCGCGGCGACCACCAGCAGCACCAGATCGATCCCGGTGGCGCCGGCGAGCATGTTTCTGATGAGGCGCTCGTGACCCGGCACGTCCACGAGGCCGACCCGCCGGCCGCTCGGCAGATCGAAGTGGGCGAACCCGAGGTCGAGCGTCATCCCCCGCCGCCTCTCCTCCTCCAGCCGGTCCGGGTCGACCCCCGTGAGCGCTCGGACGAGGGCGCTCTTCCCGTGGTCGATGTGGCCGGCGGTTCCGACGACGGCGTACCCGAGGACGGCCGGGGCGGCCGGGCGGGGAGATCTCGCTGCGCTCACGGGCCTGCGCCGGAGGCGGCCGACTTCAACACCGCCTCCAGGGCGGGCCAATCGCTCGACCCCAGCGTCCGGAGGTCGAAGATCAGCCGGTCATCGGCGATCCGGCAGAACACCGGAGGCCGTGCGACGCGCAGGCGCCGCTCCCAGGTCTCCACCGAAGCGTCCGTGGGACGGATGGCCACCCCCCACGACGGCAGCTCGACCCCCGGCAGCGCCCCTCCTCCGGCTTCGGCAATGGTGGGGCGAACCTCCACCACCGCGGTGGATGGCAGCTGCGTCCGGAGCCGGGCGGCCAGGTCGTGGGCCGCGCGCTCGAGCGCGCGCGGGTCGGCGCTCAACATCGACAGCACGGGAATCGCTTCCCAGGCGCGATCGGGGTCGCGGTAGACCCGCAGGGTCGCTTCGAGGGCGGCAAGATCCAGTTTGTCGATCCGGACCGCCCGGGCCATCGGGTGCGAGCGAATGCGGCCGACGATCGCCTCCCGCCCGACGATCAACCCCGCCTGGGGGCCGCCGAGCAGCTTGTCCCCGCTGAACGTCACCACGTCGACGCCGCCGGCAACGGCCGCCCGGGCCGTCGGCTCCGAGGGCAGGCCCCGCGCAGCCAGGTCGACGAGGGCGCCGCTCCCCATATCGAACAGCACAGGGACCCCTGCGCGCTGTCCCAGCGCGGCGAGTTCGCCGGGGGCCACCTCGTGGACAAATCCCCGGATCGCGAAGTTGCTCCGGTGAACTTTGACGAGCAGGGCGGTGTCCGGGGTGAGCGCCGCTTCGTAATCACGCAGGTAGGTCTTGTTGGTCGTCCCCACCTCGACCAGGCGGGACCCGCTTGCGGCCATGATATCGGGGATGCGGAAGCTTCCGCCGATCTCGACTAGTTCGCCGCGGGAGACGATCACCTCTCGCCCGCCCGCCAGGGCGGTGAGCGAGAGCAGGACCGCTGCGGCGTTGTTGTTGACCGCGATCGCGGCCTCCGCCCCGGTCAGTTCGCGCAGCAGGGCGGTGACGTGGCGCTGGCGCGACGTCCGGTTGCCCGTTTCCGGATCGGTCTCGAGCACCGCGTATCCCGAGGCGGCGGCAACGGCCTCGCGGGCGGCGGCGCACAGGGGCGCCCGTCCAAGGTTCGTGTGCAGGACGATGCCGGTGGCGTTGATCGCGGGCGCCAGGGTCGGCGCGGCCCGCCGGGTCAGCAGGGCCTGGACGCCGGCAACGAGCGCCTCCACCCCGACCCCGCCTTCCGCCGCGCGCCCTTCCAGCAGCCTCGCCCGGGCGTCTTCCACCACCTCCCGGGTGCAGGCGACCACGAGCGCCCGCGGATACGCGGAGAGCGCCCCGTCCGCCTCGAGCCGCTGGAGAAGGCGCTCCACCGAGGGTAGCTGCCGGAGCGGTACCGTGCCCATCCCCCTCCCCGTCTACTTCAGGAGGAAGCCCAGACCCAGTCCGACAACGATCATCACCGCGACCACCCAGACGATGCGCAGCAGATCATAGGAGAGCCGCCGCCGGAGTTCCTCGTCGCTGTCGCGCGTCCCCGCTGCGGCAGGCGGACCGCCGGCCGCAGCCGGCCTGAGCCGGGCGCCGCAGACGCGGCAGATGATCCTTCCCGCGGCATTCTCAGCCCCGCACTTCGCACACTGCATGGCCACCCTCCACTGATGATAACGCCCTACGATGGGCGCGCATCCCCGGCCGGGAGGGCGCGCATCGACGTCCATCGCGCCCGCAGGGCCGGGACGACCCCCGCCGGCATCGGGATGCTCCCCAACTGGGCGTGACCTGTGCGGGCGCCGCCGCCGTGGTAATCCGTACCGCCGGTGGCGACCAGCCGGTACCGGCCCGCAATCGTGAGATACGCTTCGACCATCTCGGGGGTGTGGTCCGGGTAGTACACCTCGATCCCGCCGAGGCCGCGCGCGACGAGCCGCGGCACCCGCCGGAGCACCGGGCCGCCGGACGACCACCCGGGATGCGCGAGCACCGGCACCCCGCCCGCGCCGGCGATCACCTCGACGGCGTCCTCGGGGGCGAGCGGCTCCCGGGGCACATAGGCCGGACCGTTCCGGCCGAGAAACCGTTCAAAGGCCTCCTGGACCGACGCGACCCGTCCCGCTTCAACCAGCGCGCGGGCAATGTGCGGACGCCCCACGGCCGCGCCCGCGGCGATCTCGCGGATCCGCGCCCACTCCACGCGGAGCCCCAGGGCGAAGAGGCGGCGGACCATCTCCTCCGCGCGGCGCACCCGCGCCGCGCGCCTCTCCCCGAGGAACGCCTGGAACGTCCCTTCGGCGTGGTCGACGAAGTAGCCCAGGATGTGGACCTCATGCGGCCCCACGTCCGTGTTGAGCTCCACCCCCGGGATCACATCGACGCCGTACCGCCGCCCGGCCGCGAGGGCCTCGTCCACGCCCTCGGTGGTGTCATGATCGGTGAGCGCGAGGGTGGAGACGGCACGCTCGCGCGCGGCCCTGACGAGCCGATCCGGGGATAAGAGGCCGTCCGACGCGGTGCTGTGGGTGTGAAGATCGATGCGGATGGCTGGGGGTGCCTACCTGGGGGACACGATCAGCTTGATCGCGGTCCGATCTTCGCCGTCGATCTGCACATCGGCGAACGCGGGGACGCACACGAGGTCGAGTCCGCTGGGGGCGACGTACCCGCGGGCGATGGCGATCGCCTTCACCGCCTGGTTGATCGCGGCCGCGCCGATGGCCTGGAGCTCCGCCGTCCCTTTCTCCCGCACGACGCCCGCAAGCGCGCCCGCAACGGCGGTGGGATTCGACTTGGCGGCGACTTTGAGGATGTTCATGGGTGCGTGCCTCCTCGGCGGAGTGGGCGGCAATTCCCCGCCTCCACGGCGGGGGCTATTCCTTTCGTGGGCGTTCTGGAGAATCCTCCCCCTCCGGTCCCGCCCCCTCCCCCTCCATCCGCGCGACCCGCTGAATGGCCCGGGCGTGGCCGGTCCGCTCGTCCACGTCGACGAGGACGGCGTTCAACTGCGCGGGCCCCACGGCCACGTTGAACCGCGCCGGCAGCTGGGTGAGGAAGCGCTGGAGCACCTCCTCGCGGCCCATCCCGATGATCGAGTCCCGCGGCCCGGTCATGCCGACGTCCGTAATGAACGCGGTGCCGCCCGGAAGGATGCGCTCATCGGCCGTCTGGACGTGGGTGTGCGTCCCCACCACCGCGGAGACGCGTCCATCGAGATACCACCCCAGGGCGGTCTTCTCGGAGGTCGCCTCGGCGTGCATGTCGATGACGAGCACGGGCGTCTCCTGCCGGAGGCGCTCCACCAGCTCCCAGCCGGTGCGGAAGGGCGAGTCGAGGGGCTCCATGAAGATCCGGCCTTCCAAGTTCACCACCCCCACCGCCGCGCCGCCCCGCGCGCCCGAGGGACGGAAGACGCCGGCCCCCCGTCCGGGGGCGCCGGCCGGGTAGTTCGCGGGCCTCAACAGACGCAGATCGCCGTCGAGCAGGGTGGAGATCTCCCGGGCCTGCCAGGTGTGGTTGCCCCCGGTCACCACGTCGACGCCGGCGGCCACGATCTCCTCGAACGTCTCGCGGGTGATCCCGAACCCGCCGGCGGAATTCTCTCCGTTGGCGATCGTGAAGTCGACCGACAGCTCCCGGCGCAGACCGGGCAGCATCCGGGCCAGGGCCCGGCGTCCGGGCCTGCCCACGATGTCGCCGATGAACAGCACCTTCATGCCGGGCCGCCGTTTTACTTCGCGTACTCGATCGCGCGCGTCTCCCGCAGCACCGTCACCTTGATCTGCCCGGGATACTGCATTTCCTCTTCGATCTTCTTGGCCATCTCGCGCGCCATGGTCATCGCGCTGGTGTCATCGATCTCCTGCGGCTTGACCAGCACCCGGATTTCGCGGCCGGCCTGAATCGCATAGGCCTTGTCGACCCCCGGGAAAGACGTGGCGATGCGCTCCAGATTCTCGAGCCGCTTCATGTACAATTCGACGGTTTCCTTGCGGGCCCCGGGGCGCGAGGCCGAGATCGCGTCCGCCGCCGCCACCAGGATCGATTCCACCCCGGTCGCCTCGGCGTCTCCGTGATGATAGGCGATGGCGTTGAGCACCTGCGGTGGCTCGTGGTAGCGCCGCGCGATGTCCATGCCGATGTCGCTGTGGGTGCCTTCGGCCTCGTGAGTGAGCGCCTTCCCGATGTCGTGCAGGAACCCGGCCCGGCGCGCCAGTTCCGGATCGGCGCCGAGCTGCGTCGCCATCAAGCCCGCCAGCAGGGCCACCTCGATGGAATGCTGCAGCAGGTTCTGCCCGTAGCTGAACCGGAAGTTGAGCCGGCCCAGGAGCTTCAACTCCTCGGGATGCAGCCCGTGGACGCCGGCCTCGAACGCCGCCCGCTCGCCGGCCTCGCGGATCCGGGTATCGATGTCCCGCTGCGATTTCTCCACCATCTCCTCGATCCGCGCCGGGTGGATCCGGCCGTCGGCCAGGAGCTTCTCCAGCGTCATCTTCGCGACTTCGCGGCGAATCGGATCGAACGAGGAGATCGTGACCGACTCCGGGGTGTCGTCGATGATCAGATCGACCCCGGTGAGGCTCTCGAGGGACCTGATGTTGCGGCCTTCCCGGCCGATGATCCGCCCCTTCTTCTCATCGTTGGGCAGGGGGACCACCGACACGGTCACTTCCGCCGTATGATCGGCGGCACACCGCTGGATGGCCAGGGCGACGATCTCCCTGGCTGAACGCTCGGCGGTCTCCCGAGCTTCCGCTTCGATCTTCTTGCCGAGCTGCGCCGCCTCGTGCCGGATCTCGATTTCGGTCTTTTGGAGCAGTTCCTGACGCGCCTGCTCCAGGGTCAGGCCGGCGACGCGTTCGAGCTCAACGCGCTGGCGCTGCGATGACTCCTCCAACTCCTCCCTAGCCTTGGTGACCTCCTGCTCCCGCTGCGCAAGGGCCTGTTCCCGTTTCTCGGCCGTCTCCAGCTTCCGGTCCAGGGTCTCCTCACGCTGAATCAACCGCCGTTCGAGCCGCTGCTGCTCCGCGCGCTGCTCCCGACCCTCGCGTTCGGCGTCCCGCTTGATCCGGAACGCCTCGTCTCTGGCCTCCAGGAGCGCTTCGCGCTTCTTATTGTCCGCCTCCCGCTCCGCCGCCACCGCGGCGTCTTCGATGATGCGCTTCGCAGCGACCTCGGCCGTTCCAATCTTCGCCTCACCGGCGAACTTTCGCAGAAGGTATCCAAGGAGGAAGGCTCCCAGCCCGATGACGCCCGCACCAAGGAACAGAACGGGGTTCATGGGTGTCACCCCCTCCGTTTAAATATAATCGCCTATCGTTCCCCCTGAGAGTGCCAAACCCTCCTGCCTCGCTTTGCTGTACTCCTCGTATCGATTAGCCTTTCCCCGACCGGGGCCAAGTGACCGGCCGGACGTATGTGAACTTGAGCTTTCCATTCCCTTCGCTTCATTCTATCGTGACCGGAAAATGAGGTCAAGGAAAGCCCCTCGGAACCATCCGGAGAGGCCCGGGGCCGGCGCCTGGGGGTCGGCCGGCCGGGGCCCCGTGGTATACTGCAAGGGTATCCACGTGATCGCGCAAGACATGGACCGGTCGATGGAACCCGGCGCACAGGACACGACGCTTCGAGCGGCCCTTCGGACCCGCTGGATCCTGCTTTCGATCGGCGCCGCGGCGGCCGCCGGGATCGCGGCCGCCGCGGTCTGGATGCACGTCTCCGCTCCAACGCTCCAGGGGGCCGTCGTCACCCCGCCCGCGCCCGTCTACGACTTCACGCTGCTCGATCAGGACCGCCGCCCGATCCGCCTCTCGCAATTCCGCGGCAAGGCGGTGGCGCTGACGTTCCTGTATACCCACTGCCCCGACGTCTGCCCCCTGATCGCGACCAGGATGCACGAAGCGTATCTCCAACTCGGAGACGCCGCCGGCCGGGTGGCGTTCGTCGCCGTGAGCGTGGATCCCGGGGGCGACACGCCGAGCGCCGTCCGGGAGTTCCTGGCGATCCATCACGTGGAGCGGGAGCTGCACTACCTCTCAGGGTCCTTCGCGGAGCTGCAGCCGGTGTGGGCCAACTACTACGTCGGCACCGACGCCAGGGGCGCCACCCCCCGGACCGCGGGTGGGACGGCCGGCCCGGTCCCGGTCGGCCACACGGCAATCGTGTACGTCATCGATCCCCGTGGCCGGCTGCGGGTCTTCCTGCCCGGGAATTTCGAATCCAGGGACCTCGCCCTCGACCTCAAGATCCTCGCGTCGGACACCGCGCGCTAGCTGGACCGGGCGCACGCTGCCGGGACCGCGCCGGCGATCCCCGGAGACCCCGCCGGTCTGCGGCCTCACCCTTGCGGGCATAATCACTGTGCGCGGGCCGGAGGCGCTTTGGCCGGCCGCGAGAGGATGATGCGTGCCGGACGCTGCCGTCACCGCAACAGCCCGAACCTACGCCGGGCTCTTCTTCGTCACCCTCGCTACCTTGATGTACGAGGTCCTGCTCACGCGGATCTTCAGCGTGACCATGTGGTACCATTACGCGTTCATGGCGATCTCGGTGGCCCTGTTCGGGATGACCGTGGGCGCGATCCTCGTCTATCTGCTCCCCGCACGCTTCCCCCCTGAGGGCGCGAAACGGCAGATGGCGTGGAGCGCGTTGCTGTTTGCGGCGGCCATCGTGGCCAGCTTCGCCGTCCATGTGGCCATCCCGATGCACAGCGGCCCGTTTGCGCTCACCGGCCTGCTCATCCCGACCTACATCGTGACATCGGTGCCCTTCACCCTCGGCGGGATCTGCGTCTCGCTGGCGTTGACGCGATTTCCCAGACAGGTGAGCACGCTCTATGCGGCCGACCTGGCGGGGGCGGCGGCCGGGTGCCTCCTCCTGATCGGCGTGCTCGACGCCACCGACGGCCCGACCGCGGTGATCGCCACCGCGGCCCTGGCGGCCGTCGGGGCGGCCCTCTTCGCGGCCGAGACACGCTCCACCGGGCTCTGGCGAGCGACCCTGGCCTCCATGGTCCTCCTCGCCCTCTTCGCGGGCGCGAACGGCATCCTGGCGACCCACCAGTCGGCGCCACTGCGATTGACCTGGGTGAAAGGCAGTCGGGATCATCCGGCGTTCTACGAGAAGTGGAATTCGTTCTCGCGGGTCACGGTCACCGGATCGCCGCCGGCCATCCAAGGCTGGGGCCTGAGCACCGCGCTGCCCCCCGGCCTCAAGGCCCATCAGCTCGCCATGTGGATCGACAGCAGCGCGGTGACGATCATCACCGCCTTCGACGGAAACCTGGGGCGGCTGGGGTACCTGAAGTACGACGTCACGAACATCGCGCACTACATCCGGCGGGATGCGAAGGTCCTGGTGGTCGGCGCGGGCGGGGGGCGGGACATTCTCTCCGCGCTGGTCTTCGGGCAGAAGTCGGTTGTCGCGCTGGAGCTCAACAAGAGCATCGTCGACGCCCTCAACGGGCGGTTCGGGAAGTTTTCCGGCCATCTCGATCGAAACCCGCGCGTCACCCTCGTCAACGATGAGGCCCGGAGCTACATCGCCAGGGACCGGACGCGGTACGACATCATCCAGTTGTCGCTTGTCGATACGGCGGCCGCCACCGCCGCCGGCGCCTACGTGCTGGCGGAGAACTCGCTGTACACGGTGGAGGCGTGGACGCTCTTCCTGGAGCGACTCAATCCCGGAGGCGTGCTGACGGTCACCCGATGGTTCGCCGGGAATCGGCCCGGCGAAATGTACAGGACGACGGCGCTGGCGGCCGCCGCCTTGAAGCGCCTCGGCGTCGCGCATCCCCGGGACCATCTCGTCATTGTGAAAGCGGCTGCCCGCTTCAGGCTCGGGGGGATTCCCTTCGCTGCGGCGACGATCCTGGTCGGCAAGGCGCCGTTCTCGGAGAGGGATCTCGCCACCCTAACGGATGTGGCCCGCCGGATGCGGTTCGACCTGGCGCTCGCTCCACGGACGGCAGACGATGCCACCTTCGCGGCGCTGGCATCGGGGGGGAACCCCGATCAGGTCGCCGGAGCGCTCCACGCGAATCTCGCGGCCCCGACGGATGACAGCCCGTTCTTCTTCAACCTGCTGCGGCTCAGGGACGCCTTCCATCCGGATCGCGTGCACGGCATAGAGTACACGAATGCCGATGCGGTGTTCATCCTCGGCTCCCTGCTCCTCCTGGTCATCGCGCTCACGCTGGCGTGCATCGTCGGTCCGCTCCTCCTGATGGCCCGGCAGACGGTGCCGGGCGGCACCCTGCCGTTGCTCGTCTACTTCGCGAGCATCGGGGTGGGGTTCATGATGGTCGAGATCTCGCAAATGCTACGCCTCACCGTGTTTTTGGGTCACCCCACGTACGGCCTCTCCGTTGTGCTGTCCGCCCTGCTCGTCGGTAGCGGAGCCGGCAGCCTGTCCACTCGGAGGCTTGCCGCTCCGGGGTCGAGACCCACCGTGATCCGCCTCGGCCTCCTGATCGGCGCCCTATGCGCCTTCGGCGTCCTGACCCCGTGCGCGCTCGGGGTGTTTGGCGGGGCACCCACGCCGGAGCGAATAGTCGTGGCAATCCTGCTCCTCTTCCCGATCGGCCTGGGCATGGGGATGGCATTTCCGCTCGGCATGAAAGCCGCCTCCGCCAGAAACGGCGCCGCGACCCCCTGGCTGTGGGGCATCAACGGCGCGACATCGGTCTGTGCGTCGGTGCTGGCCGTCGCCGTGGCCATGAGCGCAGGCATCTCCGCCACGTACTGGAGCGGCGTGCTCTGTTATGGGATCGCGGCGGGCGCCTTTGCCCTGGCGGTGCGCACGGCCGGCGCCGGTTCCGAGCGCGGGACGGCCGACTACGCGGGGTGGGCCGGCGCCCCCCAGGCCGTGGGAGCGGCGGCCGGGACCTCGCCCAGAACGATCAGGTGATCGGCGTACCGATCGTACTCCCCGCGGCAGGTGAGCAGGAAGACCTGGCGATCCCGCCCCAACTCCCGGAGCAGGCGCATCGCGGCGGACGCGCGTCCTTCGTCGTAGGCGAGAAACGGGTCGTCGAGGAACAGGGGCGGACGGCACCCGTGGCAGAGGAGATCCACCAGACCCAGCCGGAGCGCCAGATAACACTGGTCGACGCCCCCGCTGCCGATCTGCCGGCTCTCCACTTCCGCCCAGTCCTTGGGAGGCCCCACCCACACGCGCGGTGCCAGCGTTTGTTCATCGACTGAGAGCCGGTCGTAGGCGCCGCCCGAGAGCGCCCGAAGGTATCCGCCGGCGAGTTCCTCCAGCCTCACCCGTCCCGGCACGATCGTATGGCGGTACGCTTCGCCGAGGATCTCGCGCGTGAGCTTGAGGACCTCCACCTGCCGTTGCGCCCGGGTGCAGCGGGCCCGGGTCTCCTCGAGCTCCTCTTCGATGCGGCCCAACTCCTCGTACGGCGACCGGCCGCTCAGCCGGCCTTCGAGCCGCTGAAGGTCCCCCTGCGCCAGAGAGAGCTCCTTCTTCCGCTTCTCCGTTTCGGTCTGAAGGCGCTGGACCGCCGCGGCATCCAGCCGCCGAAGGGCGAGGTCGGGATCATCCCGCTGCGCGCGGGCCGCCTCCAGATCGAGGAGCGCGCGCTGGTATTCCTCGGCAATCGAGGCGCTGGAGCGCCCCCCTAGGATCCCTGCCACCACCATCCGCGCCGTGTCGCGTCTGCGCACGGCCTCACCATGGCGCATGGACTGCCGCTTGGCCTCTTCGAGCGAGGTCGCGCCCAGGGCGGCGATCAGGCGGCGCACGTCCGCCTCCGCCGCCTCGAGCAGGTGGAGGCGCTCCGCCGCGCGGTCTTCCCGGTCCCGCAGGCGGCCGGCCCTGATCTTCGCCGCCAGAAGGCCCCGCGCGCGCAGGACGAGAGCCGCCCCCGCGAATCCCGCCGCGGCGATCACGGCGGCGGCGCCCCAGGGGATCTGGTGGACCCCCATCAGCAACGCGCCGAGGAGGCCGCAGACGAGCGCCCCGAGCGCGAGCCCGCGAAACGCGGCGCGCGGCGGCGGCGGGCCGCCGCCTCCCTCCCCGGCGTCCGGTCCGGCCTCCGCAGCGCCGGGAGCCGTGAGCATCCGGACGCGCACCTCCGCTTCCTGCAGGCGCGTGAGCGTCTCCGGATCCGGAGGAGACGATGCCAGCGCGGGATCGGCCTCCGCGGCCCCCACCTCCCCCACCGCGCGTTCGATCCGGGCGGCGGCGGCCTTCAGCTGTTCCGCCCGGGCGCCGATCTCCGCCACGCGGCCATCCAGCGCATAGAGGCGGCGGTTGGCCTCGAGCAGCGCCTCATCGTCCCGGACCTGCTGCTCCAGTGCGGCGATCCGGGAGGCGAGGCGGCCGCGCTGGGCCGCCGCCTGCTCGATCGCGGCCACCTCGCCTGCCAGCCGCTGCTGCTCGGTGGTAAGGAACGCGATCCGATCGCTGTCGCGCTTGAGCGGGCCCGCATTCCGGGCCGGGTGGTGGAGCCCCACTTCCATCCGCCGGAGGTATTTGTCGAGCGTGTCGAGCACCCGGTTGGCATCGCTGTCGCCCCCCGTGATGATCCGGGCCAGGCGGGTCCCGATCTCCTCTTTCTCCTCCTGGACCCGGGCCAGGTCCCACTGCCCGATGTGGACGGTCGCGCGGAACAGGCTCGCGCTCGTGAGCCCGAGCACCTCGCCGATCCGGCGCTCCACCTCCTTCGGCACATCCCACCGCTCCTCGCCGCACTCGAGCAGGACTTTGCGCGACCGGAAGTCCTTGTGCAGCCGGTAGCTCCGCCCGTCCGCGTCGAACTCGAGCGTGATCTCCCCCGGCCGCTCTTCGCCCCACTGGGCGAAGGAGAGCGCCGCGGACGGCTTGACCGGGAACAAGACCACCGCGAACGCCAGGTGAAGCGTCGATTTCCCGGCGTCGTTCCTCCCGCGGATGACGTTGAGCCCCGGCCCGCATTCCAGCACCTGGTCCACAAACTTCCGGAACCCGCGGATGCGCACGCGGCGGATGATCACGGGAGGACCTCCTTGCCCTCCAAGAGCGCGACTCCCCACTGGAGGGCGTCCTCGGCGATCCCGCGCGCCTCGCCGTCGCGGCTCGCGATCTGTTCCTGCATCGCGCGGACGAACCGGCCGAGCACGGTGCCGTCCGGGTAGAGCGCGGGGTCGACCGCGTCGAGCCGGAGATGCGATTCGTCCCGGATCTCCAACCGGAAGAACTCGGGCGCCAGATCCTCGCGGAGCCGCTCCACGTTCACCCGGTCGGCCAGTCCCACCAGCCCGCCGAGCGTCACCACGAGGGCGAGGGAAGAATCGGTGTGGGCGCGGATCGCCCGGGCGACTCCCTCGGCGCCGCCCGCGACGGCCAGATCCAGCGTGATGTGCTTGGCGCGCCGGCGGCCGACCGGACGGCGAACAACCTCGATGTCTCCGGGGGCCTCGAGCGTCACCAGGCAGACGCTCCCGGAATCCGGCTCATCCAGGCCGATCATCTCCGGGGCCCCGCTGTACCACGCCCTCACCCCTCCGCTCGAGACGTCCCGGGCAGAGTGCCAGTCCCCGAGCGCGAGGTAGTCCACCCCGCTCGCGGCGATCTCCTCCGGCGTGATGAGCCCAAACCGGGCCGGGAGGTCGGGGCGCTGGACGCTCCCGTGGGCCAGCGCGACGAGAAAATGCGTCCGGCGGGGCACGGGCAGCCCCGCAAGGGGACTCTCCGCCGAAAGCCGGTCTGCGATCGAGCGGCCCACCACCGTGAGGTCCCGCTCCGGGAACGTGCGGATCTCCAGCGCGGGACCGAGCACGCTGAGGTGCGGGCACCGGGCAGTGATCACCGCCCACACCGACGCGCTTCCCTCGCCGAGCGGGTCGTGGTTGCCGGCGATCAGACACACAGGGATCCCGGCCTCTCCCAGCCGCCCCAACTGCTCGGCCGCGAACGGCGCCTGCACCCGCGCCGCCGCCACGGAGTCGAACAGGTCTCCGGCGATCAGCACGGCATCAACCCGTTCCTCGATCGCCAGGCCGACGACCCGCGCAAAGGTCTCCCGCACCTGGCGGTGCTGCTCCCGGCCCCGCTCCCCCAGCACTTTGAACGTGGCCCCGAGGTGGATGTCCGAAGTGTGCAGCAGGCGGATGCTCATTCCGCGGCCGCCGTGAAGGGGCAGATCTGATTGAAGGCGCAGTACGGGCACGCCCGATAGGGATCCGGGGTCGCAATGAACTGCTGCGCTCGGATCCCGGAGGCGGCGTGCAGGATCATCTCCCGGGTCCGGTTGAGTTCCGCCTCGGTCTTGCGCGCCCGCCCGACCACGACCTGGGTCCCCAGAAAGTGCAGCTCGACGCGGTCCGGGAGCCGGCCAAACACCTCTTTGTAGGCCAGCGTGTAGATCGCCAGCTGATCGCTGTCCTTGGCGCGCCGGTCGGCGTCCGCCTGGGCGCGGACGTCCGTGCTCTTGAAGTCGATGATCACGACCTCCCCGCCCCGGATGTCCACCCGGTCCCAGCGGCCGCGGAGCATCGTCGGCCCCACGGGGAACCGGAACTCCCGCTCCACGAACGTCGGGACGGTGGCGCTGGCCTCCTGGTAGTCGTAGAAGCGCCGGAGGGCGTTCCGCCCGGCCTCGAGCCGCTGGTCCTCGTGCTCGCGGCTGAGGAAGCCTTCGTTGACCCAGACGCGCTCGAAGTGCCGGATCAGATCGTCCGCGGTGACCGGCTGATGGCGCGCCTTCCGGCGGTTGTATTCCTGCACCGCCTCGTGCAGCGCCGCTCCGTAGACGACCCGGTGATCCCGCAGCACCGGGACGCGCAGGATGTGGATGTACTTGTACTTGAGCGGACACGTCGAGTAGTCGTCGACCTGCCGGAAGGAGATCGGCACGATCTGGCCGTCGGTGCGAACCAGCTCGAGCTGCGGGTGCATGTCGACCGGCGGCGCGTGACGCTCCACAGCCTGGACGACGGAGGCGCGGAACGTCTCTTCGTCCGCCTGCGGGAGGTCGAGCGCCTCGAGGACGAAGCGGCTGACCTTCCTCGGGCGGGCGCCGCCGTAGTCCCGGGCGCTCGTCAGGTACAGGTCCCGCTTGGCGCGCGTCATCCCCACGTAGCACAGCCGGCGCTCCTCCTGCAGGTGGAAGTCCCCGCTCGGCAGCAGGTCCTTGATCAGCGCGTCCGGGAGCGGGATGGGCTCGCCCCGGCTGCGCGAGGGAAACCGGTCCGAGACCAGCCCGACCATGAAGACGACCGGGAACTCCAGCCCCTTGGCCTTGTGGATCGTCAGGACATGCACCGCGTCGGCGTCCGTGTCGAATTCGGCGGTCGGCGGATCGTCCCCCGCGTCGATCAGCAGATCGAGGTAGCCCACGAACCCCGGCACCCGATCCACCGGAGCGATATCGCCGAACCGGGCGACCAGGTCGAAGAACTTGGCGATGTTGGCGACCTTCTGCTCGTCCTCGGGCCGGCCGGAGGACGCGAGGCGGCCGACGTACCCGGTGCGCGTGACGAGATACTCGTAGAGCACGCGTCCCGTCGGATACCGCGTGGCCATCTGGGTCATGGCGTCCAGGTCCTCGACCAGCCTGGCGATTGCGGCCCGCCCATCCGGGGTCGGTTGGATCTCCTCGATCTTGTCGAGGTGCCGGAAGACGTGGCTGAGCGGGCGGTTTTTGCGGTTCGCGTAGCTCGTGCAGAGGACCAGGTCCGCCGCGGGGACCTCGTAGAACGGGGCCGTGCTGAGCAGGTAGAGCGAGAGGCTGTCGTGCGGGTCGGCGATGCAGCGCAGCGCGGCGATGAGGAGCCGGATCTCCTCCCGATCGTACAGGCCCCGGGTCCCCGAGAACCGGAAGGGGATCCCGCGCAGGGTCAGCGCCCGCAGGAACGGATCGGCGTCCCGGTTCGCCCGGACCAGGATCGCCACTTCGCCGTACCGCCACTGGCCGTCGGCCGCCCGCTGCGCGATCCGATCCGCCACCCCGTCGGCCTCGCTGCTGAGCGAGTCGAAGCGGAGGTGACGCGGAAGGGCGCCCGGACCGGAGACCGCCTGGAGACGCTTGTCGATCCCATGCCGGACCTCGAGCCGGTCGGGGTCGTTGTGCCGGATGAGGCGGTACGCGGTGTCGAGGATGAACTGCGTCGACCGGTAGTTCTGCGTGAGCACGACGATCCGGGCATCCGCATAGCCTTCGGTGAAGTAGGTGATGTTGCTGTACGACGCCCCGCGCCACCGGTAGATCGCCTGGTCGTCATCGGCCACGACGGTGAGGGACCGCCGCCCGCCGGCCAGGAGCTTGACCAGCTCGAACTGCGCGTAGTTGGTGTCCTGAAACTCGTCGACGAGCACGTACCGGAATTGCTCCCGGTACCGCTGGAGCACGGTCGGGTGCTCCCGCAGCAGCTTCAGCGTCATCGTGATGAGGTCGCCGAAATCCACGCGGCTCTCCTGCCCAAGAAGACGCTGGTAGGCCGCGTAGGCCGCGGCGAGCTCCTGCTGCTGGCGGACCAGCTCCGACCGCGCGGCATCCTCCGGTGGAGGAGCGGCGGCCGCGAGCCGCGCGGCGTAGGCGGCGTATTCCTCGGGTGTGACGTCCTCATCCTTGGCCCGGCTGAACAGCGAGACGAGCGCATCGATGTGGCGGGTGGGATCGCCGAGCGGCCGGAAGTACTCGAGGGGGAGATCGAAGAGCCGCTCGCGCACGAAGATGATCTGTTCGGGCTTGGTCAGCACCCGGAAGTCCGGGGACAGCCCCAGATGCAGCGCGTTCTCCCGCAGCACCCGGTCGCCAAAGGCATGGAACGTGCTGATCCAAGCCTGCGTGTAGCCGTAGGGAACGAGCCGGTCGACGCGCTCTTCCATCTCGGCCGCGGCGCGGTCGGTGAAGGTCAGCGCGAGAATCTCCTCCGGCCGGGCGCGGCGGGTGGTGATCAGATGGGCGATCCGCCTGGTGATCACGGCCGTTTTCCCCGTCCCCGCGCCCGCCACGATCAGCAGCGGGCCCTCGCCGTGCGTCACGGCCGCCAGCTGCTCCCCGGTCAACCCCTCGAGGATCGCATCTCCCGGGCCGGGCGGCGCCTCGCGGGCCGGAGCCTCGCGCGTCGGAGAGGTCAGTGGCTCCGCGGTCGCGATGGAGCCTTCCGGGACGGCCAATGCCAGCACCAGTTGATCGTGCCGCACGCGGTCCTCCCGCCGCTCAGTTTTCATCGAAGGCTTCCACCTGCTTCGTCCCTCCGATCGTCCTCAGCGCGCGCACGATCGTCGACCGCGCAAACCCACGGCGCCCGAGCAGCGCCGCGATCCGCCGGGCGCGCTGCTCGGGCGCGAGCCGCCGGTAGGCCGGGAGGCGCCGCTCGACCAGCGCAAGGGCGGACCGCTCCTCCGCTGCGCCGAGGTCGGGGTCGGCGCCGGCGGCTTCCTGGACGGCCTGGTCGACGACGGCGGCCGGCACGCCCTTGCGCCGGAGCTCCAAGCGGAGCCGGCCGATCCCGTACGCCCTGGAGCCGGCCCGCCCGGCGATCCAGGATCGCGCGAACGCGAGGTCGTCAAGATAGCCCTGCGCTTCGAGTTCCGCGATCACCGTTCCCAGCGTGCTTCGTGGAATGCGGTGCTGCACCAGCCGCGCTCGGAGCTCTTCGACGGACCTCGGCCGGATGGCCAAAAGACGAAGGGCCCGTTCCCGGGCCCGAAGGTACGCCTCCTGCGCCGCGAGCCGCGCGACGAGGCTCGGCTCGATCACCCCTCCGGGGGCCAACCCGTGCAGCACGACCTGCTCGACGTCGACTCGCAGCCGGCGGCCGTTATCGAGCAGGACGAGGCGGTCTGTCCCGCCTCGATCTCCGGCGGCGGGACGGCCTGCCCGCCCTCCCTCGATGGTGTGAATGCCCGTGATGGTGGGCATCCTCAGGCGGTTACGCTGGCAGCCTCATCGCTGCTGCGCTCGAACAGGCACTCCTTTGGTCACGAGCGCACCGGGGCGGACGTCACGCGGAAGCGGCCCCACTTCTTTATCGACCTTATCGGTCTTGTCGGTCTTGTCGGCCGGAGCCTCCCGGCTGCCGGAGTCCGCCCGCGCCGCGGGCCGGCTGATCCCGAGTTTCTCCCGGAGGATCGCTTCAATCTCGCGCCCGAGTTCCGGGTTGGTCTCGAGAAAATCTCGCGCGTTGTCGCGGCCCTGGCCGAGGCGCATCTCCTTGTAGGCGAACCAGGTGCCCGTCCGGGTCACCAGGTTCTGGGCCACCGCCAGATCGAGCAGGCTCCCCGCCTTGCTGATCCCCTTCGGGAAGATGATGTCCAACTCCGCGTCCCGGAACGGCGCGGCCAGTTTGTTCTTCACCACCTTGACCCGGACCCGCTGACCCAGCACCTGGTCGCCGGACTTGATCGACTCGGTGCGGCGGATCTCCATGCGCACGGAGGCGTAGAACTTGAGCGCGCGGCCGCCGGTGGTGGTCTCCGGCGAGCCAAAAAGGACCCCTATTTTTTCCCGAATTTGGTTGATGAAGACTACCGTGGTGCGCGACTTGCTGATCGCCCCGACGAGCTTGCGCAGCGCCTGGGACATCAACCGCGCCTGGAGGCCGACGTGCGCATCGCCCATCTCGCCCTCCAGTTCGGCGCGCGGGACCAGTGCGGCCACGCAGTCCACCACGATGATATCGACCGCGCCGGACCGCACCAGCCTCTCGGCGATCTCCAGCGCCTGCTCTCCGGAGTCGGGCTGAGAGATGAGCAGGTTGTCGATATCGACGCCGACGTTGCGGGCGTACTCCGGGTTGAGGGCGTGCTCGGCGTCGATGAACGCGGCCACCCCTCCCTCCCGCTGCGCTTCGGCGATGATGTGATAGCCGAGGGTGGTCTTCCCGGACGACTCCGGGCCGTAGATCTCGACCACCCGGCCTCGGGGCACCCCCCCGACCCCCAGCGCCACATCGAGCTGGATCGCCCCCGTGGGGATGACGTCCACCTGCAACCTGGCCTGGTGTTCGCCGAGCTTCATGATGGAGCCCTTGCCGAACTGCTTTTCAATCTGCGTGAGAGCGAGATCCAGGCTGCGCTGCCGCTCGTTCATCGTCGCTCCTCCCGGGCGTTCCCGGCTTACTCGTGGTGGCTCTGCGCCTAATTCATTGGCGCTCAGCATACCAAACATACGTTCGCGTGTCAATCAACCCAGATAATCAGCCCACTTCACCGAGCCTGACTTCCTCGACCTGGCTGTAGATCGAGCCAGAGGGGTTGAGGGTGCTCTCCATGACAAGCAGCGCCTCGACGGCCTGGGTCCCCACCGGCACCCCGCCCAGCTCCTGGAGGATCGCCGTCAGATCCGGCGCGGGCCCCGATCGCCTGACCCTGGCCACCGTGAGGTGGGGTTGAAAGGGACGCCGCTCCCGGGGAAACTTCATCCGGCGCAGCGCCTCGTCGAGGTCTCCCGCCAGCGCGATCAGACGGTCGGCGCCGTCCGAGACGCCGGCCCACACGACCTGCGGCCTCCGGGGCGACGGGAACGCCCCCATCCCCGCTACGGTGATCGCAAACGAACGCGTCCTCGCTCCCACCTGGCGCGCCGCCTCCCCCGCTCTGGTCACCTCGGCCCCTGTGATCTCGCCCAAGAATTTCAAGGTGAAGTGCAGGTGATCGGGTGCGACCCACCGCAGGCTGTTGGCCGCCGCGCTAAAGCGGGGCTCCAGACCGGCCACCGCATGGCGCAGGGTCGGGGCGAGCGCCACCGCGATGAAGATTCGGCGCCGAGCCCGGGTCTCCCCCGACGCCGGGCGCGCCGTCACCCCCGACGTGGCCGCTCGGCGGCGTCCGCGCGGCACGCTAAGCGGACTCGGCACAAGCGGTCTCTCGAACGCGGGCAGCGCCAGGGTGCCCACCGGGTCCTCCGCCGCTCCCGCCCTGCGTCGACCCCCCATCACCGCGCGAGATGCATCCGGATCATGTCGAGCGCCGTCTGCGAGGCCAGATAGCGCACC
>Ga0137376_10000303_pt1 | contig 20835 bp, 17 predicted proteins | sample SagtaG_23_FD_104814 | JGI IMG/M metagenome (GOLD analysis project Ga0137376, IMG submission 104814) | Vadose zone soil microbial communities from Sagehorn Ranch, Mendocino, California, USA - Sage2_L_20_16 metaG | ecosystem: Environmental > Terrestrial > Soil > Vadose zone | place: USA...
ATGGTCATCGACGCCGACCGTTCGTCGATCGTGTACAACAACGGCGCTTCGCCGCCGGTGCACTGGCCGTGGCCGGGGAGCGGCGCGGTGATCCTGTACGCCCTGGTCGAAGAGCCGCTCGACCTGTCGACCCGGGCGGCCGCGGCGCCCGGGGGCGCCGTGATCGTGATCGACTTCGACGTCGGCAGAAGTTTTCTGTACGCCTATTTCGGGACCCGAGAGTTCACAGTGCTTCCGTGGCTGCGTGCGGTCAACTCGGCGGCGACCGGGACGCTCGCGGGCACCGTGACGACCGACTCCGGGGGCCGAACGCAGCCGGTGAAGAACGCCAACGTCACGGTGTGCGGCAGCCCGGCGTGCGACTCGCCCAACGCGTACGTGGTGGCCACCGGCCGCAGTGACGCCGCGGGACGCTACACCGTGGGGTTCTTGCGCGCCGGCGCGTACACCGTGCGTGTTGAGCAGCCCGACTATCCCTCCCTCGCGCCGGCGATCATCCCGACCGTGCACATCGCGGCGGGCGACACGACGCAGCTACCCGTGTCGCTCGCGAGCGCGGGCTCCGGGGGCGCCTACATCCGCATCTCCGGACCCACGTCGGTCGGCGTCGGCGGCACAATCAGCCTCCGAGCCGCCGTGGGCGGCGCGAGCGGCAACCCGGTCTCGAATCCCGCGGTGTCGTGGACGAGCAGTAACACAGCTCTCGCGCAGGTGGGCGGCGCGGGCGACACGGCGTCGGTGACGGGTCGCCAAGCTGGATATGTCACGATCACGGCGGTGAGCGGTCAGCTGGTCGATACGCTCGGCGTCCGGGTCGTGGGGTCCGCCGCGCCGGTGGCCTCCGTCACGGTCGTCCCCGGGAGCGCTACCCTCGCGGTCGGGGACAGCGTGGGGTTCCGTGCAGAGCTGCGTGATTCGACGGGGACCCTGCTCACGGATCGGGCCGTGTCGTGGTTCGCCACCGACAGCACCGTGCTGGACGTCTATCCGTACGGTTCGCAGGCGCTCGTCCGGCCGCGGGCCTCCGGCAGCGTGTTCTTGCGGGCGACGAGCGAGGGGAAGACCGGGCAGGCGACTATCACGGTGCACTAGGTCGGTTGCGGGTCGGGGGGGCGAGGGGCGCGGTAGCGTGACCGCCCTCGCGCTCTTAGGTTTCGCGGCCCGTGACCGCTCCGCATCACCGCCCCGGCGGCGGCTTCCGCAATCCTTGGGCGAACGCGGCGACACCCGCGTTCCGCAGCTTTCTCAAATGGGTGCTGGTGCAGCGCACCACCCGGCCGCGCCCCGCCGATCCTCCGCATTCGGCGTTTCACCGGCTCGAGCCGAAGTTCGCGGTTCCGCGCGCCGCGCCCGATCGGCTGCTGGTGACTTGGGTCGGGCACTCGAGCTTTCTGCTCCAGGTGGGCGGGCTCAACGTGCTCACTGATCCGATGTGGAGCAGCCGCGCGTCGCCCGTTCGGTTCGCGGGCCCGCGCCGCTGGGTGGCGCCCGGGATCGACTTCGCGACGCTGCCCCCCATCGACTTCGTGCTGCTGTCACACAACCACTACGACCATTTGGATGACCGGACGGTGCGCCGGCTCGCCGCGCGCGAGCCCCGCGCCACGTGGCTCGTGCCGCTCGGGCTCGGGCGCTTCGTTCGGGCGCGCGGCGCGCGGGACGTGTGGGAACACGACTGGTGGCAGGAGACGCCCATCGGTCCGGCGCTCGTCGCCTGCACGCCGGCCCAGCACTTCAGCTCGCGAGGGTTACGCGATCGTGGGAACACGCTGTGGTGCGGTTGGGCCGTGCGAACGAGCCCCCACCGCGTGTTCTTCGCGGGCGACACCGGCTATCACCCCGAGTTCGGACGCATCGCCGAGCGCTACGGGCCGTTCCACGTCGCGCTGTTGCCGATCGGCGGGTACGAGCCCCGTTGGTTCATGCAGCCGGTGCACATGAATCCGGAGGAAGCGGTGCGGGCGTTCCGTGACCTGGGGGGCGGGACCCACGGGACCGTCATGATTCCGATGCATTGGGGCACCTTCAAGCTCACCGACGAGGCCATGGACGAGCCTCCCATCCGCGCCCGGGTCGCGTGGCGGGAGGCGGGGCTCGAGCCGGAGCGGTTCTGGATGCTGGCGCACGGCGAGACGCGGGCGCTGTAGGGGCGGCCCGGGGACTCCCCGCCCGGGGTGCCGGCGTCTAGCTTCCGCGATTCCAGGCCCATCACCTTCCGGAGGCACCGTGCGTCGTCGCGCGCTCGTGGGGTTGTGGTCGCTGTGCGTCGTGGGCTGCGCCCGGCCGCTCCGGCCGTCGCTCATGGGCCCGTCGTCGCAGCCGGTGCTGCTGCCCCCTCAGCTGTTTCGCGCAGCCGTGCCCAAGAGCGATGCCGAGTGGCGGGCCGCCGGCCAGGAAGCGGCGACGCTGTTGTCGCGGTACATCGCCATCAACACGACGAACCCGCCGGGAAACGAGCTGAAGGCCGCGGAGTGGCTGCGGGCGGTGCTGGGGCGGGAGGGGATCGAGGGGCAAATCTTCCAACCCGGGCCCGGCAAGGCGAACCTGTACGCGCGGGTGCGGGGAGACGGGACCGGGCGCCCGTTGATCTTTCTCAATCATATGGACGTGGTGCTCGCCAGCCCGGAGTACTGGAAGGTGGACCCTTTCGGCGGCGTGGTGCAGGACGGGTACGTCTGGGGACGCGGCGCGCTCGACATGAAGGGTGAAGCGATCGCCCAGCTGATGACGCTGATCATCCTCAAGCGGGCGGGTGTCCAGCTCACGCGCGACATCATTTTTCTCGCCACGTCGGATGAGGAGATCGGCGCGGGGGTGGGCGCCGGCTGGTTCGTGGAAAACCATCCCGATCTGATCCGGGACGCCGAGTTCCTGATCAACGAAGGCGGCACGATCCGCGCCGACGCGAGCGGCCACACCGAGTACTACGGCGTCGGCACGACCGAGAAGTCGCCGTTCTGGCTCGATGTCACGGCGAAGGGCACGTCGGGGCACGGATCGCGCCCCACGCCGGACAACCCGGTGCACCGGTTGGTGCGCGCGCTGAGCCGCATCGCCGCCTGGCAAACACCGCTCGTGGTGACGCCCACCGTGGAGCGCTATCTCCACGACCTCGCGACGATCGAGACCGACGGGGCGCGGCGCGCCTGGCTCGCGGACGTGCGGGCGGCGCTCAAGGACTCGGCCGCGGCTCGCGCGCTCACGGCGGATCTCACCTACAACGCCCTGTTGCGAAACACGATCTCGATCACGGGGCTGAAGGGGAGCGACAAGACCAACGTCATCCCGCCGGTGGCATCCGCGACGCTCGACGTCCGCCTCTTGCCGGGGCAGAATCCGGCGGCGTTTCTCGCGGACCTGGTCCGCGTTGTCGGGGACAGCGCCGTGACGATCACGCCCCAGGGACCGAACTGGCCCGCTACGGAGAGCCCGACCGACACCGAGCTGTTCCGGGCGATCGTGACGGCGGCGCACGCGCGCGATCCCGACGCGCTCGTCACGACGCCGCCACTCACGGGGTTCACCGACAGCCACTACTTCCGCCGTCTGGGGATCGTGAGCTACGGGCTGTCGCCGTTTCCGCTCAACCAAGCCGAGTCGCGCGGCGTGCACGGCAACGACGAGCGGGTGAGCCTCGATGCGCTGACGTTCGGCATCCACTTCATGTACGACGTCGTCTCGCGGGTCGTCGCCCGGTGATCGGTCCGCTGTTCCATCCCGGGCGTTACCCGCCCAGCCGCGAGGCGCGCGCGCCCACCTTCGAGCGCGCGGTGAAGGTGCCGATCGGCTGGGTGGTGGAGCACCTGTGCGCGCCGCTGGCCCACTGGAACGGGCGGCTGCTGCTGACGCCCGAGGTGGCCGCTGCGATCCGCGGGCTGCCGCGCGAGCTCGACGGCTACCGCATCGCGCTCGTCACGGATCTCCACCGCGGCCCCGTGGTGCCGGCCTCCTGGCTCGCGCGCGCGGCGGACCGCGTCGCCGAGCTCGCGCCCGATCTGGTGGCGCTGGGCGGGGATTTCGTGAGCCACGTGAAGCGGGATCTCGACGGGCTCGCGTCGGTGCTCGCTCGGTTCCGCGCGCGCGACGGCGTGGTGGCCGTGCTCGGCAATCACGATCACTGGGTGGGGCCGGAGGCGGTGAGCGCCGTGCTCGAGCGCGCGGGCGTGACCCTGCTCACCAACCGCCACGTCCTGGTGCGGCGCGGCGCAGCCACCCTGGCCGTGGCCGGAGTGGACGACTTCACCCACGGCGCGACCCGTCCCGACGAGGCGCTCGCTGGTGTCGCGCCCGAGGTCCCCCGTATCCTGCTTTCGCATAACCCCGATCTCATCGAGTACCTCCCCGCCGGACTGCGGGTGGACGTGATGCTGTCGGGGCACACGCACAATGGGCAGATCCACCTGCCGTGGCTGGGCCCGCTCCTCGTGCCGTCGCAGTTCGGGGGGCGCTACATGCACGGCCTCAAGCGGGTCGGGGAGACGTGGCTCTACGTGTCGGCGGGAGTCGGAACGGCGGCGATTCCGATGAGGTGGGGGAATCCCCCCGAGTTACCAGTGATCAGGTTGCAGAAAACAGAACAGGCAACGACTAGACGCACAGACGCACAGCGGTGAATAGTGGGAGTGAACAGGACTTGCCTGCTCACTCGACCTGTTCACCCCTGTGCGTCTGTGCGTCTAGTATGCCTGTCCTGAAACCTCACTCCTGCTTCCTGTGTCCTACTTCAGCGAGACGACGAACCTCACCGTCACGCACTCCGCCGTCTGCGGCGCTACGCTGCAGAAGCAGTCGTGGGGAAGCAGCCGCTTGACGCCGAGCACTTCCGCCTCCGCGATCCCCGGTACATCCCGGTAGGTGATCTCCAGCGTCGCTCCATCGATGACGCGGTAGTGGACCGGCCGGCCGAGCAGGCGGTGGTGGGGATCGATCTTGGCGAGCCCGTCCGTGAGGCGGCGCTGGATCTCGCCGATCTGCTCGCTCACGGCGCCTTCGGTGCGAGCGTCGCGGCGGCGTTGCGTCGCATCCCGCTGCGCCCCGGCCGCTCGAGCGGCGTGTCGCCGTACCGGCGGGCGAAGGTCTCCTCATCGAGCTCGAGAAACTCATGCGGGTCGGGGGCCAGGAAGTCCGAGCGAGGAGCGAGCTCCGGGTCGGCGGTGGCCCGGGCGAACTGCACGTTCCACGGACACACCTCCTGGCACACGTCGCAGCCGAACAGCCAATCGCCCACGATCGAGCGCTCCTCGGCCGTGAAGTCGGCGCGGTGCTCGATCGTGAGATACGAGATGCAGCGGCGCGCGTCCATCACGTGCGGCGCGACGAAAGCGGCGGTAGGGCAGGCGTCGAGGCAGCGGCGGCAGGTGCCGCAGCGATCCGCCTCGAACGGGAGGTCGGGGGCGAGGTCGGCATCCGTCAAAACCACCCCGATGAACGTGAACGAGCCGAGGGTGGGGTGGATCAGCATCATGTTCTTCCCGATCCACCCGAGGCCGGCGCGTTGCGCCAGCTCCCGCTCGGGGACCGCGCCGGCGTCGACATACGCGCGGGTGTGGGCGCCGGGGGCGAGGTCACGAATCGCGGCGGCGAGGCGGTCCAACCGCTGGCCCAGCACTCGATGATAGTCGGCGGACTGGGCGTACTGGGCGACGCGCGGCTGACCCCGGGCCGGTGGCGCGGGGTCATGAAAGTAGTTGGTGAGCGTGACGACAGCGGCGCCGGCTCCTGGCAGGATGCCGGCCGGCTCCCTGCGCTTGGCCGCCTGGCGGTGCAAGTAGGTCATCGTGCCGGCGTAGCCCGCCGCCAGCCAGTGATCGAGCTCGGCGGCGTGCGCGTTCGGCTCGAGGGACGCCACTCCCACCGCGTCGAACCCCATCTCGAGCGCCCGACGTTTCAGCTCGACGGTGTTGCGTGACGTCTCCGCGCGACGTCTCTGCTCGACGCCTTTTTCTGTCATACGTGCATCGTCTCCCGCCGCCACCGGGCAAAGTTGATCACGTCTTCGACCGGCGGCACGGCGCGCTCGTCACCGTACGCGGTGAGCATGCGCCAGCGTGTGTAGTCGCGGGGCGGGAGCGGCAGGAACGGCGGGCGGTGGTACCAGTCGCGCGCCCGAAAGCTCCACGCCAGGCGCAGCAGGTCGAGGGCGAGTCGCGGGTTGACCGCGGCCCGGAGCAGGAGACGCGCGAGCAGGGCCGACCAACTGGCGGGTGACGCCATGCGACGGAATCTACTGCGGGATGTGACGACCGTGCTTTTCCTCCTGTATATTGACCGCCTATGACGCTCGCCGGCGGCTTCAAGACGGGCCACTACCGCAGCGAGTTCCCGATCTTTCGGGACCGCATCTACCTCAATACCTGCTCGCTCGGCGCGCTGGGCGAGCGCGCCCGGCGCAAGGCCACACAGTTCCTCGACGCGTGGGACGCGCGCGGCGCGGCGGCGTGGTACGACGTGTGGTGGGCGGCCCTGGCCGAGCTGCGGGACCGCTACGCCCGCGTGATCGGGGCGACGGGGGAGGAGATCGCGCTGGCCCCCAGCATCTCGGTCGCGCTCTCGGCTGTCGCCGAGGCGCTCGACTACACGCGCCGTCCCAAGGTGGTGGTGACGTCGCTCGACTTCCCCACGGTCGCCTACCAGTGGCTCGCCAAGCGGGCACGCGGCGTCGAGCTCGTCGTGGTCGAGAGCCCGGACCAGGTCTCCGTCCCGGTCGAGGCGATCGCCCGGGCGGTGGACGAGCGGACCGCGCTGGTGGCGACGTCGCACGTCTATTTTACGAGCGGCGCCATCCAGGACATCCGGGCGGTCGCGCAAGCGGCGCACGCGCGGGGCGCGTTGTGCCTGATCGACGCGTATCAGTCGGTCGGGCAGGTGCCGTGCGACGTGCGGGCGGCGGATGTCGACTTCCTCACCGCCGGCGGGCTCAAGTGGCTGCTGGGCGGCCCGGGAATCGTGTTTCTGTACGCGCGGGCCGAGCTGGCCCGCCGACTGGAGCCGGGAATCGCCGGTTGGTTCGGTCACAAGCGTCAGTTCGCGTTCGAGCCACGCGTGCTCGAGCGGCATGACGACGCCCGGCGGTTCGAGCTCGGCACCCCGTCGCTCGCCGCGATCTACACGCAGCTGGGCGGCCTCGAGTACATCGAGGAGATCGGCGTCCCCGCCATCCGGGACGTGACCGCCGCGCTCACCGAAGATCTGATCGCGCGCGCCTGCGCCGCCGGGTTCCGGCCCAAGGTGGCCGCGCGGGCGGAAGACCGCTCGGCAATCGTGATGCTCCCCGCCGACGACCCCACCGAGCGGGTGCGGCATCTCGCGGCGGCGGGGATCATCGCCGACGCGCGACCCGGTCACGTCCGACTCTCCCCCTTCTTCTACAACGCGCAGGACGACTATGTCGCAGCTCTCGAGCGGCTCGCAGCACAAAGCGATCACTGAGGACGAGCGACTCCTCACCCCCCTCTCCCGTGAGCGTCGTGCGTTCACGAAGAGCGACTCGTGGCGCGTGCTGCGGATCATGGGGGAGTTCGTCGAAGGGTTCGACACGCTCTCGGACGTGTACAATGCGGTGACGATCTTCGGTTCGGCGCGCACGCCCGCCGACGATCCGTACTACGAAAAGGCGGTCGAGACCGCGCGCATGCTCGCCGAGGAAGGCTTCCCCATCATCACCGGGGGTGGGCCCGGCATCATGGAGGCGGCCAACCGCGGCTGCCAGGAGGGGAACGGTCTGTCGATCGGTTGCAACATCGAGCTCCCGTTCGAGCAGGGGCTCAACCAATACGTCGAGCGAGCGATCAATTTCCGGTATTTCTTCGTGCGCAAGACGATGTTCGTGAAGTACTCGACGGCGTTCATCGTGTTCCCCGGCGGTTTCGGCACGATGGACGAGCTGTTCGAGGCGCTGACGCTGATCCAAACCGGCAAGGTGCGCCATTTTCCGGTGATCCTGTTCGGGCGGACGTACTGGAAGGGGATGACCGACTGGCTGCGCGATCGGGTCGCCGGGGAGGGGAAGATCGCGACGACGGACCTGGACCTGTTCCACACCACCGACACGGCGGGCGAAGCGGTCACCATCATCCGACAGGCGCGGGAGCGCCGCTCCCGGGAGTTCCCGGCCATCGACCGAGACACGTGATGCCATGACCACACGCAAGGACTTCCTGCGCGGACCGCGCATCGATCCGCGGCCCATCACGGGCCGCGAGACGGTGCCGGAGCTCGTGGACAATGCCTTCCTCGCCTACAACGCCGGGCGACTCGCCGAGGGGTGCCGGCTGTTCTCCGAGCGTATGCTCGAGGACGACGTGACGGTGGGGATGAGCCTCACCGGCGCGATGACGCCGGCGGGCCTCGGGATGTCCACACTCATTCCGCTCGTCGAGGCGGGGTTCATCGATTGGATCGTCTCGACCGGGGCGAACCTGTATCACGACGCGCACTTCGGGCTGGGGTTGTCGATGCACCGCGGCACGCCGTTCGCCGACGACGTGGAGCTGCGCGAGGAGGGCGTCGTCCGCATCTACGACATCTTCTTCGACTACGAAGTGCTGCTCTCGACCGACGCCTATATCCGCGAAGTGTCGGCGGGCGCCGAGTTTCAGCGCTCGATGAGCACCGCCGAATATCACTACCTGCTGGGCGGCTACATTCTGCAGCGCGAGCGGGCGCTCGGCATCTCACGCAAGTCGCTGTTGGGCGTGGCGCACGAGTGCGGAGTCCCGATCTACACCTCGTCGCCGGGGGATTCCTCGATCGGCATGAATGTGGCGGAGCAGGCGCTGACGGGCTCGCAGCTCCGCTTCGATGTGAGCGCCGACGTCAACGAGACCTCGGCGATCGTGTTCCGCGCCAAGACCCACGGCGGCAAGAGCGGCGTGCTGATCATCGGCGGCGGCAGTCCCAAGAACTTCGTGTTGCAGACCGAGCCGCAGATCCAGGAGGTGCTCGGCATCAGCGAGAAGGGACACGACTACTACCTCCAGATCACGGACGCCCGGCCGGACACCGGCGGGCTCTCCGGCGCCACTCCCGCGGAAGCGGTCAGCTGGGGCAAGGTGGACCCCGATAAGCTGCCGGATACGGTGGTCTGCTACCTCGACAACACGGTCGGCTTCCCGCTGCTCGCCGCCTACGCGCTCGCCCGGCGGAAGCCGCGGCGCTTGAAGCGCCTGTATCACCAGCGGGCGGAGATGATGCGGGAGCTGACCGAGGCGTACCAGGAGGCGAAGGCGGACCGCGACGCGCGCGCGGAGGCGGCCACTGTCGAGCGCCGGCCCTAGGGACACCGGACAGGACGCCGAGCGGGACGCCGACGGCGGGCGCCGCGGCGCCGGGGCATACCCGGCCTACGCCCTGGGCCTCCTCACGCTCATCAACCTGCTCAACTACACCGACCGTAACGTCATCTTCGCGTTGTTCGAGCACGTCAAGCGCGAGCTCGCGCTGTCCGACGTGCAGTTGGGCTGGCTCGGCTCGGCGTACGTCGTCGTGCTGTCGCTGGCGGCGCTGCCGCTCGGCGTCATCGGTGACCTGCGCTCGCGCCGCGCCGTGATCGCATTCGGCGTGGGCTTGTGGAGCGCCTGCACCGCCCTGGGCGCCGTCGTCCACCGCTTCTGGCAGCTCCTCGCCTGCCGCGCCATGGTCGGAGTCGGCGAAGCCGGCTACGGGCCTGCGGCGCAGGCGTTGATCGCGGAGTTCTACCAGGGGCGACGCCGGGCCTTCGCGATCGGCATCTATTCCGTCGGGATGGCGTTCGGCGGGGTGTTGGGGATCTGGCTGGGAGGGGTGCTCGCCGAACGCTACGGCTGGCGGGCGGCGTTCGTGGTGCTGGGCGTGCCCGGCTTCCTGCTCGCGATCCTCGCCTCGCGCCTGCGGGAGCCGCGGCGCCGTCCACTCGCCCCGCTGGCGACCACCGTCCGCGGGTGGTTCGAGCGGGGTCGCCGGCAGGCGATGCAGTACGGGAAGCCGCTGATCGGGCTCTCGCTCCTCGGGGCAGGGCTGAGCGGGTTGCTGGGCCTGTTCGAGGGTCTGCCGCCGGGCGTCGAAGCGGCCGTGTTTGCGGCGTGCGTGAGCGCCGGCATCATCTGGACCGTCGCGCGGCTCGTGCCCGCCGCCATGCGCCGCACGACGGAGGCGTCGGAGGTGGCCGCGACGGCCTTCGGGGAATTCCTTCATGCCGCCGCGACGGTGCTCCGCACGCCGACCTTGATCTGGATGTTCCTGGGGGGCGCGCTCGTGACGTTTGCGATGAACGGCCTCATCGCCTGGGCGCCGAGCTTCATGCAACGTGCCCACGGGCTGCCCGTCGGGGTGGTGGGCCGGCAGTTCGGCATCTGGGGGCTCGCCGGCGGTGCGCTCGGTGGCCTGTTCGGGGGCCGGTTCGGCGACTGGCTGCTCACGCGCTGGAGCGGAGGCCGCGTGGTGGTGTCGGGGGCCGGCTTCGTGCTGGGCGGGCCGGTCTGCGCGGCGCTGCTGCTCGTCGACGAGCTGCGGCTGTTCGTGCCGCTCCTGTTCGCGACGTTCTTCCTCTATACCTGGTACAACGGCCCCCTCTCGGCCGTGATCCTGGACGTCGTGCCGTCGGCCGTGCGCGCGTCCGTCATCGGCGCGTACCTGCTGTTCTCGCACCTCGCGGGCGACGCCATCGCACCGCCGCTGGTCGGTTATCTCTCCGACCGGTTCGGCCTGCGCCCGGCGATGCTGCTGCTCCCGTCCGCGGGGGCGGTGGGCGGGGTGGTGATCCTGATCGCGCTCACAACGGTGGGGCGGGATATGCAGCGGGTGAGGCGATGAACGCGGAACGCGGAAGGCGAAACGCGGAACAACAGGGTGAGCGTCGTGACGCGAGCCACCTGCGCGGTCTGTTCCGCGTTCCGCCTTCCGCGTTCCGACTTTGGGAGCGGGGGCCGCTGTGAAGGTCGCGGTGCTCTTCGACACCCTCCACCCCGACTGGGAGGACGCCGACTACAAGAAGGAGGTGGAGGCGAAGGTCGAGGAGGCGGAGTACGACGTGGCCCGCGCGCTGCTGGCGAAGGGGCACGACGTCCTCATGGTCGGCGTGGCGGAGGATCTCGGACCGCCGCTCGAGCGCCTCGCCAAGTTCCAGCCGAAGCTCGTGTTCAACGGCTGCGAGTCGTTCCGGGGTCATGCGCGCCACGAGTACGCGCTCGCGGGCGTGCTCGAGATGCACGGCTACCGTTACACGGGCTCCTCGCCGACGGCGCTGCTGGTCGCCCGCAACAAGTCGCTCACCAAGAAAATCCTCGCCTACCACGGGATCCGCGTCCCGGCGTTCGCCGAGTGTCCGCTCGGCGAAAAGCCGAAGCGTCCCTCCGAGCTCCGGTTCCCCCTGATCGTGAAGCCCCTGCTCGAAGATGCGTCGGTGGGGATCGCCCAGGCGTCGGTGGTGGAGAACGATGAAGATCTGAGCGAGCGCGTGAAGTTCGTCCACGAGAAGTTCCGGCAGGCGGCGATCGTCGAGGAGCTGATCGAGGGCCGGGAGTTGTACGTCGGCCTGGTCGGAAACGCGACCGTGCAGCTGTTGCCGATCATCGAAATGACGTTCGGCGAGACCGACAACGCCGAGCACCGCATCGCGACCTACAAGGCGAAGTGGGACGAGGAGTATCGCAAGCGCAAGAAGATCAAGAACGTGTTCGCCAAAGGCCTGTCGGACGAGCTGACGGCCAAGATCGGCGACATCTGCACGACCGCCTTCCACGCGCTCTGGCTCCAGGACTACGGGCGGGTCGATCTGCGGCTCACGCACGACGACGAAGTCTACGCGCTCGAGGTCAACCCCAATCCCTTCGTCGCGTTCGAGCACGAGATGGCCAACGCCGCGGAGAAGGCCGGGATGGGCTACGACGCCTTCATCCAGCGGATCGTCGATGAGGCGCTGGAGCGTGACCATGGCTAAGGGCGTGGGCCGGCGCCGCGAGGTGCCCACGCCCGAGCTGCGCTGCCCCACGTGCGCCGCCGAGCTCGAGCGCTTCTGGGCGTATTGCTCCAACTGCGGCCGGCGCCTTGAGTGGCGCGACACGACGAAGCTGACGGGCGCCGAGTGCTATTACTGCCGCTGGGTGGTGTCGGACAGCTTTTCGTTCTGCCCCTGGTGCGGGCGCGACATCACCGACCCGGACTCGAGCCCGGAGCCCCTGAAGGCGCCGAAGGGATTCAGTTACCATCGGCGCTGCCGCTGGGGCTGCGGCGGCGGCGTCATGTACCCGATGCGCTTCTGCCCCTGGTGCGGCCGGCCGCAGAAATGGCACTACTGGGAATTTCAGAACGTCTGCCCGCACTGCAGCAAGGGTGTGAACGACTGGATGGAAGTCTGTCCCTGGTGTGGGGAAGACGCCACGGGACGTGACTTGATCGGCCAGGCGTTGCGCCGGGTGCGGCAGCTGCTCGTGGTTGGCCGGATCAAGGACTGGAACTACCGCGTGCTGTTGCGTCCCGGCGTATCGGGCGTGACGCACCGGACGCCCAAGGTGATCGAGATCGAGCGGCGCTACGTGACGGGGAAGCGGCGCCGCGACGAGATCTCCTGGAACATGCTCACCGGGCTGATCCTGCACGAGCTGGGCCACTCGTTTCTGTATCACAACTGGTCGTTCACGCGCACCGGGCGGTTCCGCCGCGCCTTCGGGGAGGTGCGCAAGATGTATCGCGTGGCGGATTCCAAGTGGGTCGATTTCGAGCGCCGCGGCGTGACCACGACACTGCCGAACTACGTCACCGCCTACGCCGCGACCCACCCCCAGGAGGATTTCGCCGAAACGTTCCGGTTCTACGTATCGCGGCGCGGCCGGCTGCGCGAGCTGTTCGCGGAGTTCGGGCGCAAGCGCAAGGGCGTGCCGGTGTTCGAGAAGTTCCTGGTGCTGCACGATTTCATCAGAAGCCTCCGGGGGTGGCGCTGAGGCGCGCTGCAACCTTCCGGTCCCGTCGCACATCCCAGTCTCTGAGCACCCCGTACTCCCGCTACCACCCCGTTTCCGTCGAGGTCTCTATGCCCCGCTGGCCCGCCGTCCTTCTGCTCGCGGTGACAGGCCTCGCCGCGCAGCAACCACCCGATGCCGCCAGAGACTCGAGCCACGTAGCGCGAGTCCTGGCCCTCCTCGAGACGTCCGATTCCACCGTGTGCGAGCTCGCGGGACAAGCGATCAGCAACGGCTGGGGTTTCTCCTGGGAGCCAAGGCTCCTTCCTACCCCCATGCCGATGCCGATGCCCACACCGATGCCGATGCCGATGGCGATGCACCGGGGCTCCCGGCCCCACGTCCGGATGCACGTCCACCGCGGCCCGCACTGGGACGGCGAGGAAGCGGGGTGGCTGGGCGCGTTCCGGGCCGTGCTGCGCGACGACAACCGCTGCGTGCGCAATATCGCGGCGCGGGTACTCGGCCGGGCGCGTACGCCCAAGAGCTACGATGCGTTCCTGGCGCTGCTGCGCGATGACAATCCGGGGCTGCGGGAGACCGGGGCCCTCGGCCTCGGCGAGCTCGACGACCGTCGCGCGTTACGCCCCCTCCAGGACGCGCTGCGGGATCGGGACGCGGGCGTACGGGCGATGGCGGCACGCGGGGTCGGGGACCTCGAGGATTCGAGCTCGGTCGCGCCGCTGACGACCGCCCTGGGCGACGCCGCCGCGCCGGTGCGGCAGACCGCCGCTTGGGCGTTGGGCGAGATCGAAAGCCCGCAAGCCATCGCGCCACTGAGCCAGGCGTTGCACGACCGTGCTCCGGAGGTGCGGGCCATGGCGGCCTGGGCACTGGGGCAGATCGAGAGCCCGCGCGCCGTGCCCGCGCTGGGCGAGGCGCTCAGGGATGCGTCGCCCGACGTGCGCCGCGCGGCCGTCTGGGCGCTGGGACAGATCGAGGATCAGGACGCGGTCGATCTGCTGCTGCCGCTGTTGCGCGACCGTGACGCCCAGGTCCGCGTCGCGGCAACGCACGCGCTGGGGCAGATCGAGAGCCCGCGGGCCGTGCGCGGCCTCGGTGCCCTGGTGCACGACGAGTCTCCCGACGTGCGGCGCGCCGCCATCTGGGCGCTCGGTCAGATCGAGGACGGCGGGGCAGTCGACGCGTTGAGTGCAGCGCTCAAGGATCCCGAGCCGCAAACCCGCGAGCTCGCCGCCTGGGCGTTGGGTCAGGTCGAGGACGCGGCCGCGGTCGACCCGCTCGCGGGCGCGCTCAAAGACCGTGAGCCGGACGTGCGTATCGCCGCAGCCTGGGCGCTGGGTCAGATCGAGAGCTCGCGCGCGCTCGAGCCGCTCAAGGCGGCCCTCCAGGACGAGTCCAGCGACGTTCAGGATGCGGCCCGCTGGGCGCTGAATCAGATCGACGACGAGGATCGGAACGTGCGGGTCCGCGTGCGGCCGCGGGTGCGGGTGAAGAAGGGTATCTGAGGGGTGTAGACCCGGGCGTCCGGGGGAGCAGGCCCTCACTCCCCGGACGCCCGTCGAGCGTCACCCTGCGAAACAGTACGCGCAGCCTTTCTCCTGCGAGCGGTTCACTGCGATCACGCCCGAGGGAACCACCAGCACGCCGGGGAGCAGGTTCGCTACCCATTCCTTCTTGATGGCTTCGGCCTGCATCCCCATGTCCTTCGCCAGCCGCATGCTGTTGAAGGTGAGGGCGATGTTGCACACGCCGATGAGGACGCCCTTGGCGAGCAGCTCGTCGGTGCCGATGCCGGGGATCGGGACATCGCCGGGCTTCAAATGAAGCAAGGGATGGCGGACCGCGGGTCCCTTGGTGGCGGGATCGGTGATCTTGAACGCCTCGCCGAACTTGTACTTCGCCCACATCGCGTTTTCCATCGCGAACGGAATCCCGGAGTGCCGGAGTACGATCACCACCGTGTTGTCCGCGTCCGTCGTGCCGTAGGTCTCATTGGTGGTGTTGAGAAACACGCGTGACCACCAGAACGCGAAGCCCTCGTTGGGCTCGGGAACGTCGTACAACATCTTGTGCTTGCCCGTGATCTTGTTCAGCCAGGCCTCGAATTCGGGATTCGCGGATGTTTTGCCGGTGGCCGCGACGGGCTGTGCGGCGGCCTCGAGCGGGGCGACCAGCGCCCCCAGGCCGAAGGCTGCGGCACTGGCTGCGACGCGGCCCAAAAAACCGCGGCGGTGTGTGGTGAAGTGGCCGATATCGGACATGCGACCTCCTATTGAATGAGAGCGTGGTGGACTAGGGTACGTGTGCCCGCACTGCCGTGCCCGCCGGTTTCCGGTGCGCGGCGAGTGTGGGATAGGCGACATCGGGTGGCGCGTTGCCGTTCGGCCAGTCGTGAATCTTGTCGGGGTAGTCGGGGCGCGGGCGCGCGCTCACGTGCGCGGCGACATCGAACGCCTGCTGGTCGGTGAGCGTGCCGGGCTGGTCGAACGGCATGTTCTCGCGGATGAACGCCGCCGCGGTGCGGACGCGCGTCATCCCCGCGCCCACGTTGTACGACTTGGAGCCCCACAGAGGTGGCGCGACGGCCGTTCCCAGGCCGTCGGGGCCGTGACACTTCACACACGTGGTGGCGTAGACCGCAGCGCCCGCCGCGGTGTCGGCGGTGAACGCGGCCCACTTCTGCAGCCGATTGCCCGCGGGCGGCGGCGCGATCGGCACATCCCGCGACAGGAACCACAGATACGCCACGATGTCGCGCATCTCCGCGCCGTCCACAGCGAGGGGCGTGCCGTTCATGCTGCGCCGGAAGCAGTCATTGACCCGGTATTCGATCGTCTCGACGGTCGCGCTGCGGACGCGGTACTGGGGATAGCGCGCATACACGCCCACCCACGAGCCAAACGCCTGGCGGCGGCCCGCGTCCAGGTGGCAGCTCGCGCAGCGTAAGCCGTTGCCGACGTGGCCGGGGAGGCTCTCGCGCGTTGCGACGAGGAGGGCGCGTCCGCGTTGGATCGCAGCCCCGAGCGGGCCGCTCGGGATCAGGGAGTCGGCGGGACCGGACAACGCAGGTGCGGCGCTCGGGCTCCGATCCGGGGCGGCGGCACGCTGCCGCGTGCAGCCTCCCAACAGCGAGAGGCCGGCCAGCACGATCCGCACGATTGTGGAACAGCGAGGCAGCACGCGGTGCCCGAAACCCTTGTGACGCGGGGAAGATAGTACCGGCGCTCCCGGAGGTTGGCAAGCATCAACCCGGCTCCTGGTGGGGTTGTGACATCTCGCGCAGGAAGCTGCGCGCGCGATCCGCGAGAGCGCGGTAGTCCGCCAGTTCCAGGGCGACACGCCCCGCGTCCCAGCCGAGCAGGTCGGCCATTCTTGCCGCGACGGCCGGGGCGACGCCGGCGGCATAGCCACCCGCCTCGTAGAACAGATGCAGCCGCCGGACGAGCACGTCGGCGAGCCGCATCGCCATCTCGCGCTGGACTCCGTGCACCACTTCCGCCCAGATCTCCGGGCGCCCGGCGACGATCGGCCGGCCCAGCCCGCGGTCGTGGTCCACGAGGTTCAACACGGCGGCTGACTCGCTCCCATAGCTGCGCACGAGGTGGCGCGCCCCGGACTCGAGCGCGCCGCGCGCCTTCGCGGCCTCGACCAGGACCTCCAGATCCGCGGTTTCGCCGCCGGGGAGGGGGAGCCGCTGCGTCGGTGGATCGGCGCTTCGCGGCCGGCCGTCCAGCTCGCGCAGCCGCGCGGCCACGCGCGCCGCGACGTCGCGCCCCATGACCCGGTAGGTCGTGAGCTTGCCGCCGGCGATCGTGATCAGGCCGGTCGGGCTCTCGACCACGCGGTGCTCGCGTGAGACGGCCGACGCCGACAGGTCGTGCGGAGGAGCGAGCAGGGGACGCAGTCCCGCCCAGGTGGCGACGACATCCGTCGGCCCGAGGCGGGCCTGAGGGAAGCAAGCGTTCGCCGAGCGCAGCAGATAGGTCACGTCCTCGGGGCTGGCCCGCACGTCGTCCGGCGACACGGCTTCATCGGTGTCGGTCGTGCCGATGTAGCTCTGGTCTCCTCCCCACGGCAGGATGAACATTACGCGGCCGTCGATCGGCGAAGTGAGCGTCACCGCGTGGGCGTTGCCCAGACGCTGCCGCAGCACGACGACGTGCGTCCCCTTGGTGGGTCGCACCAGCGGCTCGGCCCGGGGATCGTCCAGGCGCCGCACGCGGTCGAGCCACGGGCCCGTCGCGTTCACCACGACCAGGGCGCGCACGGTGCAGGTCGCTCCGGTCAGCGCGTCCCGCACGGTCGCTCCGCGTACCCGGCCATCGGGCTTCAGTAGACTCGACACCTCCGCGTAGTTGGCGACCAGCGCTCCCGCCTGCGCGGCGCTCCGCATCGTCGCGATGACGAGACGCGCGTCGTCCGCCTGGGCGTCGTAGTAGAGCCCGGCGCCCTGCAGGTCCCGCTCGCGCAACCCGGCCTCGAGGCGCAGCACCGCTTTGCGACCGAGCCAGCGGTGCGGCCGCACGTTGCGGAAGGCCGCGAGCAGATCGTAGAGCCACAGGCCCGCCCGCAGCCGCCACGCGGGCACCCGCGCGCCCCGATACACAGGGAACAGGAACGCCAGCGGCCGGACGAGGTGCGGGGCGATCGTGAGCAGCACGCGCCGCTCGCGGCTCGCTTCGAACACGAGACGGAACGCCCCCTGCTCGAGGTACCGCAGCCCGCCGTGGATCAGGCGCGAGGAGTGCGACGAGGTCCCGCCGCCGAAGTCACCCTTGTCCACCAGCGCCGTGCGGATGCCGCGCAGCGCCGCGTCGCGGGCGATGCCGGCGCCCGTGATCCCGCCACCGATCACCAGCAGGTCCACGGGCTCCGCGGCCATCGCCTGCAGCGCCGCGGCCCGGCTGTCGTGCGAGAACTCCGTTTCGGTCGACACAGTGTGTCTTGGCCGCCCTGCGGCGCCCGTGGTAGGTTTCGTCCGTGCGGAAGCCCAGATGGTGCCCTTCAGGGCAGTGCCTGCCGAGCGCACGCTTCAGCGTGTGAATTCTGCGAGGAGAATGTAATGCCCAGTGGAAATGGGCGGCGGGTGGCCGTCGTCGCAGGGTGTCGCACGCCGTTCTGCAGGTCGGGGACGGTGCTCAAGGACGCGCGCGCCGTCGATCTCGCCCGCTATGTGGCCCGCGAGCTGCTGGAGCGCACCAACTTGGACGGAGCGGACGTGGACGAGGTGGTCTTCGGGCAGGTCGTGCCGTCCGCCCTCGTCCCCAACGTCGCCCGTGAAGTGAGCCTGCTCCCGCAGTTTCCGAAAGAGATCCCCGCCTACTCCCTGAATCGTGCGTGCGCGTCCGCCGGGCAGGCCGTGTCCAACGCCCACGACCAGATCGCGCTCGGCAACGCGAACGTCGTGATCGCGGGGGGGGTGGAATCGCTCTCCGATATCCCGATCCTCGCGTCGCGCCGGTTCGCCGACGTGCTCGTGGAGGCGAGTAAGGCCCGGTCGCTGGGTGGTCGCCTGCGCGCCTTCAGCCGCCTCCGGCCCCGCGACCTGGTGCCGGTCTCGCCGGCGATCGCGGAGCCGTCGACCGGAGAGACGATGGGGCAATCGGCCGAAAAGATGGCGAAGGAGAACCACATCACCCGCGCCGCCCAGGACCAATGGGCGCTGCGCAGCCACCAGCGTGCCGCCCAGGGCACCGATGACGGTCGCCTCACGGCCGAAATCGTGCCGTGGCTCCCCGCCCGGCCGGCGGACACCGTCGTCACGCAGGACAACGGCATTCGCCGCGATACCTCGCTGGACCAGATGGCCAAGCTCAAACCTGTGTTCGACCGTCGCTATGGCAGCGTGACCGCCGCGAACTCCTCGCCGCTCACCGACGGCGCCTCCGCGGTGCTGCTGATGAGCGACGCCGCGGCACGCGCGCTCGGCTACACACCGCTCGCCTACGTGCGGTCCTATGCGGTCGCCGCCGTCGACCCCGGCTGGCAGCTGCTCCAGGCCCCGATCTTCGCGGTCCCCAAGGCGCTCGAGCGCGCCGGCATCGAGTGGGGGGACCTCGGACTGGTCGAGGTCCACGAGGCGTTCGCGGCGCAGGTCCTCTCCAACCTCCAGGGCTGGGCGGCCAAGGGCTGGGAGATCGACCAGGAGATGATCAACGTGATGGGTGGGTCGATCGCGATCGGTCACCCATTCGGCGCGACCGGCGGCCGCATCGTCACGACGCTCGCCAACGAGATGGCCCGTCGCGACGTGCAGTTCGGGCTGCTGTCGATCTGCGCGCAGGGCGGCATGGGCTTCGCCATGGTGTTGGAGCGGCGCTGATGGCCGGATCCGCGCTCAGCTGGGAGCTGGCCGACGGGATCGCGGTCGTCACGCTCGACATGAAGGGCGAAACGGTCAACAAGATCTCACGCGCACTCAAGGCCGACTTCCTCGGGACGTTCGAATCGCTCGAGCGCGAAGCCGCGGTCCGCGCTGTGGCGTTCTTCTCGGGCAAACCGGACAACTTCATCGCGGGCGCGGACATCGAGGAGTTCGTCGCGCTCTCGAGCGCCGCCGAAGCCGAGCGCCTCGTCGCGGACGGTCAGGAGTTGCTGGAGCGCGTGGCGCGCTTTCCCAAGCCGATCGCCGTCGGCATCCACGGGGCCTGCCTGGGCGGCGGCCTCGAGTTCGCGCTGGCGTGCCATTACCGAGTGGCGTCCGATCATCCCAAGACCCAGCTCGGGCTGCCCGAGGTGCAGCTCGGCATCCTGCCGGCGGCCGGTGGCTGCCAGCGGCTGCCCCGGCTGATCGGCGCGCGCGCCGCGCTCGACATCATCCTCGCGGGCAAGGTGGAGCGGGCCCAGAAGGCCTTCCGGCTGGGAATCGTCGATGAGCTCGTGCACCCGGCGCTTCTCCGGGAGATCACCACCGCGGCGGCGCAGCGCCTGGCGGGCGGATGGCGGCCCAAGCGAAAGCGCCTGGGTGGTTTCGGGGGCTGGCTGCTCGACGGCAACCCGCTCGGGCGGCGCCTCGTGTTTCGCGGCGCGCGCAAGCTGGTCGTGAAGCAGACCAAGGGAAACTATCCGGCGCCGCTCGCCGCGCTCGAGGCGGTGCAGTACGGCCTGGCCCACGGGCTCGCCCAGGGGCTGAAGCGCGAGGCCCAGTTGTTCGGCCAACTCGCCGTCACGGACGTCTCCCGCAAGCTCGTCCAGATCTTCTTCGCGACGAGTCAGCTCAAGAAGGACTTCGGCGTCCCCAACCCGCCCCCGCCGGCGGAGGTGCGGCGGCTCGGCGTCGTGGGCTCGGGGTTCATGGGGTCGGGGATTGCGGGAACAGCCGTCGTCCAGGCCGGCGTGGACGTCCGGATGAAGGACGCCGACCTGCCGCGTGTTGCAAAGGGGCTCGCGGCGGCGCGCGAGATCCTGGATGACCGGCTGAAGCGACGCCGCCTGACGAAGTACGAGCACGCCCGGCTCGCGGCGCTGCTGTCGGGCGCGGACACCTACGCGGGCTTCGGGCGCGCCGACCTGGTCATCGAAGCGGTGTTCGAGGATCTCGCGGTAAAGCGGCAGGTGCTGGGGGAGGTGGAGGCCGCGACGCCCGAGCGGGCGGTGTTCGCGTCCAATACGTCTACCATTCCGATCGGGCGCATCGCCGAAGCGGCGCGACGGCCCGAGCAGGTCATCGGTATGCATTTCTTTTCACCGGTCGCCCGCATGCCGCTGCTCGAGGTGATTCCGTCCGCCCGCACAGCGCCGGGCGTCGTCACCACGGCGGTGGCGTTCGGGCGCCGCATGGGGAAGACCGCGATCGTCGTGAAGGACAGCCCCGGGTTTTGGGTGAACCGGATCCTCACCCCATACATGAACGAGGCGGGGCACCTGCTGGCGGAAGGGACGGCGATCGAAGAGCTCGACGACCTGATGGTGCAGTTCGGCTTTCCGGTAGGGCCGATCA
>Ga0137376_10000309_pt1 | contig 20764 bp, 18 predicted proteins | sample SagtaG_23_FD_104814 | JGI IMG/M metagenome (GOLD analysis project Ga0137376, IMG submission 104814) | Vadose zone soil microbial communities from Sagehorn Ranch, Mendocino, California, USA - Sage2_L_20_16 metaG | ecosystem: Environmental > Terrestrial > Soil > Vadose zone | place: USA...
CAAAGACGGCGTCGCGCTGATCACCATCAACCGCCCCGACAAGCTGAACGCCCTGAACGACCAGGTGGTGGACGAGCTGGCCGACGCGGCGGAGCGCGTGGCCACCGAGGACGCGATCAAGGGCGCGATCCTCACGGGTGCCGGGCAGAAGGCGTTCGTAGCGGGGGCGGACATTGGGGACCTCGCGAAGCAGGGCCCGTTCGACGGGAAGGCCCGGGCGCTGCGCGGCCAGGCGATGCTGCGGCGCTTCGAGACCTGCGGCAAGCCCGTCATCGCCGCGGTGAACGGCTACGCGCTGGGCGGCGGCTGCGAGCTCGCCATGGCCTGTCACCTGCGGATCGCCAGCGATGCTGCGAAGTTCGGCCAGCCAGAGGTCAAGCTCGGCATCGCCCCGGGGTACGGCGGCACGCAGCGACTGCCGCGGCTGGTCGGCAAGGGTAACGCCCTCCGCTTGATCCTCACCGGCGACATGATCGACGCCCACGAAGCCCACCGCATCGGCCTGGTGAACGAGGTAGTTCCGGCGGCGGACCTCCTTGCGACCGCGGAACGCACGCTGCGGGGTATCCTCGCGATGGGCCCGCTGGCGGTGCGCCTCGCCCTGGAGGCGGTGGACCAGGGGCTGGAGATGACGCTGGATGAGGGATTGCTGCTCGAAGCCAATCACTTCGGCCTCCTCGCGGCGACCGAGGACATGAAGGAAGGGTTGACGGCGTTCCTCGAGAAGCGGCCTCCGCGCTTCCGCGGCCGATGAGAGTAAGTCTTGCCACGACAATAACTTCTGGCTATTTTTAGTGGGTTATCTGGGGCACTCGCGGCGCCGCCGCGCTGCGCCACGGGGTACCCCGTGGCGCTTCTTGTAGGGGGGGACCCATGGCCGAACGGAGGCGCGGAGGGGGGAAGCCGACGGGGGTGGGAGAGGCATTGCGGGCCTATCTCGCCAAGTCGGGGCTCGCTACGCGGCTCGCGCAGGCGCAGGTGATCCCCGACTGGCCCGGGCTGGTCGGCCCGCAGATCGCCCGAGTCACGGCGCCCGAGAGCGTGACCCCCGACGGGACGCTGTTCGTGCGGGTCGCGACGAGCCCCTGGATGACCGAGCTGCAGCTCATGGGGCCGCAGATCATGGCGGCGATCAACGTCGGCCGCGGCGCCGGTCGGATCAAGACGATCCGCTGGCTTCTCTCTCAGTAGAGGGTTATGGCGAAGGCAAAACCTCGCGCGTCGAAGGACAAGAAGGACAAGGGTAACGGCGACTACCAGGCCGACTCGATCCAGGTCCTGAAGGGCCTGGAGGCGGTGCGGCGCCGCCCCGCGATGTACATCGGATCGGTCTCCGGACGCGGGCTCCACCACCTCGTGTACGAAGTGGTGGACAACTCGGTGGACGAGGCGCTGGCCGGCTACAGCACGCAGATCGACGTCACCATCCACGCCGACAATGCCATCACCGTGGTCGACAACGGCCGCGGCATCCCCGTCGACATCCACAAGACCGAGAAGAAGCCCGGCGTCGAGGTGGCGCTCACGGTGCTTCACGCTGGAGGGAAGTTCGACAAGAGCACCTACAAGGTCTCGGGGGGCTTGCACGGCGTGGGCGTGTCGGTCGTGAACGCGCTGTCTGAGAAGCTCGAGGTGTGGGTCGACCGCGACGGCAAGCGGCATTACATGGCGTTCGAGCGGGGCGAGACCAAGAAGAAGCTCGAGGTCATCGGGAAGGCGAAGGGCACCGGCACGACCGTTTGGTTCAAGCCCGACACGAAGATCTTCACGGAGACGCGGTTCGACTACGCCACGATCGCCACTCGGCTGCGCGAGCTCGCGTTCCTGAACAAGGCCCTCACCATCACGCTCAAGGACGAGCGCAAGGGGCAGCAGAAGGAGGAGACGTTCTTCTACAAGGGCGGCCTCGCCGAGTTCGTGAAGCACCTGCTCGGCAACCGCAAGTCGCTGCACCCCAAGCCGATCGTGTTCGAGACCACGCGAGAAGGGGTCGTCGTCGAAGGCGCGATTCAGTACGACGACGGCTACAACGACAACACGTTCTCGTTCGTCAACAACATCAACACCCACGAAGGCGGCACGCACCTGACGGGCTTCCGCTCTGCGCTCACCCGCACCATCAACGAGTGGGCGAAGAAGGACGGCCTCCTCAAGAAGGAAGATTTCACCCTCACGGGGGACGACGTTCGCGAGGGGCTGACCGCGGTACTGCACGTCAAGGTGAAGGACCCGCAGTTCGAGGGGCAGACCAAGACCAAGCTCGGCAACTCCGAGGTCGAGGGGATCGTGAGGAGTGTGGTCAACGACGCCCTGGGCGGGTTCTTCGACAAGAGCCCGAGCGTGGCGCGCACCATCATCGCGAAGGCGGTGAGCGCGGCGCGGGCGCGCGAGGCGGCCCGCAAGGCGCGCGAGCTGGTCCGCAAGAAAAGCGGGCTCGAAGGCGGGCTCCTGCCCGGGAAGCTGGCCGACTGCTCGGTCTCGGACCCCAAGCTCACGGAGCTGTACCTGGTCGAGGGCGATTCCGCCGGCGGCTCGGCGAAGCAGGGCCGGGACCGCACCTTCCAGGCGATCCTCCCGCTGCGGGGCAAGATCCTCAACGTGCAGAAGGCCCGGATCGACAAGATTCTCTCCAACGAGGAGATCCGGACGATCATCACCGCGATCGGCACCGGGGTGGGCGAGGACTTCAAGATCGACGAGGCGCGCTATCACAAGATCATCATCATGACGGACGCCGACGTGGACGGTGCCCACATCCGCACCCTGCTGCTCACGTTCTTCTACAAGGAGATGAAGTTCCTGATCGACGCCGGGTACATCTACATCGCGCAGCCGCCGCTGTATCGCGTCGCCAAGGGCAAGGAGGAGTTCTACGCCTACGACGAAAAGGAGCGCGACGCCTACGTGAAGCGACTCACGAACGGCGAGGCCGGGGCGAGCCACGGGAACGCCCTGATCCAGCGTTACAAGGGGCTCGGGGAAATGAATCCCGACCAATTGCGCAACACCACGATGGATCCGGCGCGCCGCACGCTCCTCAAGGTCACCATGGAAGACGCGTTCGAGGCGTCGCAACTGTTCGAGACGTTGATGGGCGACGAAGTGGAGCCACGGCGGAAATTCATCGAGGAAAACGCGAAGTTCGTCCGAAACCTCGACGTGTAAGAACGGGAAACGGGATACGAGAAACGGGAAACGTGGCCTACGTGTCCCGTTTACCCTTTCCCGTTTCCCGGGCCAGTTCCTCGATGCCGTCTTTCGAGACGCGGTGTGAGATCAACGGCAGCGGTTTCTCGGCGAGCTTGTCGCCGATTACGATCGCCTGCGCCAGCGCCTCGAAGCCGAGCTTGATCCCCGCCGGATCCCTGGCGAACACCGAGGCGATCGGCTCCCCCGCCGGGATCTTGTCGCCGGGCTTCACCGTGATGACGAACCCGACCGTGGGATCCACCACGTCGTCGACGGCGAGACGCCCGCCGCCCATCGCGACGACGGCCCGGCCGACGATCTTCGGCTCCACGCGCTGGACCACGCCCGTGCGGGGCGCGTTGTATACCTCCACCTCCTGCGCTTGCGGGAGCACCGACGCATCCTCGACGACCTTGGGGTTGCCGCCCTGCGCCTCGATCACCCGCTCGAACTTCTCGGCGGCGAGCCCCGACCCGAGGGCGTTCTCGAGGCGCTGGCGCGCCTTCTTGGACGTCTTCTCCACACCGGCCGCGAGCAGCATCTCGACACCCAGCGCGTAGGTCACCTCCATCAGATCCGCCGGCCCCTCGCCGCGCAGCGCGAGGATCGCCTCCTCGGTTTCGAGGGCGTTGCCGCAGGCGCGCCCGAGCGGGCGGTCCATGGCGCTGAGCAGCGCGACGGTGGGGCAGCCGCGATCCTCCCCGAGCGCGATCATCGTCTGCGCGAGCTCGAGACTCTGCTCGAGCGTCGGGAGGAACGCGCCGCTGCCGCGCTTCACGTCGAGGACGAGCGCGTTCAGCCCCTCGGCGAGCTTCTTGGACATGATGCTGGCGGCGATCAGCGGAATCGCGGCGACGGTGCCCGTCACGTCCCGCAACGCGTACAACCGGCGGTCGGCGGGGGCAATCTCGGGCGTTTGCCCGATCATCGCGCAGCCGAGCTTCATCACCTGCGCCCTGGCCTCCGCGAGCGAGAGTCCCGTGCGGAATCCGGGGATCGCCTCGAGCTTGTCGAGGGTGCCGCCGGTGTGGCCGAGCCCGCGTCCCGACATCATCGGCACGGCCACACCACAGGCGGCGACGAGCGGTGCGAGTACCAGCGACACCTTGTCGCCCACGCCGCCGGTCGAGTGCTTGTCGACGCGCGGTGTCGCCCACGAGTCGAACGCGAGCCGCTGGCCCGAGGCGAGCATCGCGTCCGTGAGGGCCGCGAGCTCCTGGCGCTCGAGCCCGCGGAGCAGCACCGCCATGAGCAACGCCGACATCTGATAGTCGGGGACGCGGTCGGCCGTGTACGCCGCGACCAGGGCGGACCACTCCTCCGCCGTGAGCGCACCGCCGTCGCGCTTGCGCTCGATGAGGGGCACCACCAACATTACCGCCCTCCCTTTTCGCGGAGTCTGCGATGCGCGGTCCCGGGTTCCTGCTGATCTGCCTCGCCGTTCCTGTGCTGCTCGCCGGCCAGGCGCAGCCCACGGTGGCGGAGCACATCGCGCTCGGCGACAGCGCGTACGCGGCGCTCGCACCGCAGCAGGCCCTGGGACACTATCGCGCCGCGCTCGCCCGCGATTCGACCAACTACGCCGCGCTGTGGAAAGCGGGGCGCGAGGCCGTGGACATCGCGAAGCAAATCGAGGGCAAGGACGACTCCTCGAAGCAGGTCCGCGACAGCCTCTACAACCTGGCGCGGGCGTACGGTGAGGCCGCGGTGCGCGTGAACCCGAACGGGGCGGACGGGCACTTCACGGTCGCCCAGGCGCTGGGCCGCCTGTCGCGTACCAAGGGCGGCAAAGAGCGTGTCCGCTTTGCCAAGCTCATTTACGACGAGGGCATGAAAGCTCTCGCGCTCGACTCGACGCACGACGGCGCGAATCACCTGCTCGGCGCGTGGCATGCCGAGGTCAAGCGGCTGTCGGGGTTCCAGAAGTTCTTCGCCAAGGCGCTGTTCGGTGGCGGGTTTCTGGACAAGGGCAACTGGGAGGACGCCCAGCGGTACCTCGAGCGGGCCGTGGCCCTGAAGCCGCAGAATATTTTCCACCGCCTCGAGCTCGGGGAGGTGTACGTCGACGTCGGCAAGTACTCCAAGGCGCGCGAGCAGTTCACCGCGATCGACCCCCTGCCGATCGCCGACGTGCTCGACCACGAATACAAACGGGAAGCCAAGCAGATCCTCGACGACATCAAGGGCGAGAAAGACGAGACCTAGCGCCGGCCCATCAGGCGCTCGATCTCGGCCGTGGTCTTGGGCGCCTTGGCGGAGAGCCACTCCGCCCCGGTCGCCGTCACCAGCACGTCGTCCTCGATCCGCACGCCGAGGCCCTCCTGCGCCAGGTAGATCCCAGGCTCGATCGTGAACACGATCCCCGGCTTGAGCGGCGTGTTGTAGTCGCCTGGGTCGTGCACGTCCATGCCCAACCAATGCGACAGGCCGTGAATGAAATAGGCATCGCACGTCTCCGCACCGCATAGCGTGCCCGAATGCGCGCGCATGTAGTCGCGCGCGATCCGGTTGAGCTGGGCGATGGTCGCCCCGGGACGCGTGGAATCAAATGCCGCCTGCTGGGTCGCCAACACGAGGTCGTAGATGGCCTTCTGGCGTGGGGTGAACTTCCCGTTTACCGGGAACGTGCGCGTCACGTCGGCGGTGTACTGACCCCATTCCGCGCCCGCGTCCACCACGACCAGGTCGCCGTCCCGCGTCTGGCGCCGGTTCACGTCGTAGTGGAGCGTGGTGCTGTTGGGACCGCTGCCCACGATCGACGGATAGCCCACGCGATCGGCACCGTTCCTCCGGAATTCCGCCTCGAGCGCCGCCTCGATCTCGTACTCCCTCGCGCCCGGCCGGGCCGCCTGCATCGCGGCGATGTGGCCGAGGACCGAGATGTCGATCGCCTTTCGCATGCGGGCGAGCTCGTCGGCGTCCTTCACGAGCCGCAGCGAGTCCGCGATGGGGCGCAGGTTGCGCACGTCACGCCCCGCGAAGACGAGATCGCGGAGCCGCGGCTCGTCGCGCGTCGTCTGGTCCAGGGGCACGTAGACGGGGCCGCGGACGCGGGCTAACGCGGCGGAGAGCACCAGATCGAGGGAGTCGGTGGAAAGCACGCGCCCGATGCCTGTGACGCGCACCGCCGTGCTGTCCGGCCCGAGGCGCAGGCCGGTCCACCGCTCCTGGGCCGGATTGCGCGGAGGCAGGAACAGCACGGTCTCGGCGGCGCCGCCGCCCGCCGCGAGGAGAAGCCACGCGTCCTGGGTCTCGAGCTCCGTGAAGTAGAAGAACGTATTGCTCTGGCGGAAGTCGTTGTCCTGGAGGTAGTCGCGCTCGAGCTCGCGCTCGTGGGTCGCGGGCACCAGCACGACGCCGCGGCCGATGCGGGCCAGCAGCGCGCGCCGCCGCGCGGCCACGCTCGCCGTGTCGACGGGGCGGCCCATGCCCGGCGACTCCGGCACCGGCGTCCAGGCGCCGAGCGGCGGCGCGGGGCTCGCACGGCCTTGCGCGGCGAGCGTGGGCACGACGACGCAAGCAGCGAGGATGAGCATTCGCATGGGCTCCGAAGCTATCGCGCGCGCGCGCGCGCGGCAACTTGACGCCGCCTCCGCCGGGGACGCAAACTACGCCATGACTTTCCTCTCCGCTCTCGAGGCGCGCGTTGCCGAGCTCGAGCGCGAGCGCAAGCATCTGCTCGCCGTCATCGAGATCCTCAAGGAAGTCTCCACGTCGCTCCACTTCATCGATATCCTCCAGGCCATCGCCCGCAAGCTCGGGGAGGCGTTCGGGCTGGACCGCTGCTCGATCTTTCTCGCCGAGCGCGGGGGCCGGTCCGTGCGCCTGGTCGCCTCCTACGAGGACCCGACCATTCGGAACTACGTGGTGGACCTCGAGCGCTACCCGGAGCTGAAGCGCGCGATGCAAGGGGGCGAGACGGTGTTCATTCCCGACGCGGCGACCGATCCGAGCTTGAAGCACGTCAAGAGCGAGCTCCTCAGCCGTCGCGTGAAGTCCATCACGGTGGTGCCGATCACGTGGCGGGGCGTGGCGATCGGGGCGATCTTCCTGCGCACCTTCCGCGACGGCCCGGCGTTCTCCGACGACGACGTGCGATTCGTGCAGGTGGTCGCCGCGATCACCGCGCAGGCGCTCCGCAACGCCCACCGCTACGAGCATCTGGCCCAGCGCCAGCAAGAGACCCGCGAGACGATGCGGCGCATGGAGCTCGAGCGGGTGGCGCTGCTGTCGTTCCTGCGCCGCCTGCTCGCGGCGTTCGGCGAGCGCGAGGGCGCCTGGGCCGAAGGGCTCCTGCCGCGGGCCTCGGCCGACGAGCTCGACCGGCTGGTCGGCGTCGCGATGGCCGTCATTCAAGAGGAAGCCAAGGGTCGGTGACGGGTCCTGCCGCACGAGCCGCCGAGCTGCGGCGGCTCCTCGAGCGCGCCAACTACGCCTATTACGTGCTCGACAAGCCGGAGCTGTCCGATGCCGAGTACGACCGCCTGTTCCGCGAGCTGCAGGAGCTCGAGGCCAAGCATCCCGCGCTCCGCACTCCCGACAGCCCTACGCAACGCGTCGGCGCCGAGCCCGCGACGGCGTTCAAGAAGCACCGCCACCTCGTGCCGATGCTGTCGCTCGCCAATGCCTTCAATGAGGCGGAGCTCGCCGAATGGGAGAATCGCAACGCCCGGCTCGTCCCGGAGGTCCGCACCGCGGGCTATACCCTCGAAGTAAAGATCGACGGGGCCGCGGTGAGTCTCACGTACGAGAAGGGGTTGCTCGTCGTCGGGGCGACGCGCGGGAACGGCCTGGTCGGCGAAGACGTCACCGCCAACCTCCGCACGGTGGTGGACGTTCCGCTGCGGCTCCGGGGCAAGGGCTGGCCCCAGCGGATGGAGGTGCGCGGCGAGGTGTATTTCTCCAAGTCGCGTTTCGCGCAGCTCAACCACGAGCGCGAGCAGGCGGGCGAGCCCACGTTCGCGAACCCGCGCAACTCCGCCGCGGGATCGCTGCGCCAGCTCGACCCCAAGATCACCCGCAGCCGCGGCCTGCGGATCTTCTGCTTTCACGTCGAGGCGCCGGGCCAGAAGCTCCCCGTCGCGACGCAGCACGAGCTGCTCGAGCAGCTCACCGCGTGGGGATTCCCGGTCGAAACGCACCACGCCCTCGTGCCCGATCTGCCGCGCGCCAACACGGCAATCGCCACGCTCGAGCAGGCCCTCCCCGCCCTGGACTACGGCGCCGACGGCGTCGTGGTGAAGGTCAACCCCCTGAGGCTGCACGCCGAGCTCGGCACCGTGGGCAACCGCGAGCCACGCTGGGCCATCGCCCGCAAGTTCGCGCCCGAAGTCCAAGTCACGAAGCTCAAAGAGATCCGGATCAACGTGGGACGCACCGGCGCGCTCAACCCGTACGCCGTGCTCGAGCCCGTGGAGATCGGAGGCGTCACCGTCACCACCGCCACGCTCCACAACTTCGACCTGATCGAGGCGAAGGACATTCGCGAGGGTGACTGGGTGGAGGTCACCCGGGCGGGGGAGGTCATCCCGCAGGTGCTCGGGCCCGTGCGCGAGCGCCGCACCGGGAAGGAACGGAAGTTCAAGCGCCCGGAGCGCTGCCCGGTGTGCCACTCCAAGGTCGAGTACCCGTCGGACGAGGTGATGGCGTACTGCTCCAACGTCTCGTGCCCCGGACGGATCCTCGAGAGCATCGTCCACTTCGCCGCCGTGATGGACATCCGCGGCCTGGGGTACGAGCGGGTGCGCGCGCTGCTCGACGCCAAGCTCATCAAAGACGTCGCCGATCTGTACGAGCTGACGCCGATGCAGCTGCTCGCGCTGGAAGGGTTCGCGGAAAAGTCGGCCCAGCAGCTGGTGGACGCGATCCAGGCGTCCAAGCAGCAGCCGCTCTCGACGCTGCTGAACGCGCTGGGGCTCCGTCACGTGGGCGCGCAGGTGGCGAAGCTCCTCGCCCGCCACTTCGGCACCATGAAGGCGCTCCGTAACGCCTCGGTGGAAGAGATCAGCAACATCCGCGGCGTCGGGATGGCGATCGCCGAAGCCGTGGCGGGCTTCTTCGACGAGACCAAAAACCGCAAGCTGCTCGACCGCCTCGACAAGCTCGGGCTCACCTTCACCGAGCCGACCGCCGCCGAGGCGAAGGGCCCGCTCGCCGGACAGACCTACGTGGTGACGGGCACCCTCCCGTCACTCTCCCGCGCGAAGGCGGCCGAGCTGATCGAGGCCGCGGGCGGGCACGTGGCCGACAGCGTCTCGAAGAAAACCACGGCCCTGGTGGTCGGTGCGGACGCGGGGTCAAAGCTCGAGCGGGCCAAGGCGCTCGCCATCCCCATCATCGACGAGGCGGAACTCTTGCGCCGCGCACGGGCCAAACCCTAAGTTGGCGTCCCAGATGAGCGCCCCCCCGTCCATCGCCGCCGCGACCGAAGCGCTCACGATCGGTCGCGCCGCCCTGCGGCAGCTCCACGACAGCCTGCTCCGCGACGCGCCCGACGCCGCCGTCTCCATCCTCCAGGAGGTCGGGTTCGCCGCCGGCGGGGGCGTATTTCAGGCGTTTTGCGGCTGGCTCCCCGCCGAGACGGGCGTCGCGCGGCCCGCCGACCTCGACGCCGGCCGCCTGAACGACGTCCTGTCGACGTTCTTCCAGACGACGGGGTGGGGCACGGTCAGCGTCGCGCCGCTCGGCAACGCCGCGCTCGTCGTGGACTCGAGCGACTGGGTCGAGGCCGCTCCCGGGAGCGCCCAGGAGCCGATGTGCTTCTTCTCCGCGGGCATGCTGGCGGAGTTCTTCGGCCGCCTGTCGGGGGAGCCCGTCGCGGTGATGGAGGTCGAGTGCCGGTCTCGGAACGACGAGCGGTGCCGCTTCCTGTCGGCGTCGCCGGATACCCTGAACGAGGTGTACGAACAGATGAAAGAAGGGAGAGGCTACGAAGAGGCGCTTCGCCCCGTGTGAACCCCGTCGACGATCAGATCCGCGAGCTTGTCAATCGCGAAACGAGGGCATGGGACACTCAGGACGCGGAGCTCCTCGTGTCGTGCTTCCATCCGGCCATGGTCTGACGTCAGCGACGGGCTATCGACACCCCCTCGAACAGCACCGACGGCGCCCACCGAGACCCCGTCCAGCGCGCGTCGTTCCCGAAGCCGGCGACCTGCTTCCATAGCTCGTACGCGTTTCCCGCGACCGCGGCATCCTTCACACGGCCCGTGATCTCGCCACGCTCGATGCGGTACGCCAGCGCCACGGGATGACTGAACGCCCCGCCGATCACGTTCCCCTGCCCCACCCCAATCAGCTCATCGACGAGGAGGCCGTCTTGGATGCTTCCGAGGAGTCCGCCGCCTAACTGGAGGGGCGCAGCATGCCGCGCCCCTACAACGTTCGTGACCGCCCCTGTTTCGTTCATCACAATATTCGTGTATCCCGGCACCGGTTTCCCGAAGATCCCGCGCGTCCCGTGTCCCGTGCTTTCGGTCTGCGCGCGCGCCGCCGTCTCGAGGTCGTAGATGAACCGCTGCACGACGCCGCGTTCCACGAGACACACGGTCCGGGAGGGCAAGCACTCGTCGTCCAGGGGACGAGACGCGGTGCGACCGACGCGCAGGGGATCGTCGGCGAGTGAGAGCCGGGCGTCGAACACCTGCGCGCCGACTTTGGCCCCCAGGGGGGAGATGCCCTGCAGCACCGCTTTGCCAGAGAGGGCCTGCGTCACGGGAAGCATGAGCGCGGACAGGCCGGCGGGGGTGAAGACGACGGGGAGGGCGCCTTCGGGCGGCGCGACCAGGCGGAGCGCATGATCGAGCCGCGCGTTGATCGAGGCGACCAGCGCCGCCAGCGCCTCGTCCGAGGGAAGATCCGCTCCCTCGAGCGCATCCGAGACCACGAGCACGTCGTCGCCGGCGATGCGCCACACGTCGGCGCTCACGCCGAATGCCGTGCCGCGATACTCCCCCCCAGCCCCGGCGGTATTGGCGACCCGCGTCGCCGTCGTTTCGCGCTCGATCGCGACGTTGACCCGGCATCCCTCGCGCTCAAGCCGGGCCAGGAGAGCGCGACCGATGCCGATCAGGTCGTCCAGGGATGCGTTCGCCGCGCGGTCGAAGAATGTCGTGACGGTGGGAAGGGCCGCCGAGGGCGGGCCAGGGAACGCGAGGTCCAGCTCCTCCCCCAGCTCGGCCGACGCGAGCGCACGGCCGACGAGCTCGTCGGGGGCCGCAGCGGTGGCGGTGGTTCCCGCGACACCCACCCGCCCGCGGTGACGGACCCGGAGATTCGCCCCGGCTTCTTCGGTGGTAGCGGCCGACTTGAGTCGCCCCCACTCGAACGCAACCGTCGTCCGCTCGAAGCGACGCCACAGCGCATCGGCGCCGCCGTCGGCACGGCGTCGCGCCAGCTCGACGAGCGGCGCGATCACGCCCCCCCCACTTCGCCGCCGACCAGCGCCTCCTCGATGCGGACGTGTGGCGCCCCTTCGGTGACCGGGAGGGGGTACTGGCCCGCCTTCCCGCACCCGCCGCCCATCTGGTTCCAGCGGAAGTCGGCGGCGATGTGATCAATGCGGTCGAGCGTCTGGAACAGGCTCCCTGCGAGGACGACGTCCTTCACCAGCTCCGCCACCCGCCCGTCGCGGATCATGCGGCCGTAGGCCGCCGTGAACGAGAAGTTCTCGAGCATGGTCTGACCGCCGAACGCGCCGCAGGCGTAGACCCCGAGTTTCACGTCGCCGATCAGATCCTCGAAGCTGCCGCCCCCCGGGGCGCCCGCGATATAGGTGTTCGTCATACGCACGATCGGCGCGTGGCGAAACGATGTCGCGCGCGCGTTGCCGGTCGGCCGCTCGCCCATCGCGGCGGCGGTCTCGCGCGAGTGCAGCCGCCCGACCAGGATGCCGTCCTTGATGAGGGTGGTGTCCTGGGTCGGTGTTCCCTCGTCGTCGAACGGGAGCGTCCCGCGCAGCCCGGGGGCCGCGCCGTTGTCTCCCACGTTGAGCACCGGCTTCCCGAAGCGGCGGCCCAAGGTCATCATCTCGCGCGCCTGGGGGTTCTCGTACACGAAGTCCGCTTCGGAGAGGTGCCCGAACGCCTCGTGGATGAAGACGCCGGCCAGCTCGGGATCGAGGACCACGGGATACGTGCCGCCCTTCACCATGGGCGCGTCGAGCAGCTCGACGGCCCGCTCCGCGACCTCGCGGAAGCCGGCTGTCTTGTCCTGCACCGAGGTCCAGCCCCGGCGCAGCCCGATGGACTCGAGTCCCTTTTCGATGGTGCCGTCACGGCGCGCCACCGCGGTCCCGGACAGCGTGATTTCGGGCCGCAGCTCGTGCAGGATGGTGCCCTGCGAGTTCACGTACCAGTACTCGCTCACCTCGTCGCGGTACAGGGCGAGCGTGTCGACGATCCGGTCGCTCACGGCGAGCATGGCGCCGTTGTACGCCTCGAGCAGCCGCTTCTTCTCAGCGATGGGCACGCCGCGCACGTCTCCGTCGAGATCGAGCAGGGCGTCGGCCTGGTGGGGGGAAACGTCGGCGAGACGGATGGGCGGCTCCACCGGCACCGCGCGCGACAGGTCGCCGGCACGCGCCACCATCGCCGGGAGCCGATCGAGCGACGTGAAGGAGGCGACCCCCCAGCCGCCCCCGGCGTGCAGCGCGCGCACGAAGCCCCCCTGGTCCTCGCTGGCCGTGGCGGAGTCGAGCCGCCGGCCGCGGAAAGTCACGGCCGTGCTCCAGGTGCGTTCGACGCGGATTTCGGTGTAGTCGGCGCGAGAGCGGGCGAGCGCCGCGGTCAGCCGGTCGATCAACCGCCGAGTTCCTTGAGCTTCACGGCGTAGTCGGGCCGCATGACGATCTCCCCGTCGATGATGACCTCGCGGTCCCAGGGAAGAATGATGAAGTTGTCGGTCGCGAGCGCGTAGAAGTCCGGCCGGAACTCGCCGGTGCGGAACGAGACGGCGGTCTTCACGGCTGCGGGCTTGAGCTCGCGCACGGCGTTGAGGGCGAGCTTCATGGTGGCCCCGGTGTCGCAGGTCTCGTCCACGATCAGCACCCGCCGGCCCGTCACGAGGCGCGTCGGTCCCGCAATGACCACCGGTCGCCCACCGGTCTCCGTGCGGGTGATGGCCATGGAGGCGAAGTCGCGCTGCAGGATGCTCGCCACCACCGCCCCGGGGATCACACCCGCCCGAGCGATACCGATCACCACCTCCGGGTCATATTCCCGAAAGATCTTGAGCGCCAGCGCCCGGCACATCTCGCCGAAGAACGGCCAATCCACCTCGAGGACGCCGTGCGGCGGCTTGCGCGCGGCGCGTGGGTCCCGGGGCCGCGAGGCCTGTGGGGGCTGCGCCGGCGGGGGCGCGCGGGGCGGGCGCGGGGGTGGGGGCGGGGGCGCGGGCGGGGGCGGGGGCGGGGGCGGGGGCGGGGCAGGCATGGGGTGTGAAGCTACATTGCACAGTCGCGCGGCCGCAAGCTATTTTCGGCCCATGGGTTTCTGGCGCCGCCTGTTCGGCGGCTCGGGCGCCGACGACATCAATCCCCAGCGCCTCGATTATCTGAACGAGGCGCTCGCCCTCGAACGCCAGGGCGACTACGACGCGGCCCTCACCTCGTACCGCCTGGCGCTGCGCGACCACCCCCACGACGCGCGCATTCTCCAGAACATGGCGATCGCATTCACCAAGACGCGGCGCATCGACGAGGCGATCCGCCACTACCGGCGCGCGCTGGAGCTCGACCGTGAGCTCGCCGGCGCCCACTATGGGCTCGCGTTCCTGCTCCTCAAGCGCGGCGACCCGGACGGCGCCGCGCAGCACCTGCGCGCGTTTCTCACGCACCCGCCCAAAGGGCCCGACGCGCAGAAGTGGATCGAGCACGCGACACAAGCGCTGCGCGACCTCGGCGCCTCCGGACCGACTCAAGCCGCCGCGGCGGAGGCGCCCTGACCAGCCGGCCCCCCCTCCCCCGGTCCCCGGGGAGGGGGAGGGGGGGGAGCGTGGTCGGCGGCGTCCTGGTGCTCGCGGCGGCGCTGGCCTGCGGTAAGTTCGGCCCCGGTGACTTGAGCCGCACGATTGCGATCGAGGTCACCGCCCCGGACAGTCTGGAGGAGTACGACACCATCACACCGCACGCCCGACTGCTCGACGGCCGCGGCGACCCGGTCGCCGCGACGATCGCCTGGTCCTTGCCCGACAGCGCGGACACCGTGGCGCTCACGCTCATCGACCCGACCACCGGCAGAATCACGGTGAACCACACCGGCCTGACCGGCCGGCTGCTCGCCCGCTCCGGCGAGTTCGTCGGCAACCCCGTCTCGATTCGCACATTGGCGGCGGCTGATACGCTGTTCGCGACGTCACTGTCGACCGTGGATACGGTCGCGCTGCCGGCCGACTCGGTCTCCGACTCGCTCAAGGTCGAGGTGGCAGACACGATCGAGTCGGCGATCGGCGGGGGCTCGCTGACGGTCGGCCTCGCCGGCCGGCCCGTCCTGTACTCGATCACGGAGCCGGTGTCCCCAGGCCCCGTCACGCTGGTCACGAACGACTCGACCCACAGCCCTGTCACGACCGACACGGTGACGACAGGCGCGTCCGGAATTGCCTTCGTCAAGGTGCGACTCCTGGGTCCGCCCGTTCCGGACAGCGTCGTCGTGCAGGCGATTGCCCGGCGCGCCGGTGGAGACACGGTGCCGGGCTCGCCCGTCGTCTTCGTCGTGAGGTTCCGACCATGAGCGCCTCGCCTCGTACCCTGACGGAGCTGTTTTTCGACGCGGCGGAGCGCTACGCACACCACGCAGCCGCGTTCCGCTACAAGGTCGATGGCGCGTGGCACGACCTCACCCATACGGAAGCGGCGGCGCGCGTGCACGCGCTGTCCCTTGGCCTGCGCGAGTTGGGACTCGGGGTGGGCGAGAAGGTCGCGATCCTCGCGGAAACGCGCCTCGAGTGGGCCCTGACCGACTACGCGTGCCTGTGTACCCGTGTCACCGACGTACCCATCTACCCGACCCTCCCCGCCAATCAGGTGGAATACATTCTGCAGGACGCGGGGGTGGCGGCGGTGTTCTGCTCGACGGCGACCCAGGTGGACAAGATCCGCGCCGTGCGCGGCGCCGTGCCGTCGCTGCGCCACGTGATCGTGTTCGACCGAGCCCCGGGGTCGCCAGGCGACGGCGTGCTCACGCTCGCCGAGTTGGAAGCTCGCGGCCGGGCGGCCGCGGCCAAGTACCCTCGCTTCAAAGAGGAGGCGCTCGCCGTCCGACCGGATGAGCTCGCGACGCTGATCTACACCTCGGGGACCACCGGCCAGCCCAAAGGGGTGATGCTGACGCACGACAACATCTGCTCCAACGTGCGGGGCGCCGTGGAAACGATCCGCGTCAGCGATGACGACAGCTGTCTCGCCCTCCTGCCGCTCTCGCACATTCTCGAGCGGATGGTGGACTACTACTTCCTCCACGTGGGCGTGACCATCAACTACGCCGAGTCTGTGGACGCGTTCGCGCAGAACCTCCGAGAGGTCCGGCCGACGGTTGTGGCCGCGGTGCCCCGCGTCTACGAAAAGGTCTACGCGCGGGTGCTCGAGAATGCGATGACGGGCGGTGCGGCGAAGCGGCGCATTTTCCAGTGGGCGAAGCGCGTGGGCGAGCGGTGGGCGGCCCACCGCTTGGCCGGCGTCGGCGTGCCCCTGGGGCTCAAGCTCACGCACCTGATCGCGGACCGCCTGGTGTTCTCGAAGCTGCGGGCGCGCACCGGCGGACGGATCAAGCTGTTCGTCTCGGGAGGCGCACCGCTCTCGGCCGAGATCGGGCGGTTCTTTTACAGCGCGGGCCTGCCGGTCATCGAGGGGTATGGCCTGACGGAAACGTCGCCGGTGCTGACGCTGAATCCCCTCGCGCGGCCGAAATTCGGCTCGGTCGGCAAGGCGATCCCCGGGGTCCAGATCAGGATCGCGACCGACGGCGAGATCCTCGCCAAGGGTGCGAACATCATGCAGGGCTACTACAACAAGCCGGCGGAGACTCGCGAAGCGATCGATGCGGAGGGGTGGTTCCACACCGGAGACATCGGGGAGCTCGATGCCGACGGCTACCTCAAGATCACCGACCGGAAAAAGGACCTGCTGAAGACCGCCGGCGGGAAGTATGTCGCGCCGCAACCGATCGAGAACACGGTGCGGCTGAACAAATTCGTGGCGAGCGCCGTCGTGCTCGGCGACCAGCGCAAGTTCCCCATCATTCTCGTCGTGCCCAACCTGGAGCAGCTCGAGCGGTGGGCCACAGAGCGGAATCTCGCCTACACCTCCCCGGCCGAGCTCATCCGGCTCCCCGATGTCAAGGCCAAGATGGAGCGCGAAGTGATGGGGGGCTTGCGCGACCTCGCCAAGTTCGAGATGCCGAAGAAGGTGGTGCTCATTGCGCGGGACTTCACCATCGAGTCCGGCGAGCTCACCCCGTCTCTCAAGGTCAAGCGTCGTCAGGTCGAGAAAAACTACAAGGATCTGATCGATCGGGTGTACGCGGAGGCCGATCCCACCGCCGCCGCCGTGGAAGGGTGATCAGCGCCGCTCGCCGACGAACAGGCCGTGCCCGAGGACCAACCGCGTAAGCCCGGCCGGCGCGGCGACCTGCTCGCTCTCGACCACCAGCCGCCGCCCCGGGAGTAACACTCGGCGCGCCTCGGCGAGCCACTCGGGGCGCAAGCGGTCGGGCCCGACGACCGCAGCCCGCACCATCGTCTGTCGCAGCGGAATCATCGTCTCGCAGGCGAGCAGGCTCAGCACCGGGAGCTCCGCCACATCGTCCGGTGCGTTGACACCCACAAAGTGGACGCCGCCGATGAGCGCCGCGAGCCCCACCGCGTGCCGGGCGGCGGAGCCGAGCAACAGGACATAGCCGCCGGGGCCGCTGAGATCCAGGAGCGCTTGGAGAGTCTGGGCGTCCACGGGAGGCGGGAGACGGGAGTCGGGAGCCGCCGCAAGCACACCTCCCGCCTCCCGTCTCCCGCCTCCCGAGAAGTGAGCTCTCCCTTTGACGATTGGATACTCCCGCCCGCATGTCGGACAGGCCAGTGTCCCGGACCGCACCATCCGGCCGAGCATCTCGCCCGTGGACATCACGAGATACCCTTCCTCGTGCCGCTCCGGGCAGCGGAGCATCTCCGTCAGCTCAATGTGCACTCGAGCCGAACTCCACCCACGTGACGCGGTCCGCCTCGACGCGCACGCGCCGCGTCATCCGCCGGCCGCCCACCACGACCGCGAGCGTGTACTCGCCGGGCTCGACATCCGAGACGGCGAAGTGCTCCCGGTAGTCCGGGTCCGGATGCGTGTGCTCGCCGTACGTTTCGGCGTAGGAGTAGGGCGTCTCCTGCGGCTCCGCCTTGACCAGCCCGTACACGCGCACCTGCGGAGCCGGCCGGCCTGGCGCATCCCAGACCCGCCCTGCCACGATCCCCGTCCCGGGCAACGGACGGATCCAGAGCTCGGGATTGACGGTGTACTTGGGATACCGCTCGTTCGGATCCACGATCAACGGGACGGAGTCGACCGGCGCGGCGTGGATCTCCAGATGCAGGTGATCGTTGGTCGCACGGCCGGTGTTGCCGACCAGCGCGATCACGTCACCGACCTTGACGCGCTGGCCCACCGACACGAGGAGCCGCGCGTTGTGGTAGTAGGTGGAAAAGATGAACAGCCCCTTGAGCTTGCGATCGTGACGGATGGCGACGGTGTTCGCCCCGCGCTCCGCCGGGCCCGCGAACACCACCACACCGTCGCCGATCGCCCGCACCGGCGTTCCGTTGGGGTTGTTGAACTCGACGCCCTCATGCTCTTGGAAACTGCCGCCCATCGTGGAGCCGTACCGGTACGTCTGATCGATGTACGGCTGGTCGGTAAGGGCGATGGGACGGGCGAACCAGGTGTGTCGTGTGCCGTGGGAGTCCGTGTCGGGCCGCTCCTGGTAGGTGACGCCCACGAGAGTCAGCCGTTGATCGATGCGGCAGGTGCCCACACCGGTGGGTCTCCCGGCGGCGTAGACTCCGGGCGCGAGCAGCAACAGCGCACTGACGCTGCGGGTCATGTCGCAGACGTTGAGGGCGTCGCCGTCCTCCGCGTACACACCGTCGCGCGTACCGGCAAACGCCTGCCCCGGGCCCCCGCGGGCGAGTGCCTCGACCGGCGGCAGATCCACACGGCAGCCTCTTACCACGGGGGCGATCGGGCAGGACGGATTCCCCCGCTTATCGAGCCATGCGCGGCGTGTGGGATCGAGCCGGTACAGCCCCCGTTCGGTCCCCACCCAGACGAGACTCCCGGTGTCGGGAGCGAGCGCCCGCACGCGGTTGACACACCCGGCACCGGGGGGAGGGCACTGCACGGGCGTGGGGTATTCCGTCCAGGTGCGCCCGCCGTCGGTCGAGCGCGCGAGCCCCCGCAGGTGGCCGGCCCAGACACTGCCGTCGGCGCCGCGGGCGAGCGCCAGCACATACGGGCTGCCCAACCGGCCCCACGGATGGGACGCCGTGACGTCCCCCCCCGAGTCGGTGATCTCGGCCCAGGTCGTGCCGCGATCCCACGACAGCCTGATGCCGTCGGCCGTGCCGACGTACACGGTGTCGCCGCGCATGACGATGCCGTTGGGCGCGACGTATTGCCACTCGGGGCCGAGCTGCTTGAGCTCCCAGTTGGTCCAGGTCTTGCCCCCGTCGGTCGACAGGCCCCACCCATTCCCCACCGTGCCGTACCAGATCTCCCCGTTCGGTCCGAACCCGAAGGCGTGGACGAAATCGAAGGAAATCGTCCGCCCGGTCGTGTCGCTCGAGTGCTTGATCTGCTCCCAGCTCCCTGCTCCCTGCCGTAGGACGAAGATCCCCTGTCCATAGGTGCCGACCCAGACGGCATTGTCGGGCGCTCGGGCCAGGGCGAGTACGTGCACGCCGAAGCCGGTGGTGTCGGGGAGCGGGGGGAGGGATTGGGCGCGGGCGAGGATGGGAGCGCAGACGACCACGAGGCTCGCCAAGAACGCGGAACGCGAAAGGCGGAACGCGGAACAAACACGCCGATCTTCCCTTGCCTGTTCCGCGTTCCGCCTTCCGCGTTCCGACTTCCGCATTTGCCTCAACCTCGCAGCGAATACACGGTGGGCAGCAACCGGATCTCCGTGACGTCAACGCGCGGGGCCCGCGTGACCGCGAACAGCACCGCCTCTGCGACGTCGCCCGCCTGCAGCATCGCGCTGCGCTTGGTGAATCCGGGCCGCGCGTCGGGGTCGATCGGGTCCCAGATCGGCGTGTCCACCGGTCCCGGCGAGACGATCGTCGTGCGCACCCCGGTGCGCGCCAACTCGGCCCGCAGCACCTCGTGCATCCCGCGCAGGCCGAATTTGCTCGCGGCGTAGGCGGTCGAGCCCGTGAACGCGACGTGGTCGGAGATGGAGCCGATGGTGACGAGGTGACCGGTGCCGCGCCGCACGAGGTGGGGGACGAGGGTGCGTGCCAGGAGAAACGGGGCCACGAGATTCACGGCGATGGTGCGGGAGAACTCGTCGGGCGTGGTCTCCGCGACCGGTTTGACGAAGAAGATGCCCGCGTTGTTCACCACGATGTCCGGGACGCCCCGGTCAGTCAGGACGCGGCCGACGACGCGCTCCACGGCCGCGGGATCGGTCACGTCACAACGCAGGTCCGTCCGACCGTCGGCCGTGGCGTCGACGAGGCTGCGGGCGAGCCGCACGACGTGCGCCCGCGCGGCGTGCAGCACCTCGGCCACGGCGAGTCCGATGCCGCGTGAGGCGCCGGTGACGAGGGCGAGCTTCCCGGCGAGGGCGGCGGGGACAGCGTCGCTCACCCCGGGCCCCGGCCGCCGTGCACCAGCCGCAGGAATTCGTCCCGGGTCTTCGCGTCCTGGAGGAGCGCGCCCCGCAGGGCGCTCGTGACCGTCTTGGAGTTTTGCTTCTCGACGCCGCGCATCATCATGCAGAGGTGGTACGCCTCGATCACCACCCCCACGCCGCGCGGGTCGAGCACTTCCATGAGCGCGTCCGCCACCTGGTCGGTGAGTCGCTCCTGCACCTGGAGCCGGCGGGCAAACACCTCGAGCACACGCGGGATCTTGGAGAGACCGACCAACCGGCCGTTCGGGAGATACGCGACGTGCGCCCGGCCGAAGAAGGGCAGCAGGTGGTGCTCGCACAACGAGTAGATCTCGATGTCGCGCACGCATACCAGGTTCTCGTGGCGCTCGCTGTACAGCGCGTCACCGATCACGTCCGCCACCGACATATGGTAGCCGCGGGTGAGCCACTTGAGGGACGCCTCGACGCGGGTGGGCGTCTGACGGAGGCCCTCGCGGCTCGGGTCCTCGCCGAGCTGGTCGAGCATCTCGCGCACGAGGGTCTGGAACGGCGTCCGCGCCCCCGGCGCCGAGGCGGGTGGCAGCGGCTCGGTGTGCTCGTCGTGGAAGCTGTGCAGGCTGGCGGACTTCATCTTGTCGCGTCCCATGCTTGTTGAGCCTCCGGGGCAGGACTATCTTCGGCGCACGTGAAACTAAAGGTACTCGCTTTCCTGTCCACGGCGG
>Ga0137376_10000310_pt1 | contig 20749 bp, 17 predicted proteins | sample SagtaG_23_FD_104814 | JGI IMG/M metagenome (GOLD analysis project Ga0137376, IMG submission 104814) | Vadose zone soil microbial communities from Sagehorn Ranch, Mendocino, California, USA - Sage2_L_20_16 metaG | ecosystem: Environmental > Terrestrial > Soil > Vadose zone | place: USA...
CAGCCGCGCTGGGCTGGGGCGGCGGCGTGGTCAACGCCGTGCCGCTGCTCATCCAGCTGGTTGTGCTGTCGGCAGCTACCGGCGGCGTCTTCGCGGCGATGATCCTCGGCCACTGGTACCTCGTCACGCCAAAACTGCCGGAGGCGCCACTCATCCTCATCGCCCGCTCGCTCCTCGCCGTCGTCGGTCTTCAGCTGCTCCTCTTCGGGGTCTGGGTCGCGACGGGCGCCGGCCCTGCGGGTGCATCGCCGTTCGGGGTCCTCGTCGGGCAATGGGCGCTGTTCGTCTGGCTCCGCCTCATCGTCGGCCTCGTCTTCCCGCTCGTGGTGTCGTGGGCGGCCGTCAAGACCGCCCGGAGCCGATCGATGGAGTCGGCGACCGGGCTGCTCTATATTAACGTCGGTTCCATCGCCGCCGGCACGATCCTGGCCGCCGGTCTCTACTTCGGGGCCGGGGTCCTCGTCTGATGCCGAACCGCATCCGTGTCCGGCTCTTCGCCATCCAGCGCGAGCTCATCGGGGCGCGCGAGATTGCCCTCGACCTGCCGCCAGGCGCGACCGTCGAGGGGGCCTGGACGGCGCTCGTCGAGCGTCATCCGGTCCTGGCCCCCGGTCGCCCGGCCGTCCGCTTCGCCCGCAACGGGGAGTACACCGATCCGGAAACGGCACTGGACGACGGCGACGAGCTCGCGATCATCCCGCCGGTCAGCGGTGGAGACGAGACCGAGACCGAGACCGAACCCGGCGCGGTTGTTGAGGGGGACCGGGAGCCCGCCGCGGGCGGCAAGGCCGGAGCCCGGCGGATCCTGGAGCTGCGGGCGGAGCCGTTTGCGACGACCATTCTCAGCGACCTCGGCGACGCCCTCGCGACCGACGGTGACGGCGCGATCGTCGGCTTCATCGGGCGAACCCGCGAGACGCCGGGAACGCCGGCTCCAGGCCAGGAGGCAGAGGCCGCCCGCCACACTGGTCGGGCTGTGGAGTCGCTCGGATACGAGGCTCACGAGCCGATGGCGCTCGCGATGCTCGACCGGATCGCGGACGAGATCGCCGACCGATTCGACGTCGTTCGCCTGGCGATCGTCCATCGGACTGGGGAGGTGCCGCTCGGCGAGCCGAGCGTCGCGATCGTGGCCGTGTCGGCGCACCGCGACGCGGCGTTCGAGGCAGCCCGCTACGCGATCGACGAGACGAAGGCTCGGGCGCCGATCTGGAAGGCGGAGCACTTCGCGGACGGCCATGTCTGGGTCGGCGAGGTCGCCCGGGAGGGCCCGGCGACACCCCGCCCGCAACCGGCCGTCGCCGGGGACGAGGAGGCTCGATGAAGGTCTACATCAGCATTGACATGGAAGGGGTCGCCGGAATCAGCCATCCCAATCCGACGGGTCGCGCCGACAGCGGCTACGCGGCAGCGGTCGACCTGATGGTCGGTGAGGCGAATGCGGCGATCGAGGGCGCCCTCGCCGGGGGTGCCGACGAGATTCTCGTGAACGATAGCCATGGCGGGATGTACAACCTGCGCCCGGCCGATCTCCACCCGGCGGCCCGTGTCCTCCAGGGCCAGAAGGCCTGGTCGATGGTCGCCGGTGCGGGACCCGAAGCGGGTTTCGAGGTCGCCCTCTTCGTCGGGTACCACGCCCGCGCCGGCCACCCGACGGGCACGATCGCCCACACCTTCTCGGGTCGCCCCACGCTCACGCAGCTGAACGGTCGGCCGGTCGGCGAGACGGGCCTCAACGCGTCGGTTCTCGGAGCGTGGGGGATCGCGGTCGGGCTGGTCGCCGGCGACGACGCCCTGGCCGGAGAGGTTGCCGAGTGGCTGCCGTGGGCCGAGCGGATCATCGTCAAGACGGCCTCCGGCGGGAATGCCGCGGCGTCGTTCCATCCGACGTTCGCCCACGACCTCATTCGAAGCGGCGCTGAGCGGGCCGTGCGGCGCGCGGCCGCGCGCGAGCTCCAGCCGCTCATCGTGGATCGGCCGGTGGTCGTCGAGGTCGACTATCGCAACGCGATCGCCGCCGACTACGCCGCGATCGTCCCAGGCGCCGAGCGGGTCGGCGATCGCGGCGTCCGTTTCGAGGCGCCGGACGCCGTGACGGCGTATCGGGGCTTCCTGGCAGGCGTCCGGTTGGCCGGCATCGTCGACTGAGCACGAGGCCACAGACTAGCGCCATACTCGCGGGCATGACGATGCCTCCCCGCGACCTCGGGCCGCTCGATCGGCTGGCCGAACGAGCGGAGACGCTGGCCGGGGCATGGGCGGCGCGAGCCCGCGCGTCGACCACGGTGGGACGCGAGCGGGCACTCCTCAGGATGTTTGGTGTCGGTGGCCTCGACGCGGTCGACCGGCCGCTCGCCTGGGCCGCCGTCGACCGCTACATGGCCGGCGGGCGTGGCAGGCTCGCCGGCGGGATCCTCCTGCCGTTCGCAATGGGTCTCGTCGAGTACGACATCGATCCACAGCGGCTGGCGCTCGACATCGCCTCGGGTGCGGTCGATCTCGGCCTCGAGGCCGATCTGCTCAACGAGCCCGACCGGCGCGCGTTAGCCGAGGAGGAGGCTCGCAGGCTTGCCGCCGCGGCGATCGATCGGATCGATGCCAACCGGACCGCCCGCCGCGAATTGTTGGCCGTCCTCGGCGAGTCTGCTCGTCCGTGGCTCGGGGCCACGATCGGCGACCTGGAGATCGCCGGTGCGCTGATGTCGGCCGGGCACGTCGTCCGAGCCGGTGCGGAGGTCGTCCAAATCCAGGTCCCGATCGGGCGGGAGCTCGTCGAGCGGCTCCGCGATGCCGGCCTCCACGCCCCTGTCTGGGAACCCGGCGATGAGTCGTCGGCGGGCCTCGAGGCCGACGGCGAGCTCATGCCGACGGGCAGTCAGCGAGCACTGAGAATCCTCCGTCGGAACCTCGACGAGCTCGCCGCCGAGCGCCGCCACTACGTCCGGGTCGCTGCCGTGCCGCCGCCGCTCGGAGCGCCCGAATCTGCTGTCGTGGCGGCCTTCGAGCGCCTGGACATCGTCCAGTCGGACCCGCTCGCCGAGATCGTCGGCGGTCGAGTCGCCCCGGATCGTGCCCTCGCCGATCATGCCTTTGCCCACGGCCTCCTCGCTCGAGCCGGCGTTACGGTTGCCCTGTCGGCCGGGCCGCTCGTCGTCGCCCCGGACCTCGCCCGCGGCGTTCCGTCCGATCCCGCGACGCGAGCCGGTCGAGCCCTTGCAATCCAGCTCGTCTCGGTGGCGCTCGCGCGAGGCAACGGCGTGCCGCCGGAGCAGCTCCTCCTCGGGGCGCTGCCGGCGTGGCTCATTGGCGAACCGTCGCCGATCATCCAGGCGGCTGCCGAGGTCGCCCTCCGCCGCGCCCTCTTCCCCGACCTGAGCCTCCTGTTCGAGGAGCCGTCGATGGACGACCGAACCTCGACCGAGAGATGGTCGGCGATCGTAGCCGCCGTTGCCCCGGCCGGCCCTGCGACGGGCATCATCCTGCGCCGGACGACTCCGGATGCGGCTCCGGGCCTCGCTGCCAGTCGCGCGGCCGCCGCGGTCACGGCCGGGCTCGGATCCTCCTATGTCGAGCGGACCCTCATCGGTCCGGGCGCGGAGCATGCTCGGGCGAGCGCGACCGCGGCGCTGGCGACGCTCGAGCGGCTCGCCAACGAGGGCTGGGACTCGGTCCTCGGCGAGGGGCCGGGACGCCTGGATACCGGTGGCTTCGCGGTGGATGCCATCGCCGAGCGAACGGAGACGTTCGATCCGTTCCTGACGTCGTCGACCGCCCGTTGACCTGAAGCACTCGGCCGGCGCACGGGCCGGCGCTCGGGCGGTTCAGGCGAAGGCGGCCGGGAGCACCGGAGCGAGCGCACTCGGACGTGCGTGAGCGAGGAGCGGACCGGCCAACGCCCGCATGGGCCGCCCCAGTCGGGCGCCTAACCGCCGGAGACGGCCGGGATGATGTGCACGGTTGAATTCGGGCCGATCGGCGTGTCGAGCGCCGCCGGCTGGGAATCGACATAGACGTTGATGTGCTGGCGGATCATCGGCCCGGCATCGATGAGCCGATTGCGGATCCCCGGGGTCTGCTCGTCCAGGCGGTCGATCGCCTCGGCGACGGTAGCCGCCTCGACATCGGTCGAGCGCTGGGTGCCGGGGATCAGCGACACGAGGGAGCGGGGCAGGATCACGGTCGCCATCGGTGGTGCCTCAGTCGAGAGCCACGGCCTCGACGCCCCAGATCGGCGGCAGGTTCTCGGCGAGGCGGGTCCAGCGCTCGCCCTCGTCGGTCGAGCCATACAGCTGGCCCGTGCTCGTCCCGAAGAAGATCCCAACCGGATCGAGCCGATCGACCGCCAGCGCCTCGCGGTACACACCGACGAATGCGTCCTGCTGCGGGAGGCCGTCGCCGTGGCGCTCCCAGCTGTCGGCCCCATCGCGTGTCCGCCAGACAGCGAGCGATCCGCCCGGAGCAAATCGGCCTTCCTCGGGATGGCTGAGCGGGATCACCCAGCCGGTGTTCGGGTCTCGCGGGTGTGCCCCGAACACGAACCCGAACTCGGAGCTCAGGCCCTTGCTGACGTCCTCCCAGCTCTGCGTGCCGTCGGTCGATCGGAACACGCCGCAATGGTTCTGCTGGTAGAAGCGGTCGGGCTGGCCCGCCGCCATCACGAGCTTGTGGACACACTGCCCCGTCTCGGGGTACGGATCCGGCGCGAAGCAGGCCAGCACGCCGCGGTTGCGCGCCTCCCAGGTCGTGCCGCCGTCCTCGGTGGCGAACGTCCCGACAGCGCTGATCGCCACCCACATCTTCTCGGCGTCGGAGGGGTGGGGGACGATCGTGTGGCATATGAGACCGCCGGCGCCCGGCTGCCAGCCGGGCCGGCTCGGGTGTTCGCGCAGACCCGCGACATGGCTCCAGTTAGCGCCGCCGTCGTCGCTCCGGAACAGCCCCGCGGGCTCGACTCCCGCAAAGATGGCGCCGTGAGCCGGGGTCACGTTCCAGACGGTCGGGACCTTCGGGCCGTCGTCGCCGTAGGTGAGCCCTTCCGACGAGTGGCTCCACGTCTCGCCGAGGTCGTCACTCCGGAAGACCGCCGGGCCGTACCAGATCGAACCGCCGCCAGCGTAGATCGAGCGCGTTGCCGGGTCCCACTGGAGATCGTGGATCGGCCAGCCCTCGCAGAGCGGTCCGCGGATCGACCAGGAGGCTCGGTCGGCGTCGCCGTCGAGGATGAACGCGCCTTTGCTGGTGCCGACGAGGAGCATCGTTCGGGTCACGGGAGTCCCTCCAGTGGAGTCCGGCCTGGTTGAACGTTCTGACGGCACTCGGGACGGATTCTCATCGGTGCCCGATCCGGCGGCCTCAGTTGCCGGCCTTGAATGGGTAGACGACCCAGCGATCCGTTGTCGCGACGTGGTGATCCGGTGCGCCCGGGACCACCGAATGGCTCGGCTTGTAGTGGAGCACCGCCGTGACCGGCAGGCCGCCGGCGTGGCGAACTCGCTCCGTTACCGCGTGGATCGTCGTTCCCGAGTCCCAGACCTCGTCGACGATCAGGACGCGCTGACCGCGGAGCTGGGGATCGGCAGGGAACTGGAGGAACGTCGGCTTCGGGCCGGGCCGCCCTTCGTCGTCGTAATACTCGACTGCCGCGACGAGGATGTTCCGGAGCCCGAGGCGGTAGGCAAGCATCCCGGCGGGGACCAGGCCGCCGCGGGTGATCGCCAGCATCACGTCGTAGTCACCACGGACCCTCGTCGCGAGCTCGGCCACCATGTCGGCGAGGGCGTCCCACGTGACGATGTCCTTGTCGATCGCGGTCTCGACCATGGCCCAAGGCTAGCCGGAAAGTCGGGCACCCGAACCGGTCGCGGCTCGCCTGATCGCCTCGATCGTCGTCGGGTCGTCGAGCGCCGACAGGTCGCCCGGATCGAGCCCGAGATAGGCGGCCCGAACCACCCGTCGCATGATCTTGCCCGAGCGGGTCTTCGGCAGGGCCGGCACGACCAGGATTGCCTCCGGCTTGAGCGTCTTGCCGAGCTCCGCGACGACCCGCCGGCTGATCGCCGCTCGCAGCTCGTCGTCGTCCGTCTCGCCGCTGCGGAGCGTGCACACGACGACGATCGACTCGCCCTTGATCGCGTGGGGGACGCCGATCGCGGCCGCCTCGACAACCGACGGGTGGGCGGTCGTCGCCGCCTCGACCTCGGCCGGCCCGACGCGCTTGCCGGCCACCTTGAGCGTGTCGTCCGAGCGACCCCGGATGAACCAGTGGCCATCGCCGTCGACGATCGCCCAGTCGCCGTGAACCCATACGCCAGGCAGGCGGCTCCAGTAGGTCTCGAGGTAGCGATCCGGATCGTTCCAGAAGCCACGGGTCATGCCCGGCTGAGGCCGGCGGATGACCAGCTCGCCGACCGTGCCGCGCAGTGGCCGGCCCGTCGCGTCGACGACGTCCGCGGCGGTGCCGGGGCACGGTCCGTTGAATGATGCCGGCTTGATCGGCGTGAGGAGGTTGCAGCCAACGATCCCACCGGAGACCTCCGTCCCGCCGGAGTAGTTGACGACCGGCAACCGCCCGCCGCCGATCTCGCGGAAGTACCACCACCACGACTCGGGGTCCCACGGCTCGCCGGTCGAGCCGAGGACCCGCAGCGAGCCCAGGTCGTGGCCGCGGACCGGGTCGGTGCCGTGGCCGATGAGGGCTCGGACGACGGTCGGCGACAGCCCGAGGTGCGTCACCCGATGGCGAGCGACGATCGCCCACAGCCGATCGGGGCCCGGGTGGTCCGGGGCGCCTTCGTACAGGACGAGCCGTGCGCCGAGCAGCAACGACCCGGAGATCGCCCACGGGCCCATCATCCAGCCCAGATCGGTGAACCAGAAGAGGGCGTCGCCGCGACCCAGATCGAACGTGTGCGCCAGATCCTGGGCGCCCTTGATCGGGAAGCCGCCGTGGACGTGGACCGCACCCTTCGGCCGGCCGGTCGTACCGGAGGTGTAGATGAGCATGTAGGGGGTCTCGGGGTCGGTCGCCTGGTCGGCGTCCGGCGGCCCTGTGTCAGGCGCTGGACCGCCGCCAGGATCACCGACGACCGACGCGATCGCCTGGTCCCACCAGCGATCGCGATCCGGGTTCCAGGGTGTCGCGGCCGCACGCTCGCCGAGCCGCCGGACCACGATGACACGGCGGACGCCTGGCGCCAGCGTGACGGCCTCGTCGGCGACTGCCTTCATCGCCACGACGCCGCCTCGTCGCAGGAACCCATCCGCGGTGATCAGCACCGAGGCTTCGCAGTCCCGAAGCCGAGCCGCAACGGCCGGAGCCGCGTACCCCGAGAAGATCGGCGTGAAGATCGCCCCCAACCGGCCGAGAGCCAGCGTAGATACGACCGTCTCGAGAAGCATCGGCAGGAAGATCCCGACCCGGTCTCCGGGCCCGACGCCCTCACCGGCGAGCATCGCCGCGGCCGCCCTCACGGCTTGATCCAGTTTCGCGTTTGTCAGCCGCCGGATCTCACCGTCTTCGCCCTCCCACGCGACGGCCTCGCCGTCGGGGTCGCGGGCGGCGCGGGGTTCGGTCGCCGCTCGGGCGTAGTTGAACGCGCCGCCGGTCCACCAGCGCGTCCATTCCGGCCCGCGCGAGGTGTCCATGACGGCGGCCGGCCGGTGCTGCCAGGAGAGCTCCAGGTCGTCGGCGGCGGCGCCCCAGAACCAGCCCGGGTCGTCGACTGCACGGGCATGGAGCGCGGCCACGTCCGACATCCCGGTGTTCCGGACGAACCGGGCGAGACGGCTGTCGGCGAGATGCTCCGGACCGGGCCGCCACGCGACATCGGCTACGTCGCGGCCGAAGATGGGAGCCCGGTCGGTCGGCATCGTGCCAGCCTAGCCCGGGCACGATCGCGACGCTCGATACGTTCGCGACAGCGGTACGAATGGCGTCTCCGGGTTGCCATTCGTAAGGGTTGCGGCTGCGCACCATGGACGACATCCTCGGCCACATGTTCAGACGCCACCGGAGTGATCCGGACCCGACAACAGTGCTCGCGTTTCGCACCAGGCTCGAAGCCATTGCGCTGACGGCTCGGAGCGAATCGAACGAGTTCGACCCACGGCGGCTCCGCGGCCGGCTCGCCCGCCCGACGAGCGTCGGGTTGCGCGATCGGCTCGGCCGAGCGGCCCTCGCTGCCCCGCGAGCCTGACGAGATCCTGAGCCGCCACCCGGGGGGAAGGCGGTGACGGACCATCGCCGCCACTGGGACGGCGGCGATGGTCCGCGGCGATCGGTGGGGAGGGGTTTGTCGCCCGGCGTCCCCGCGAGATCGAGGCGGCGCTCCAGGTGAGGCGCCAGGCTCCGCGGTCACCCATCTCGACGTCGACCCCGCGGCATGTCGCCGGGCGGCGAGCATCCTCGTCGACGCGGCCGCAGTATCGTGACGCGGCAGGGAATGGGACGCAGAACGCAGACGGGGAGGCTCGACCGATGACGACAGCGACGGGGACCGGAACTCGCGAGGATCCGTGGCAGCTGAAGACGCCGCCCGGCACGTCGGAGTACCAGATGTGGCGCGACAATGCGTCGGACCCGCCGACGATCGTCTGCCAGGTTGGTGGCACGAAGCTCCTCTACGACGCCCGAGCGATCGACGACCTCCACGCGATGCTGAAGGCCCATGGCGACTGGCTGCCACTCGGCGGTGCCGACGAGCAGAAGCCCGCACCGGAGGGCACCGTCGAGGCCTGGGGCCGTTCGGCCGACAATCCCGTCGGCGGCTGGTACGGGCTCAAGAAGGGACTCCGTGGACGCTTCGGCGTCTACATGCCGCCGCTGCTCGAGGCCCTGGGGCTCGCCGAGCTGACCCACGACCCGAAGAACAATCGGATGCGCGCGAAATAGGCCGGGCGGCCCCCCAACGCCCGGCCCAGGCGAGGTCGGTCTCGCATCTCGCGAGGTCGACCTCAGTAGATGCCCTTGCCAGATACCTGGGTGGCAATCGAGGTGTGATCGCAGCTCGACGTGCTCGAATCCGCCGGGGTGCAGATGGAGCTGGACGCGTTCGAGGCGTCGTTGCGGTACTGGTCGTCGGAATAGACGATCGAGGCAAGACCCGTGAGCGGGTTCGCCGCCACACCGAAATCGTCGTACAGATCGCGATTGCCGGTGCACGCGATCCCACTCTCGCAGACGCCGCCGGTATGGACGACCGGTGAAGCCGCCACCTGGCTGAACGAGCTGCGTGCGCTCGTCGCGTTGAGGGTCTGGGCGAAGTAGACGGTCCAGGCGGCACTGGCGGGGTAGTTGTCGGGTGCGTTCACGCCGTCGTAGTAGCTCGTGCCGTACCACACGACGTCGAGCTTGCCGCCTGCGCCGGCCACGCTCCACGGGAAGATCGCCGTGGCCGACGGCCCGCTGTTGATCCGCTTCGGTGCAGACCACGTCGATCCCCGATCCTTCGACCACGAGTAGAAGATGTTGTGGTTGTCGCCATAGACCGCATACACGGTCCCGGTTGCATCGACCGACACGTTTGTGAACTGGTGACCGTAGCTCGCGAGCGGGTCCGGATTGATGTAGACCGGCCGATCCGCGAAGGTCCCGCCACCGTCCGTCGACACCGCCATGTAGACGCCGTGGTAATCGCAGGTACCCGCGATGACCCCGAGCTGCGGCGCGCAGGCCGTCTCCGCGGCCGTCGTGATCGCGCTGTAGATCTGGTAGATGGTGTGGCTCCCCGGATCGATCGCCAGGTTGCCGATCGCGTTGTTGGCAGTCTGATAGGTATGGCCCACGTCGATCGCGGGGCTGAACTGGGTGAACAGGGTGCCGGCATTCGAAGAGCAGCCGACGGTGATCCCCTGCGGCGCGTTGTGATAGCTGATGCAGACCTTCGACGCGCCGTCGGCGGCGATCCATTCGCGGTCGTCGATCGTCTCCGGCGTCGTGACAGGATTGAGTGCCCAGGTCGCACCTCCGTCGGTGCTCGTCGACACATCGATGTTTGCAAGCGTCAGGCTGGCGACGTAGACGTTGTATTGACCAGAGGCGTTCTTCGCGGTCGCAACCGCGAGGTCGGTGTCGCCACCGCCGGGGGCGAAGCCCGTATCGTTGCTCGCCGACCCACCGTTCGGTGACAGGAGAGAGGCGTAGTGGAGACCGCCGTCAGTCGACTTCCAGGCGAGCGTTCCGCCGCCGAGCCCGTTCTCCGAGGTCGCATAGAACGAGCCGTCGCGGGACGCCCGGATCGCCGGCTCCGCGGCGAGATTCGTGCAGGCGCTGCCGCTGCCGGGACAGACGGTCCCCGCGGGCGCCGGCGGCGTGCCGGCCAGGCTGAACGTCGTGAACGGACCGCCGCCGGGGGGCGGTTTCGCGGCGTCGGCCGCGGGCATGGATGCCATCGCCAAGAGCAGCAGGGTCGCCACGATGGTGAGAGCCCTGCCGCGAGAGTCGGTCGCGCCTCGACCGACCGCGACCACGCCGACCATGGCACGAACGCTGGGCATCGCACATCCTCCGAGATTCCGGCGATCATCTGCCGGATTGTCCCAACGGCCGATGCCCCCAGCTCGGCCCGGTCGGCACCTCGCGGTGTCGAGCACCGCGTTGAAATATCTCGATTGCCATCGTTCATGCGACGTTGCCGGGGGGCCGCGCATGACATCCGCATTTCAGGATGGAGTCAGGAAATGAAGCGAGCATGAGGCGCGAACCCGACCCGACGATGGCGGCCGCCGACCGGCAGATCCTGATCATCGGCGCCGGCATCTTCCTCATCCTCGCGCTCCTCGCCTTCATCCCGGACGTCTCCCCGAGTGGCGCCCACGGGCTGGTCTCGGAGCGGGCCCACGCCCGGATCGAGTCCATCACCCCGGCGACCGACCAGTCGCCGCCCCTCGCCGTGATCGTCTTCGTCGACGGATCGCGCGCCGGCCAGCGGACCGAAGCCCAGGTCGAGGGCCCGAGCGGCCAGCTCCAGCTGCCCGATTACCAGGCGGGCGACGAGGTCATCGTCGCCCTGGACACCGACCCCGACGGCAACCAGACCACATCGGTCATCGATCGCTGGCGGCTGCCCGTGCTCGAATACCTCGTCGGAGCGTTCGCCATCGTCACGATCATCGTCGCCGGCTGGCGCGGCATCCGCGCCCTCGTGTCGCTCGCGTTGACCCTGGTCCTTGCCGTCAAGCTCCTCATCCCGCTGTTGCTGGCCGGGTGGAACCCGGTCGGTTTGGCGATCAGTCTCGGGACACTCATCACGATCGCGTCGCTACTCCTGACCCAGGGCTTCACGCGGGCGACCCTCGCCGCGGTGCTCGGGACCGCGATCGCCCTCGCGGCGACCGGTGTCCTCGCGGTCGTCACGACGCAGGCCGCCCGCTTCACGACCGCCCAGGGATCCGAGCAGATCGTCTACCTCCAGCAGCTGGCCGGCGATCGGCTCGACCTCAGCGGACTGCTCCTGGCGGCCGTCATCTTCGGCGGGCTCGGCGTGCTGAACGACGTCGCGATCAGCCAGGCGGCGACCGTCGAGGAGCTCCACGCCGTCAGCCCGTCGATGAGCCGGCGAGAGCTGTTCACGAGGACGATGAATGTCGGGATTGCCCATCTCGCGGCGACGGTCAACACCCTCGTCTTCGCCTACCTCGGGGCCGCGCTTCCGCTCCTTGTCCTGCTCGCTCTCCAGATCGAATCCGTCGGGTTGAGCGTCAACGAGGAGATCGTCGCGGTCGAGGTCGTTCGGACCATTGTCGGGAGCATCGGCATCCTGCTCGCCGTCCCGATCACGACGGCCATCGCCTGCTGGCTGGCCGTCCGGTCGACGGAGGCCTAGCCGGCGGGACACACCTTCGCAACTGGGACCTCAGTAGAGCTGGACGTCGAACAGGGTCGTGCCGAAGAAGCGGTACTCCAGCAGCAGGGTGTCGGCCGGCTGGGGCAGGTCGAACGCAAGCCAACCGGTCCGTGATTGCCCGGCCTTCAACTCGCCGGCGACGAGGGCCGGCTTGTCCGCCGGCGGCGGACTGGATTGGATCTCGCCTTCGAGGCGGAGTGCGACCCACGCGGTGGGATCGATGACCAGGTCTCGCACGGCGGCGTAGCGGTATTGGACGAGGACCACGACGCCCGTTCCACTTGGCCCCGCTTGGGCATCGCTGCCGACGACAGTCACCGTGCCCAAGGTGCCGTTTGCGTCGACAAGCGGTATCGCCTCGCCAACGGCGAAGATCGGCTGGGCCTCCGAGCTGCCGGACGGCTCGGCAGTCGCATTGGCGCTTGCCCCAGCGCCGGCAGCCGAGCTCGCGGAGGCCGAAGCGACAAGTGGGTTGGCCCCGAACTGGTCCGGAGCGAGCGGCCGCCGGGGCGACGACCCGAGGAGGGGTGATACGGCAAGTGTCGCCACGATCGTTACCGCCGCGACCACGAGGAGACCGCCAAGAAGCGTGATCGGTGGGCGGCGCAGGTTCGGCGCACGGCCGCCGTCGGCAGCATTGGTCGCGGGGGTGCTCGCTGTCATCCAGACCGCGATCACTGTCGTCAACGGGACGGCGGCAACGATCCCGAGACTGCCGACCAAGGTCCGGACGATCTCGATGGAGACGGCCTCGCCGTTGAGAACCATCGCAGTCGGCTGACCACCGACGGCAAAGAGGACGAGCAGTGGCAGGCTGGCGCCCGCGTAGGCGAGGAACAACGTGTTAATGGTCGCTGCGATGTGGGATCGGCCAACGGCGAATGCACTTGCGTATAACCGCCGACCGCTCAGGCCCGCTCTCTCGCTCAGTTGCTCGACCGCCGCCGCCTGGGTGACGGTCACGTCATCGAGGACGCCGATCGCCCCGATCATGAAGGCGGCGAGAAGCAGCCCGCGCAGGTCGAGACCGCCGCCGTCGGGCAGCTGGAGGAAGACGAGATCCGAACCAAGGGTATTGGTGAACCCGGCGACGCTGGTGACGACAGCCGCCAGGAGCGCCGTCAGCGCCAGCGCGCCGGCCGTGCCCAGGATCGCGGCGACGCTCGGAGCTGTCAGCCCCTCCGTGAGGACGATGGCAAGGATGGTGATCATCGTTGCAAGGACGATGGCGACCGGGATCGGCGGCACGCCGTTCACGAGCAGCGGGATGAGGATCCGGAGGATGATCGCGATGGTGAGGGCCAGGGCGAGCAACGCCCGAACTCCTCGCCAGCCGCCGACGAGGATGACCGCCGCCACGAATACCAGGCTGAGCAGGGCGAGCTGCGGCAGACGCCAGCGGTCGCTGACCGCCGCCATCTCGGAGCCGTCCGCCGTACGGGTGAAGGTGACCACCACGTCCTCACCGACGCGGTAGGCGTTGCTGTCCTGCTGGCCGCCGGGCCCTTCCAGGTATGCCTCGACCTCTTGGCCGGCTCGTGGGCCCTCGAGCAGAGCCACCCGGGCGTCCGGCAGGAATCCACCGCCGAGACCCGAGGGATCAGGGCGGTGTGGATCGAGCAGGGCGTCGACGCGGCCGTGGTAGGCCGTGATCAGGGACGGCCCGGAAACCGGCCTCGACAGGTCCGGAAGGAACAGCACGAGAAGCAGCACCGCGGCCGAAACGGCCGACACGATGATCGTCGATCTCGACGCGGCGACCGAGCGGCGGATCACGTCCCCGACGGGCGGATCACATCCGGCCCGTCGCTTCGCCCAACTTCCCGCCGCCAGCGCCATGTCATCGTCGCGGTCAAAGGTTGTCCGGGCGTGACAACGACGGGATCGAGATGGACGAAGTCCGGTGGCGACGACTGCGGCTCGACGCAGATCGTGTCGGCCGGCTCGTCGTAGACGATCCAGTAGTCGCACGACGAGGTCAGCTCGAGGCTGAGGACGCCCGGCCACGTAAGGAGGGGCGCCGAGCGGACGCCGGTGAAGCAGTCGTCCCACGGCCGGGCGGTCGGCTCGACGAGCTCGCCTGTCGGGATCCCGGCGGCGTCGCGGACGAACATTTGGGCGGCATCGAAGCTAAGCTCGGCGGCCGGCGACGGACCTGCCGGCCTGGCAGCGCTGCCGGTCAGCCGCCGCGGGAACCACGGGTGCCAGCCGACCGCACCCGGCATCGGCTCGTCCGCTTCGAGGGTCAACGACGCGTGCAGCAGATCGGCCTCGAGGTCGATCCGCTGAATGACACGGCCGGCGAACGGCCAGGCCGGCCCGAGATCGATCGCGAGCGTCCGGTCGTCGACGACCGTCCAGGGCCGCTCGAAGACCGTGCCATGGATTGCGTGCGGCGGCAGGTTCCGCGGCAGCTCAATGCGCCGGCCGTCGAACTCGAAGGTCCCGTCGCGGACCCGACCGGGATACGGAACCATCGGATAGCAGCCCCAGTACAACGGGCCGCTGCCGGTTCGGGCGAGCAACTCGGACCCGTCGACGATCAGCGAGGCCATACGGCCTCCCGCCGCAGGGCTGATCTCGAGCCGGGCGTCGCCGCCCTCGAGGACCAGGAGATCGGCGGCGTCGCCCGTCGTGCCGGCGGTCACGATTCGAATCGCGGCTCGACGACGACCACCTCAGGCCTCGATCGGCGCTGCTGCGTCGGTGCTGGACGACGCCGTGGCGCCGGATCCCGATTCCGCGGCGCCGAATTCCGCGGCGCGGGCTCCAGCCCTCAGGGCTCGCAATGTCTTCATGACGTCGTTGCCGCCCCTGCCGAAGTAGTCGTGGAGTCGGAGGTACTCGCGATACAGCACGTCATAGACCTCGCGGTTCGCGGCGATCGGTTCGTACACCCGGTCCTTGAGGCGGGCCATCGCCGCAGACGCGTCCTCGATCGTGGCGTGACCGCCGGCCCCGGCGCCCGCAGCAACGGCACCGAACATCGCCGAGCCAAGGGCAGACGCCTGGTCAGAAGCCGCAAGCTTGAACGGGCGTCCCGTGACGTCGGCGTAGATCTGGAGGGTGAGCGGACTCTTCTCGGCGAGGCCGCCGCAGGCGACGATCTCGCGGATCGGTACACCGTGGGTCTCGAAGGTCTCGATGATCACCCGGGTGCCGTAGGCCGTCGCTTCGATCAGGGCGCGATAGATCTCCTCCGGCGTGGTCGCCAGCGTGGCCCCGACGAGGAGGCCGCCGAGTGCGGCATCGACGAGGACCGACCGGTTGCCGTTCCACCAGTCGAGCGCGAGCAGCCCGGACTCGCCCGGCCGAAGTCGGGCCGCCTTCTCCTCCAGCAGAGTATGGATGTCGAGTCCGCGTGCCCGGGCCGCCTGTTGATACGGCTCGGGCACGGCGTTCTCGACGAACCAGCTGAAGTGGTCGCCGACACACGATTGGCCGGCTTCGTACCCGACGTAGCCCGGGATGATCCCGTCCTGGACGTGACCGCACATGCCCGGCACGGATCGCTCGTCGACCGACAGAACCATGTGGCAGGTCGAGGTGCCCATGATCATGACCATGCGACCGGGCTCGACGACGGTCGCTGCGGGCACGGCCACGTGGGCATCGACATTGGCAATCGCCACCGCGGTCTCGATGGGTAGCCCAGTCCAGTCGGCCGCCTCGGCAGATAGCCCACCGGCGCGCTCGCCGGCCAAGGCGATCTCGCGGCTCATCTTGTCGTCGACGATCGTGCCGAGGCGCGGATCGAGCGCCGCGAAATAGTTCGCGTCCGGAAAGCCGTCGCGCTTCGACCACAGCGCCTTGTAACCGGCGACGCAGGCGTTGCGCGTCTCGACTCCGGTCAGCCGCCAGACGACCCAGTCGCCGCCCTCGATCAGGCGATCGGCGGCGGCGTAGATTTCGGGTGCCTCGTCGAGGATCTGGAGGGCCTTCGAGAAGAACCACTCGGATGAGATCCGGCCCCCGTATCGATCGAGCCAGGGCTGGCCCGTCGCCTCGGCAACGGCGTTGATCCGATCGGCATCGGGCTGGGCGGCATGGTGCTTCCAGAGCTTGACCCAGGCGTGCGGGTTGGCGCGGAACTGCGGCAGCGTCGCCAGGGGCGTGCCGTCGGCCTTTGTCGGCAGCATCGTGCAGGCGGTGAAGTCGAGCCCGAGCCCGATAACATCGGTCGGATCGACACCGGACTCTCGGAGCACGGCCGGGACCGTCTCCCTGAACACGCGGATGTAGTCCTCCGGATCCTGGAGGGCCCAGTCCGGCGGCAGGACGATGCGCCGATCGTCGAGCGGGAGAACGTCGTCGATGACGCCGTGCGAATACTCCGAGACCGCCGTCGCCAGCTGCCGGCCGTCGGCCACGTCGACGAGGATCGCCCGGCCGGATGCGGTCCCGAAATCGACTCCGATCGCGTAGCGCGCCACGCTCCCTCCTGTGTCCCAGTGCCCTGTCAGATTCTCGCTGACGTTCGCGGATAGCCTAACTCTGGCATGGCGACCGCCTCAGTCGGTGTGGAAGATCTCCGGGATCGTCAGCCACCAGTCGCCGGGCGCGCGCTCGGGCAATGGTTCCTGCATCGCGTCGGTTCGTGCCCACCACTCCTGGATCACGGGATCGGCCGCCATCGCGGCCATGTCTGCCGTGAAGTCCTCGCCGACATACTCGAAATAGGCGAACAGGAGCTCGCCGTGGCGATAGATCGAGTAGTTCCGGATGTTGGCGGCACGGATTGCCGCAAGGACGCCTGGCCACGTCGTCGCGTGGAGGCGCTCGTACTCATCGATCAGATCGGCGCGGACTCGGATGAGCTGGCCGAACCGCCTGACGCCCGGCTGCGCGTCAGCCGCATCCTTCGATGACGGCACACTCATCAGGGACCGCGGTGAGGTTCGGCTGCAAGCTCAGCGGCGACTCCGGCCGACGTCTCGACACGTGCCTCGGCTGACCACGCGGGCCCATCCGGGTAGGCGAAGTGCCGCAACGACTCCGGCCACATCTCCGCGCCGTAGCCCGGCGCGGACGGCAGGACGTACTGGCCGCTGCGCATGATCACCGGAGAGATGAAATGCTCATGGAGATGGTCGACATACTCGATCATCCGTCCGTCGAGCCGGCCGCTGACAGCAACGTAATCGAAGGCGGCGAGGTGCTGGACGAGCTCACACAGCCCGACACCACCGGCATGCGGGCAGACCGGGATGCCGAACTTCGCCGCCAGCAGCTGCACCGCGACCACCTCGTTGACCCCTCCGAGCCGGCAGGCGTCGATCTGGCAGACGCCGATCGCATCGGCCTGGAACAGCTGCTTGAACATTACCCGGTTGTGAACGTGCTCCCCGGTCGCGACCCGGATCGGGGCGACGGCGCGGGCGATCACGGCGTGGCCGAGGATGTCGTCCGGGCTCGTCGGCTCCTCGATCCAGTACGGGTCGAACGGCGCGAGCCGGGCCATCCACTCGATCGCCTGCCCGACGTCCCAGCGCTGGTTGGCGTCGACCGCCAGCATCATCTCGGGCCCGATCTCCTCGCGGACGATCCGGATTCGCCGCAGGTCGTCGTCGACGTCGCCGCCGACCTTCATCTTGAACCGCGTCCAGCCGTCGGCGAGCGCCTCCTGACAGAGCAGTCGGATCTTGTCGTCCGAGTAGCCGAGCCAGCCGACCGATGTCGTGTAGGCCGGGTACCCGTCGCGCAGCAGCTCGTCGATGCGGGCCTCGCGCGTCGGCGCGAGCTCCTCGAGGATCGCCAGCGCATCATCCGGCGTCAGCGCGTCGGTCAGGTAGCGGAAGTCGACCAGCTCAACGATCTCGGCGGGCGTCATCGTCGTCAGCAGCTCCCAGAGCGGCTTGCCCGCCCGCTTCGCCCGCAGGTCCCAGACCGCGTTGACAACCGCCGCCGTCGCGAGGTGGATGGCACCCTTCTCGGGACCGATCCAGCGCAGCTGACTGTCGCCGACGAGCGATCGCCAGAAGGCGCCCATCGCCGGGAAAAGCTCGTCTGTCGAGCGCCCGACGACGAGCGGGGCGAGGGCCCGGACCGCCGCGACCACGACCTCCGTCCCGCGACCGATCGTGAATGTCAGCCCGTGGCCGGTAAACCCGTCCGCGTCGTCGGTCCGGAGGATGACGTAGGCTGCCGAATAGTCCGGATCCGGGTTCATCGCGTCGGAGCCGTCGAGGTCGCGCGAGGTCGGGAAGCGGATGTCGAGGACCTCGAGACCGGTAATCGTCGACATCGGTCAGCCTTTCAGCGCGCCGACGAGGATTCCCTTCGTGATGTACCGCTCGAGCAGGATCGCCATGATGACGACCGGCGCGATCATGATCAGGATCAGGACGGACATCGCCCACCACTGTGGCCCGCGCGTCGCGTTCTGGGCGGCCACCTGGAGCGGCATCGTCTGGGCGTTGGCGCTCGTGAGCACGAGGGCGATGAGGAACTCGTTCCACGCGAAGATGAGCACGATCAGGAAGGTCGCGACGAGGCCCGGGATTGAGATCGGCAGGACGATCGAGCGGACGATGCGATAGATCGACGCCCCGTCCACGGCCGCGGACTCCTCTAGCTCACGCGGCAACGAGGCGAAGTAGTCGCGCATCAGCCAGACGACGATCGGCAGGTTCGCGGCCACGTACGTGATGATGAGCGCGATGATGTTGTCGAGCAGACCAATCTGCTGGTACAGCACGTAGAGCGGGATCGCGATCGCGATCGGCGGCAGGATTCGCTGCGAAATGAGCCAGAACGCGATGTCGCTGTTGCCCATGGCCCGGCTGAACCGCCGACCGATCGCCTGCGCCAGGATCGCGAAGATGGCGACCGCCGAGCCGAGGGCGAGTAGTGGCGGCGCCCCCAACGCGGTCGCGACGAACGCGAACGCAACCGACCCGATACCCAGACCGATGATCCCGATCCGCGCGCGATACGTGAATCGCACGAGCGCGTAAGCCGCGAACGAGCCGAGGACCAGGGCGATCACCGAGCTCGAGAGCCCGACGATGACCGTATTGGTGTACGGCCGAAGCGTGTCGTTGCCCAGCTCGACGAGGATGTACCGCCACGCATCGAGGGTCGGCTGGAAGTCGACGAACGGGATGTAGAACGGGCCCTTGTCGACGACGTAGGGCGTCTTGAACGACGTCACGAAGAGCCAGTAGATCGGGAACAGCACGACGAAGGACCAGGCCAGGAGCACCACGAACGCGCCGAGCTTGGCGGGCGGCGAGAGGTCCGTGACCGAGCGGCGAGCGAATGGGTTCCTCATGCGAGGTCCGTGACCCGCCGGCGGACGAAGCCGACGTAAACCGTCGCGACGACCGAGACCAGGATGAGGAGCAGGTAGGCGATCGCAGCCGAGCGACCGAGGTTGAGGGTGTTCCAGTCGATATACGCCTGGAGGGTCATCGACTGGGTGGCCGTGCCCGGGCCACCCCCGAGCAGGATGTTCGGCATGTCGATGATCTTGAAGCCCTCGATCAGGCGGATGAGGACGATCGTGGTCGTCACCGGCAGGATCGCCGGCATCGTGATGTGGCGGAAGCTCTGCCAGCGGCCCGCGCCGTCGACGAGGGCGGCCTCACGAACCTCCTGGTCGAGGCTCTCGAGGGCGGCGAGCAGGACGATGAACACGAACGGTGTCCACTGCCACGTGTCGCCGATGATGACGGCCAGCCGCGCCAGCCACGGGTCGGTGACCCAGGTGAAGTTGCGCAATCCGAGGGCCACCCAGATCGGTTCCAGGGGCCCCTTCGACGTGTCGGTCATCATCAGGAACATGTAGCCGACGCCGACCGGCGTGATCGTCAGGGGGATGAGGAAGACGATCCGGAAGAAGCGGCGCCACGGCACCTGCTGCACCGCCAGCATCGCCAGGCCGAGGCCGAGCGCGTACTGGAAGACGATCCCGGCGAACACGAAGATCAGCGTCACGATGAGCGCCCCCGGGCGCCCACCCTCGCTGACAAGGGCCTGGACCACGATCCAGACGAACCCGACGAGGAGCGCGCCGCCGATCAGCCGGAGGACCAGCCCGATCGGGCGCACGCGGCCGCTGCGCGCGGCGCGAACCCAGGCATAGGCGCTGAGCCCGACGGTCGCGATGACGATCGCCCAGCCGAGCGGTGAGGGTGACTTCAGGACGCCGAGGAAATGCGACCGCTCGAGGCCGAACAGGAGCTGCTGGTAGTTGGTGAAGCCGATGAACTTGAGGTCGACGCCGCCCTCGTGGAACGCGAGCCTGGAAAGCGACAACGCGATCGAGGCGACGAGCGGAAAGATCGAGAGGATGAGGATGAGAAGCACGGTCGGCCAGATGAATAGCCACCTGGCCGCACCGTCGGACCGCCACGAGTCGAGCGTGTCTGTCGCCCGGCGAGTGGCCCGAGCCCGAAGGGCCGATCCCGATGGGACCGGCCCCGTGGGCCCGGGTTCGAATGAGCTATCGCTGGACGCCGAGGCTGGCGACATAGGCAGCGAGTTGCTTGTCCTTTCCGGCCTCATCGGTGATGGCATTCCAGCCGTCCGCGATGGCCTGCTCGGTGGCGGAGGCATCAAGCTCCTTGGCCAGATACTGGGCCAACGCGGTGTCGAGCACATCCTGCTCGTAGCGCTTCGTCAGCGGGATCCGCAGGTCGAGGACCATGTTCGCGTTCGTAAGGCTGGCCTTGATGGCGCCAAGGTAGTTCTCCGCAGCGGCCTGGCTGAGGCCGGCGTCGAGCCATGGCTGGATGTTGGTGAACTGCGACGTTCGATATGGGTTGAAGCCGGTCTTGCCGAGGGTCACGTCGACACCCGAGATCGCCGGTGAGCTCATGTACGACAGGAAGTCATACGCGGCATCCTGGTTTGCCTTCGGAGACTGGGCATTGATGGCGCCGGACCAGCCGCCGAACGAGGCG
>Ga0137376_10000316_pt1 | contig 20645 bp, 18 predicted proteins | sample SagtaG_23_FD_104814 | JGI IMG/M metagenome (GOLD analysis project Ga0137376, IMG submission 104814) | Vadose zone soil microbial communities from Sagehorn Ranch, Mendocino, California, USA - Sage2_L_20_16 metaG | ecosystem: Environmental > Terrestrial > Soil > Vadose zone | place: USA...
CACCGGCGGCGTGCTCCTGCAGAATCGCCACGATCTGTTCTTCGGAAAATCGGCTCGTCCGCATCGGCCCTCCGAGCGAGGACCGGTCATAATATCTGGATCAGTTTGCGGGGGTCAGGTCACCGGTTGCGATTCCAGCCTTAGTTCCACAGGTTCTGAGGTCGCATTCGGGAGCGTGTTATGCGTGCGCTACGCGTCGGTGCCATCGCTTCGATCGTCTGTCTGGCATGTTCCGACTCCACCGGCCTGAGTCTGAAGGGTCCGCCGTTCATGCGCGCGCGCATCGACGGCCGCCCCTTTTCCTTGCAAGAGAGCGACGTGCTTTCGTGGGGGTGGGGCGGGACGCTCGGAGGATTCCTGTCCGTGCAGGGGTTGCCGGCGACGCTCGCGCCTGATAGTAACGAGTTTATCTACATCCAAGTCGGCGCCTATAATGGCCCAGGCACCTACACGCTCGACGGGAGCCGCAACGTCACACCCGCGGTAAATGCGGCGAATTACGGCCTTTTCGACGGCAATGTGACTCCCACGCAGAGCTTCGAGACCGGGGGGCAGTACACGGGCTCAATCCACATCATCGCCGTGGATACGACGTCCGGCACGATCATCGGAACATTCGCCTTCTCGGCCGCCGCGACGTTTGGACCAGCCGGCGAGGTCCATATCACTGAGGGATCGTTCCGAATTCGGCACTGATCTCCTTGGTCCCTTCTTTTCTAAATAGAGGACGCGATGTCATCCTGAGCGAAGCGCGCGACACGCGCGCGTAGCGAGGGATCTGCTTTTTGACCAGAATAGAACGTACCTTGCCCAACCACTCGCCAGCTGGAGCACCCTTGGATAAGAAGAAATTCCTGTTCGTTTCGCTGGACGCACTGATCGCCGACATCGCGTGGCAGGTCGTCAAGGAAGGCCACGAGGTGAAGCTGTTCATCGAGTCGAAAGATGAGCGCGAGATCGCCGACGGCTTCGTCCCGAAGACCGACGACTGGGTGCGCGACGTACCCTGGGCCGACGTCGTTGTGTTCGACGACGTCCTCGGCCAGGGCGCCAAGGCACAGCAACTGCGGCAGACCGGCAAGCTGGTCGTGGGCGGCTCGCCGTATACCGACCAACTCGAGGACGACCGCGCCTTTGGGCAGCAGGAGCTGAAAAAGGCCGGGGTGGCCATCATCCCGCAGGAAAACTTCCATTCGTTCGACGACGCGCTCGCGTTCGTCCGCGCCAATCCCAATCGCTACGTCATCAAGCCGAGCGGTGAAGCGCAGAACCTGAAGCAGCTGCTGTTCGTGGGAGAAGACGAAGACGGCAAGGACGTGATCCAGGTCCTCGAGGACTACCAGCGCGCGTGGGCGGACCGCGTGAAGGCGTTCCAGCTCCAGCGGCGCATCGTCGGGGTGGAAGTCGCGGCGGGTGCCTTCTTCAACGGCAATGAGTTTGTGCTGCCCGTCAACGTCAACTTCGAGCACAAGAAGCTGTTCCCCGGCGACATCGGCCCGTCGACCGGCGAGATGGGCACGGCGATGTTCTGGAGCGAGCCGACCCGGCTGTTCAACGCGACGCTCAAGAAGATGGAGCCGCGCCTGCGCGACGAGCACTACGTCGGCTACATCGACGTGAACTGTATGGTGAACTCGAACGGGATCTATCCGCTCGAGTTCACCTCGCGCTTCGGCTATCCGACGATCAGCATTCAGCAGGAAGGCATGCTCACGCCGATCGGCGAATTCTTCTACCGGCTCGCCGAGGGCTCGCTGACGTCCTTCAAGGCGCGCAGCGGTTTCCAGGTCGGGGTCCGCATCATGGTGCCGCCGTTCCCCTACACCGACCCGGAAACATTCGCCAAGACGTCGAAAGACGCGGTCATCATCTTCAAGAAGCCCACCAGGGACGGCGTCCATATCGAGGACGTAAAGCAGGTGAACAACGAGTGGGTGGTGAGCGGTACGTCCGGCGTCGTGCTGATCGTCGTTGGTACCGGCACGACCATGAAGGCGGCGCAGAAACAGGTCTACAACCGGATCGAAAACATCATGATCCCCAACATGTATTACCGCAAAGACATTGGGGATCGCTGGTTCGAGGACTTCGATCGGTTACATACGTGGGGATACTTGAGGCCATAACAGAGACGGTAAGGGACGGTAAAGGACGGTAAGGGACGGTAAGGGTAAAACCACAGACCCTTACCGTCTTTTACCGTCTCTTACCGTCCCTTACCGTCATTTGTAGAACAGCCGATACGCCGCATCCGCGTGCATCACGCCCTTGTCGATCAATTCCGCCATGTACCCTGGCATGGCCCCGATCTGCGGCTTCACTTTCTCGGCGCCACTGGGCGCCTGCGCCACCGCGAGACCCCGATACTGGTTCGTGAGGCCCGCGCGCAGCGCTTCGACGATCCACGGCTTCATCTCGACCGTGGCCTTCGTGACCTCGACACCGCGGATCGTACCCCGCGGATCGTAGCCGATCCCGAGCTCGATCGGGCCGTGCTGGCAATCGACGCGCATGAACACCAGCGCGCCGACCGTCTCGTCTCCGCGCTTGCCGACGTAGAACGTGACGACGCCATCGGGCGGCTCCCAACCGACCGCATCGTGCAGCTTCCGCGAGTCGGTGCTACTGAGATGCAACTCGCGCGCGGTAAACTGATCCGCGCCCGGGAGAAGCTTGGCCACAGCGTCCTCGCGTTTCACGAGGATGACCGTCGGCGTGATATGCAGCAGCGCTGCTGTCACCGCGCCGAGTACGAGCGTCTTCATGGTTTCCTCCACCACATCTGATACGTGGCTAGTGCAGCCACGATGACATAGCCAAGAGCCATCGCCCAACCGCCCGCGAGCGTGACGATCGCAAAGCGGGGCGACGCGAGTTTTGTGAGCCACATCCCGGCGAAGTCGAGCCAGGGCGCGGCAAAGAGGAGCGCGATAAGGGAAAGACTGGCCCAGCGCGGTATGGCAAGGCCAAGCGCGATCAGTCCCAGACACGCGGCGATCACGGCGTACATGGGCATGTGCACGTGCGTGTCCTGGACGAGCAGATCCAGATCGACATGATGCTGCTCCTCTCCCATCTCGGCCATCGATACGGGGCGCTCCGTGACCATCGTCGTTTCCGGCGGCATCTGCATCGTCATCGACGCTTCGCCGGCAGCGCTATAGGTCTGCGCGACTTTTTGTGTGCTGAACCCCGCGTACAGACCGACCATCCACGCGCCGAACAGATAGGATGCGCCGAGCGTGGCGAGCAGCAGGGTGACCAGCCAGCGCACGCGCAGATCGCTATGCCGCAGATCGTAGAGCACACGGCCTCCTAGAAGAGATAGACCAGCTCTACGAGGGCGGTCAGGTTCGCCCGCACGAGGCTACCGTCCTTCTTCTCGAACACCGGCTGGTCCGAGTGATCGATGCGTACCGCCGGACGGATCGAGAACGCCGGCAGGCGGAACGTCGTGAACTCGACATTCGAGAAAACGCCCTCCTGCGCCTCGCGATAGAAATACCAGGGCGAGATCGTGACGGAGCTGAGCTTCTGCACCGTCCCCGTTCGGACGCCATCGGGATCGTTCAGAACCTCGCCGCGCACCGTCAACCCGGTTGACCGCCCGACCCGCCAAAACGCCTGGCCCACGACGCCGGTCCACGTGGTGCCTTGCTGCGATCCATGATGTGCCTCCGCCTGGACGATGAGGCGCGGGAGCGGCTGCCAGGTGGCATCGCCGGTGAGCAACGTGCGCTGCGCGCCGTTGGTCGAATCCTCTTCGGGACCATAGAGCGCGCCCGCCGCGACTGCGAGACTGGATGATGGAAAGACCTGTACCTTGAGGCCTGCTGTCTTGCCGCTGTTATTGTCCGCCTCCTCGTCCCAGCCATTGGCGACGAGGCCGAGCACGCTCACTTTCGGATTCAGCGCGTACCGGGCCATCAGCCCGGTGAACTTTACTGGCCGCGCATGTTCGAACGTGAACGACGTGGTCGGCACGAGATTGAGCGGCTCATCGTCCCGCTCGAACCCGACCGGCGCATCGAACCGGCCGAACGACAGCGTCAGCGCTGAGATGCGAGCCGGCGTCCAGTTGACGCTGAGATTGTCGATTTCGATCGCGGTCTTGGGAGGACCGCTGTCGGCCTCCTCGAGGTGCGTCGTCAGTTGGCCGAAGAGGTAGAGCTGATCCGACCACGGCCGGAAGAAACTGACCGCGAGCTTCGATGCCAACGCCCTGTTCTGCGCCAGGTTGCGGTCGTAACTGGCCAAACCGACAGCGAAGCCCGAGATGGTCAATGGCGTGGTGGCTTCGACCGGTGTCGCGCCGCCCTGCGCCGCCGCCCGCCGCCCCCCGCCGCCAAGCAACGCGAACAGGACGCCGGCAGACGTTGCCGTTTTCCAAATAGACATGAGGCCCCTCCACTAGGGGTTTATGGTGTTGCGATGTGCTTCGTGAAACGCGTGCTTACGCGAGTTGGGGTGGAGGAGCGAGGGCGAAGGGGAGAAGACGCTTTCGGGAAGGAAGGATCTGAGGACGTCTCGCGTCAATGTCGACGACGACGACCGGCAACGGCGCAACGATCCAACCGGCGGCGGGTGCCGGCAGTGACACACTGACGCTTGCCGGGCAACACGCCTGCGGACAGGTGCAGTGTGCATTATGGTGGCTGCCATCCTGGTGGTGAACCGGCGCGGCAGTGTGAACCGGACACGCGTGCGCTTCCGGGCCGGCCATCGCCAACCCAAACACCAACGCCAGAACAACCCGGAGGGAGCGCATCGCTGTAATTATACAGCCTTCAGTTTCCACCGTCCCCGCCGGAACAGCACGGCGCTGGCGACGGCCAGGGTCGAGAATGCGATGGTCACCGCCCAAGCGACGCCCTGAGGTCCCAAATTGAAATGCCGCGCCAGAAACCAGGCCAGCGGGATCTCCCACAACCAGAAGCAAAACAGATTCAACCACGTCGGCGTCCAGGTGTCGCCAGCGCCGTTGAATGAATTGGTCAGGACCATGCCGTACGCATAGAACAGATAGCCGTAGCTGATGATCCGCAGGCAGTCGGCGGCGATGGCCGCGACGGTCGGATCGCTCGTGAAGACATGCGCGATCGGCGTGGCGAAGATCACGAAGATCAGGCCCGCGACGCCGAGAAAGACCACGTTGTAGAACGCGGCCCGCCACACCGCCTCCTCACCGCGTTCCGGCTTCCCCGCGCCGAGCGCCTGGCCGACCATCGTCGCGGCGGCATTGGCGAGCCCCCAGGATGGTAGCAGCGCGAAAATGATGATGCGGATCGCGATCTGATACCCGGCCAGTGCATCGGTCCCAAAGGATGCGTTGATGCGGGTGAGGCCGATCCAGCTCGCCATGCCGACGAATACCTGGAACGTCCCCGTGCCGGACAGGCGCAGCAGCGTCTTCATCACCGCCGGTTTGAGCGCAACCTGGTAGCGGTGAATGACGACCCGCCCATCGCGCCGCCAGAGACGATAGAACTGATAGAGGACGCCGGTGGCGCGCCCGATCGTGGTCGCGATCGCGGCGCCGGTCACCCCGAGCCGCGGGAAGGGACCGATGCCGAAGATGAGCAGCGGGCCGAGGATGATGTTGATCCAGTTCGCGAGCCACAGCACGCGCATCGCGATCGCCGCGTCGCCGGCGCCGCGGAAGATCGCGTTGACGAGGAAGAGCAGCAGGATGACGACGTTGCCGCCCAGCATGACGCGCGTGTAGGTCTGGCCGGTGGCGATGACGCTGTCGGAAGCGCCCATGAGACCGAGCAGCGTGGGTGCGAGCAGCACGCCCGCCACGCCGACGATGGCCGCCACGATCACGCCGAGCGCGATGCCCTGCACCGCCGCTTCGGCCGCGCCTTCGGGATTCTTTTCGCCGATGCGCCGCGCCACCATCGCGGTCACGCCGATCGAGAGTCCCATCGCCGCCGTGTACGCGACCGTCAACATCGACTCGGTGAGCCCGACCGTAGCCACCGCGTCCGGGCTGACGTGTGCAACCCAGAAGATGTCGACGACGGCGAACACCGACTCCATCACCATCTCGAGCACCATCGGCACCGCGAGCAGGATGATCGCGCGGCCGATGGGGCCGGAGGTGTAGTCGTGATGTGTGCCGCGGATGGCCTCGCGGATCGTCCGCCACAATCCGTGAGGCGTTTCGACGTGCGCTTGGGTGTCGGTCATAGGGGCGTGAAATCTCGTCACAAACCTTCAAAACCGCATCGCAGGTTCACGCAAGACTCGGCGCGGCTGCCGAGCGATCGTACGTCCATGAAACCACTCGCCATCCTCCTCCTCGCGGTGCTCACGGCCTGCTCCGACAACATCATGTCGGCGCCCCCCCCGCCCCCGCCGCCTCCTACGACGATCTCCGTGGCGTACTGCACGGGACTCGAGCCCATGTGGGTGGCGTTCCAGGACGGCGACGGTGCCTGGACGCGGGCGTTGCCAACCGTGTCCAACGGCAAGGTCGTCTTTCAGTCCGGATTCGCTTCAGACCGCGGTGGCATCGCGACCGTGTTCCGGGCGGGGTCGATCACGTTTTTGGGTGTGCTGTTTGGCGTCCCCGAGGAGCTCGGGACCGTCAGTGACACGAGTCCGCGCTTTTGCGGCCCGCCCATCGTGAAGAGCCTGGTGGGGAGCGTCGCGGGAGTCGACAGCAACGAGTTCGTGATTGTTCGCGCCGGCTCTGATGCCCAGACGCTCACGCATGCCGGTCACGAGTTTCTGCTCAACGTTCTGCCACCTGGTCCACAGGATATCCTTGCGACGCGGGTCGCACGAATCGGTGCAATTGACACGCTGACGAAGATCATCCTGCGGCGCGGCGTCGACCTTCCCGATGGCGCCACGCTGCCGGTGCTCGATTTCAGCTCACCGGAGGCTTTCGAACCAGCCGTGGCGAGCGTATCGCTTTCCGGAATTGGCACCGGCGGCGCAGCCATCTCCACCCGCCTGATCACGAGTGGGTTCAATAACACCTTCGGCGTTGTCACCGGTCAGGACATCGGAACCATGCGGCCGTATTTCGCGATCCCCGAGGCGCGACTGCTTCCGGGCGATTTGCAGGTGCTGTTTGCATCGGGACATGGTGCAAGCCCGAACAGCGTCCGGAGCGCGGCTCGCTTTTTCCACGCCGTGCAAGACTTCACGATCGGCCTTGGCGCCGACGTGGTCCCGCCCACGTTCAGCACGATCGCTACGGCACCAAGCCTCCGGCTCCGCGCGCGGTTCGTGAATCAGACCGAGTATGGTCGCCAGACGTCGGTGTCGTATCAGGAGGATAGCACGCGATTGGTGAGTGTATCGATGACGCAGGATTATGCGTTGCGAGTTGGCGGAGTCTACGACCTGGTCATCCCTGAGCTCATCGGTGTCGCCGGGTTCGACCGGGCCTGGGCGCTCTCTGCCACAAACTCCCTCCGCTGGTCCGCCGCTCGAGTCGGTGGGACACTCGGCCTGGGCATCGACCCCGCCCCGTTTGACGGAGCGACCAAACGCGGAGCCTTCATCTCGGACGTGCTGACGCCGTAGGCGACAGCTAGTGCCGGGTGCGCACCAGCGCGCCGGGCGTCGTGCCAAAGGCGCGCTTGAAGAGCCTCGTGAAATGAGCCTGGTCGGCGAACCCCGCGCGCTGCGCGATGTCGGACAGGCTCGCTTCCGTGGTTTCGAGCAGGCGCCGCGCGCGCTCGAGCCGCAGCGCCAGTAGATACTGATGCGGCGCGCGACCCATCGTCTCTTTGAACGCGCGCGCGAAGTGCGCCGCCGACAACCCGACCTCTCGGCTCAACATTTCGACCGTCAGCCGCGCATCCAGCGCGGCGTCGATCAGCTCCAGCACCCGACGCTTCGCGACCGCCGATAGTCCGCCGCGATTGTGGATTGGCCGTGGCTGCTCGACCCCCGCGTGCCGCACGAGCAGATGGCCGAGGGCGCTCGTCACGGCCTCGACCATCGCCAGCCCGTGCGCATTGCGGCTGTCCGCCTCGTATTTCAGCGCCAGCATGAGGTGCCGGATCTGCGGCGACTCGACCGCATACGTGCGCCGCAGGTGCACGGGCCCGACCTCGTCGAGTGACGGAGTAATCAGGCGGCCCAGGTGCAGCGGATCGATCGACACGCGAAGATAGCGCAGCGTGCTGTTGAGCCGCAGCGTGATGGGGTTCGCGCTCGGGCTGATCCAGAGGCTGCGCGGCGGAATGACGAACGGCTTGAACCCGTGCGGCTCCTTGACTTCGAGTTTGAGCGGTGCCGTGTCGAGGTTCAGCGAGAGGTAGTGCTGATCGCCGACCAGGTCGTCGACTCCCGCCACGTCATTGCGCCCCGCCTCGACGAGCATGCCGGGCCAGTCGAGCGCCTGGGTGGTGACGATGGCCGAGCGGCTGTCGCGGCGTGTGACCTGGCCGCGCGCGACGATGGACTCGAGTAGAACGGGGGCTGCGATCGGTGTTGGCACGTCTGGAGAACACCGGACTGTTCCTGGGAGTTGTCAGGAACGTGCAAAAGTGGACCACAGATCTGATCAATACCCGGTGCCGAGTCTCGCGCAATTTGGTTGCGTCACTCACCAGGACAACGACATGTTCACGCTCAAGACTCGACTCGCCTTCGTTACGTTGGCGGGAGCGCTCCTCGGATGCGGCGGCGGTTACGGTTCGACGGCGCCACCGCCCCCACCCCCCCCACCGGCCCATACGGTCGCGGCCACCGACGCAATCGTCTTCACACCGGCGACGCTGACCGTCGCGACGGGCGAGACCGTGACCTTCACGTTCGGCTCGATCGCGCACAACGTGTTCTTCGCTGCCCAAGGCGGGGCACCGGCCGACATTTCCGGCAACAACGCGAATGTGTCAGTGGCACGGGCCTTCGCGGCGCCGGGCAACTACGCGTACACGTGCCACATCCATCCGTCGATGCACGGCACCGTCGTGGTGCAATGAGGGATTGCGGTAGGGGCGCAGCATGCTGCGCCCCTACTACGACGCTCTCAGCTCTGTTGGTGCGCCTCGACGAACCAGAGCCATTTGTCCACGCCCCGGGAGATCTCGGTGAGCGTATCGGCACTCCCGGCGTCTTCGAGCTCGTTCATCTCTTCGATGCCGATGCGGATCGTGCGACCAAACGCGGCGAGGGCGTCCGACAGCGCCGCCACGTGCTCGCCCCCGTTCGATAACGCGAGGGGATAATCCGGCAGGGTGGAGCGTTCCTCCACCGCGCCGACCGTGCCTTCGGCGATCCCGCCGAGCTGGACGACGCGCTCGGCGATCAGATCCACGTATTCCTCCACGTCTTCATTGACGTCATCGAACAACTTGTGGAGCGCGATGAACGCAGGGCCCTTCACGTTCCAGTGCGCCTGCTTGCACTGCGTCTGGAGATCGATCGCCTCGGCGAGGCGCTGATTGAGCAGCCCGATCACTTCGACTCGGGCTTTTTCGGGCAAGTCGTTCTTGGTCGCATACAGCTTCGGTGCGGCGGGCGCGCGGGAGGCCCGCTCCGGGGCGCGCGGCTGCGACTTCGCGCCGTTGCCGCGGGATGGGCGCGGTGTGCGCGAGGTGCGTGGTGCGACTGTGCGGGGCATAGGCTTCTTTCGTTACGAGGAGTAATCGTTCAGCTGGACGACGTCGCCAGCGTCGGGCGCTTTTCGGTCGCGGAGACCTTGAATCGGATCCACATCCCGGCGAGCCCGTGCCCCGGCACCGCGCAAAAGATCATGTATGATCCTGGCTTGTTGGCCACAAATCGCATCGAGTCCGCTTCCCCCGCCCCATGCCCTTGCATCAACCGGGTCGTCATGGCGCGCGGCAAGGCCGGAGGTTCGACCGGACCGGCCGGCATCGGTTTCGTGGTGTCGACGACTTCAACAGAGTGCGGGAGATTCGGATCCTTGTTCGTGAAGCGAATGACGACCGTCCAATTCGTGGGAACGGTGAACGTCAATTTGCCATCGTTGAAGCCGTTGAAATTCAGGCCGCCATTCAGCTGCGTGAGACCGGCGGTCAACTGCAGGGTCGCGGTCTTGGCCGTGGTATCGACCGTGAGCCAATTGCAATCGATCGCGGACTGTGTTGCTGACGCCGCTGCTGGAGGATTCTGCGCAGCGCAGAGCTGCGCCGCTAACAGGAACGTCGCGAGAAACGCCGAAAGTTTGGTCATATGTCCAAGGTACCTAGCGACCGGCCCCGATCGAAAGGCCTAGGTAGAGGTTGCGTCCGGGTGCTGGTTCGTAGAAACGATCCCGGGCAGCGTTGATGACGACCGAGCTAACGTACAGGTGATTGAACGCGTTGTTGATACCGAGGAACGGGGCGAGACGCATGCCGCCGGCTTTGCCTTCCCACCCCACGCGCACGTTCGTCGCCGACCACGGCGCCGCCCGCGTGTTCAACGTGTCGCTCACGAAGTAGCCGGACGAGTAGCTCTGCTCAACTTCCAGCCACGCGCCGCGAACGGCGGACGGCTGAGCTCGCAGGCTCAGGTGCACCCAATGCCCTGGCACACCTGGCAGCGCGCGCCCATCGAGCGTGTGCAGGATGGTGCCCGTCGTAAATGAGTAGCGCCGATAGCGGTAGTCCGCATACGTCCAGACCGCGGCGAGGTTGACGCCCGTGGCCAGAGCGAAATCGGTGCTCAACTCCACACCGCGATGCCGTGTGCTCCCCGCATTTCTATAGTAGAAACGCGGTGCGGCAAGCTCGTAGGGGACCAGCGCGTCGCGCACATCGGCTTGAAAGACGGCGACGCTGTAGGACAGGCGTGCACCGGCCGGCCCTCGTAGACCGAGCTCGTAGTTCCATGCCTGCTGTGGCTTGAGATCGGGATTGAATCCCCCGGCACCGGACTGCGAATTCGCCAGCTCTGTCGTCGTGGGCGTCTCGAACGACGATCCCACGTTGCCGTACACCGTTACCGCCCTCGACGGATTCACGGCGATCCCGAGCGACCCCGAGAGCGCATGCATCAACCGATCTCCCGAGTCGTCAGGGTTGAGTGGCGTGGTCGTGACAAGCCGATCGTGGACCGCGAACCTCACCCAGTCGTAGCGCAGGCCCGCCGTAATCGTTGTCCCGGGCGACAGCTCCAGCGCGCTCTGCAGGAACGGGCCGATTTCCGTGACGCGCTCCAGCTGATCGAGCGAGCGGCTCGTATCCGCTGTCGCGGAGTCGCCGGGCGTGTTGAGGTAATTGAAATTCTTGCGGTCGTCGCGCTGGCGCTGGAAATCGAAACCCGCGGTGAGCCGGTGGGCGAGCGTGCCCAACGACAGCGGATACGTGATGCTGGCACGGACGCCGTAGTCCACGCGGCCCAAGTCGATGTATGTCGTGGTGATTGGGTTTTTCAGATCGCGCGTGAGCCCGAAGAGCGTGACGGCCGCTTCACCGCCATCCGCCAGCGGACGTCGCAATGTCGCGCCCGACTGGACCTGCGTGACCGCCTTGCCCGCGTTGCGATTGCGATTGAGCAGGGGCACCGTGTCGCGGTTCGCCTGCAGCTCGGCGCGCGTCAATGAGCCGGGATTGTCGGCGCGCGGGTTGTCGCCGATGTCCGTGACGAGCGCCAACGACCAGGCGCTGCCCAGCGGCAGTCGTACGCGGGCGTTGAGGACGCGGTTGTCCGCGGCGCTATGGTCGCGCTCGCCGTCGTAATCGAGCCGGGAGACGGTCAGGAGCGCGGTGCCTGCACCGCCCAGCCGCGCACTCGTGGTCGTTTGCCACTTATTCCAGGACCTACCGGACCGCGCATCGAACCGGCCGGCGACGAAGCGCGCCTCTTCATTCATATGCGTCACCTCGTGCGGGCTGGTCCAGATGCTGATCACGCCGCCGGCCGCGTTCCCGTAGAGCGCCGATGCCGATCCCCGCAGCACCTCGATGTGGTCGACCTCGCCGAGCTCCAGGTTCGTGAGCTGACCCTGGCCATCGGGGAGCGTTTGGGGGATGCCGTCCACGAGAATCTTGATGCCGCGCACGGCGAACGCGGACCGCGCGCCGAAACCACGAATCGAGATCCGTTGATCCTGAGAGAAGTTGTAGCGGTTGGCGACGTATACGCCCGGGACGTTGGCGAGGGCTTCATCCAGCCCCCACGTCGGCTTTGCCCGGCTAATCTGCGCGCGATCGATGCTATGAATCGCCAGCGGAACCTGCGTGAGCGGCATCTCGGCGCGCGTGACCGAGACGGTCGTCGGCGGCAGAGTGTAGGCTTTGGTGGTATCGGACGTTTGGCTGGAGAGCGCTCGTGGCGCAGCGCACAGCGCCATCCAGGTCGTCCATCGCATCATGCGAGTCATATCGCCGGTGGGTTCTAACGTACGGCGACTGATGGCGTCAAGAGACCGATACGATGGTGCAGGAGCGGTTGTTGGATAGCGCGAAGGCGAAAGGTGTGTTTTCAGCTCACGTTCTACGACATCGATCTCAGCGCGAACCCACCGCCGCCGGGCGCACGCGCCCTAGCGGTGACTAACCGCGACGATCGTGACCACGGCGGCGAGACTCGAGACGATGATTCCCGTGATCCGCCATTTTGATTCGGGATCGCGCTCTCCCGGCACTTGAATGCGATCGCCGGCCTGGACGCCGAGCTGATCGAGCGTCGCACCGTGCGCGATCGCTCTCTGAAGTCGATCGCCACCCCACAACGGCGCACTGCCCCGCAGAATGAGCAGCCGATCAACGCGCGCGAGCTGGGTAGCGCCGCCGGCAAGCATCAGGGCGTCGGGCAGCACGAGGTCCACGGGCACGGCGTAGAATCCAGGCCGGGTGACTTCCCCGACGACGGAGACGCGGATCAACGCGCGCGCCTGAACCACTGGATCTTTGATGTAGCGACTCAGCTGCTGCGTCAGATGCGCTTCGAGATCGGTGCGGCGCACGCCGGCAAGCGAGATCTCGCCGATGTCCGGCAGGCGCAACGCCGGTCCGGCCACCACGGTGAACGTGTCCGTGAGCGCGGAGTCCCCTTCGACATGGAGGAGGATGCGGTCGCCCGCCTGAAAGGCGGTGATCGGTGTTTGCGCCCAACCCCGCCCTCCCGCGGCAACAAGAACGACAGCGATGGATAGGGACCACCAGGAGCGGTTCATGAGACCACCTTAGACCACCTGCGGACCGGAGGTATGATCCTCTTCGACCGCCTCGTAGCCGGGCAGGTAATAGGAGTAGTACGCGTAATAGCCATAGGCCGCACCGCGCGGCACGTCGTTCAACACCGCGCCGAGCAAACGGATCGGCAGGCGCGCCAGCACCTCGAGCTTGGCTCCCGTGATACCCCGGTGACTCTTCCCCGTTCGCAACACGACCAGCAAAGCCCCCGTCACCGTTCCCAGGACGAACGGATCGACCCCGGCGGTGAGCGGCGGGCTATCCACCACGATCACGTCATATTGCTCGCGCAATTCGCTGAAGAGGTCGGCCATCGCCGGCGAACCGAGCACCTCGGGAGCGCGCTGCGTGCGCGTGCCACATCCGATGATCGACAACCTGGGATAGGGCGTCTCCTGCACGATTTGGTCGCGAGGCGCGTGGCCCTGAATGAAGTCGACCAGTCCAGGCTGACGGTTGCACTTGAACCGGCGGTGTAAGACGCCGCGCCGGATGTCGCCGTCTATGAGCAGCGTGCGGTGACCTCCGTCCGCGAACGTGAGCGCGAGATTCGCCGAGACGAAGGATTTCCCGTCGCCGGGCTCGGGACTCGTCACGGTGAAGACCACGGGCCCCGCACCGAATTCATGTGCGACATTGAGTCGCAGGCCACGCAGCGCCTCGACCACTTCGGCCGGTTCCTTGGTACGGAGATGCGGCACGGCGCCGAGAATTGGTAGGCCGAGATCGCGCGACACTTGCTCCGGATAGCGCACTCGGGGATCGACGCGGTCGAGAACGATTGCTCCGACCATGCCAAGGCCGAGGCCAAACACGAAGCCCATCAACAGGAGGCGTGGCGTGGTGTTCTTGATCGGACGCTGCGGCACGATTGCCGGATCGAGAATGCGGACATCCGGAACCGTGGCTTCCGCGGCAAGCCGCGATTGATCGAAGCGTTGCTGCAGCGCCGTGTACGTCTGTTCCTTCAGCTGTGCGTTGCGGCGGAGCCGGACCTCGTCGATCGTCCGACCCGGAATCCCACGGAGATCGACGGACGCAACATCCACCTGCCTGCCGAGCTCCGCCTCGCGGGCGCCGAGCTGGGTGACCAACTCCCGCGCGAGCGACGGGATCGTGCCGTGCTGGAGCTCGTCCACCTCTCGCGCGAGGCGCTGCAGCGGCGGATACGTCTCGGTGTAGTGGTAGCGATAGGTGCGCAGCGACGCCTGCTTGTCACTCAACTCCTTGAGCGCATTCGACAGCTCCGGCGCATGCTGCACGGACACGATCGCCGAGAGTGCATCCGTGGGCACCGAATCCGCCAAGAAGCGCTCGATCGACTGGCGGTCGCGGCGCAATTGATCCCGGTCGCTCTGCATGTCGAAAAACGTCGCGCGGATGGGATCACGAGACTCCCCGGTCGCTCCCTCGCTGTTCGGCTGCTCCGACGGGAGCGTAATGTTCCGCGTGCGAAAACCCCGCAGCGCGCCTTCAGCCTGATCGAGGTTCTGCTGCGCCGTCGCCAGCTGGTTCTCGAGAATCTTGGTGAGCTCGGTGAGCTTTTCGCGCTTCAGCTGGGCCGCGACCTCGACGTACCGCTGCGTCACACCATTCAGAATGTTGGAAATTAGGACCGGGTTCGTACCGCGCAGCTCCACCGCCAGAAAGTTCCCGTTAAAATCCATGCGCACGTCCAGCTGCTCGCCGAGCGCCAGCGCCGCGTCGCGCGGCGTCATCAGCGAGAACTCGAGCGTGCCGCCGGACGGCAACGTTCCCGGCGGGGGCTGCCAGTGGAATCCCAATCGGCGCCCGATGGAATCACCGACGCTCCCCCGCTCCAGCTCCGCACCGTCTTTCGAGGCAAGTGTATACGACCGGCCGTCGTCGCTGACGCTCAGTTTGTAATCGCCGGGGCGGAACACGTCGCCGACGCTGAACGCGGTGAAACCCGGGCGGTCGCCCGGTCGCTTCACCGCGACGTACAACCGGAGATCGCGGACGACTTGATCCAGCACGATGTACGAACGCATCAGTTCGACCCAGTCATCGGCGTCGAGCAAGGCGCCCTGCCGGATCGGTCCCCGCGTGTCTGATGCGCCCTCGCCGCGCCGGCCGGGCACATCCACCCACACGTTGGCCTGCGCCCTGTAGATCGGACGCAGCACGCGTGTCGCAGCGAAGGCGCCGCCGAGTCCGACCAGGACCATCAGCAGCACGACCCACTTGAAGCGGAGCAGCGCGCTCCAGATGCGACGCCAGTCCGGACCGGATTCGTCTTCCGGCGCTGCGGGCATCGGCGGCGGACTGGCCCGCCGGAGGTATGAAGGCGAGGACTCAGGACGGATCGCGGGAAGGGGCCTGGGATTCATCAGGAGCCCTGTAGGGCAAGACCTGTACCGCTCACCGATTCATCAGCAGGTGCTCCGTGGCGTCGCACGGTTCCTACAGAGCGGTGGGTACGCCATGTTGCGTGGATGCGGCATACTCGTCGTAAACGGCACGGGGCTTGCTACTTACGCGGGCATGACAGTGCCTCGTCTCTATCCATTTCCTTGGACCGTGAGGGCCGGAACCCTCGAATCCCCGGTGTCGCGCGAGGGCGCGCGGCGCCTGCTCAACGTCGTCATCGCGTTGCTGGGGTTGGTGGTGGCCTTCGTGCCGATGCTCGTCACCGCGCTGCTCATCAAGTTGACGTCTCGTGGCCCGGTGCTGTTTGCGCAGCGGCGCGTGGGGCTCGATCGCCGCGCCCCGGGCAACGAGGGTGGCAACTGGCGCCGACATGCCGACGACGGCGGACTGACGTTCACCATGTACAAATTCCGAACGATGCACGTGGATAACGGGCAACCGGAGGAGCGCGAGGTTTGGGCGAAGCCTGACGATCCACGGGTGACCAGCGTGGGACGCGTGCTGCGCAAGCTCCGCCTCGACGAGCTGCCCCAGCTCTGGAACGTGCTGGTCGGCGACATGAACATTGTGGGGCCGCGTCCCGAGCAGCCGACGATCTTTGCCGCGCTCCGCGAGCAAATCGAGGAGTATCCGCGTCGCCAAAAGGTCTTGCCGGGGATCACGGGCTGGGCACAAGTCAACCTGGCCTACGACAGCAGTGTGGATGACGTGCGCGAGAAGCTCAGTTACGATCTCGACTACATCCAACAGCGCTCGGCGCTCGAAGACTTGAAGATCATGCTGCTCACGCCGGCAGTGATGCTGGGACGCCGTCACGGCTGGTAGCGCGCCGAGCTGAGCTCACCACTCGCCTTCCAGACGGCTCAACAACGCGTTGCCGCTCAGGATGGCATCGAGGATTTCCGAATCCTTAGTATGGGCTAGGGTCCAGTAGTCGGCCTGCCGGAAATAGCAGTGCCGCGTGGACATCTCGCGCACCATACTCGGCTCCAGCCGGCCTGCCACCATCGTTGCTCCGGTACTCCACGCGTCCGACAGGAGCGCGTCAAACACCGGCGCGCGGGCGTCCTTTCTCGCCACGAGCTGCAACACATCGGCCACGCCGCCCGGCTCGACGCGATAGAAAAACCAGCCCACCGGTTCTTGGTGCGCATCGCGTACGAGCCGGCGACGTACGACGCGCTGCGGGTCCATCTGCTGCGCCAACCCCAACAACCACGCAAGCCATTGTTCGTCGTATTCCGGCTGCAGGGCGCGACTCGGCAGTAAGTCTGGCAGGCGTTTCGCTACGACGTCGAGCGGAAGGTCTTCTATTGAATACCCGTCGCTTGCGAAGCGAGATCGGGCGGGCCCCCAACGAGCCAGCGCCGTATCGGCGATCGCAGCCAGCGGCCGAAGGCTCTGTGTGACCACCGCAGGTACGCCGCGCGCTCGCAGCCACGACAAGGCATGGCGCGCCGGTCGCACCAGCCGTTGCCACTGCATGCTGTACAGCAGGATCGTGGCGGCGCCTCCAAGGGCCTCGAAGATCCGGCGGGCGGCATCGTTGCTGATGTCGGTGAACAGCAGGTCTTGCGGCCCGGCGAGGACGTGACGCACCAGGCGAGTGGCCACGAGCGGCGCGGCGGTAGGCGCCGCCATCAGCTTTGTAGCGGCGATCACCCGCAAGCGACGCCCGCGAAACTGGAGCCGCTTCGGCTGCACGCCGATGAATCCGTCAATCGAGCCGGTGTCATTGACATGCACCAGAGACGGCAGCTCCTCGTCGTACCACGGATTCTCGAAGAACACGCGCTCGAAGTACGTGTCGAGCGGGATGCCCGGAGGAGCGTGGTGGCCATTCCGCGCAAACGCCCAGCGAAACAGCTCCAGCACCCCCGGGATGTCGTCCCGTTCAAACGCGCGAATCAGGTCCACGCGCCCTGTTGCTGTTCGCCACGCAGCGCGGCAACGTCGTGTTTGCCGCTGGGCAGCCGCGGCAACGCGTCGCGCACTTCATAACGCGCCGGTTGCATGTGTCGGGGAAGCTCTACACCGACGTACGCTCGCAGGCGGTCGAGCGAGCCGCCGCCGGCGAGCACGACGAATGCGACAATGCGCTCGCCGCGCGCGTCGTCGGGCTCGGAGGTGATGATACACTCCGCCACCTCGCCCGACGCGTACAACACCGTGCCGATCTCATCAGGGCTGACGCGATAGCCCAACGTCTTGATCATCCGCTGCGAGCGACCGACGAAGTACAACCAACCGTCGGCATCCTGGCGCACCAAATCACCCGAGAACACGACGCGCTCCGCGTCGGGCGTGCCGGCGGCGCGGAGCGGGTGGGGGCGAAACACCCGCGCTGTTTCTTCCGGATCGTTCCAGTATCCGAGGGTGACCGTCGGCCCGCGATGGACCAGCTCGCCGACCTCGCCGGGCTCGCAGGGCGTGAGATCATCCCGCAGCACCAGCACTTCCGCCCCGGGGATTGCCCGCCCGATCGAATCGGGCCGCCGGTCGACTTCCGCGGGCGGCAAGAACGTACTCCGCAGCACCTCGGTCAAACCGTACATCAGGAAGAGTCTGGCCTGTGGCTGCGCGCGACGGAGGGCGCGCACCACCGGCACCGGGAGGTGACCACCCGCGTTGGTGACGAGGCGCAGGCTCTGCAGCGGCTCGTCCCGGAATGACGCCACATTCAAAAGCTGCTGCCACAACGGTGGTACTGCCGCCAACACGCTCACCTGTTGCGCGCGCAACTCGGTCACGAGCTGCGACGCCAGCGGCGAGCGCGCCACGACCAGTGCGGCACCACTGCCGGCGGCGCACAGTACCTGACTCATGCCGTAGACGAAGCTGAACGGCAGCACGCTGGCGACACGATCCGTCGCCGTGATGCCGAGATACCCAATGACCGTCTCGGCGGCCGCCAGGAGATTGGCATGCGTGACCGTCACGCCTTTGGGAAGGCCCGTCGAGCCCGACGTGAAGACAATCTGTGCCGGGTCCATGCCGCTCCGGGGCACCGGGGCGTAGGTGACGGGGAGCAGGTCCTCGAGCATCGGCGCGAGCAGGAGCCGAGTCCGCGTCTCGAGCTGGCGCGGTTGTCGCGCCAGGAGATCCTCCGACGTGATCAGCGTCGTCGCCCCCGACGCTTCCAGGATGTGCTCAACTTGGCGCGGTCGCAGCGACTCGTTGATGACGACCGCGATGCCGCCGGCGGCAGTCACCCCGAAAAACGCGGCGATGGCGTCCGCGCCGCCGTCGAGGAAGATCCCGACCCGGTCGTGGACCTTGAATCCGGATGACGCCAGCGCCGCGCCGATAGCGGCCGCACGACGCTGGAGGGTGCCGTAGTCAGTGACCCGCCCCCCTTGCATTACCGCAGGGAGAGCGGCACGAGCACTCGCCGTCTTCCACAACAAATGGGCGATATTGGAGATCAGAGGTGCCTCCGGCTCACACGCACAGCATCACCTGTACCACCCGGATTGAGCCTTCGTCTACATCCGGGTGTTGCGTCGACGCACCACCTGACGCGGAGCACGGCTGGCCGCCTGCACCACTCTTGCGGCGCCATCCTTGCATAGTTGGCGCCACACAAGGCGTCTCAACCCCACGAGGAGCGACGTGAGTCTGGCGAACGACCTGCACCTCAATCCGGCCGAAGAGACGGAGCGGATCGCCGCTACGCTGCGCCAGCAACTCGGCGATGCGCTGATTCGGCGGGGACTGGTCGTGGGCATGAGCGGCGGCATCGACAGCTCCGTGTGCGCGGCGCTCGCGGTGCGAGCCGTGGGAGTAGCCCACGTATTCGGCCTGCTGATGCCCGAACAAGATTCGGATCGCAACAGTCTCGGCCTCGCCTCCCGTTGCGCGGAGGCGCTGGGCATCTCCTACGAGATCGAAGACATCACAGAGATCCTCGCGGCCGTCGGGTGCTACCGGCGACGCAACGCCGCGATCCGGCGGCTGGTACCCGACTTTCAGGACAACTGGCGCTTCAAGGTGGTCTTGCCGGGAGGGCGGCTCGATTCCGACCGCTTGAATGTCTCGTACCTGGCGATTGAAGCTCCGGGGGGCGTAGTCCGCCAGGTACGCCTCCCGCCGGCCGAGTATCGGGAGATTGTCGCGGCGACGAACTTCAAACAGCGCGTCCGTACGATGCTCGAGTATTACCATGCCGATCGGCTCCACTACGCGGTCGTCGGCACACCCAACCGGCTGGAGTACGATCAGGGGTTCTTCGTCAAAGGCGGCGACGGTCTCGCCGACGTGAAACCCATTGCCCATCTGTACAAGACGCAGGTCTATGAGCTCGCCGAGTTCCTCGGCGTCCCCGCGGAGATTCGTTCCCGCACCCCGACGACCGACACGTACTCGTTGCCGCAGACGCAGGAGGAGTTCTACTTCGCGCTCCCCACCGCGACGCTCGACCTGGTGTTGTACGCTCATAACTTGGGCATGAATCCAGCTGCCGTGGCGGCAGAGCTTGGACGGACGCCTGAAGAAGCGACTCGCGCCCTTCGTGATATCGAACAGAAGCGCGCGGCGACGCGCTATCTCCACATGCCACCCCTGCTCGTCGAACCTGTCCTGGAGCGGGAGCCGGTCTGATGTGCGGCCTCGCGGGCGTCGCGCGTCGCGAGCCGCGCGGCGTGGCGACCGAGATGCTCGATCGCATGGCCGGAGCGCTGCGGCACCGTGGCCCGGACGGCTCCGGGCGCTACGCCGACGCGCAGGTCGGTCTCGCGCACGTGCGTCTGAGCATCATCGACGTCGCCGGCGGTGCGCAGCCCCTCGGCAATGAAGACGGATCCGTGCTGATCGTCTACAACGGCGAGGTCTACAACTATCTGGAGTTGCGCCACGAGCTGGTCGCGGCCGGCCATCGGTTCCGGACGCGCTCGGATACCGAGGTGCTCGTGCACGCGTACGAGCAATGGGGCACCGGCATGCTTGGCCGCTTGAACGGACAGTTCGCCTTCGCGATCTACGATCGTCGCGCGGGAACGGTCCTCCTCGCGCGCGACCGCTTCGGCGTGCGCCCCCTGTTCTACAGCATTGCCCACGGAGACTTGTGGTTCGCGTCCGAAGCGAAGGCCCTGTTTGCGGGCGGTGAGGTCGAGGCCGAGCTCGATCCGGTGGGACTCGACC
>Ga0137376_10000317_pt1 | contig 20606 bp, 21 predicted proteins | sample SagtaG_23_FD_104814 | JGI IMG/M metagenome (GOLD analysis project Ga0137376, IMG submission 104814) | Vadose zone soil microbial communities from Sagehorn Ranch, Mendocino, California, USA - Sage2_L_20_16 metaG | ecosystem: Environmental > Terrestrial > Soil > Vadose zone | place: USA...
CTGCTCGGACGTGACGTCGGTGGCGTCCGCGACTGCGTCGATCTCTGCGGCGACGGCTGCGGCGGCAGTTGCGTCGCGATCGGACACGACGACGACCGCGGCTCCCTCCTCGGCGAAGCGCCGGGCCAGCGCGGCGCCGATGCCACTGCCCGCGCCGGTGACCACGACGACGGAGTCCCCGATCTGCATTCAGGCCACCGAATGCACGCGCCGGGCGGGGAGTTCGAGGCAATGCAGCGGCCCGCCGTAGACCGCGCCGCCGTCGATGCCGATGACCTGGTTCTCGCCGAAGTAGACGTCGGGCGAGCCGTGGATGAACGGGGTCGCCGTATGGCCGAACACGACCGTCTTCGTTCCGGCGTAACGCCGGAAGAACCGCTCCCGGATCCACAGCAGCGTTTGGGGATCGGTGTCGGCGAGCTCGACGTCCGGGTCGACACCGCCGTGCACGAACACCGCGTCGTCGGTCTCGTGGAAGTAATCGAGCTCGGCCAGGAACTCGAGATGCTCGGCGATCCTTGGGTTGCTGCGCAGCGTCCGCGGAATCCGCTTCGCAGCGGCGGCCCGGTACCCGTAGCTGCGCAACGTCGCTTGTGCCCCGTTGTTGAACCACCGCTCGATTGCTCCGGGCTCGCCCGCGAAGGCTTCGAGCATCATCTGCTCGTGGTTGCCCATCAGCACCGTCGCGCCCTCGTCGCGCAGCCCGATGACGAGGTCGACGACGCCGCGCGGGTCGGGTCCACGGTCGACGTAGTCGCCCAGCAGGATCAGGTCGTCGTCGGCGGGGTCGTAGCGCACCTCGTCGAGCAGGCGCTCGAAGCGCTCGCGCGCGCCGTGGATGTCGCTGATCGCCAGCGTCCGTCGCGGCGTCACGCGGCGGGCCCCAGGCGGCGCAGCACGTCGAGCAGGGCGGCCGGCTCGCCGAACTCCGGCACCGGCAGGATCGCGAGCACGGGCGTCCGCACGCCCGCGTCGGCGTAGGCGCGCACCTGAGCCCGGCACGACTCCGGTGTGCCGTGCAGCACGAGCGCGTCGATCACCTCGTCGGGCACGGCGGCCGCCGCGCCGGCCCGGTCGCCGGCCGCCCATTTGTCGTTCATCTCGCGCAGAGTCTCTCCCCTGCCCAGCCACTGGTGGAAGGCGGCATACGCGGGCACGGTGAGGTAGCTCGCGATCAGCCACCGGCCGAGGTTGCGTGCGTACTCGGCGTCGTCGGTCGGGCAGACGAACACGCGCGCCACGACGTCGGCGTCCGGATTGCCGATCGCGTCGACGCACCGCTCGACGTCCGACGCCGCCAGCCAGTTCAGGATCGCGCCGTCGGCCTCGCGTCCGGCCAGGCGCAGCATCTGCGGACGCAACGCGGCGAGCAGCACGGGCGGCGGCGCCGCCGGCGCGTTCTCCAGCTTGAACCGCTTGATCTCGAACGTGTCGAACCGCCCGTCGACGCGCTCGCCGGCCAGCGCCGCCCGGACGAAGCGCAGCACGTCACGGGTCCGTCGCACCGGTTCGTCGAATGCCAGCCCGTTCCAGTCCTGGACGATCGCCGGGCTGGACGCGCCGAGGCCGAGCACGAAGCGTCCCGGCGCCAGCCCCGCGAGCGTCGCCGCCGACATCGCGATCAGCGCCGGGCCGCGGGTGAACACCGGCACGATCGCCGTGCCCAGCCGGAGCGCCGGCTCCCAGGTCGCCGCCAGCGCGAGCGGCGTGAACGCGTCCGCGCCGGCCACCTCGGACGACCACACGTCGGTGTAGCCGAACCCCGGCAGTGCGCGCACGAGCTCGGCGTGGTCGGCCAGCGCGAGGCCGGTCTGCGGCACGGTCAGCCCCCAGCTCACCGGTCGCCCTCGGTGCCGTGCAGGCCGGCGAGCACGAGGTCGGCGACCTCCGTCGCGATCTGCTCCGGACGCAGCCGCCCCGCCGGGCGGTACCACCGCGGCATCTCGTTGATCACCCCGAAGATCGTGAACGTCACGATCTCGGGCGACGCGACCGCCCGGAACTCGCCGCGCTCCTGCGCCTCGCTGACCAGGCGAGTCACGGTGTTGTGGTAGCGGCGGCGCTGGCTGCGCATCTGCATGATCCGCCGATTGCCCAGCTGCGACAGCTCGCGGGAGAAGACGAGCGCCTCGCGCGCACTGGCGGCCGTCGTCTCGACGAGGTCGACGATCAGTGCGCGCAGCGTCTCGGCCGGTGACAGCCGTTCGGCCAGGATTCGGTTCATGCCCTCGAGCTGGCGGGTGATCAGGTCGCCGTACACCGCATAGAGCAGCTCGTCCTTGCTGGCGAAGTGGTGGTAGAAGCCGCCCTTCGCAACGCCCGCCCGGCTGATCACCTGCGACACGCTGGTCGCGTCGTACCCGTGGTCGGCGAACAGGTCGACGGCGGCAGTGAGGATCCGCTGGCGTACCCCGGCCTCACCGCGTGCACGCGTCGCGGTCGGCCGCGTCGCCGTCACCGCAGTGCCGCCTTGAGCTCTTCGCGGGCGATCGAGCGCAGATGCACCTCGTCCGGGCCGTCGGCCAGGTGCAGCGTCCGGAGCTGCGCCCATGCGTACGCGAGCGGTGTGTCGCCAGAGACCCCGGCGCCGCCGTGTAGCTGGATGGCCCGATCGAGCACGTAGGACGCCGCTCGCGGTGCGGCCACCTTGATCGCGGCAATCTCGGTACGCGCGCCCTTGGCGCCGACGGTGTCGATCAGCCAGGCCGTCTTGAGGACCAGCAGCCGCGCCTGGTCGATCGCCAGCCGCGACTCGGCGATCCACTCGCGCACGACGCCCTGCCGCGCGAGCGGAGAGCCGAACGTGCTGCGCGACATCGACCGCACGATCATTAGTTCGAGCGCCCGCTCGGCCATGCCGATGCAGCGCATGCAGTGGTGGACGCGTCCCGGACCGAGCCTGGCCTGGGCCATCATGAAGCCTCCGCCCGGCGGGCCGAGCAGGTTCTCGGCGGGGACGCGGACGCTGTCGAAGTCGATCTCGCCATGACCACCGTGCGGGCCGTCGTCGTAGCCGAACACGGTTGTCGAGCGGCGCACGATCACCCCGGGCGCGTCCAGCGGGACGAGCACCATCGAGTGCCGGGCGTGCCGTGCCTCGTCCGGGTCGCTGACGCCCATGACGATCGCCAGCTTGCACTCCGGGCGCATCGCCCCGGTCGACCACCACTTGCGGCCGGTGATCACGTAGTCGCCGCCGTCACGGTCGATACGCGTGGCGATATTGGTGGCATCGGACGACGCGACATCCGGCTCGGTCATCGAGAAGCACGACCGGATCTCGGCGTCGAGCAGCGGACGCAGCCACTGCTCGTGCTGCTCGGGCGTGCCGAACATGGCGAGCAGCTCCATGTTGCCGGTGTCCGGTGCGGAGCAGTTCATCGCCTCGGGCGCGATGGCCGCCGACCGTCCGGACAGCTCGGCGATCGGCGCGTAGTCGAGCACCGACAAGCCGGCACCGAAGCGTCCGTCGGGTAGGAACAGGTTCCACAGCCCGCGCTGGCGGGCCTCGGCGCGGAGCTTGACCAGGATCTCGGGCGTGCGAAACGGTCGGCCGGCGGCGCGCGCCTCGGCCGCCTGCGCGGCGAACACCGGTTCGGCCGGGTACACCTGCTCGTCCAGGAACCGCGACACGGCACCTTGCAGTGCCTGCGACTTCTCGCTGTTCGTGAAATCCATCAGCGGTCTCCTCGGGTGCGCAGCGCGTCGAGCGCTCGGGACAGCAGCATCGGGACGATGGCGCCGAAGTGCTCGAAACCGCTGCCCACTGTCTTGCCTTGCAGGTGCCGGGCGGCGATGCCCTCGGCGATCACCGCCAACTTGAAGAAGCCGAGGGCGACGTACCACGGCAGGCTGCCCAGGTCGCGCTTCGCGCCTGCGGTGTAGCGGGCCGCCATCTCGTCCGCGGAGAGGAAGCCGTCGGCGGGCCGCATCCGGGGCATGGTCAGATCGCTCTGCTCGGCCAGGCTGTGGTAGACGACGAGCAGCCCGACGTCTGCGAGCGGGTCGCCGATCGTGGCCATCTCCCAGTCGACGACGGCCGCGATCCGCGTGAGGTCATGGGTGTAGATGAGGTTCGTCAGGCGGTAGTCGCCGTGCACGATCGCGGGATCCCCGGACTCCGGCATGTGTGCGAGCAGCGCGTCGACCACCTGCGGCAGTTCGGGCACGGGCCGTGTCTCGGACGCCTGCCACTGCTTGTGCCAGCGGTGCACCTGCCGTTCCAGGAAGCCGGCGGGCCGGCCGAAATCTTCCAGGCCGACGTCCTCGGGGGCAACGGCGTGCAGTTCGACCAGCGTGTCGACGAGCGCCTCGCCGACCCGCGTCGCTGCGCTGTGGTCGAGGGCGTTGACCGCGTCCGGACGATCCAGCACGACGCCGTCCACGTAGGACATCAAGTAGAACGGCGCACCGATGGCCGCGGGATCTGTGCACAGCGCGATCGCCCGGGCGACGGGCACGCCGGCGCCGGCGAGCGCGCTGATGACCCGGTACTCGCGGGCCATGTCGTGTGCCGACGGCAAGACGTGGCCCAGCGGCGGCCGGCGCAGCGCCCAGGCGTGCGTACCGTCGGTGAGCCGGTAGGTGAGGTTCGACTTGCCGCCCGCGATGACCTCGGCGGACAGTTCACCGGCCCGCAGGCCGGGGCAGGCATCGTCCAGCCAGGACGTCAGTGACACGAGATCCAGTCCGGGGAGGTCGGCGGATTCGGCCACAGCACGACAGCCTAGAGACCGACCGGTCGGTCTGACAAGGCCGAGCGGTTTGTTGAGAAGATGGCGGCCATGCGACCTCTCGTCGTGGTGATGACCGGCGTGGCGGGATCGGGCAAATCCGTGGTCGGGCGGCTGGTGGCCGCTGAGTTCGGCTGGCCCTTTGCCGACGGCGACGACCTGCACTCTGCCGAGAGCGTCGCAAAGATGCGATCCGGGCGGCCACTGACCGACGCCGAGCGCGGGCCGTGGCTGCGGCAGATCGCGCGCTGGATCGGTGAGCACTCTGCGACGGGCGGCGTCATCGCCTGCTCGGCCCTGCGCCGCGCCTACCGTGACTTGCTCCGTGACGGCCACCCCGAGGTCCGGTTCGCCTGCCTGACCGCACGCCGCGACGTGCTCGCGGCCCGGCTGGCCGACCGGCCGGCACATTTCATGCCGGCATCGCTGCTCGACAGCCAGCTCGAGACGTTCGAACCGCTCGCGCCCGACGAGCCGGGCGCCACGTTCGACACGTCCGGCACGCCGGAGCAGACCGCGGCCACGATCATTGCCGCGCTCGGCGGGGCGCTGCCCGCCTAGCTGACCACCGCGCCGAACGCCTCGCCGACGCCGAACGTGACGGCGGCCGCGAGACCGCCGACGATCAGCTGACGGGTGCCCGAGTACAGCCAGCCGCGCGCCGTGAAGCGCGACGTGAATGCTCCGGTCGTGAACAGGGCGACGAGCGCGAGCGCCGCCGACACGAGGATCTCGCGAACGCCGAACAGGTAGGGCAGCAGTGGAATGACCGCGCCGATGGAGAACGAGGCGAACGACGAGCCGGCCGCGGTCCACGCGCTGGGCAGGGACTCGGCGTCGACGCCGAGCTCCTCGCGCACGTGGATCGACAGCGCCTGATCCGGGTCGCGCGACAGCTGGCGCGCCACCCGGCGGGCGAGATGCGGGTCGACGCCCCGGTCGACGTAGAGCTGGGCAAGCTCGTCCAGCTCGGCGGCGGAGTTGTGCTCGAGCTCGTAGCGCTCGATCTCGATCTCGGCCCGCGCGGACTCGTTCTGGCTCTGCACCGACACGTACTCGCCGCTGGCCATCGAGAACGCGCCGCCGACCAGTCCGGCCAGGCCCGCAAGGGTCACCGCGTGGACGCTGACACTCGAACCCGCACCTGCGACGCCGGCGATCAGCGCGAAGTTCGAGACCAGGCCGTCCATCATCCCGAACACGGTCGGCCGCAGCCAGCCACCAGCGACATCGCGGTGCTGGTGGTGGATCTCGACGCTGGCCGGCTCGGTCACGACATGACTCTACGAATCGGACTGAGCCTCGGCGTGCTCGTTCGCCGGCTCGGCCTCGGCACGCTCCTCGGCCGGCTCGGCCTTGTCTTCCGTCTGCCCAGCTTCGGCCGCGTCTGCCCCCTCGGCCGCTTCTGCCGCCGGCTCCGTGGGCTCAGCTGGCGGGTGCCGGTACGGCGACTCGTCGAACTTGTTGCGATGGCGCACGAACCACACCAGAGCGCCCACGAACACCACCACGGACGTCCACTCGTTCAGCCGCAGGCCGAGGAAGTGGTGCGCGAAGTCGCTGCGCAGGCCCTCGATGTAGAACCGACCGGCCGTGTAGCCCATCGCGTAGAGCGCGAACTGGTTGCCGCGACCGAGCCGCCAGCGCCGGGCCGCCCAGATCAACAGGAACGCGAGCGCGATGTCCCACAGCGACTCGTACAGGAATGTCGGCTGGTAATACCCGCACACGGTCTGCCCGAGGTGGCCGAAGTTGCACGGCTGTGCCTTGCCGGTCGTCACGTCCAGGTCGTGGATCTGCAGCTTCCACCGCACGTCCGTCGGGCGGCCGTAGAGCTCGTTGTTGAACCAGTTGCCCCAGCGGCCGATCCCCTGCGCGGCCACCACACCGGGCGCGGCGGCGTCGGCGAATGCGGTCAGCCGCATGCCCTTGCGCCGGCAACCGATCCACCCGCCGAGCATCCCGAACGCGATGGCTCCCCAGATGCCCAGGCCGCCGTCCCATATCTTCAGCGCGTCGACCGGGTGCTTGCCCGTGCCGAAATACTTTTCCCCGTCGGTGACGACGTGGTAGACCCGCCCGCCGATGATGCCGAACGCGATGGCCCAGCCGGCGACGTCCCAGACGTCCTCGTCCGTGCCGCCGCGCGCGCGCCAGCGGCGCACGGTTACGGCGAGCGCGACGAAGATGCCGGCAACGATGCACAGGGCGTACGCCCGAATCGGGATCGGGCCGACATGCCATACGGCGTGGGTGGGACTCGGTATCGAGGCCAACGAGTGCACGCAGCGAGGGTAGCGGTGTGCGCCAGACCCGGATCCCGTGGTCGGCGATAGGTTTGCAACATGCCCGATCGCGAGACTCGCGCCGTCGTGGTCACGGCGCACGGCGGCACCGAAGTACTCGAAGTCCAGCCGCGGACGGTCGGCCCACCACGGCCTGGACAGCTGCAAGTTCGGGTCGCCGCGTCCGGGATCAACTTCATCGACGTTTATCACCGGACGGGCACCTATCCGACGACACCGCCGTTCGTGCTGGGCAGCGAGGGCGCCGGCGAGGTCATCTCCGTCGGCGAGGACGTCGAGGGATTCGCGGTTGGCGATGTCGTGGCCTGGGCGTCGACTCCGGGCAGCCAGTGTGGCGTCGTCAACGCCCGCGCCGACGCCGTCGTGCCGGTGCCGGGCGGCGTGCCCGCCGACATCGCCGCCGCCGTGCTGCTCCAGGGCATGACGGCGCACTACCTGGTCACGTCCACCTACCAGGTGCAACCGGGCGACACCGTGCTGGTGCACGCGGCCGCCGGAGGCATCGGCCAGCTGCTCGTGCAGGCCGCGAAGAGTCGCGGGGCGGTCGTGTTCGGCACGGTGTCGACGAGGGCCAAGCAGGCCAGGGCCGAGCAGGCCGGCGCCGACGAGGTGATCCGGTACGACGAGGTCGACGATCTCGCGGCGGAGGTGCGGCGACGCAACGGCGACCGCGGGGTCAGCGTCGTGTACGACAGCGTCGGGCGCGCGACGTTCGAGGCGTCACTCGCCTCGCTCGCACCGCGCCGCACGCTCGTGCTGTTCGGTGCCTCCAGCGGCCCGGTACCGCCGTTCGACCCGCAGCGGCTCAACCCGGCGGGCTCGCTGTTCCTGACCCGCCCGACGCTGGCCCACTACACGGCCACGCGCGACGAGCTGATGTGGCGAGGCGGTGAGACGCTCTCAGCGGTGCGTGACGGAACGCTGCGCGTCGAGGTCGGTGGCCGTTACCCCTTCGGCGACGTGCGCCAGGCCTATGGCAATCTGGAGTCGCGGCGGACGACCGGCAAGTTGTTACTGATCCCAGAAGATTAACGTCCTTAGTCGATTTTTCCGTTTCTCTTGTATGTACGAGCTTTGTTTGCGAGTGTCTGGAGTGTGCCCGGCAGACGGAGCCGGGCGTCCCAGGAGGAGGGCACGTCGTGAACAGAGAACGCATGAGACGAAAACTGCTCAGCATCGGCGCCGGCGCAGTGCTGGCGGTCGCCGCTCTGACGATCGGATTGGTCAGCTTCGCGACGTCGGCGTCGGCTGCGGGCAGCGTGCCGGGCATGGACGTGTCCAGCCACCAGGGCAACGTCAACTGGTCGGCGGCCTGGAACAACGGCGCACGCTTCGCCTACGTCAAGGCGACCGAGGGCGTCGCGTACACGAACCCGTACTTCGCCCAGCAGTACAACGGCTCCTACAACGTCGGCATGATCCGCGGCGCGTACCACTTCGCCCTCCCCGACCGCTCGGGCGGCGCCACTCAGGCCGACTACTTCGTCAACCACGGCGGTGGCTGGTCACGAGACGGCAAGACCCTGCCCGGCGCGCTCGACATCGAGTGGAACCCGTACGGCGCGACGTGTTACGGCAAGTCGACGACTGGCATGGTCTCCTGGATCCTCGCGTTCAGCAACGAGTACCACGCGCGCACCAGCCGCTGGCCGGTCATCTACACCGCGACGAGCTGGTGGTCGCAGTGCACCGGCAATCACGGTGACTTCAGCTCGACGAACCCGCTCTGGGTGGCTCGCTACTCCTCGACGGTCGGCACGTTGCCATTCGCCTGGGGCGTCTACACGATCTGGCAGTACGCCGACTCGGGCGTCTTCCCCGGCGACCAGAACCGGTTCAACGGCGCCTACGACCGGCTGCAGGCGCTGGCCAACGGCTGACGCTGCCTTCGCGATCTAGCGGCGGCGCACGCCGTTCTAGCGGCGGCGCACGCCGTCCGCGAGCTCACCGGCCAGCTCGCGGACGGCGGCGACGCCCACCGCGTCCGGCGCGTCGAGCAGCCGGCGGACGAACGCCGAGCCGACGATCACCCCGTCGGCGAACGAGGCCACCTCGGCGGCCTGGTCGCCGTTCGAGACGCCCAGCCCCACGCACACCGGGAAGTCCGCCACGGCGGCACGCACGCGGGCGACGAGGCGTTGCGCACTCTGGCCGACCTGGTCGCGGGTGCCGGTGACGCCCATGGTCGAGGCGGCGTACACGAAGCCTCGGCATGCCGCGACCGTCGACCCGATCCGCGCATCCGTCGACGACGGCGCAACCAGGAAGATCCGGTCCAGCCCGTGCGCGTCGGTGGCGGCCAGCCACGGCGCGGCCTCGTCCGGGATGAGGTCCGGGGTGATCGCCCCTGATCCGCCGGCCGCGGCGAGATCGGCTGCGAACCGGTCGACGCCGTAGCGCTCGATCGGGTTCCAGTACGTCATGACGACCGCAGCCGCGCCCGCCTGTGACACGGCGGTGACCGCGCGCAACGCGTCCGCGATGCCGACGCCGGCCCGCACGGCTGGGTCGGCGGCAGCCTGGATCACCGGGCCGTCCATCACCGGGTCGCTGTACGGCACGCCGACCTCGACGATGTCGGCACCGCCCTCGACCATGGCGCGCATCGCGTCGATCGACACGTCGACGGTCGGGAAGCCGACCGGGAGGTAGCCGATCAGCGCGGCCCGCCCGTCGGCCTTCGCCTTGGCAAGGGCGGTCGACAGCGCCGTCACGAGACGAGCCCGAAGTACGCCGACGCGGTTTCGACGTCCTTGTCGCCGCGACCGGACAGGTTGACCAGGATCACGGCGTCCGGCCCGAGTTCACGGCCGAGTTTGATGACGCCGGCCAGGGCATGTGCCGACTCGATGGCGGGGATGATGCCCTCGGTGCGGCACAGCAACGCGAACGCATCCATCGCCTCCGCGTCGGTGATCGGGTGGTACTCGGCGCGTCCCGTGTCGTGCAGGTAGGCGTGCTCGGGGCCGACGCCCGGGTAGTCGAGCCCGGCCGAGATCGAATGCGACTCGATCGTCTGCCCGTTGGCGTCCTGGAGCAGGTAGGACCGTGCGCCGTGCAGCACGCCGGGCGCTCCCCCGGTGATCGTCGCGGCATGGCGTGCCGTCTCGACGCCCTCGCCGCCGGCCTCGTAGCCGACGAGTCGGACGCCGGCGTCCTGGATGAACGCAGTGAAGATGCCAATCGCGTTGGAGCCACCGCCGACGCAGGCCGTCACCACGTCCGGCAACCGGCCGACCCGCTCGAGCACCTGCGCGCGCGCCTCGTCGCCGATCACCCGCTGGAACTCGCGGACCATGGCCGGGAACGGGTGCGGCCCAGCGACAGTGCCGAACACGTAGTTCGTCGTGGCGACGTTGGTGACCCAGTCGCGCATCGCCTCGTTGATCGCGTCCTTGAGCGTGCGTGAGCCCGCCGTCACCGGGATCACCTCGGCGCCGAGCAACTGCATGCGGGCGACATTCAGCGCTTGGCGGTGGGTGTCCTCCTCGCCCATGTAGACCGTGCAGTCGAGCCCCATCAGGGCGGCGGCCGTGGCCGTGGCGACGCCGTGCTGTCCGGCGCCGGTCTCGGCGATCACCCGCTTCTTGCCGATGCGCTGGGTCAGCAAGGCCTGGCCCAGCACGTTGTTGATCTTGTGCGAGCCGGTGTGGTTGAGATCCTCGCGCTTGAGCAGGACGCGCGCGCCGCCGGCCTCGGCGCCGAATCTGGGCACGTCGGTCAGCGGAGACGGTCGGCCGGTGTAGTCGCGCAGCAGCCCGGTCAGCTCCTCGCCGAACGCCGGATCGGCTTGCGCCGCGTGGAACGCGTCGGTCAGCTCATCGAGGGCGGCAATAAGTGCCTCGGGGACGAAGCGGCCGCCGTACGGCCCGAAATGGCCAGTGGCATCAGGGGTTTCGATGGACGGCATAGCAGTAGTCATGGACGGACTCCGATTCGGATGGCAGGTGGGCGGGCGACGATGGCGTCACCGGCGCCATCGGCCGCCGAGTGCCGGAGTCGTGTGCATGGCGCGCACTCTACAGAGGTAAGCATTGCCGCGAGCACTGCGGATCTGGCGGTAGCGGCTCGCCGCTCTGCGACCAGTCGTCAGCGCTCGGGCGCGAACCTGCCGCTCAACGCGTGATCATGTCGCGCCTGCCTGCGCGGTCGCGTCCGATCCGCGGTCAAGCGCGACATGATCATGAGGAGTCGCGGCGCAAAGGGACCGCGCAGCAACGAGCGTCGCAGTGACACGCCAGAGGCAACCGCCTCGGCGGGCGCCTGACCGGCCGAGCGCGTCGCCGCGCGGTTAGCGGGCGCCGCGCGGAGTCGCGGGATGCGCGCCTGCAGTCACCAATTCGGCGACCGCGTGCCGGGGGTTCGAGTTGGTGACCAGTCCCTCGCCCACGAGCACCGCGTCGGCGCCGGCCGACGCGTACTCGATGAGGTCGAGCGGACTGCGGACGCCCGACTCGGCGATCTTGATGATGCCGCTGGGCAGCCCGGGCGCGATGCGCTCGAACATCGAACGGTCGACGTCGAGCGTGTGCAGGTTGCGGGCGTTGACGCCGATGACCTTGGCGCCGGCGTCGAGGGCGCGGCTGGCTTCGTCCTCGGAATGCACCTCGACCAGCGCCATCATGCCGAGCGACTCGATGCGCTCGCGCAAGCCGGTCAGCGCGTTCTGGTCGAGCGCGGCGACGATCAGCAGCACGACGTCGGCGCCATACGCGCGAGCCTCGTGCACCTGGTAGGACCCGACGACGAAGTCCTTGCGCAGCACCGGTACGGACACCGCGGCTCGTACCGACGCCAGGTCGGCGAGCGATCCGCCGAAGCGGCGCTGCTCGGTCAGCACGCTGATGATGCGCGCGCCGCCCGCCTCGTACTCGCACGCGAGCGCGGCAGGATCGTCGATGTCGGCCAGCGGGCCCGCTGACGGGCTGCGTCGCTTCACCTCGGCGATGACGCCGACGCCTGGAGCGAGCAGTACGGCCAGCGCGTCCTTCGGCGGTGGTGCGTCGGCCGCACGCGACTTGATCTCATCGAGAGGGATCGCGGCCTGCCGCGCGGCGACGTCTCCACGCACTCCGACGAGAATCTCGTCCAGCACGCTCCGGCCGTTGCCCACGGTCGAGATGTTAACGAGCGACGCGGCGACCGCCGCGTGCGGGTCCGGCACGCTCGGTCACGAGGCGAGCAAGCGAATGGTGAATCGGGCGCCGCCCTCGAGTGCATGACCGGCCTCGACCGTGCCACCGATCCGCGACACGAGACCGTGCACGATCGCGAGCCCCAGCCCCGTGCCGACCTGCCGCACGCCGCGATATCGGTCGTACAGCGCCGATCGGTCGAACGCCACCCCGAGGTCGGCGTCGGACAGCCCTGGCCCGCCGTCGCGCACCTCCGCGACGACGAGGACGCGGCCGTGCGTGTCGCGCTCGTGCCGGACGGCGAGCACGATCGGCGCGCCGGACGGCGTCACGCGCAGCGCGTTCTCCAGCAGCCCGTCCAGCGCCTGGCGCAGCCGGCTCGGGTCGGCCGTGGCCAACGCCGGGGCCGCGTGACGCTCGACGGCGAACCGGACCCCCTCCGCCGCGCACCGCGACGCCCACACGGCACCAGCGGCCTCGACCGTCTCGGCCACGTCGATGACCGCGAGGTCGACCCGGAACTCCTGGGCGTCTAGCCGCGCGAGGTCGAGCAGGTCGGCTACGAGCCGGGCCAGCCGCTGGGACTCGCCGAGCATGATCTCGCCGACCCGCCGGGCCTGCTCGGGCGGCACGACACCGTCGGCCAGCGACTCGGCGTACCCGCTGATCGCGGTGAGCGGCGTACGCAGATCGTGCGAGATCGACATCAGGAACTCCCGCTGGCGCGCCTCGGAATGCGTGAGCGCGCCGGTCAGCATGTTCATCGCGTCGGCCACGTCGGCCACCTCGGCCGGCCCTTCGGGACGCACGCTGACGTCGCGCCGCCCACCGGCCAGCGCCCGGGCCGCGTCCGCGGTGCGCCGCAGCGGCCGCGCGAGGCGCCACGCGACGGCCAGGCCGACCAGGACGGCGATGGCGACGGCGACCAGCAAGGCGAGCAGCACCCGGCGAAGCGCCTGCTGCCCGACGGCGAGGGCGTCCGCGCGGCGCTGCACGAGCACGACGGCGCCACCTCGCGTTCCCCGGCCCTCGATCAGCACGCTCGTCCCGTCGACGGTGCGCCGCAACGACAAGAACCCCCCGCCGAGCAGCTCGTCGATCTCGGCGCGATCGACGGCGTCGCGGGCGACCGGCGTGTCGGCGACCACTCGACCCGAGGCACTGATCGTGGCGAACTCGATCTTCAGCGCGCGCAGCGTCCGGGTGGCCCGCGCCTGCCCGTTCTGCGGGAACGTCGCCGAATCGGCCGTGTCCTGCGCGGCGTCGGCCAGCCGGCTCAGCGTCTGCCGGGCGCTGCGCTCATTCGCCTGGCCCATCAGCCGGACGGCGAGGCCGCCGGCGATCACCGCCGTGATCACGGCGATCGCGCAGGTGAGCACGGCGATGCGCAGCGCCAACGTGCTACGCGGACGCGTCACGCGCGGCGCTCCTCCGCGGCGTACCCGACACCCCGCACAGTGCGCACCGGACTGGCGTCGCCTAGCTTGGCCCGGACCTGCGCGATGTGCACGTCGACGGTGCGCGTACCGCCCGCCGAGGCGTAGCCCCACACGTCCGACAGCAACTGCTCGCGGCTGAACACCCGGCCCGGACGGCGCATCAGGTGGGCCAGCAGGTCGAACTCGGTCGCGGTCAGCGCGACTTCGGCGTCGCCGGCGAACACCCGCCGTGCACCGGGATCGAGGCGCACGGCGCCGACCCGCAGATCCGGCGCCGCGTCGGGGACGCCGCGTGTGCGGCGCAGCACGCCGGTGACCCGGGCGACGATCTCCCGCGGCGAGAACGGCTTGGTGATGTAGTCGTCGGCGCCGAGCTCCAGGCCGACGATCCGGTCGACCTCGTCGTCGCGGGCGGTCACGAACAGCACGGGCGTCCAGTCGTGGTCGGCTCGCAGCCGCCGGCAGACCTCGATGCCGTCGATGCCCGGCAGGCCCACGTCGAGGATGATCGCGGCAGGCCGCTGCGCCTTGACGGCAGCCAGCGCGCTCTCGCCGTCCCGCTCGACCTGGACGCCGTAGCCGCCCTGCGCGAGGTACATCCGGATGACGTCCGCGATGGCCGCCTCGTCCTCGACGACGAGCACCAGGCCGCGGGCAGGAGAGTCACCAGGCACGGCCGAATCCTGCCAGCCTGCGGCGCCCGGGGGATTACCGCGAGGTCAGGTTTCGGTACGGGCGGTCGGGTCGTCGCCACGGTCGAGCGCGGTCCACATCGTGGCGTCCGAACGCTGGCGATCCGCCTCGGTGCCGGCGTCCGGGGCCTCGTACCGGCCGGACAGCCCGGCCCAGCGGTGCCCCCACACCGCGACGGCAGCCCCCGCGACGAGCAACGCGACCGCACAGGCAACGGCGAGCACCGGCCAGGCCGCGTGGACGGTGACCTGCGCCGGGCGTCCCGGATCGAGGCCCGCGCCGGTGCGCGCGTCCGTGACGAGCGATCGCGCCTTGGCCGCCGAGACCGCCGCCGACCCCGCCAGCGCGCGCCAGCCCATCGCCACGGCCGCGCCGGCAAGCAGGACGCCGACGGCCCGACGCGCGATGCCCCGCGTGGCGAGCACGGCGACGACGCCGGCCAGCGCCACGAGCCCGAGCGCGGCCACCAGCGGCTCGAGCGTGCGCCCGCTGACGTCGACCACCTCGTCGGCGAACGGGCGGGGACGCGGCGCGACGATCGTCTGCCAGGCCCGGCCCGACACGAGCAGCGCTCCGGCCCCGCCGAGCAGCGTCAGGACCAGGGCGGCCGCGAATCGCGCGCGGGCGATCACTGCACGGAACGCAGCGTCTCGGCGGTGGCGATCGCCTGCAGCACCGCCCGCGCCTTGTTCCGCGTCTCCTTCTCCTCCAGCGCCGGGACGCTGTCGGCGACGATGCCGGCCGAGGCCTGGACGTAGGCGGTGCCCCCGTGCATGACGGCGGTGCGAATGGCGATCGCCATGTCGAGATCACCGGCCGCGTCCAGGTAGCCGACCGCGCCGCCGTACACCCCGCGCCGCACCGGTTCGAGCTCGTCGATCAACTCCATGGCCCGTACCTTCGGCGCTCCGGTGAGCGTGCCGGCGGGGAACGTCGCGGTCAGCACGTCGAACGCGTCCATGCCGTCGGCGAGCTGCGACTCGACGGTCGAGACGATGTGCCAGACGTGGCTGTACCGCTCGACCGCGCCGAACTCGGCAACCTCGACACTGCCCGACGCCGACACCCGGCCCAGGTCGTTGCGGGCCAGGTCGACGAGCATCACGTGCTCGGCTTGCTCCTTCGGGTCGCTCACCAGCTCGGCGGCCATCGCTGCGTCTCGCTCCGCGGTCTCGCCGCGCCGGCGGGTACCCGCGATCGGGTGCAGTACTGCTCGGCCGTCGGTCACGGTCACGAGCGCCTCGGGACTCGAGCCGACGATGTCGACCTCGGCGGTGCGCAGGTAGTACATGTACGGCGACGGGTTCAGGGTGCGCAGCACGCGATACACGTCGAGCGGGTCGGCGGACGTGTCGACCGCGAAACGTTGCCCGACCTGGATCTGGAACACCTCGCCCGCGCGCACCGCCTCGAGTGCCTGCTCGACGGCCGGCTGGTACTCGCCCGCCGGTGTGCGCGACACCGGCTGGCGTGGCGGCACCGGACTGACCGTCGCGACGGTGGGCGGCGCCGCCGTGGCCAAGTCGGCCTGCATGGCGTCCAGGCGTCGCACGGCGTCGTCGTACGCGGCGTCCAGCTCGTCCTCGCGCATGCCCGCGTCGACGAGCGCGTTCGCGATCAGCACCACCGTGCATTCGTGGTGGTCGACGGCCGCGAGGTCGGTGACGAGCAGCATGCTCAGCTCGGGCAGGCCGAGGTCGTCGACCGCCTTGTCCGGCAACCGTTCGATGTGCCGAACGACGTCGTAGCCGAGGTAGCCGACGAAGCCGCCGGTCAGCCGCGGCAGGCCCGGCAGCCGCGGCCCCTTGACAGCGCGCCATGCCGCGCCCAGAACCTCGAGCGGATTGCCGGGCTGCGCCAGGCCGGACGGCACGGCTCCCGTCCACACGGCCTCGCCGTCCACGACCGACAGCGACGCCACCGCGTTCACGCCGATGAAGGACCAGCGGGAGAACGACCGACCGGGCTCGGCCGACTCGAGCAGGAAGGTGCCGGGACGTCCCTGCGCGAGCTTGCGGTACACACCGACCGGGGTCTCTGCGTCGGCGAAGAGCGTGCGCGTGATCGGCACCATGCGGTTCGTCCGCGCGAGGTCGGTGAGCTCGGCTCGCGAGACCGTCATGCGGACACCGCCAGCGAAGCAGCGTCGAAGCAGCTGCGGTCGCCGGTGTGGCACGCGGCGCCAACCTGGTCGACCTTGACGAGCAGCGCGTCGCCGTCGCAGTCCAGCGCGACCGACTTCACCAGCTGCACGTTGCCGGACGTCTCGCCCTTGACCCAGTACCTCCGCCGCGAGCGCGACCAGTAGGTGGCCCGTCCGGTCGTCAGCGTCCGGTGCAGGGCCTCGTCGTCCATCCAGCCCACCATGAGCACCTCTTCGGTGTCGTACTGCTGGACGACGGCGACGACCAGACCGGCGACGTCACGCTTGAGCCGGGCGGCGATGGCGGGGTCGAGTGCGGACGGCATGACGTCGATTGTGCCTAAGAGCGCGCCGGGAGTCGCACGGTTACCGTGCTGCCCCGCTCGACGGTGCTGTCGAAGCGCACCGTGCCCCTGTGCGCCTGCACGATCGAGGCGACGATCGCCAACCCCAACCCGCTGCCCCCACGTGCCCGGGTGCGGGCCTTGTCGGCGCGCCAGAACCGCTCGAACACGTGCGGTGCCTCGTCGGCGGGCAGTCCGGGACCGGCGTCCGCGACGCGAAGTACGAGCTCGTCGCCCTCGAGCTGCCCACTGACCCGGATCGGGCCCGCGTCGGACGTGTGCACGGCGGCGTTCGTGATCAGGTTGCGCAGCACGCGCAGCAACTGGTCACGGTCGGCCTGGACGGTCGGCGCGGCCGGCGCCTCGGCATCGATCCGCCGGTGCGGGTACGCGGCCCGGGCGCCCTCGACGGCATCCTCGATCAGCTCGCCGATGTCGACGGCCTCGAGCTCAGGCGGCGCACCCTGGTCGCTGCGCGCGAGCAGCAGCAGGTCCTCGACCAGCCGGGACATGCGCGTGCCCTCCGACTCGATCCGGTCCATCGTGTCGGCGTGCTCGGTGTCGCCGTTGGCCCGGCGCAGGCGTGAGAGCTCGGCATATCCGCGGATCGAGGTGAGCGGGGTGCGCAGTTCGTGCGAGGCGTCGGCCAGGAACTGGCGCATCCGCTCCTCGCTCTCGACGCGTGCCGCGAACTGCGTCTCTACAGTGCCCATCAGGGTGTTGAACGACTCGCCGAGCTGGCCGACCTCGGTCTGCGGATCGGTCACCGGCACGCGCCGGTCGAGGCCGGCGCCGTCCGGCGAGAGCTCGGCAGTGACCTCGCGCGCGGTGCGTGTCACCCGGCCGAGCGGCCGCAGGCTAAGCCGCACGCCCCACGAAGTGAGCGCCATGGCCAGCCCGACGGCGAGCGCGCCGATCGCGATCTCGATCAGCACCAGTCGGTGCAGGGTGCGTGTCACCTCGTCCGTCGAAAGCCCGCTGACTACGAGCAAGGAGGCCGCGGGACGAGCCGCGATCCTTATCGTGTCGCCGTCCTGCGTCGTCCAGGTGTGGACCTGGCCCGGATTGGCGAGAAGAGCCTGCCGCTGCCCGCTCGACAACTGCATGACATTGAACTCGTGGCTCGGATCATCTGCCCTCAGAACCTGGGTGCCCTGCGAATTGAGGATGGCCTCCCACTGGCGTTGCGCGGTGTGGATGTCCGGATTCAGGCTCGGCCCGATGCTGCACGTCGTCTGCCCACTCGCAGTGCACCTCAGCAGGCTCTGCCGGACGTCGTTGCCGTTGTTCGTGGCCAAGGTGCCGACCTGCTGGTCCAAGCGGTTGTACAGGAACGACTTCAAGGCCACGTAGGTGGCGCCGCCGGCAGTGGTCACGACGACGATCACGAGCGCCACCACGAAGGCGACCAGCCTGCTCGACAGGGATCGCGGCAGCAACCGCCAGGTGCAAGGCTGGGCCGTCGCTGGTCGTTGCGCGAGGTCAGCGTCCTGCAACTGCAGCACAGGCGCAAGACCAGGATCCAGCGGTTCGCCGAACTCGTCCCACTCGTCCTGCGCCGGTGGGACCGTCTCGGTCACCTCGATGCCACGCTCGTTGCTCATACCGTGTCCAGCGTGACACGGCCGGCTGTGCCGGGCCTCAGCTTCGGGGCGCCTTGATGACGTAGCCCGCGCCGCGCACGGTGTGGATCAGCTTCGGCTCGACCGAATCGACCTTCTTGCGCAGGTAGCCGACGTAGAGCTCGACGATGTTGGACTGTCCCTGGAAGTCGTACTTCCAGACCCGGTCGAGGATCTGCGCCTTGGACAGCACGACCCGCTCGTTGCGCATCAGGTAGCGCAGCAGCTCGAACTCGGTAGCGGTGAGGTGGACCTCGGCACCGGCGCGGGTGACCTCGTGGCTGTTCTCGTCCAGCTCCAGGTCGGCGACGCGCAGTACGCCCTCGCGGCTCTCGTCGGGCACCGAGCGGCGCAGCACGGCGTGCACCCGGGCCAGCAGTTCCTCGACGCTGAACGGCTTGACGACGTAGTCGTCGGCGCCGGCGCGCAGGCCGCCGATGCGCTCGGTCGCGGCGTCGCGCGCGGTCAGGAAGATCACCGGTACCTGCGAGCCCGCCGCGCGCAGGTTGTGCAGCACGCCCAGCCCGTCCATGCCTGGCATCATGACGTCGAGCACCACCAGGTCCGGGTCGGACTCGGCCACCGCGGCCAGTGCCGAAGGTCCGTTGTCGGCGATGATCGTCTCGAAGCCGTCGAAACGCAGCGCCGAGGACACCAGGTGGGTGACGTTCTCCTCGTCGTCGACGACCAGGACGCGACGTTTCGCCGCGACCGCTGCGGTCATGTGCGTTCACTCCTTGATGGCGTCTGAGGGTGGGCTGTGCCCAGCCTGGGCAGCGCGCCTCGGCTTGCCCTGGGAATTACCTGTGAGCAGGCTATGCGCTGCGCGGCGCGCGCGCACTGTGGGCGCCGCCCGGATTCGGGTCGATCGGCTCGCTTTCGGGGCCTGGCGCCGACCAGCCGCCGGGTTCCGGCTCGACATCGGGGACCGTGTGCGCTGCGGCACGGTCGGCCCGCCAGGGCGAATCGGACACCCACTTCCAGGACGCGGGCAGGCAGCCGAGCACGACCGCCGTGGCGCTCGCGAGCGCCAGGATGACCGGCACCTCGGGCTCGCCCGATGTCGAGTCGACGAGGAAGTCGATCGACGCGCCGAGCGTGGCCAGCTGGCCGACCAGGAACGGCCAGCGGCTGCGCCCGGACAGGAACCAGCCGAGCCCGGTGACGATGACACCGAGGAACAGCAGCGCGACCAGACCGGCCAGCGCCTCGCCGCCATGGGTGGTTGTGATGTCGGGCGGATCGACCGGGAACACCGTGCCGTGCAGGATGAACACCACCGAGTACGTGACGAGGAACGGTGCCGGCGCCACACCGGCCGCGATGGCGCCGACCACGGTCGGCGGCGTGCCGCGGACCTCGTCGTCGGACATCCGGCTCCTCGTCAGGTCGGGCTGTGCCTGTCCGGTATCCCTACCAGACCTCCCGCCGGCGTGCGCGCCGAGCGCTACCGGACCGTCACTCCCCCGGTACGCAGCGCCTGCTTGACCGCGCCGATCGTGAGGTCGCCGAAGTGGAACACGCTGGCCGCGAGCACCGCGTCGGCGCCCGCGGTGACAGCCGGCAGGAAGTGCTCGACGGCACCCGCTCCGCCGCTGGCGATGACCGGCACATGCACCTCCGCGCGGACGAGCCGGATCAGCGTCAGGTCGAAGCCCCGGCGCGTCCCGTCGGCGTCCATGGAGTTGAGCAGGATCTCGCCGGCGCCCAGGTCGGCTGCCCGGGCCGCCCACTCGACGGCGTCGATGCCGGTACCGCGCCGGCCGCCGTGCGTGGTGACCTCGAAGCCACTTGGCGTCGGCGCTTCGCCGGGCGGCACGCGGCGGGCGTCCGCGGAGAGCACGAGCACCTGCCTGCCGAACCGCTCGGCGATCTCGCGCAGCAGTTCGGGGCGGGCGATCGCCGCAGTGTTCACCCCAACCTTGTCGGCACCCGCCCGCAGCAGCGCGTCGACGTCCTCGACGGTGCGCACTCCCCCGCCGACGGTCAGCGGGATGAACACCTGCTCGGCGGTACGCCGGACGACGTCGTAGGTGGTCTCGCGACCGGACGAGGATGCGCTGATGTCCAGGAACGTCAGCTCGTCGGCGCCCTCGGTGTCGTAGCGCGCAGCCAGCTCGACCGGGTCGCCCGCGTCGCGCAGCCCGGCGAAGTTGACGCCCTTGACGACGCGCCCGGCGTCGACGTCCAA
>Ga0137376_10000322_pt1 | contig 20537 bp, 18 predicted proteins | sample SagtaG_23_FD_104814 | JGI IMG/M metagenome (GOLD analysis project Ga0137376, IMG submission 104814) | Vadose zone soil microbial communities from Sagehorn Ranch, Mendocino, California, USA - Sage2_L_20_16 metaG | ecosystem: Environmental > Terrestrial > Soil > Vadose zone | place: USA...
CAAGGGGATCGCAGGCCGTCTCGTCATCGAGCTGGCAACGGTGAAGAACCATGTCCACAACATTCTCAAGAAGCTGCACGTGCACAGGCGCATAGACGCGTCGGCGTGGTACCGGCGAGGCGGTTTCCACCTCAAGCTGGAGCCCCAGAAGTACTCCGCCGGGCGAGTCGAAGCAAAAGCCCCACCGCGAGAGTCGCGGTGAGGCTCTAACATCACTCAGTCGGGACGGCGGGATTTGACGCGTCCGGCGCGAAGCGACGGTGACCGGCGCAGCCGGTCAAGCGGAGCGAGGCCGCGTAGCCGCCGCAGCTCAACCCGCGACCCCCTGAACCCCATGCGAACGCTTACTCGGGGGAGTTACGACAAAGAGTAGCAACTACGCGATGTTCTGGGCATCGGTGTTGTGACTCGGACCCCGAAGATCAACCGGGAATCGCAGCAGAATCACAACGCAACTCACAACGCGGTTGAGGACAAGAAACATTCAAAATCCATCGGCCCCCTGAGCGAATCGGGGGACTTTTTTGGCAAGCCTGAGTCGGGAAACCACTCGCCGCGCACTCACAACGGACTCGCAAACGAACGAGCCCGGACGGCAGCTCAGGGGTCGCGACGATTCCAGATGTAAGGAGAATCTGACCGGTTTCTACTGCGCGATGTAGCGAGGGTGAATCGGTGCCTGTAGAATGGACAGGCCAGCCCAATTCGCCGTTAGGCAGCGTGAGAAGATCGTGGTTGGCGTAGGCAGTAACATGACCCTTGACTTCGTCCGCCCGCAGGGGTAGCGAAGCTTGGTTCACAGCGTTCGACCAGAACGGAGGATCGTGCTCGATCAGCGCGTCGTTCTATCCCGGCCGTACGGGCTGGGTGTTTTTTTTAGGCACGCTGTCGATCTCACGGTCACGGATGCCTTCGCTACTGTTCGATCGCGTCAATGGGAACATTATCGTTCCCCACGCCGCCCGCGTGGACCCTCACCTAATGTCGGCTATCGCCTATTCGACACGACGATCGGAGGATACACCCATGCCTGCGAACCCTGCTCAACTCCGTGTTGATGGACTCACCTCACTCCAACTCGCCGAATTGCGAGCTGCCATCGCGACCACCGGCAGTGATTACGTCACCACAATCGACAATCCGAGCCTCGGCGGAGGCAAAGCAGGCGAGCCTGCGCTTCTCACCGCCGTCATCACGCTCGGGCCCTCGGTGATCGCCGCAGTTGCCCTGTGGGTCGCGAAGCACAGGAAACGGCGCACCAAGGGCATCAGGTACACCAGGGTCGATCCGAACGGCGCCATGGTGTCGTTCGAGATGGACGAATCGTCGTACGACGAGGGCGAGTCACCATCGGCAGCGATTCAGGCATTCCTCGAGAAAAAGCTCGGCAATGACGCTGCTGCAACGGGCTAGAAGCTTCGTCGATCCCACGACGAACGCGATGATCGTCTCGGACTTCGATCTCACGGAGTATCTCGCCTGGGTGCGAGGACGGCCTGTCTCAGGCAGCGGCGTGCTCGCCAACTTTCTGCACGAGTGGACGCACCGGTGGTGCTTTCATTCGCCCGTGGGCTCCGCGCTGGCGCTACTCAGAATGCGAGCCGCCTGCCGAGCCTACCGCCGCCGCTCGGCGTTCGATGATTACGTGCGTTGCATGACCGCCAGCACCATCCTCGAGCCGCTTGCCGAAGGGCTCGCGCTGTTTGCGGAGTTCGATACGTATCCCGGGAATAGCCGCTGGATGTCGCAGACGCTCACGGCGACCCTTATCTTCTTCGCGCCCGCCGTAGAAACGGATGACAAGCCGTTGCTTCTCCTGGAAGGGCTTCTGCAAGCGCTGCGCAGGGATCCGCTACTTCTCGAGCGCAAAGCGGGCATCTATGCACCCCCGGCGGACGTATTCGATCCGTATCTCGTCGGCTACCTCTCCGTGCGTTCGCTCTGGTGTCAGATGGCTGCAGCATGCTCCGAACTCAACGACCGGGATCTCTTTCTGTCGTATCTCCGGAGCTATCTCTACGATGATCGCGGAATGGTACTCCGCATCCTGGGCTCGTATCCGAGCGAGGTGCATGCTTGCGGAGCGATCGTCAATTATCTCCTATCGCGCATCGGCGAACTGGTGTCGTTCGAGGGACTAGGTGAGCGGGTGGAGCTGTGGATACGGTCCGCGGAGAACGGCCATGTCGATGCGGCGTCGATCGGCGCGAAGGCCGCGGATGAGCAACGCGCGGAGAGAATTATGGAGCTCGCGCTCGTGGCCGATGTCGACGATGACAAAAGCGAAACGTTAGCGACGTGGATGCTCATGACGCTCCAGGAGCGGCAGGTCTGCGTCGTGGCATCAACGGCCGTCGACCTCAAACCTCAGCCGACGACGGATCGCCTCGACGTTGTCGTTCCAGGAGTGAGCGAACCCGTGTCCAACGTCGCTGCGGATTCGATCGGGGACTCGAGGGGGGGCGAGCTGGTGGTCGTTGCATCATCGAACGGGCACGCCATCGTCGTCCTCTTGCGCGTCGATCAAAACGTGACGCTGCTTTCGTCGTTCGGCGAGTTTAGTGAGTCGGAGCTGGTGCTCGCGAAACGACACGTGGCAAATCGTCCCGTCTCCGCGTCTCTACACGAGGAATTCCGCGCGAATCTCGAGCGTTCGCCTGTGGTCACGACGGTGTGGGCGTTCGTCGCGAAGCGCGTGGCGCCCGCGATGAAGGAGTTGTTCGGTCCCCTTGCGACGCTTAACGCGAAGGAATGCGATTGGCCCCAGGCGTTCAGTGAGCTGCAGGGAGAAGGTGTGTTCGGACTGCTCGAGCATGACGGCGAGCTCACGCGCGCGCTCGCCGCCATCGGCCTCGTCAACACGTTCTCGACCGACGTTGCCCTCGTCCGAATGATGGGCAAGGTGCTCGGCGTAGACGACACGGCGCTCGAGCGAGCAATGAACCTTGCACCGCGTCACGGGTTGCCCCTCGTGGCGAAGAAGGGGGAGTCGGTAATTGCGCTCGTGTGACTACATCGCGTTTCGCCCTTCAGCTCCGATCTGTGCCGGATGATGATCGAGCAAAAGGGGATTGTGAGCCGCTGAACGGGAAGGACTCACAAGACGTGCTGAAGGCGAAGAACACACGCACGTTATTCAGATGAGTCACGACAAAGAGTAGCAACTAAGCGATGTTTTGGGCATCGGTGTTGTGACTCGGACCCCGACGATCGACCGGGAATCGTAGCAGAATCACAACGCAACTCACCACGCGATTGAGCAAGAAAAAACACGAGACCCGTCCGCCCCCTGATTAAATCACGGGGTCAACTCTTTTGGACCCCTGAGTCGGGAGACCGCTCATAACAACTCACAACGGCTCACAATGGGCGACCCCTGAAGAGGCTCAGGGGGTCGCGGCTCTCGAGCTCGCATTGGAGTCCTAGGACCGGAGAAGCCCCACGAAAGAGCTGACAGTCCTTGGAAGCTGCTGCAGTTGCTCAGCCACTAGCCGCCGCAGGGAAAGCGGGGCCGGCTCAAGCTCGTCCTGGATGAGTAGCCCGCTCGTCATGAAGAACGAGTAGTTACGGCTCCGATCTGAGATTCGAACGCGCAAGCGCGGATTCGTTGGGTCGACGCGAAACGTCAAGCAACTATGACCGTAGGCCGGTAGGCGAATCCGAAACTGCAGCATCATATGTCCGGGACCCATGACACCGTAGTGATGGAAGTCGCTAATGCGAAGGCGCCTGATAAGGCGTGCACGGGGCATGAGAAGATCCACCAGCCGTTCCATCTGCGGTCTGCCCACGCGCAGTTCACCGCGGTCAGCGGTCTCCCGCATCAGTTCTACAGCGGCCCGAAGTGAGTAAACAGCCGCCATCAGGTGCCGAAAGGACGCTCGGGGCCCCGGCGCCGCCGCCGCTTCCGCAGCAAACAGATAGGCGCGCTCGTGGTGCTCGAGAATCCCTCTGACGGATGGGTGCTCTCTCACGAAGGACCTCCTGTTCGGCTGCTCGGGCTATCGGCCCACCTCACGCACGCCAGGTGGGGAGAGCCACCGCAGCGTGATCTCCTCGGCTCTCGGTACTTCTGCACTCGTTCCGAGGAGCCAACGGACAACTCCCTCGGGGGGTCGTCGGGATCCTCGGTGTGGATTCCAACTGCGGAACTCCTTCAGTCTGCCGTAGGCTCCAAGCCGCAAGTCCCGCTCGCGGCAGCATCGCTCATAGATGCCTTCGGAGTCGCACCCGCAGAGTTCCCCGGGCCGATGTTCGGAAACCCGCTCGTGAGCTGTATGCAGAATCTGGCGTCCTGGCCATCTGCCCAAGCGCTTAAGGTACAGGTGGCGCGCGAGCCAAATCGATTGCAGGTCAAGGAACCCGACGGCGGACTGGCCTCGTCGCCAAGTTCCGTCGCTTACTTCGAACGCGCAGACGCTTCCGTCTGGGTAATTGGTGTGACGCTCCCCGACCCATATGCCAGGGGACCACCATGCCCATGACGCCGGCCAGCGTTCATATGCCCGAGGCCAAGCTGTCAGGAGCAATGCGCTGTCTGGTAAGCCCCTAATGGGCTGAATCCAGTTCAAGAGGATGACCGTGTCGGGCGTGGCGTGTATCCTGACCCTAGGGTACGCCACCTCCACGCCCGACAATTCTCCGGTCAAGCACTCGGCTTCGAACTCGCCGACGACCGATGTGGAGGCACTGGCCTCCCCTTGTCGTGCGGCGGCCGATCCTCCGGCCGCCCGTGCCCTTCCGGCGGACCCTTGCCGTGATCCGGCTGCGGATCCTCCCGCTCGCCCTCCTCCATACCCAAAGTCCTCCTCTATGCCCGGACCAACGGCGGACGGAGTCGCGCCGGGCTCCACGACCCCGCCCGTGAACACACTTGGATATCGGCCCGCATCCAACTCGGCACCGAGAGCCGTGAGACGTTCAATCCCCGCATTCGTGTCGGTACCCACTTGCCGCAATGCTCCATTTGCGTTACACATTCGGTAGAAAAAAACGGCAGGGAGTCCCGAGCCGTGTCCACCACTTCGCCGTACTGCAATATCTATAAAACAGCTCCGGGCACCAGGTGTCAAGGGAGGCTCCGGGGCGAAACTAAGTGAGAATGCCAGAATACCCGCTCGACATCGACTTGGACCTTCTCGCAGAGCAGCTTGAACGCGAGATCTCCGCCCGCGAACTCTCGCTCAGGGCAGCTGCAAGCGAGATAGGATGCAGTCCAACAACGCTGGCGCGACTACTCACCGGCTCCAAGACGCCCAACTCACCAGATACAAAGACACTGCTCCAAGCTGTAAACTGGCTAGGGAAGAGCATTGGCGACTTTTCAAAGACCCGAGTTCCAGAGACCTCCACAATCGCCGACGTCGTCGTACACCTTCGTGCCCTGCCAGAACTCAGCAACACGGACAAGGATGCACTCGTGGCGATGGTAAGGGCATTGCATGATGCGTATCGACTACAGTCGAAGAAAGGCTAGAGGCGGCAGGGGTCTAATCCCGCCCAATAACACTCAGTGGGACAACGAACACCACGCACTGGATGTTCGCGAAACCCTCCATCTGAGTGAGAATGAACCACTTCCCGAAATCGCCGAGGTGTACAAAAAACTTGATCGCGCGGTAACTATCGTCCCTCATGGAGAATTACCCACAGCATCGGTATTCACGGACCACTTCCGCAACAGAGGTCGGGGAAGTTGGTCAGGACTCGCCCTCCCCATGGCCGACGGGTCGATATGGGTCGTTTACAATGACGCCCACCGCCCACCCAGGGTGCGTGCAACCTTGATGGAGGAGTTTTTTCACATCTACCTCGACCACCCAACAACTACGCTACGTCTCCTGCCGAACCCAGAGCAGGCGAACCGTACCTACAATGTGGCGGCCGAAGGTCAAGCGTTCGGTTGCGCAGCCGCTGCGCTCGTCCCCTACGCGGGGCTCAAGGGTATGGTCGGAGCTGGTACCACCGTTCCGCAGATTGCCGCTCACTTCGTGGTCTCGCGCGACCTCGTTATTTTCCGGCTGAAGGTCACCAAGCTGTACAAAGCCGCGTTTCGCTGGCGCCGAAACTAGGCCGCCTCGATTCTTGAGGGCGCTCGCCAGACAGCCGCTTCAAAACCCAGCCGTCTCGAGGTCACCACGTGGACGAGATTCAGAGAATCATGTCGAAGTATGACGCGAGCTACATCCGCGACAACCTCGCATCGGCAGCCGACGTTACGACGTTCGCCGCAGCGTTTTACAAGGACGTCGCCGAGGTCTTCGATGTCATCACGCGTGTTAAGAACGTCGAGCGCAATCCGACTGGCTTTGCGCTCGCCGACGCGCCCATACTCGGGTTACTAGTACGTATATGGAAGTTGCTGAAAGAAATTCTTCGCTACTACAACGATAACAATGCAGAGATGATCGGCGTGTTAGACCGCCCCCTTCTGGAGGCGGCAATTATGGCCGCATACCTCATGAAGAGCGATGAGGCGGTCATGGAGGATTACAGAAAGTGCTCATACAGGCACAGACTTCGAATGGTTCTTTCGGCAAAGGCCGGATCTCCGTTCTTCGAGACAAAAGCTGGTAGGCGCCTTCTGAAGTCTATTCAGGAGAAGATGGCGTTCGAGAAGCTAACGGAAGAAGACTTTGCGCTTCAGAAGAAGAACCGCTGGCATGTCCAAGGTAAGACCTTCTACGACATGTTTCGCACTCTTCACAACGAGGATCTGTATGCCATGTCGTACGGCATCATGTCAGAGTCCATTCACGGGTCGTGGAACGACTCCATGGATTTCTGCCTAACCAAGGCCGACGACGGCACCTTCTCGGCATTCCCTTTCTTCCAGACTGCCGACATCAGATTTGTCTCGCCCTTGTTGATTTTCTCGGTGCCCGCGTACCGGGCCTGGTTGCAACGCATTCACGCGTATGATGATAATCTCAAGCAGGTTCTCGATTGGGTTGAGCGCGTCAACGGCGCAATCTTCAAAAAGTTTGATGCTGAGTTTGACGGCCCATGATAACCACCAAGAAAGGCGTCGTGTAAACAGCACATCGCAGTCGGCGGCACCTTACCCCGTTTGTTGGGCAGCAAACAACCAACCATTATCTTGTAGGCAACTCGGGCTCGAGGGCCTTCTTGAGGAAGCGCAAGGCGAGGAATCAAAGCGTCACCGTCCGGTTCGACGAGCCGACGGCGCTCAACGGCGTGAAGATTCATCATGATGGTCAGATTGAGTTTCTCAAGGACGACAAACGCGCCGAGCCTGCTGAGGTAAAAGTAGAGCTCTGGTATGACCGCGCCAAGGGTCCGAAGATTCTAACCCGTACTTCTGCAAGCGGCACTCGTTGGCCATCGCACCCGCATCAGACATTCGGCAATGCCGATCGCATCTACTGGGTGGACACGAATAGCCGGGAGATCGACGGACAATGGATTCACGCAACCGCAGTGATTCTCGGTGAACCTTCGCACAGTCTCGACAAGACATTCCTTAAATGCCAGGTGGTACACGGCTTCGAGTTTCGGGGTAACCTGTCTAAGCCCGAAAGGCTTGCGTGGTGCGAGGTCATCGAGCGGCTTAGAATGAATCCGTATCGCCTTCTCAATTGGAACATCTATCTCGTGGTTGACTCAGATCTCGGAGCCCTGTCTCAGATAAACGCAGGAGCCTCACGGATCTGGAACGAGTACCCCCTTCCACCAAGGTTCCAGTTCGCTTACGCGAGCGCCGACGTTGGCATGGATCTCCCGCTAAACGCAATGATGGCTAAGTGCGACAAGATGGCTGGCCACCTTCTAGAACAGATACTGCGGGAAGACGCATCTGGAGCCGGGGTCAAGGAGATCAGTTTCGTCGGGTCAGTTCCAATGCGTCGCTGGGATCCTCTCGATTAGCAAGCCCATTTGCGGCCTAACACGCGCCTGAGACCTCCAGCGTGCGTGGATTGAGGAATGGATTTCCTTCTTAAGCGCACCGTAGCTTAGGCACATACCGTTAGGCGAATGCCAAGTGATCGCAAGGGTCGAGAGTAGGACTGTCGTTGACGTCGAGATAATCAGCGTCGTTGTGACAGCTGACGTTGGCGAATACGATCACGGCCCGGTTGCATCTGCCGTATTCGCCTTGCCGGAATGCAAGCACCTCATGCACGACCTCTTAAGCGAGGGATGCCGGGGCGTCTCGGCGGATCGACTCACCTACGTCCTAAAACACGGAATCGACGTTGACCCAACTGACGCGCCCATTTGGGTTAGCTCTATCGAGAAGGCAATGGAGTACGGCGGCTGGCCGAAGCTCATCCTGGTGCTTGACGTGAAGCGCCTCGATCGCACGTTTCGCGAGCTTGCAACAAGTGGCGATGGCACCGAGCGTGCCTTTCTGCGCCGCACGTTTCCGACTGAATGCGCCTCTGAAGATGGTTCTCACGTTTGGCTCTCTCGCCTTGCGCCTACTGATAGAAGGCTGGCCACCGGGTATGAGGTAGCGTACGGTCGATGGATTCCAGGCAACGCTCGAGAGGCGCTTCTGGCAATCCTCGTGGTACAGCATCCGGCATACGGACAGCTCATAAACGTGAGCGACCTGATGGCATGAAGGTTGCGCCTTCGCTAACTATACCCGACGAGCTTGAACGAGCACGGAACGCCGCTGAACTCGTTGTGTTCGCGGGTGCGGGCGTTTCAATGGGGCCACCCGCGAATCTGCCTAGTTTTCTTGAGTTGGCTCGAGAAATCGCCGACCCTCCGTTGATTCTACGACCTGAGGACGAGGAAGCACTCGATCGGTACTTGGGACGTGCTGAACGAGCCAAGATCAATGTGCAGGAGCGAGCCCGAGAAAAGCTTCTCGCCCGCGGCGGCACTCATACGAAGCTGCATGAGCACCTGCTGGGGATCTTTGGAGCCCACCCCAACGTTCGACTGATCACCACAAATTTCGACCTGCATTTCAGCGCAGCTGCTCAGTCGATTTTCGGAAACGCACAGATCCCAGAGTACATTGGGCCGGCGTTGCCACCGGGTCAACACTTTTCGGGGATAGCACAGCTTCACGGCTCGTTGACACGGTTGCAGGAGCGCCTGGTCCTGACCAAGTCGGATTTCGCAGCAGCGTACATGACGGACGGCTGGGCAGCTCGGTTTTTGGTACGAGTGTTTGAAAAACGCGCTGTCCTGTTCGTGGGGTATTCTCTCGGCGATCCGGTAATGCAGTATCTCGTGAGTGCCCTGCCCCAAACAGGTAGATGGTACGCTCTGTGCCCTGCCGGCGAAGAGGCTCGATGGGTTGAACACGACATCGTTCCAATCACCTTCGCACCGGATGCCGGTGGGGATCGGTTTGGGGAATTGCACGCAGGGCTGGAACGATGGCATTGGTACGCGCGGGCGTCCGCCGTTGATCACGACCGAAGACTGCGTGAACTCATTGCTCTTGGTCCACCATCATCGCCCCAAGAGGCGGACTATGTCCGCGCCCGTCTCGAAACTGAACCCGGACGAGTCACCTTTTGGACTGTCGCCAAAGACGCTCAGTGGCTAGCGTGGATCGCCGACGAGAAGCTGCTCGAGCCTCTGTTCAACGATCAGGTTGGGACGGCCGACACTTCACTCTGGGCGCGTTGGTGTGTCACGAGTTTCTGCTCTGGTGATAGTCCTCCAATACTCGATTTCTGCCGTCGGCGCGGCATTCAGATCGGCCCGAGCTTTGCTTTTGAGCTGGCTCTTCATCTAGCTCGAACCGCACAGCTTCCACCCGGTTCGGTTCTTCGTCAGTTCGTCGTTTTGCTGATCAGCACCACATTCCGTCCAGGACGAGGGACCAACCCGTATATCTGGCTTCTCGAGAAGGTGGTTACCGCAGGACTGGGCCAGGAGGCGCTCGCGCTTCTGGGGTTTATGACGCAAGTCCGACTAGAACCGCTCGAAAGTCTCTTCCTGGGGATCGAAGGAGAAGGTGAGACGCCGCGACAACTAAGAGCGTTAGCCAATCGCGTTTCTCTCAATGCTGCCCCGGACGAACTGGACGATTTCCTTGAAGAGCACGGGGCCAATCTCGCTGCCATAGCAGATAGGGGACTCATCGGTCTGGGCGAGCGGCGGTTGTCGGAGGCGTATCAGCTAGTGGAACTTGCCAAAGGTGCCGACGACTCGAGCGATTGGTTGAGCTACGGAAGGACGGCAATTCCTTCCACGAATCAGGACTCTTTCGCAGGTGCTGAGGACGTGTTGATTGCCCTGGTTCGCACTGTGTTGGACCACTGGCGAGACCACTCACCTGAACGCCTCCTGGAATTCGGTGATCAGTACATCGCGGACGAGCGTCGTTTGTTCAAACGGCTGGCACTCCACGCATACGCGGAATGCAGTACGCTGTCGCCTAATGATCTGCTCACGAAGGCCACCTCGGAGAAGTGGGCTGCGGATTTCTGGGTTCGGCCGGAGGTGTATGCGGTTCTGACGGCCCACTACGACAAGAGCTCGGAGGAGAGCAGGAAGCGGTTCATCGATTCTCTTCGTGACGCCGCCTCATGGGGCGAATTCGACGAGCACCAGGCTCATGCGCGTTTTAGCCTCAGTCAGCTTCTTCTACGCGTGAGTCCTCAAAGCGCGGTGACCCTGGCATTCGCAGATGAAGAGAAACGAGCTCATCCAGATTGGCAGGAAACGGACCGAGATGGTTTGCTCAGTCGCATCGAGACCGGGTCGGGTTATGACATTCCGTCGCCAATCGCGGTTGACCAGCTACTGAGCTGGAATCCGTCTGAGGCGTTGGGTCGTGTTATCGCAGCCTTTGAGGCCTCTCGCCAAACAGGACGTGGTGGTGAGTCGCTGCTTGGTGCCGTTCAGCAAGGCATCAAGAAGAAACCGGAGTGGGGCGCCGGCTTTTTGAATGCTGCAACCGAGGCTGAAACACCTGTTCCGATAGCGGAGGCAATCGTCTGGGGCCTTCGCGACGAATCAGGAACGGCGGAGAATCAGATAGCCGTCCTTAATAAGATGGCAGTGTGGGAGTGGCCGGACAAAGTAACTCACTCCATTGGTTCGTTGATCGACCAGTGGGCTGGGAACCTGAAGGGTATCACCGACATCCGATTGCTGAATGCGCTCGATCAAGTGGCAGATAAGGTGTTCCTTCGGGGACAAACCCAGGCTTCTGGCATCGTCGGTCAACCGGGTTGGACTGAGCGCGCGATTAATCATCCTTCTGGCCACGCAGCATCAACCTGGTGGCGTGTCGCGAACGCTCGTGACCGTGAAGGTGAGAGATTTGTGTTAACGCTTGACGACGACGAGCGCACGCGATGGGAGCGTGCGATCAACGACACCACGCAGGCAGGTGCGCACGCTCGCGTGATCGTTGGAATGGCGTCCGATCGCTTTGTTGGGGGCGACTACCCTTGGGCAGAACGTGTCCTATTCCCTGCGTTCGATCCTAGAAACGGAGAAGAGAAGGCGGCTCAGCTCTGGGATGGACGGCTGATGCAGACCAATTGGTCGTGGACGACGATTCGTGGTTTGCGACCTTGCCTTGGCGCATTCCTACAGAAAAGCGCAACTCTAGTGCGCGCCCACTCTCGTCAATTAGGAGGATGGGTCGCTCTACTGGTCGCGTTTCCCCGAGAATCAGAACTGACGCTGGCAGACTTGCGAACCTTTGCGCAGTACGCGACACCTGACGCACGGCGAGAGTTTGCCGAGGCGCTGCCGGAACAGCTAGACAAGCTGAACCCGGACGGCCGGCGGGAGGTTTGGGACAAACTTCTCAGGCCGTACTGGCGTGACCGCAGAACCGCTGTACCAGTTGCACTCGACGTTGAGGAAGTGTCTCGGATGGCCAGCTGGATCGTTAGCCTTCCCGAGGTCGCGGCCGATGCATTTGCAGAGTTAGTTCAGACCCCTGGAAATCCCATACCGCACGGCGAGCGCGTCATCTGGGAATTGGAACAGGATGATAAGTGGGTCAACGATCAACCCACAGTCACCGTGGCGATCATCAAGTGGTTGGCGGAACGTGGCTCCTTTCAGCCTTGGACGGCAGATGAGGCGACAAAACTGCTTGAGAAGGCACTAGGGGCTGGCGCGGGGAAACCGGACGTGATTGCTGCCGCTGAGGTGCTCGCTGGCCTGCCCTGTCAAGCAGCTATCGACCTTGTCGAACGCTTGCAGCGCGGCGACCTTGGAGCCAACGCACAGAAGGAGTAGGTTGTACTCGGATTGTCACAACCTCAAGAAGACCTTGAACCGTCCATCCCCGTAGGTGCACGCACCTATCAGAACAGGGCAAGCACCCCAGCCTGTTCTAGACGTGCGTCGACATGGGTGTAGTTAGAAATCCACGTAGGAGCGGGGAGTGAAAGCCTCCGCGCGAGCTTGAGCCGCCTGGACCTTATTGAGCAAGAAACTCTTGATGGACTGGTCCTTGGTCCGATCGTACCCGTAGAAGTACTCTCCTGCGAAGCCGTCTTTCCGAACCTTGAACTTCAGTGCATACGGTTCGACGAGGCGTGTGAGGCCGGAATACGTCAAGGTTAGCAGCTGGCGGTTCCGACCTGCAGAGATGATAGCCTCCCGAATGGTCGCCGGGATCTGACGGACCGCACCGACTGCGCCTTGCTGAGTTCGGAAACCTGTTGCACCTGTCATCTCTGGTGCAAAAAGCGCGGTAACGAACTGAACAAACAGTTCGATGGCGTTTGCCGCAACGATGAGCGCGTTGATTGGGCACACAATTGACGTGAGCCAATGTCCCGAAGCAACTGAAAACTTCTCTCGAGACAGAAGTTCATCTCGGGCGACATTCGGTATGCCTTTGAACAAAGTCTTCTGCAGGAAGACCCTTAGAATCTCGGCCTTCCGGACAGTTCCGCGGCCGGAAGCGATGATCTTAGCGGCGTCGAATAGATCTCTGGCCCGCGTGCGTTGGATCCAGCTTCGCAGCTTCTCAGCCAGTACCTCCTCAAGGGCGTAACCACGAACACCTGTCTTACATACGTTCGCATCGGAATACCCGTGAATCAGGGGCTGGTCTTGAAGCGGCAGGACAATCCTCTCATAGGGACTGACATCGAACTTGACCCGGAATACGACACTTGAATCCCCAGCCATGCCGCGGAAGTAGACACGTGCATCAAGAGCTTGCTCTTCAGGATCGGGGGTCTGGGCTTCGTCGACGCGAGTACGCTCGGTAGAGAACGAGATGCCACTAGTCTCGCTAACCAGTCCGAGGATTCGTTCAAGGTGTGGCCGAAAGGCGACACCGGTTAGCACCTCGGTGGTGGTGAAGTCTAGATCGTCCGAGAACCGGGTATCCGGAAAGTAGAGTTTTCGAAGGCAATTGCCGCCCTTGAGAATAAGGCGTTCCCGGAGGAACGCCTCCTGAGCGAGTCCCCAGACCAGCCAGCCCATCACGTAGTCTTTCTCCACGTGAGGAAGGGGTACCCCTAGCGACCGGCTGATGCTGTGGAACTCCAGCTCGGGAATCATCTGCTGACTTGTGCCATGTGAACGGTTGCACTGATCTGCTTCAGGCTCGAATGACTCTGGCGAGCAGCAGCGAGACCCGGTTGACCGAGTTCAGTGCGTCGTTGAGCGCTAGGTCCCAGGTATAACTCTCGCCCTCTCGCACGGCGATCTCGAACCCCAAAGCAAATGCGTACTCCGTGAGGGCGATCTCGTAGCTCAACTGTTGGAAAGAGCGTCCTTGCACGCCTCCCTCCGCATCACGTGCTGCCGTAACGAGGGGATGGTCGAGATTGATGACGATCGTCCTCGACGATTGGATGTACCGCGATCGGAACGCGTCCGCTGTCATGTTCCTGAATTCGATCTTGAAGCCGGAGCGGGCCTTGTCCCGTCGCGCCGGACCACCGCCGTCGTCAGCACCCGGCGTACCTGTAGCACCCCGAGTCTTAGGATGGTCCGGACCACTAGGAGCCTTGCCTTTGAGGGGGCTGGCGGGTTTTCCGCCACCTGGCGGAAGTCTGATCCCCGTCTCGTCCAGGTTCTCAGGCGTAGGCAACGGTCCACCGGGGAGTGCGGTGACCGCATCTTGAGCTGCGACCGATGCCTCGACGGACGTGCCCGCGTCGACCGCACGCGTTGCAGCCTGCAAACGGGCGAGTTCACGCGCCCAATCTTTGAAGTCCTCGTTCAGGAGATCGGCAATCTTCGCCGCCTGCTCCTCGAGCTGTTTGGCGTGCTCACTCTCTCGCCGCTTACGATCCTCATCGGCAAGGGCACGACGCACCTGCTCAACCGAACGACTCACCCAGCCAAGAAGCGACACAACCAACGGATTCGCTCTATTCAGCCGATTGGACCGCGTGTTATCGAAGGCAGGGATCGGTCCCTGGTCATCCTCGAGAGCCGGGATGTCCACTTCGCCGAAGAGGCATTCGGTGTACGGCTTGCCTGCCTCGTCCCCCAACGTCGTCTCCTGCCAGACGCCTCGGGAAAAGATGTGGACGCCGTTGTCCTCAGGATCGAGCGGTTGCGGCGATACCCTAATCGTTAACACGACGTTACCTATCGATCCCCGCAAGACCTCGGGTGGCTGAAATGTCTTCTCGTCGATGTAGGGTAGCTCTTCCACTTCGCATCTGTGCGAGTTGATGATGACCTGGTGTGCTTGATGTTGATGGCGTAGGTGCTGCTGGACGTACTTCTTCGTTCGCTCAACCTCAAGCTGCTGAACATTCAACCCGCGGATCAGGATCTTCGTGCCCGGCTCGCGGTCAGTCTTCTCGTCAGCCACAACCTCGTTGACGGGGAAGGGGCGACCGTCGACGGCAGCTAGCACCTGGTCTCGGTGCAGTTCGACGACGTTCCGACGAGAGTCCTTCACCGTTTCCACGGCGAGCAGGTTTGCGATGCCGAGGGCAGCCGACTTCCCGGTACCAAATCGCCCACGCACGACCCGTCCTAGCCGACGAGCCTGGTTCTCACCGTGCATCTCGAAGAACCTCGCGAGATCATCGCGACTCATTCCCGAAGCGTCGTCCTCAATTGTTATCCCGTCCCGCGAGATATGTACGATGACCGTCACGGGATGGCCGGCCCGCGGATTGTCAATCGCATTGGACACGTATTCCCATACCACCTTGGGGACGGTATTGAAGTACGCCGCGTTCTGAAGCACATCTCTGGCCACATTGCTGCGCACCTGGATTCCCATGATCATTACTCCATCCCGTCTCGGTACGATCCTTCGAATCTGTTGAAGAGGTCACCAACAAACCGTACAAGCTGATCATCGCCCGCGACCAACTGCACAATCTGGCTGCGCCTGAGGCTCATCTGCGCCGTTGGCAAATACTCAGATGTGCGCGTTGCCTTGAAGAAATCGTAGACTGTCAAGTCGCTCATGCGCCCAGATTGCCACTTTTGATAAGCATCCGACTGCCGCAGACGGTCCGCCTCCCGGTCAGCAGCGACGGCCTGTGCACTTCGGCGATCGGGATCAAGGATGGCCTCGCCCTGAAAAAGGTTCGGGAACCGTTGCCGGGCTTGCTCCACCCACTGGGTCCCCGCTTGCGTGAGGCTCCAGCCAGAATCCTTTGAGCCCTGGACCAAAGCACCATTCTTGTCCTTCGCTGCATCCGTTAGAGACACGCGCGCGATGTCCAGGTCGATTCGCTCTGGGTACTTCCTCCAGCAGAAGCGCTGCGGTGCCAGCTGAAAAGCCCGGACGGCTAGATCTTCAGTGTGCACGAGCTTGGTAGCCCCTCCTTCTAGGAAGCAAGCGGCGGCTGCGAGCTCCCAGTTGGGAATGTCCTCTACGCCAGTCATGCGATTAGCCATCTCGTCATTCTCCGCTAGTTGCCACAGCGACCCTTACCTCTCCGCGACCGACGTCGAATCGAACTTCAATTTCAGTTGCACCGGCCTTCTTCATCCTTCGACCAACCTGCTGAAGGCCCGTGACGTACGTAGATCGAACCAAGATCGGCTCGCGGCCATGAACATCGACGAGCGTCCAGACTCCCTCAGGAATCATCCCGGGACGTATGTAAAACGTGACAAGGTCGCGATCTGCTGGCAGGCGGTAGCGCGCCAGGACCGATCCATCTACCTGAAACTGCTGATCAACCAGGGAGGGCTCACTTTGCTCGTTCAGCCGGCCCGCGGCGGTCTCAATTTCAGCGTGAGTCACCCGGCGACCTCGAAGTGTATAGAGCCCGTAGGTAACGCGGGTGATCAGGGGCGAGGAGGTCAGCAGATACCTGCCCAGTGCCTCCGACAGGCCTCGCTCTCTCATAGCGCTCACGATTTCGTGGACCGTCAGGACGCCGTTGTCCCGGAAGGCATCCACCAAGGCAGCCTCACCACCATTCAGCCTGACGTAGGAGGGGACTTCAAGTAGATCAACGACATCACCATTTTCTGAGACTCGCAGGCCCGCGGCCTTCAACACTCTTCGTAGGATCTGCCGCGGAGGCACCTCGAGTCGCTGCCGAAATTTGCTCTCCCGGTATCGTCGCAGGCCGCTCCGGACTTGGTCCACGGTTAAGGGACCAAGGACGGCGAGCATCTTCGCTGCGACATGAGGCAAGAGATATCCTTCGCTCTCCTTGAGGACAAACCAGTCACCATCTACTTGCTCCCAACGACCGCTAGACCGAAGCAAGGACTCGACTACCGTTCTCTGCTGATGCAACGCAAGAGACAGTTGCCCTACGGATGCTGCTCCAAGTGCCATTGCGTTCCTGAGAGCGGGTGTCACGCGACGGAGGAACTCGCGCCCTACGTCCTCCCGACCCATGCCGGGGATTACCAGCAAAAAGCCCCCCGCTCGTAACCAGGTGTTCTCGCCGAGCCAGCCCCAGCGCTCCAGAGTGCGAAGCGCACTCAAGACGCTTGGCGAGTCGGGTCGTAGGAGGTCTGGCAGCTCCTCACTCCAACGATCAAGCGTCAACGGCCCTTCCGTGTTCTTCAAGACCTCGACTGTGGCTTCACAAATGGGCAGTGGAGGACGCAGCGGACTGTTTCGATCGATGAAGCGCTGCACAATTTGTCGAACGCGTTCACGGGTGATTCCAGCCTCAGCGCCCAAAGCTTCCAAGGTATCACCAGGCCTCCCATCCAACTCCAGATATCGGGACACGAAGATTCGGTCCCGGGCGGAGAGCCCCCGCGAGAGAAGGGAGATCTCGTCCAGCGGTGTAACCCGGGATCCCTCAACCAAGCGCCCGAGGAGTTCAACGACGGCAGAAGCATGGCTGACGACGGCGTGCTCAAGCATCTTCCACTCTGTCGTAGCCCGTGAGAGTGGCGTCTGCATCATTCGCTGGAGCCTCTCAGCCACGCCCCTCAACGGATCCCCCTCGACACCGCACTTCGCTAGGATGCCAGCTAGACGCACCTGGGCTCGCTCCTCAAGGAGCTCGCAAACCGGTGTATCCCTGGGTTCAACAGCGGGGTCGGTCATGGAGCCGGTCAAAGCGGTCGATCGCGTCAGGACGCCAACTTCCAGATTCCCCACGTACTCTTCTTGTCCAGTTTGCCTTCGTGTTGGAGCCGCTGGCTGGCCCAGCGAACCGTGTTGCGCCACCGGACCTCTCCACTCGGTAGCCTGGATCGATCAACGTCGTTCAAATGCTCAGCCATGAGCTGACCCACCCGTTCAATAGCCTCATTCGCGGGAAGCTTGCCCCCGGCGTCCTTAAGGACGCGAACGAGGGGCGTGTAAAACTGTTCGATTGGCGTCTTCTCACCCTTGCGGGCTCGCTTGCGGTCTCGAGTGACAACTTTCAGGGCCGTGACGCTCGACCCCTTCACGGCCTTCGGTCGAGGTGCGGTACCCGCCCCATTCGCGTGGTACGCATCTAGAAGCCGCTGGATGACCGTTTCGGGTGTGTCGACGAGCGGTTCTGCAAGCTCTTTGAGCTTGTCGAAGCTCTGCTGGGACAGGTCGATCGTTGGCATGTTTGCGAATTCCTCATGGCTGTTCGTCACTCGGCCCCTACGTTCGATTAGCTTAATCATACTAAGCGTAAGTGTCAATGAATCAGTAATTATCAAATTAATCAAATTGCTCGGCTACCCTTGCCATTTTAGATATCATACGCTATCTACAACGCATGCCCAGGCCCCGTGGTCCCGCTACCGAAATGGTCCGCCTCCCCTGCGACGTAGTCCGCGCCCTCCGCCGACGCGCCACAACCGCTGACATCACGATCGCCGAAGCCGCGCGTCAGCTGATGCAGCCTACCGAAGCGGAGCACCCACTCGGTCTCCTCGAGCACGTCGCTTGGCTGCACGCTCGGCTGGTCCGGCGCCGAGATGATCTTCTGTCGGTCTTCAAAGACGGGGACGCCGACCCGAAGGCCGTGGACGCGGCGATCGACGCGCTGGCCGTCCTGCTCGAGGAGTGGCCGGAGGAGCGCGGCTACGACTTCACAGTTCATGGAATGGGACAGCCACAGTAGGGGATCGAGCGAACCCTCGCATTCACCAGCCGCGCTTCCCGCGCGGCTTCGTCTTCTAGAGGAGAACGTGACGTATGACGACCAAGCGCAAGCCCCGGAGATGGGGCACTGAGAAGAAATGGTTCTCGAGCAGTGAGGCCGCCCGCTACTTGGGCGTATCGGTAGACACCATCCGCCAACTCGACGAAAGCGGCCAACTGCACGCCAACCGCACCAAGGGCGGACACCGCCGCTTCTCCCGCAGGACGCTGGACGCGTACCTCGCCAGAAAGGGGCGCGGCCGGAGCGCGCACGTAGGGGAGCGCTCGAAGCCTTCGGCGCGCCCTGTCGCCCGTCCTGACCCCGAGCCGCTGGATGATGACCCCGAAGACTTCGAGCCGGGCGACGAGGCGTTGGAGCCGTTCGTCGAGGCGCCGCCTCCGCCCCCACCACCGCTCAATCCACTGGAGAAGTTCGCCCGCGAGATGGAGGAGCGAAGGAAACGTGAAAAGGATGAAGCGCCGCTGCGCCGCCTCGTGACGCTCAAGCAATACGGATTGAGCCAAATCGGGTGGGGCATCCCTGACAGCTGGCGCGCGCGGGTCGCGGCCGCATTGGAGAGCTACGTGACGCTCAAGACGTTCCCGGCGTGGGTCTCCGATGTCGATGCCTACCGGATCGTTCGAGGCAAAGTCGAGGAAGTCCTCCAGCCATACCACGACGAGGTCGCCCGCAAGAAAGCGGAGGAGACGCGTCGGGAGGAAGAAGCCGCGAACAAGCGGCGGCAGGAGGAGGAAGAAGCGCAGGAAGAGCGGCGCGTCCAGGAGCTGATCAACGATGGGATGCGTCACGCGCGGAGCGAAACAATGTTCGACTGGGAGTCCGACGACCGCGACCGTGCCCTCCGCGACGTCGAGCGGATGCTGAAGGATAGCGTCGAGTCGGACTGGACCGAGCACGAAGTCAAGGATGCCGTCAACGATGAACTCGACGAGTGGGAAGACGACGATCCCGAAGCCGATGAGGAGGTCGAATCCTAGGCTGCGAACCTCGAAAACCTAGGATCGAATCCTAGGTTCGGGACGCTGGAATCCCAGGATTTCAAGCACAAAACCAGATGCAGAGCATGGATCTCCCCCTCCCCGACGGCCTTCCGCCCTGGCTCGCTGCCTTCATTCTCGAGGCGCAGCGCGAGACCGATACGCTCCGCGAGAACGGCGCCGAACAAGCCGCAGCGGCTCGCCTGGCCCTGCTCAGAAAACTCGTCGCCGGAGCAGCCGCTCACCTCGATGCCGAGATCGACATCCACGAGGCTGCCCGGGAGAAGGGCGTCCACGAGGAAACCATCCGGAGAGCCGTCCGCGGGGGCCGAATCCCCGATCGTCGCGCTAACCCCAAAGGGCGCCACCGCGTCCGCCGCGGCGACCTGGACCGCGTTGCAGACTCCCCAGGCCGGCCGTATGATCCCACTACCGATGCCCAGGGCATCGCCCAACTCCGGAGGAAGCTATGACCCGGAAGTCCAGGCGGTGCTGGTCGAAATCCATCGGCGAGCCAGGCCACCGCGTGCGCCTCTACGAGGCACGCCCTGGCGGCTCGATCATGCGGTCGGTGTTTGCCAACGGAAAGGAGGATCGGAAGAGCCTGGGGCATCGCGATAAGGAGAAGGCGATCCGCCAAGGGTACGAGTTGCTGCAGGCGTTGCTCGCTAATGAGCACGCGCTCGACGAACAGAGCCTCACGCTGGGGATGGTGGCAGAGCTGTACAAGCAGAGCCCGGCGTTTGCAACCAAGAAACCTCGTACCCAGAAGGCGGACACCCGCGCGCTCGAGCGAGTCGTGACGTTCCTCGGCCGCTCGCGCAACGTGGAGACGCTCTCCGAATCGGATGTGCAACGCTTCATTCTCGCCCGGCGGCAGGGAGTCGGCTCGCTCCCCCGCGTCTCGCCGGGAAAAGGGGTCCGGGACCGCGCGATCGAATCGGATCTCGTGATCCTGCTGACGGCGCTGAATTGGGCCACGAGGGAACGGACAAAGGACGGGCGGCGACTGTTGAAGGAAAACCCGCTCCACGGCGTCCGCCTCCCACGCGAGAAGAATCCGAAGCGGCCGGTGATGCTGCACGATGTCTATCTCCGG
>Ga0137376_10000327_pt1 | contig 20442 bp, 19 predicted proteins | sample SagtaG_23_FD_104814 | JGI IMG/M metagenome (GOLD analysis project Ga0137376, IMG submission 104814) | Vadose zone soil microbial communities from Sagehorn Ranch, Mendocino, California, USA - Sage2_L_20_16 metaG | ecosystem: Environmental > Terrestrial > Soil > Vadose zone | place: USA...
CAGGTTCTGCGAATCTCGCCGGGATCGGTCAAAGTGCACAACGGATGACACTCGGCTTGTCGTCGACTCGCCGGGACACGGACTGGTGATCGTCAACGTCGCCACCAAGGCGGTCACGCCGATCCCGAACAGCTCGGGAGAGTCGTCCCCGCAGTGGAGCCCGGACGGAACGCTCATCGCGTCGCACTCGACCGCCGGCCAGGTGCTCCGGCGCCCGGACGGGTCGAGCAAGGTCGTTCGCCCAGGCGTGATGACCGGCCTGTGGTCACCTGGCGGCACCGACATGATGGCCCTCTACAACAGTCGTGCGGTGGAAACCGACGTGCTGAGCGGCGTATCGCATGCTGCCATCATCCCTCCGCTGAACCTCGACTACGTGGGCCTGACCTGGGCCAGCGCCAGCACCGACGTGGTGAGGGCGTACATCGGCACCGCCTTTTACGGGGCGCCCTACGCTCCAACCGCTTGGTACAAGGTCGAAACCTACGCGGGGGATACCAGCCAACTTGATCGCCGATAACGCTCTGTACCCGTCGGTCGGCGGGCTCACGCCGGCTGACGTGAACGGCACGCCGTCGGCGGTTTCGGGTTTGGCCGCGGCGGTGTCGCCGAGCTTCGTGCACCTGTCCTGGGCCGCACCGGCCAGCACATCGGACTTCGCCGGCGTGGAGATCCGCTACGCGCTGGGCAGCACCCCACCGGCCACGGTCACCGACGGCCTCGACGGCGGACGCCTGCTCGCCACCAGCCGCGACCTGGGCCCGCTACCACCGGACCAGGACGTCGCGATCAGCGTGTTCAGCCGCGACTGGACCGGGCACGTCGGCCCCGCCGCCACCACCGTCACGACCACGCCACACCTCACCGCGAGCACCCTCACCGCGCACGCCGCACCCCCCGACATCGTCTACGGACACAGCTCCACCATCACCGCCACACTCACCCGCACCTACGACGGCACGCCCCTTGCCGACGCCGCGGTCACCATCGCCACCCGGCACACGAACACCACCGACCCGTTCATCGACCGCACCACCATCCCCACCGACGCCACCGGCAAGCTCTCCTACCTGCAGATCCCCGGCATCGGCTACGACTACCAGCTGCGCTACACCGGCGACACCGACAACGCCGCCGTCACCGCAGCCACCCGCATCCGGGTCGCGCACCGCGTCACCGAAACACTCGACCACGCCAGCGCCCCAGGCCGGCAGCTACGTCCACCTCACCGCCACCATCGCCCCCAACTACCCCAACGGCAAGACCTACCTACAGAAGTTCACCACCCGCGCCATCACCCTCGGCCCGCACAACACCAACAGCGCCAGCAAAGTCACCTACACCATCACCGCACCCGCCAAAGGCACCACGATCAAATACCGCGTCGCCGTCCCCAACAGCGGCAGCTACATCACCGGCTACGGAACCTGGCTCACCATCACCGGCACGTGAGCAACACCGGTTGACACTCGCCGACCGCTCGGTGAGTGTCAGCCGGATGACAGTTCGCATCGAACACGCCGGGCCGGTCTGGACGGTCGTGCTCGACCGCGCGCAGGTACGCAATGCCGTCGACCGCGAGACCGCCGCCGCGCTCGCCGATGCGTTCCGGGCCTTCGACGCCGACCCGGACGCCTGCGTCGCCGTGTTGTGGGGCGCGGGCGGCACGTTCTGCGCAGGTGCGGACCTGCAGGCGATCGCCCGCGGTGAGCCCAACGCCCTCGACCCCGACCTGTCGGCCGACGCGCCGATGGGGCCGTCGCGGCTCACGTTGTCCAAGCCGGTGATCGCGGCGGTCAGCGGGCACGCCGTCGCGGGTGGCCTGGAACTCGCGCTGTGGTGCGACCTGCGCGTCGTCGAACGCGATGCCGTGCTCGGCGTGTTCTGCCGTCGCTGGGGCGTCCCGCTCATCGACGGCGGCACCGTGCGGCTGCCGCGGATCGTCGGTCTGGGACGGGCGCTCGACCTGATCCTCACCGGGCGGCCGGTCGCAGCGGACGAGGCGCTCGCGATCGGGCTCGCCGATCGGGTCGTGCCGTCCGGCGAGGCGAGGGCGGCCGCGGAGGCGCTCGCCGCGCAGATCGCCGCGTTCCCGCAGCTGTGTGTCCGCTCGGACCGCCGATCGGTGTACGACGCGCTGGGCGCCGACGAGGCCAGTGCGCTTGCCCGCGAGTTCGAGCTGGGCCTTGCCACCGCGAACGCCGGCGCCGCCTCCGGCGCGGCCCGATTTGTCGGGGGCGAACGCTGAGCGCACGTTTCCGTCGCATGCCGGCAAGGTCGCGTTCACCCGACGGTCGCGACCTCGCCCTACGTTCGTCGGCATGGCCGACGACACCGCAGACCAGACGTCCACGCAGCTCAGCCGGCGCCAGGCGCTGGGCCTGCTCGGTGGTGCCGGGGCGGTGGCGGCAATCCCGCTGCTCGGCGCACCGGCCGCTCAGGCAGCACCAGCCGGCTTCCTCGCCAATCCCGGATCGGGCGGCGCGACGCCCGTGCAAGGCCTGCACCTGACGTTCGGCGCCGATCCGGCCCGCGAGATGGTCGCCTCGTGGCTGACCGACGCAGAGGTGTCGCGTCCGCGGGTCATCTACGGCACGGCCGAGCACGGCTTCGGATCGTCGGTCGACGCGCAGACGCGAACCTATGTCGACGGCACGTCCGGCCGGACCGTCTACGTCCACCACGCGCGGCTACGGCAGTTGCGGCCGGGCAGCGACTACCTCTACGCCGTCCAGCACGACGGCGCGGCACCCGATGCCGGAGCGTTCCGCACGGCGCCGATCGGCCGCGCACCGTTCACGTTCACCAGCTTCGGCGACCAGTCGGTACCGCAGGTCACCTGGGCCGCGGACGGCACCGTGGCACTGAACGCCAATACCTCGGCGGCGGCCGGCGACGTGGTGGCCGGCATCGAGCGCGTGGCGCCGCTGTTCCACCTGCTCAACGGCGACCTGTGCTACGCCAACATCGACCCTGACCGCGTCCGCACCTGGAACGAGTTCTTCACCAACAACACGCGCTCCGCGCGGTTCCGCCCGTGGATGCCGGCCGCGGGCAACCACGAGAACGAGAAGGGCAACGGCCCGATCGGGTTCGGCGCGTACCAGACGTACTTCACGCTGCCGTCCACGGAGACCGACGCGGAGCTGGCCAATCTCTGGTACGCGTTCAGCGTCGGCTCGGTGCGCGTGATCGTGCTGCAGAACGACGACAACTGCCTGCAAGACGGCGGAGACAACTACGTCAACGGCTACTCCGGTGGCCGGCAGCTGGCCTTCCTCGAACGCGAGTTGCGCGCCGCGCGGTCATCGCGCGACATCGACTGGGTGGTCGTCGCGATGCACCAGGTGATGATCAGCTCGGCCGACTTCAACGGAGCCGACCTCGGGCTGCGGCAGAAGTACGGGCCGCTGTTCGACAAGTACGGCGTCGACCTCGTGGTCTGCGGACACGAGCACCACTACGAGCGCTCCCTGGCGGTGCGCGGCGTCGTCTCCGGCAGCGAGACGTTGACGCCGAGCCCCGTGTCGCCGGCAACCGACGTGATCGACACGTCGCAGGGCACGGTGCACATGGTGCTCGGTGGTGGCGGCGTCTCCGGCACGTCGAATCAGACGTTCTACCAGGACGGCTCCGCGAAGGTGATCACCGCCGTCTCCGCGACGCCGGGGCCGAACGGCAAGCGCACGTCGACGTTCGTCAAGGAGGCCGCGATCTGGACCGGCGTGCGCGACGTCGAGCATCCGTACGGCTTCGCGGCGTTCACCGTCGATCCCGGGCGCCACCCCGGCGACACGACCAGCCTGAACGTCACGTACTACAACGTGAACAAGCCACGCGGCGACCTGTCCGTGTTCGAGACGTTCACCCTGCAGCGGCCGCGATCAGACGGTGGTCGTTAGAGCGACTATCGCCGCTTCGAGCTGGTCGTCGTCGGCGCTGCTCCGCCAGGTCACGACGGCTCCGCGATTGCCGAGCCGGCTCGTGACGCGCTCGCGCGCCCGGTCGACGTCGACGGCATTGGTGATGACCAGCAAGCGCCCACTTCCACTGAGCCGGTCGAGCAAGCCGTCGAGGCTGCTGCCCGCGAACGTCATCGACGAGCCGACGTACTTGGTCTCGATGTACAGCTCGCGGTCGCCGACGACGAGCCAGAAATCGGCACGGTCTCGCGACCACTGCGATTCTCGCCGTAGGACGGCCCCGTGCACGACGCGATGCATCGCCCGCTCGACCTCGTCGTCGTAGGCGATTGCCGCCGCTACTCGCGGCGTCTGCTCGGCCTCGATGGTCGACACGCGCTCGCGGATCCGTTCAAGGGTCGGTCTCGCTGACGCAGGTGCCGTGCTCAACGCCTCGGCGATCTCGTTGCGGATCTCGTTTGCGAAGCCGACGCGCGCATTGCCCCAGGACAGGCTGGCCGGCCAACGCCCGATCGCCGCGAGCAGGCACCCGGCCGCCCCGATGACGACGAGCGCCGCGGCCGGCAGCGCGAGCCGCCCGACGAAGGTCGCCACCGCTCCCGTCACGACCAGTGCCACGCCACCGACCAGCAGGATCCAGCGAACCGCCCGCGCGACCTCGTAATCCACGCACGGCACTCTCTCAGATGCGCCGCCGCCCCAGCCGCCGGGCCGTGAACCTAGAAGCGGACGGGCTCGCGGTACTCGCCCCACAGCGGGCGCAACGCATCGCAGATCTCGCCGAGCGTCGCCTCGGCGCGGGCGGCGTCGAGCATCGGCGGCACTGTGTTCTGGCCGGTGCTCGCCGCCTCGACCATGCGCGCGAGCGCGGCATCGACCGCGGCCTGATCGCGTGCGGCACGCCGCCGCGCCACGACGTCGCGCTGCTCGAGCTCGACCTCGTGCGACACCCGCAGGATCTCCAGCTCGTCGCCGACATCACCGGTGAGCGTGTTCACGCCGACGACGCGCTTGTCACCCTTCTCGACGGCAACCTGGTACGCGAACGCGCTGTCGGCGATCTCGGTGATGAACCAGCCGTCCTCGATGCCGCGCAACAGGCCGGCCGTGATCGAGCCGTCGCCACCGAGGTCGCGAATCCGTGTGAAGATCGCTTCGGCCTCCGCCTCGATCCGGTCGGTCAGCTCCTCGACGTACCACGATCCGCCCAGCGGATCGGCCACGTTGCGCACACCGGTCTCATCGGCGATCACCTGCTGGGTACGCAGGGCGATCTGGGCCGCCTTGGCACTCGGCAGGGCGAGCACCTCGTCCAGGGCGTTCGTGTGCAGCGAGTTCGTCCCGCCCAGCACGGCTGCCATCGCCTCGACCGCGGTGCGGACGATGTTGTTGTCGGGCTGCTGCGCGGTGAGCGACACGCCCGCCGTCTGGGTGTGGAACCGCAGCGACTGCGCCTTCGCGGTCTTCGCGCCGTACACGTCGCGCATCCACCGCGCCCAGATCCGCCGCGCCGCGCGGAACTTGGCGATCTCCTCGAAGAAGTCGATGTGCGCGTCGAAGAAGAACGACAACCCGGGCGCGAACTGCTCGATGGAAAGGCCGCGCGACAGGCCCAGCTCGACGTAGCCGAAGCCGTCGGCGAGCGTGAACGCGAGCTCCTGCGCGGCGGTCGATCCGGCCTCGCGGATGTGGTAGCCGGACACGGACAGCGGCTTGTAGGCCGGGACGTCGTGCGCCACATACTCCATCAGGTCGCCGATCAGCTTCAGGTGCGGCTCGGGCGGGTAGATCCACTCCTTCTGCGCGATGTACTCCTTGAAGATGTCGGTCTGCAGCGTGCCGTTCAGCTTGCTGACATCGGCACCTTGACGCTCGGCCGCCACGACGTACATGCAGAACACCGGCACGGCCGGGCCGCTGATCGTCATGGACGTCGTGGTGGCAGCCAGGTCGATGCCGTCGAAGAGAATGTCCATGTCGGCAGCGGAGTCGACCGCGACGCCGCAGTGCCCGACCTCGCCGAGCGCACGCGGGTCGTCGGAGTCTCGGCCCATCAGGGTCGGCATGTCGAACGCGACGGACAGCCCACCGCCGCCTTCGGCCAGGATCATCTTGTACCGCTCGTTGGTCTGCCGGGCGCTACCGAATCCGGCGAACTGGCGGATCGTCCACGGCTTACCTCGGTAACCGGTCGGGTGGATACCCCGAGTGAAGGGGTACTCGCCCGGCCAGCCGATGCGCTCGAATCGCTCGTCCGCGCCGGACGGCCCGTACAGCGGGTCGACGTCGACGCCCGACAGGGTCGTGAAGTCGCGGTCCTGTATTCGTCCCGCGGCGCTGGCGTCGCGGTAGCGCTGCTGCCAGCGTGCGCGACCCTCGGCGATCTCGTCGGCGTCCATCCCACGAGATTACTAGGACGTCCTAGTAATTGCTAAGCGGACGCGGTGAGTTCGGCCACCTGGTCCGCGGTGAGCGTGACGCCGGCGGCGGCCACGTTCTCCTCCAGGTGCGCGACCTTGGACGTCCCGGGAATCGGCAGCACGACCGGCGAGATCGCAAGCAACCAGGCCAGCGCGACCTGAGCGGGCGTCGCGGCCGTGGCCCGAACGACGTGGTCGACCGCACCGCCCGGCCGAGCCAGCCTGCCGCTCGCGATCGGGAACCACGGGATGAATCCGATGGCGTGCTCCGTGCAGTAGTCGAGTACTGCCTGCGACTCGCGGTGCACCAGGTTGTGCAGGTTCTGCACAGTGACGATGGCGGCGATCTCACGCGCCTGCTCGATCTCGTCCACGCTGACCTCGGAAAGCCCGAGCGCCGCGATCTTTCCTTCGTCCTGCATGGCCTTCAGCTCGCCGACCTGGTCGGCCAACGGCACCTGCCGATCGATGCGATGCAGCTGCAGCAGGTCGATGCGATCGACGCCGAGGCGGCGAAGGCTCATCTCGACCTCCTGGCGCAGGTACTCCGGGCGTCCGACCACATGCCACCGGCCTGGCCCGGTACGCACGAAGCCGGCCTTCGTCGCGATGAGCACCTGCTCCGGGTACGGGTGCAGCGCCTCGCGCAGGATCTCCTCGCTCACGTACGGGCCGTACGAGTCAGCGGTGTCGATGAAGTCGACGCCGAGCTCGACGGCGCGCTGCACGACGCGAACGCACTCGTCGCGGTCGGCAGGCTCGCCCCAGATGCCCGGGCCGGTCAGCTGCATCGCGCCGAAGCCGAGACGGTGCACGGTCTTGTCGGCGATGGTGAACGTGCCGGATCGGTGCGCGGGAACGGTGGTCGTGGTGTCGGGCAAGACGGGGCTCCAAGTCTCGGTTCGGACGCTCGACTCCAACGTATCGCCCGGGCGCTCTCCGCGGGCGCGGCGATTTTCGGTCGCCAGGCGGGCACGAGGCGACGAGGATCGCCGGCATGTCGCTGATCAGGCCCCCGGTGCTGAAGCCGGGCGACACGATTGCCGTGATCTCGCTGTCCGCGGGCCTGTCCGCTGCGTTTCCACACCGCCACGAAGCCGGCAAGCGTCAGCTCGCCGAGGCGTTCGGCGTGCGAGTGGTCGAGACCCCGAACGCGCTGCGCGACAACGAATGGCTGCACGAGAACCCCGAGGCGCGCGCGGACGATCTGCACTGGGCGCTCACCAACGAGGACGTCGCCGGCATCGTGTCGACGATCGGCGGCGACGAGTCGATCCGGACCGTGCCCTACCTCGACCTGGACGTGATCCGCGCGCATCCGAAAGTGTTCCTGGGGTTCTCCGACAGCACCGTGCAGCATCTCGTCAACCGGGCGGCGGGCGTCGTCAGCTTCCACGGCCCCAGCCTGCTCGCGGGTTTCGCCGAGAACTGCGGCATCCACCCGTTCGTCGAGGCGGCGGTGCGCCAGGTCGTGTTCACGGCCGAGCCGATCGAGCTGACGGCAGCGACGGAATGGACCGACGAGTTCCTCGACTGGGGCAATCCCGCCTTTCAGTCGCGGCGCAGGCGGTGGTGGCCCAACCCGGGGTGGGCCTGGCTACAGGGCGACGAGCCGGTGACCGGCGAGTTGATCGGCGGCAACATCGAGACCCTCGAGATGGCGAAGGGCACGTCGATCTGGCCGCCGGATCACGCCTGGGACGGCGCGATCCTGCTGCTCGAGACGTCCGAGGAGGCACCGCAGCCGCAGACGGTCAAGCACTGGCTGCGCAACTACCTGGCCACCGGCGTCCTGGGGCGGATCGGCGCGCTACTCCTGGCCCGACCGATGGGATACACCCAGCAGGCGATGTTCGAGCTGTGGGACACGGTGCAAGCCGTGCTCGCGGAGGCCGGACGGACGGACCTGCCGCTCGTCGCGAACGTCGACTACGGGCACACGTCCCCGGCAGGCGTACTGCCGCTGGGATGTAATGCCCGCGTCGACCCCGTGAACAGGACAATCAACGTGGTCGACGCGGGCGTCAGGTAGACCTGACCAGCGCGCACAGCGGCGCTCTCGCCGCGGCGAGCTCCACTAGATCAACGACGCGCCGCCTGTGTGGTCACGCGCTCAATCTGCGAAATCGTCGGCCTCGACGCGCAGCCTGCGCAGCACGCTGAACAGGCGGTGCAGATCGGCCTCGTCGAGCGCTCGCAGTCCGAAGCGCGACTCGTTCAGGGCCGCGGTCGCCTCCTCGGCAACGCGCCGGCCCTCGTCGGTGATCACCGCGAGCGTCCCGCGGCCGTCGCGTGGATTCGGCTCGCGGCGCACCAGTCCGGCCGCCTCGAGACGATCGATGACATTGGTCACGGACGTAGCGTGCACCTGCAGCCGCTCGCCGATCTTGGACAGCGGCAGCGACCCGTGCTGCGAGAACGTCAGCAAGACGAGCGCCTCGTACCGGCTGAACGTGATGCCGTGTCGCCGTAGCAGTCCGTCCAGCTCGGCGATCAGGATCTGCTGCGCGCGCATGATCGACGTGACTGCGCGCATCGCGGCGTAGACGTCGGCGGGCTCGTCGGGCCAGTGCTTCTCCCAGAGCTCGCCGGCACGCTCGATCGGGTCGAAGGCGAGCGGGATGCGCATCCCCGCAGGGTAATCGGCGTACGGCGCAACCGGACCGGGCGCGTAGCCTCGGGGCCGTGACCGACGCGCTTTCCCGTCTCGACTTGCTCGACCTCGACGCCGATTTGTCCGACGAGAACCGGTTGCTCCGCGACACGGTTCGCAAGTTCGCCGACGACCGGCTGCGGCCGCACATCCGGGACTGGTTCGAGGACGGCTCGCTGCCTGCACGCGACCTCGCCCTGGAGTTCGGCGCGCTCGGCGTCCTCGGCATGCACCTGACCGGGTATGGCTGCGCGGGCGCGTCCGCCACGCAGTACGGCATCGCCTGCACCGAGATCGAGGCCGTCGACTCCGGGCTGCGTTCGCTGGTGAGCGTCCAGGGATCGCTGGCCATGTTCGCGATCCACGCGTTCGGCAGCGAGGAGCACAAGCAGCGCTGGTTGCCTGAGATGGCCAAAGGCAGAGCGCTCGGATGCTTCGGGCTGACCGAAGCCGACTCGGGTTCGGATCCGGGCTCGATGCGCACTCGGGCCACGCGCGACGGCACGGACTGGGTACTGCACGGCGCCAAGATGTGGATCACCAACGGCTCCATCGCCGACGTCGCGGTTGTGTGGGCGCGCACGCCCGACGGCATCCGCGGCTTCCTGGTCGAGAAGGGGACGCCCGGGTTCACCGCGCAGGACGTCCACCACAAGCTCTCCCTGCGCGCGTCGGTGACCAGCTCGCTGTCGCTGGACGAGGTCCGCGTGCCGGCCTCTGCCGAGCTGCCGCTGGCTCGCGGACTGAAGGGTCCCCTGTCCTGCCTGAACGAAGCCCGCTACGGCATCGTCTGGGGAGTCACCGGCGCGGCACGCGATGCCCTTGCGTCGACAATCGACTACGCGACCACGCGCACCCAGTTCGGCCGGCCGATCGCCGGCTTCCAGCTCACTCAGCGCAAGCTCGCGGAGGCGGCCGTTGCGCTGAACCACGCGCGGCTGACTGCGGAGCGCCTGGGTGAACTCAAGGACGCCGGCCAGATCACGCCGACGCAGGTCAGTTTCGGCAAGTTCGCCAACGTCCGGGCCGCGCTCGACATCTGCCGCGAGGCCCGTTCGATCCTCGGCGGTTCAGGCATCACGACCGAGTACCCGGTGTTGCGCCACGCGCTGAACCTGGAGACGGTCTACACCTACGAAGGCACCCACGAGGTGCACACCCTCGTCCTCGGTCAAGAGCTCACAGGCCTCGACGCGTTCCGCTGATCGCTTTTGGCCGCCCAGCGTCATATAGCCGCCTGGGTGGCCAAAAGCGGCGCTCAGAGCGAGGCGACCAGCTCGTCGGCAGCGGTGTAGGGATCGAGCTCACCCGCGACGACCCGCGCCGCCGACGCGCCGAGCGCGGCCGAGCCGTGCACGTCGCTGAACCGGGCCCGGACCTCGCCGAGCGCGATTGCCTCGATCTCGGCGGCTGCCCGTGCCTGCCGGCGCCGGGTGAACTCGCCGCTGCGGTGCAGCCACTCACGATGCTTGTCCAGCGCGGCAAGTACGTCCGGCATGCCGTCGCCGGTGGACGCGACTGTCTTCACGATGGGCGCCCGCCACGCGCCCGCAGCCGAGTGCCGTCCGCCCAGCGACTGCATGTAGCGCAGGTCCCGGGTGACCTGGTCGGCGCCGTCGCGGTCCGCCTTGTTCACCACGAAGATGTCCGCGATCTCGAGGATGCCGGCCTTCGCCGCCTGGATGCCGTCGCCCATACCCGGCGCGAGCAGCACGACGGTCGTGTCGGCCAGCGAGGCGATCTCGACCTCGGCCTGGCCGACGCCGACCGTCTCGACCAGGATGACGTCGCATCCGGCCGCGTCGAGCACGCGCAGCGCCTGCGGGACGGCGGCCGACAATCCGCCGAGGTGTCCGCGCGACGCCATCGAGCGGATGAACACCCCGTCGTCGGTGGCGTGGTCCTGCATCCGGACGCGGTCGCCGAGCAGCGCGCCACCCGAGAACGGCGAGGACGGGTCGACGGCCAGCACGCCGACGCGCTTTCCGTCCTTGCGTAGAGCGCTGACCATGACGGCCGTCGAGGTCGACTTGCCCACGCCGGGCGAGCCGGTCAGCCCGACCACCTGCCCGTTGCCGGTGAACGGCACGAGCGCCGCGGCGATCTCCCGCAGGTGCGGCGAGTCGTTCTCGACCAGCGAGATCAGCCGGGCGACGGCCCGTGCGTCAGCCGCGCGCGCCCGCTCGACGAGATCGCCGACATCGGCGTCCCGGCGAGTAACCGTCACGCCCCGACGTGCAGGATCAGCGCATCGCCCTGGCCGCCGCCGCCGCACAGGGCGGCCACACCGGTGCCCCCGCCGCGACGCTTCAGCTCGAGCGCCAGGGTGAGCGCGAGACGCGCGCCGGACATCCCGATGGGGTGCCCCAGGGCGATGGCCCCGCCGTTGACGTTGACGATGTCGGCGCTGACGCCGAGATCCTTCATCGACTGAATGCCCACTGCGGCGAATGCCTCGTTGATCTCGATCAGGTCGAGGTCGCCGACGGCCATGCCCGCCTTGCCCAGCGCGTGGTAGATCGCGTTGGATGGCTGCGACTGCAGCGAGTTGTCGGGCCCGGCCACGTTGCCATGCGCGCCGATCTCGGCGAGCCAGCTCAGCCCCAACTCCTGCGCCTTCTCCTTGCGCATCACGACGACCGCGGCGGCGCCGTCGGAGATCTGCGATGACGTGCCGGCGGTGATCGTGCCGTCCTTGGCGAACGCCGGGCGCAGCTTGGCCAGCGCCTCGACGGTCGTGTCAGCGCGAATGCCTTCGTCCTCGCGGACCTCGATCGGGTCGCCGCGCCGCTGCGGGATGAACACCGGCGTGATCTCGTCGTCGAAGACACCGTTCTTCTGCGCGAGCGCGGCGCGCTGGTGCGAGCGGGCGGCGAACGCGTCCTGCTCCTCGCGCGTCAGCCCGAGGCGAGCGTTGACGCGATCCGTCGACTCCCCCATCGGGATGTCGTCGAAGATGTCGGTGAGCCCGTCGTAGGCCATCGCGTCCAGAACCTCGATCGAGCCGTACCTGTAGCCCGACCGCGACTTCGGCAGCAGGTGTGGCGCGTTGGTCATCGACTCCTGACCGCCGGCCACGACGATGTCGAACTCTCCGGCCCGGATGAGCTGGTCGGCAAGCGCGATCGCGTCGAGGCCCGACAGGCAGACCTTGTTGATCGTGATCGACGGGACGGACAGCGAGATGCCGGCCTTGTGCGCGGCCTGCCGAGCCGGGATCTGACCTGCGCCTGCCTGCAGCACCTGGCCCATGATGACGTACTGCACCTGCTCGGGACTTACGCCCGACTTGTCCAGCGCAGCCTTGATCGCGAACCCACCGAGGTCGGCCCCGGAGAAGTCCTTGAGCGAGCCGAGCAGCCGGCCCATCGGGGTGCGCGCGCCGTCGACGATGACCGAGCCGCCCATGACGACCTCCTCGAACGAGTACCTGCCAGGCACTCTAACCACGGTGCCCCCTCGCGGCGGTGTGAACAAGCGCACGCCGGGGTCGCCGTAAGCGCACGTCACGCGCGACGATGACCGGATGCTGTTCCGCAGGCTCGACCACGTCGGCATCGCGGTGCCTGACCTCGACGAGGCGATCGCGTTTTACCGCGACGTATTCGCCATGCGCTGTGTCCACGAAGAGATCAACGAGGAGCAGGGCGTGCGCGAGGCGATGCTGGCGGTCGGCGACGGCGAGACGCAGATCCAGCTGCTCGCACCGCTGAACGCCGACTCGACGATCGCGACGTTCCTCGAGCGCGGCGGGCCCGGCATCCAGCAGCTCGCGTACACCGTCGACGACATCGACGAGGTCAGTGCGGCGCTGCGAGCCAAGGGCCTGCGCCTGCTCTACGACGAGCCGAAGCGCGGCACGGCGGGTAGCCGGGTCAACTTCGTCCATCCGAAGGACACCGGCGGAGTGTTGATCGAGCTCGTGCAACCGGCTACCGGCCAGTAACATCGCGCGTGGAGGCCCACCTGTGGACGACATCCGTACCGCGATCCTGACCGGACGCCGCGCCGACGTGGCGTCGCTGCCGGTGCCCCGGACGTACCAGGCGGTGGTGGTGCGGGCCGACGAGGTCGGCATGTTCGATGGGCTCGCGACCCGGGAGAAGGATCCGCGCAAGAGCCTGCACCTGCAGGAAGTGCCCACTCCCGAGCTGGGCCCGGGCGAGGCGATCGTCGCGGTCATGGCCAGCGCGATCAACTACAACACCGTATGGACGTCGATCTTCGAGCCGGTGCCGACGTTCGAGTTCCTGCGCCGATACGCCAAGACCTCGCAGCTGGCCAGCAAGCACGACCAGCCGTACCACGTGGTCGGCTCGGACCTGTCCGGCGTCGTGCTGCGCGTCGGCGCAGGCGTGACGAAGTGGCAACCGGGCGACGAGGTCGTTGCCCATTGCCTGTCCGTCGAGCTCGAGGATCCGCAGGGCCACGACGACTCCATGCTCGATCCGCAGCAGCGCATCTGGGGGTTCGAGACGAACTTCGGCGGCCTGGCCGAGCTCGGGCTGGTGAAGTCCAACCAGCTGATGCCCAAGCCGGCCCACCTCACCTGGGAGGAAGCCGCCTGCCCCGGCCTCGTGAACTCCACCGCCTATCGCCAGCTCGTGTCACACCACGGCGCGGCGATGAAACAGGGCGACATCGTCCTTGTCTGGGGCGCCACGGGCGGCCTGGGCTCCTACGCGACGCAGTACGCGCTGAACGGCGGCGCCATCCCCGTGTGCGTCGTGTCCTCGCCGGACAAGGCACAGCTGTGCCACAGCATGGGCGCCGAGCTGGTCATCGACCGCACCGCTGAGGGCTACCAGTTCTGGAAGGACGGCGTCCAGCAGCCGAGCGAGTGGAAGCGGCTGGGCACGAAGGTGCGCGAACTCACAGGAGGCGAGGATCCCGACATCGTCTTCGAGCACCCGGGCCGCGAGACGTTCGGCGCGAGCGTGTACGTCGCCAGGCGTGGCGGCACGATCGTCACCTGCGCCTCGACGTCCGGGTACTGGCACGAGTACGACAACCGGTACCTCTGGATGACCCTCAAGCGCATCGTCGGCTCGCATTTCGCGAACTACCGGGAGTCCTGGGAGGCGAACCGGCTCGTCGCGCGAGGCGCGATCCATCCGACGCTCTCGCGGGTCTACCCCCTGGGCGAGACCGGCCAGGCCACCTACGACGTGCACCGCAACCTGCACCAGGGCAAGGTCGGCGTGCTGTGCCTCGCACCACGTGCCGGACTGGGAGTCACCGATCCAGCACTGCGCGGCAAGCACATTGAGGACATCAACCGGTTCCGCGACGACTGATCCAATTCATTTGCGCCGCGCCTTGGGCGGGGTTGCACAGGGTGGGACGATCGGGGCATGTCTTCGGAGAACTACTCGGACACCTTGCCGATCCTTGCCGACCGCGGTTTCGACACATCCATGCGCGGCTACGACCGCAGGCAGGTGGACGTGTACGTCGCGACCCTCGACGACGAGATACGGGCGGCCGCCGCCGATCGTGACGCAGCGCTCGCCCGCTGCGCCGATTTCGCCGCCCAGCTCGCGAGCGCGCAGGCCCAGATCGAGTCGCTGCGGCGCCAGCTTCGAAAAGCGAGCGAAAATGTCACCGCCGACAACCTCGAACCCCGGGTCCGGGAGCTTCTCGACACCGCAGCGGCGGACGCGTCCAAGATGCGCGCCGAGGCCGACGCCTACGTCCTGACCGTTCGGCGGACCGCCGACGAGTCGGCCGAGCGGATCCGTTCCAGTGCACGCCAGGATGCCGAGCAGATCATCGCCGACGCCACGCAGCGCCACGCCGAGGCCGACGAGACGTTCCGGCAGCGCATCGCCGAGGTCGAGCATCACCGCGCCGACCTGACCGCTCAAATTCAGGAGGAACGCACCCGCGCCCAGACCGAGGAAGACCAGCTCACGATCGACGCGCAGGCTGAGCGCGTCCGGCTGGACGAGGCGGCGGCAGCCGAGCGGGCGCGGCTGGACGAGGCGGCGGCGGCCGAACGGGCGCGGCTGCAGGCCGAGATCGACGAGCGGGTGAGCACCGCCGAGAAGGACTTCGAGATCACCCTGCGCCTGCGACGTACCGAGGAGGCGCGCAAGTCCGCGGCGCAAGTCGCCGCAGCCGAGGCGCAGGCCCAGCAGATACGAGTCGACGCACACGCAGCAGCCGAGGATCTGCTGCGCGAGGCGCGGGCCGAACTCGGGCGCCTCAACGATCGGCGCGTCGAGACGCACACCGCACTGCGCGAGCTGCACGAGAAGATCGCCAAGCTGCTCGCAGACATCGAGCCGCCACCGCCGAGCAGTCCGCGCGAACCAGCGAAGGCAGCGAAGACCGAGAAGCCGTCGCGCGCTCCGGCGAAACCGCGAGGTCGTGTCCGAAGCTGATGACGACTCGGGAACCCGATCGCCGTTCGCCCTCGGGTTCGCCGCAGCCGTCGGCGTAGGACTCGCCTACCTGCTCTTTCGCGCACTGGTCGACGCGCGCGACATCCTGGTTCTGGTTGCACTGGCGCTCTTCTTCGCCGCCGGGCTCGACCCGGGCGTCCGCTTCGTCCAGCGGCTGGGCCTTCCTCGCGGACTGGCCGTCGCGGTCGTGTTCGTGGTCATCGCCGGCGTCTTCACCGGCTTCGGATTCGCGGTCGTGCCGCCGCTCGTCGACCAGACGACGTCGTTCGTGCACAAGCTGCCCGGCTATCTCACCGACCTGCAGCACAACCGGCGGATCGCCGATCTGGACCGTCGCTTCCACGTGATCAACCGGTTGCGCGACTACGTCCAGTCCGGTGACCTGTTCCGGAGCTTCGCCGGCAACGTGCTCTCGGCGGGCACGGCGGTCGCCACGACCATCTTCGAAGGCCTGACCGTTCTCGTGCTGACCCTCTACTTCATGGCGTACTTCGGCGACATCAAGACCTTCGCGTACGGCATGGCACCCGGCTCGCGCCGAGGTCGCGCAACGCAGATCGGCACGAAGATCACCGACCAGATCGGCGACTACGTGGCCGGCAACCTGCTCCTCGCGTTTGTCGCGGGCCTGGTCTCGTTGCTGTGGCTATGGGCGATCGGCGCGCCGTTCCCGTACGCGCTCGCCTTCGTCATCGCGCTGCTCGACGTGGTCCCGCTTATCGGGGCCCCGGTGGCGATCACGGTCGTCTCGGTGATCGTGCTGATCGACTCGACCGCTGCCGGCATCGCCACGATCGTCTTCCTCATCGCGTACCAGATAGTCGAGAACTTCGTCGTCGTACCGAGGCTGTTCACCAAGATGCCGCGGATCAACCCGGCGGCGACGATCATCGGCGCGGTCGCCGGCGCTCAGGTGCTCGGCGTCATCGGATTCCTGCTCGCCCTGCCGCTGGTCGCCGTGATCGACCTGATCCTGCGCGAACTGGTCGTCCCGCGCCAAGCGCGGAACTGACCTCAATGACGCGGTGCGGAGCGACCACGCTGGACGCCGGGCGCTCGCCGGTCGCGCGCCGCCCAGCACGCGGTGTGCCAGTGCCGGCGGTCACCCGCGTCGGAATCGTCCGCCGGCCAGGCCACGACGTGGGGCAACCCGGGCCGGATCTCCTGGTCGCAGCCGGGGCAGCGGTATGCCTTGGTGGTGCCCCCGCCGGGCAGTGAGCGCACGACATACTCCTCGCCGCGCCACTGCTCGTGCCGCTCGGCGGACGGCGTTGCGGATCCGGCGCGCATCGGCTCGTCCGGACGTCGTCGATTCTGGCGCGGCACCTGTCGAGCCTATGTGTACTCGCGGAAGCCCTTGCCGGTCTTGCGGCCGAGCCGCCCGGCCGTCACCAGGTGCTCCAGCAGCGGCGCGGGCGCGAAGCCGGGTTCCCGGAACTCGAGGTAGAGCGTGCGCTGGATCGCCAACGACACGTCGTTGCCCACCACGTCGAGCAGCTCGAACGGACCCATCGGATAGCCACAGCCGACCTTCATGGCCGAGTCGATGTCGTCCGCCGTCGCATAGTGCGCCTCGAGCATCTTCACGGCGTCGTTGAGGTACGGGAAGAGCAGCGCGTTGACGATGAAGCCCGCCCGATCACCGCAGCGCACCGCGTGCTTGCCGATCTTGCGGGCGACGTCGAGCACGGTGGCCTCGACGGCCGGAGCGGTCGACACGGTGCGGACGACCTCGACCAGCTTCATGACCGTGGCGGGGTTGAAGAAGTGCATCCCGATGACGTCGGACGGCCGCGACGTCGCGGCGGCGAACTCGATCACCGGAAGGCTCGACGTGGTCGTGGCCAGCACCGTGCCCGGTGCGCAGATCTCGTCCAGGTTGGAGAAGAGGGCCTCCTTGACGGTCAGATCCTCGACGACCGCCTCGACCACGAGCTGCGCGTCGGCCAGATCGTCGAGCCGCGATGTGCCGCTGATCCGGGCGAGCGCGGCGTCACGATCGGCCTCGGTGAGCTTGCCGCGCTGTACCGCCTTCTCCATCGAGCGGGCTATGGAAGCAGAGACCGTCGCCACCTTCTCAGCGCTCCGGGCCACGAACAGCACGTCGTAGCCGCCCTTGGCGAAGACTTCGACGATTCCGGTAGCCATCGTGCCCGAGCCGACCACGCCGACCTTCTCGACGGGACGCGCCCCCTCGATCACGTCCAGCGGCGGCGGGGTGTGCGCATCGGCGACGACGTTCGGCGAGTCCGGGGCGTCGTAGGCGTAGAAACCGCGACCGGACTTCCGCCCGAGCAGGCCTGCGGTCATCATCTGCCGAAAGATCGGCGTCGGCGCGTGCAGCCGGTCGCGGCCCTGCTTGTACATCGTGTCGAGGATCTCGTAGGACGTGTCCAGGCCGATCAGGTCGAGCAACGCCAAGGGGCCCATCGGCAGGCCGCAGCCGAGCTTCATCGCCGCGTCGATGTCCTCGCGACTGGCATAGCGCGACTCGTACAGCGACGCCGCGTGGTTGAGGTAGCCGAACAGCAGCGCGTTCGCGATGAAACCGGCACGGTCGCCGATCGTGACGTCGACCTTGCCCAGCTTCTGCGCGAACGCCTCGACGTCGTCGACCACGTCCTGCTCGGTGACGACGGTGCGCACGATCTCGACCAGCTTCATCACCGGCGCCGGGTTGAAGAAGTGGACGCCGACGACCTTGCCCGGGCGTCCGGTCGCGACCGCGATCTCGGTGACCGACAACGACGAGGTGTTCGTGGCGAGGATCGCCTCGGGCTTGCAGATGCCGTCGAGCTGGCTGAAGATCGCTCGCTTGAGTTCGAGATGTTCGGGCACTGCCTCGACGACGAGATCCGCGTCGGCGAGCAACTTGAGATCCGTGCCGAAGTCGATCCGGGCCACCAGCTCGCGTTGCTCGTCATAGGTGAGCTTGCCGCGAGCGACTGCCCGACTGGTCGAGTTCTCGACGTGGTTGCGGCCCCGCGTCAGGGCCGCGTCGTCGGCCTCGATCGCGACGACGGACAGGCCGTTTCGCGCGAATACCTCGGCTATGCCGGCACCCATCGTGCCGAGTCCCACGACGCCAACCTGCCGAAACTCACGAGTCATCTGGCTGACCTCCCGTCAACGACCCCAGCGCGCCTTGACCATACGCACCAGCCAGGCGACATCTCGCGGGGTGCGCCGGAATGTGAGCACCTTGATCGGTGACGGGTACCGCAGGTGCGTGACGGCGCGCGGCCAGGCGAACTCGCGCAGCCCGTCCGGCCCGTGGATCCGTCCGAAGCCCGAGTTGCGCACACCCCCGAACGGCAGGCCCGGCACGGTCGCAAACGTGATCGCAGAGTTGATACTGACCATGCCGCACGACAGGCGGGCAGCGATCCGCTCGCCATGCTTCGCGCTGAACACGGCGCCGCCGAGCCCGAACGGGTTCGCGTTGGCGAGCCGCACCGCCTCGTCGACGTCGCGGACGCGCGTGATGGTCACGGTCGGGCCGAACGTCTCCTCCTGGACGGCAACCGAGTCCTCGGGGACGTCGACGAGCACCACCGGCTGCACGTACGGGGGCTGCACCGACTCGGGGCCACCCACCACCGCGCGTCCACCCCGCGCGAGAGCGTCGTCGATGTGCCGGCGGATCACGTCGATCTGCGCCGGCATCGTCATCGGGCCGTAGTTGGCCGCGGCATCGCTGCCCCCGCGGATCCGCCCTGCCTCGCGGGTCACGCGCGCGACGAACTCGTCGTAGAGCGGCTCGACGACGTAGGCGCGCTCGACGCCGGTGCATGTCTGGCCGGAGTTGGCCATCGCGCCCCAGACGGTCGCGTCGACGGCGGCATCGAGGTCGGCGTCGTCGGCGACGATCAGCGCGTCCTTGCCACCGCACTCGATCAGGATCGGCGTGAGCGTCTCGGCGCACGCGGCCATGACCTTCTTGCCGGTTGCCGTCGAGCCGGTGAACGCGAGCTTGTCGACGCCGGCGCGGCACAGCGCCGCACCGGTGGCTCCGAAGCCGGTAACCAGCCCGAAGACCGGCTGCTCGGGCACCACCTCGGCGAACGAGTCGACCAGCCACTTGCCGATCGCCGGCGTGTACTCACTCGGCTTGAAGACGACTGCATTCCCGGCGGCGAGCGCGTAGGTGATCGAGCCCATCGGCGTGTGCACCGGGTAGTTCCACGGACCGATCACGCCGACCACGCCGAACGGCACGTACTCGGCCGACGCGGTGTGGTTCATCGCGAGCATGCCCGGCGCGACCCGTCGCCGCCCCAGCACCTTCTCGGCGTTGGACGCCGCCCAGCTGACGTGCTCGATGGCAAGGATGATCTCGCCGAGCGCGTCGTCGGACGGCTTGCCGTTCTCGCGGTTGATCAGCTCGGCGAACTCGTCACTGCGCCGGACGAGCAGCGTTCGCCAGGCACGCATGCGCCGCTTGCGCCCGTCGTGTCCGAGGTCGCGCCACCAGGCCGCCGCGCCGCGCGCCCGCTCGACCGCTTTGCTGACGTCGGCCTCGGCGTGAATCGGGAAGGTCGCGATCACCTCGTCGGTGGCCGGGTTCCGTGATTCGAATGTCGTCGCGGGCTGGGCCGCCTGCGAGGTGGCTTGGCTGGCCGTCATGGCCTCACCGTACTGGCGGGTAACCTCGGCGGCCAGGGCTCGCTACGCCTCCGCCACTACGAGCGCCGCTTGCCGGCCACGACGAGCAGGTACTCGAACCGGAGTTCGGCCGCATCGCCGTCGCCGCCGCGGTTCGCCCGCACCGCGAAATCAAGGAAATCCTGATCCAACCGGGCAAGCCGCTCGGGCTGCTCGGCGAGTGCCGCGTACAGGGCGACGACCGGTCCGAACGTGGCCTTGTAGTACTCGCAGTACCCGCGCGGCCCCCCGGCGACCCGTTCCAGGTACGCGCTGCGGGTGAGCAGCAAGGACTCGACCCGATCGCCGAACAACCCGCGCAGGTGATCCTCGCTGCCCCACAGGGTCGGCGGCTGCGCATCGGGCGGCGGCGGCGGCAGGTAGGGCGTGATGAC
>Ga0137376_10000328_pt1 | contig 20420 bp, 27 predicted proteins | sample SagtaG_23_FD_104814 | JGI IMG/M metagenome (GOLD analysis project Ga0137376, IMG submission 104814) | Vadose zone soil microbial communities from Sagehorn Ranch, Mendocino, California, USA - Sage2_L_20_16 metaG | ecosystem: Environmental > Terrestrial > Soil > Vadose zone | place: USA...
TCGGTGCGCTGTGCGTATTCTTGCTCCGAAGTTGGTTTTCCAGGACGGAGGGCGAAGCGCGCTGGGGATTATGGTCGCAGCGTGGTCCTGTTGGCCTTGTCGGTGGTTGGCTTGGTCGAAGGCTTGCCGTTTGGATTTGGTTGGTTTCTTGTTGCGCTGGCAATTACGCTCTACGCCGTGAAGAAAATCGCACCAAGAATGTTAGGGCAGGAGCGATAATCACGTTAGAGTAATTGCGAACGGGTGAACAACTAGTCCGTTGACGCGTCATTCAGTTCAATTGTCAGGCTGCTGGTCTTCCTACCTTATCGAGCGACTTCCTGAACTCGTCCTTCTGCCGCCTCGTTGAGTTGCCTTGAGTGTGGTCTGCGGGTATCTGTTTCTCAGCTTGAAAAAAGCGCGGCAACGAAATTCAATCTGGACTGTCGGGTTTTCCGCACAGATAAGGGAAAAAACCTATCCACGTCCTGGCATTGCGTGGTGACGATTTCTCCATATTCCCTTGAAAAATCGGTCCTAACGCTCCGGATTTTTACGGTCTTCAACCGCTTTCTCTGAACTATATAAATGGTACGTCACTTGCTTCGTGTTCGTTTCACCTTGCGCATGCTGGTGTAAACTGGAAGGCTCGATGTCTCTTCTTTTCTTTCTCCTCTTTTTATCGGTGGCCGGCATGAAACTGAGTTGGTCTGCGGCGAGGCAATGAAAAGCAAAACTCTAAGCTACATCACCCGGACCTTCGACTCGGTCGATTCCATATCACAGTTGGATATCCCCACAGTTGACCAATGGAACGGCACCCATTGTCTGCAGCCTGAAAAGACACTCATGTTCGCTGTTTTGCTGGATGCGGTCGAATGCTTTCAAAAATACGCTGGGCACGAGGCCAATCGTCTCTTCAAAGATACAGACGAATGGATTTTTGAAGACGATCCTGAATGGCCCTTTTCTTTCATCAACATCTGCGAAGCCGTGGGAATGGATCCTGAGTATTTGCGCAAAGGTCTCTCGCAGTTGAACAGAGAGCGATCGAAGGGACGAATGACCGTTGGCCACACTACCGTTAATACTCGAGCGATTCCGCCGAATGCGTTTGTACGGGCTGACAGAGTGCGTAACCCGAGGCCGCTTGCTAATGACGGGGGCCCGCCGGCGGGCTCGTTGCTTCTAGCTGGTGGTCGATTAACGCGAGCTCGTTTTTCTTGATCAGTCTATCGAATGATCGGTAAAATGATCTTGCTCATTATTGATCTAAAATGTGTCAAATCTCACGACGGATGACGTCATTCTTAGCGGTGATACTGTAACAACCTGGAGGTTCTGCACCATGACTGTTAGCGAGTTGCCCCCGACCTGGCCGCCTGTTTGCGCCTCGGGAAGCCCGAGTGTTACGCCCGATTTGCGAGATGTCGTAGTCAGTGTGGAAAATAAAGGCAGCGGTAAGCTGATCGTGAGGCTTCGAAAAAACGAAAAGTACGGGCAGCAGTATGCCATCACTCTGAACCTTCCTAAAGATACGTTCCAGGGGACGCTTTTCTCGATCATACGAAACAAGGGGACAACGCTTCGCGAAGTCGGCGCGATCAAGATCGCGTAACCAATTTGTTGCCATAGCCGTCGACCTCATACCTGATCTATAGGCCGGTGAAACTCCATGATACCCAGACCATAATTAGTATGGTTGATTCACGTAACACACGCCCGCAGCTCTTCCCGAGCTAGCCTCATTTTGGTTCATACAAAGCCAGACAGAGTAAGACTTTCCCCGACTGTTAGAGGGGGGTCTATTTCAAAGAAGTGTAATGGAAACGCGGGAGTTCCGCGGGGCATACCACTTGCGTCATCACTCAGTTGAAGTGACCGATTAACTTCCAGGGGAGGATTATTCAATGGAACGTATAAAGAAAACGATTGAAGTCGATTGTCCGCTCACCCATGTCTACAATCAATGGACGCAGTTCGAAGAGTTTCCCAGATTCATGGAAGGAGTGAAAGAAGTCCGACAGCTCGACGATCAGCGGCTGCACTGGCGGGCAGATATCGGCGGGAAAGAAAAAGAATGGACTGCCAAGATCGTGGAGCAAATTCCGGATAATCGCATCGCCTGGAGGTCCGAGTCCGGTGAATACACTTCAGGACTCGTGGATTTCGCTAGATTAGGTACGGATCGGACACGGGTGGCATTGGAGATCTCTTACGATCCTAAGGGATTTATCGAAAACGTTGGTGATGCGGTCGGTCTAGTTTCCAGACGCATCGAAAACGATCTTGAGCACTTCAAAGAATTTATCGAAAACCGTGGTCAAGAAACAGGTGCCTGGCGTGGTACGATCAGAGAAGGTCAAAAATCGACGTCTTAAACGACAAAGATGAGGCTGACCACCTACTACTCCGGCATCCTCTGATCGGGCCGTACCTATGAATCCCCGCTGAAGTTTCTTCATGGTTGAGTCGCGGAAAGAAATCAGGCAGCGAGAACTTAGAGAACGCGGAGAACAGTTAGCGGAAAAACTTAAAACCAAAGCGGTCTTTGGTCTTATGGACAGTGATCGAGGCGATGGTAGCGCTCGGCACGCTATATCTTTGTTTCCAGCTACCAGCGATTTTCTCTCCGTTACCGTAAACCGTCACAAAATTCACGTATCCATTTTCAACGCAATTTACATTTTTCAACGAAGGCTATTTCTCGGCACATGAGGTTCGCGGTGCCTGGGAGTTAAACTCTGTTTTAAGCGCTTCCAAAACGGTTAAACATGTCCTTAGTCCTATTTCCATGAAACCGTTTGCAAAGATTCATCCAAAAGGCAGGTTGACGATACCGTGCGTTTTACCAATCAGAATTGGGCCTATTAAATACCCCTCGAACGTTTGCCTACCGGCGAAGCAAATTGGCTTCGGCAACCGGTTAACTAAATCGGGACTCAGTGCCTAGAGAGATTCTGGCCATGATGTTACGGTTTTCGGGATACGAAATCTCACAAGGAGTCTCAGCGCGAGAGTCAAACCTAGCGTCAGCGGCTTTGACTACCACCTGTCCTGGCGATAAACGCTAACGAAGTGGGAATTGAATTGGCGGACTATCTCAGGATTACGGACGATTTTCGAACGGCATAGTCTTCGGTCGATGTTTCGATTTTTGCCTTTACACGATTGGATCGCAATGTTAATGAGTCGGTGAAGCGACCCGGCTGCTGGTTGCGGTTCTCTCATTAAACTTTAAATAGAATAAAAACTTTTCGGAGGACTAATGGCTGGCTCGATGGTTTATCGGCTTCGCGTTGCAGACCCTACCGCCGCACCTATGGGGACATTCATCAAGGCGATGACGGCGATCCAAGCTCGCCTAGACAATAAAAGCTTTAATTTCGTCAGCGGTCTACATGGTGCCCCGGGGTGGTACTGTTGGCACCATCAAGCAAGTCGGCTTACCCCTCTGCAGGCGCGGCTATTTTTACCTTGGCACCGCGCCTACCTTCAACGCCTCGAACAGATTCTACAGGATCAGGTCGCGGGTGCCGCGCTCCCTTGGTGGGATTGGACGCAAGATCGGTTAATACCGCGCGCGTATTCGGTAGTCAGTGTAGATAGTAAACCGAATCCATTGCGACGGTATCGAATGCAGGTTCCAAAGACAGTAAGAAACCCAGCGATTAGTCACAACACAGTTCGTAGCCCGGGTTCAAATCCGCAATCAAGGCTACCGTCAAAGAACGAAATAGATAACGTTATGCTCGATACGGACTGGGCCTCATTTTCGGACCGCTTAGAAAGTTATCACGATGATGTCCATGTTTGGGTGGGTGGAGACATGACGAACATCACGACTGCGGCGTTTGATCCTATATTCTACGCCCATCACTGCATGATTGACCGTATATGGTACTTATGGCAGGTCAAACACGGGAACGGGGGAATCCCCCAAGCTCTTTTGAACTTACCGTTGGAGCCTTTCGGAAAAACGTTCCGTGATGTGCTGGATGTGCAGGCGCTCGGCTACGAATACGGGGGCGCGGCAACTCCAATAAACGTAGGGGGAGGTCCACAATGATAGAGCGTCGAGTGTTCGGACCATTTAATCATGGAATTTCCGGGCCGTTTACCCGTGCCGACCTTGAAGTCTACAGCATCAATACTTTTCGTCCGAGTTATGTCGTCCACGTATTCTTTAATGACATTAAAGTCGCGAACCTGGAGAACCTTGAGGAACACCCTGGCTACGCAGGAAGGTTCTCGGTTTTTGGACATCCTCAATGCGTCGGTGACGATATGCACTGTCATGTACCCTTAACAACTCGGCGGTTTGATGACAGACCCTCGCACCCACTTACGCCGGCATTTCGACGTGTCGTGGTGACCGACGCATTACGTCTCGCGATCTCGAAAGGTAAAAGATTAACAATCACAACGGTTGCATCCGCGACGGCAAGTAAGAAAGAGATTGAAGGAGATTATCTCTTAGAGATTTCGGGGCTTCAGCTTGTTACTTACGAATAGCGAATTTGATTCTGCAACCTGCATAACCGCGAGTGATACTGCGGTTAATTCAACACGCGGTTTGTCGCCCGCAGTGGGTTCCTCATAGAGCTTTGCTAAAGCAACTGCGATAGATTAGCGACGAAACATTTGGCTTCAGTACTCCTCCAGCTGTCTTTTCCAGTTCGAATCATGGATGCTCCTTCATCAGCGAGACAGGTTTTCACGTCGAAGGATTTGACATGTGCTGGCACCACTCAACATGTGGCCAGGGATGTTCCATGCGGGAGCTGGAGATGAGAAGGAGAGCACCGAAGTAAAAGTGATGAGTGCGAACGGTTTCAGTCGTTTCATTGCTAGATTCGGGCTTGCGTTCAGATGAGCACTTCGCCTACATTAGCCACTTCCGAAGGCACATTTAGTATGGCGAAGAAGATTCTTATAGTTGATGACAACGAGCATCTGCGACAAATTCTCGCGTCAATCCTTCGTTTTTCTGGGTACGAAATTTCTGAGGCGGCAACCGGCACACAGGCGATCGAAAAAGCGGTTTCCACCAAGCCGAATCTCATTCTGTTGGATCTCGATCTTCCCGATATGACAGGTGCAGACGCAGCTCAAGCGATATGTAAAGACCAAAGAACTGCCGGCATACCGATTGTCGGTTGCAGCGCCTTTCTTGGTTTGGAATGGAGGGAAGTAGCATTGCGCGCAGGAATGGTTGATTACCTGGAAAAACCAGTTCACGCCGCTACAATCCGAACGAAAATAGAAAAATTTGTCTTGTCTGAAAGATGAACCCTATGAATAAGACCGATAAGAACGTTCCCGTTACACTGGAAGACCTGGTCGTTTCGAGCCTTGACCAAACGGACGCGCTGGCAAAGCTGCTCATCTAGAAGGGCATCATCACGCAGCAAGAGTTCTTGCAGAAGATTTCAGAAGAGCGAGCGACCTATCAACGGATGCTCAATCCAACTCCAGAATGAAGATCGGCTTACTTATTTGAGACTGGGGTATTTGACCTCTATAACTCGTAGACGAAATCTTTGCTCACTATTTGCGCGATTCCTTTTTTGGATCTAAATCCGAGTCCATCCAAATAACTGCACCAATTTTTAAGGCCTGTCTCTTACCGCAATTCTTTTTAAGTTTCTTCAATTCCAGCGAAAAAAAAACGTCTGGCGCCATTGAACTTGTGCTTGGGCACTATAATTAGCTAAAGGTGTAATTCGGATAGCAGGCCGCACGAGAGGGAGTGAATAAAATTCCCACGAATGAGTCTAGGAGAAGCAGTATGAAGTTACCGCCGGAGCAAGAGGCGATTCGTGATAAGTGTTTTCATCCATCGGGGACATTTGTCGAGTTTCCGAAAGAAGAGATCGAGCAATCGATTCCAGAGCGGTTCGAAAAAATCGTGCGGCTCCATCCGGGCCGTTTGGCCGTCAAGATGGGTGAGCGCGCATTAACGTACGATGAGTTGAACAAAGTGGCAAACCAAATCGCTCGTGCGATTCTGGTGAGGCGAGGTCAAGGCAGCGAACCGATAGCGCTCCTCTTTGAGCATGGGATCGAAGTCGTCGCTGCGATTATAGGAGTGCTGAAGGCCGGAAAATTTTATGTTGCTATGGATATCGACAGTCCCAGAGAACGAGTTACGCGTGTTTTAAGGGATTCAGGGGTCCAGCTGATCGTTACAAACAGCCAAGATCGAACTCTAAGGCAATCCATCAGTGGCGGAGTGGTCGGGTTGCTAACCACCGACGAAATCGATGTCTCCACGAGGGACTCGGAAAACTTGGACATCGCAATCGCATCGAATGATGTCTCCGGGATTGTCTATACTTCCGGCACAACAGGTGAACCCAAGGGTGCTATTGAGACTCATGGATACCGACTCCATGTTGCGCGGGGTCACACCAATTTGGTTCATGTTTGTCCGGAAGATAGGTTGAGCCTTGTACATTCCATTAGCTTTGGATCTGGCCTGATACAAGTATTTCGTTCGCTACTCAATGGAGCATCTCTCTTTCCTTTCGATCTGAAATCGCGCGGTATTGATCAGTTTACAAAATGGGTGAATCAGGAACAGATCTCTATAGCTCATTTACCGACGAGCGCTATTCGCCGACTCGCCGACTCGCCTGAATCGAAAGCGCGGCTCAAAAGTCTCCGAGTGATCAATTTATCCGGGTCCCCTAAACAAAGTATGACTTTGACCTGTATAAAGAACAATTTCCTGCAAATACGTTCCTTGCGATCCATATGGGTGCCACCGGCGGTGGTACAATGTGTTCGTGTATACTGGATAATACTTTTGCTTTTCCGGCGGAAGGAACCCCGCTCGGTTTTCCTGTAGAAGGGATCGAAATCCTCCTCCTAGACGAACACGGGAAAGAGGTAGCGCTAAATCAAGATGGAGAGATTGCGGTTAGAAGTCGTTTTCTCGGAGCCGGCTATTGGGGACAGCCAGAACCGTCCAAAGCTCACTTTGTACCCGACCGTGGTGGTAGCGAGGAATCGATTTACCTGACCGGAGACCTGGGCCGCAGGCTGCCCAATGGCCTTTTAATACATCTCGGACGTAAGGATCTGATGGTAAAGATTCGCGGTTTCCGAGTTGAGCTCGGCGAAATCGAAAGCACGTTGCTCAAACATCCGGAGGTGAGAGCAGCGGGAGTCAGAGCTTGGGATCGAGAATCGGGAGAGAAATATACAGCGGCGTACATAGTGCCGAGAGCAAATACAAGACCGCCGGTGGATGAGTTGCGCGAGTTCTTGAAGCAGACACTTCCTGACTACATGATTCCGTCGGCATTTGTCTTCATGGACGATCTTCCTTTGACAAACGGCAAGCTGGACCGAACGGCTTTGCCGAAACCAGGTAACGAAAGACCCGAGATGAAACCGCCTTATGTATTTGCTCGCGGCGAAGTCGAGCACACCTTGGTACACATCTGGGAACAAGTGCTTGATGTTCGTCCAATCGGAATCCACGACAATTTTTTCGACCTAGGCGGTCATTCACTTGCAGCCACCCGGGTTGTCTCTTGGGTCATCAGCCAATTTCAGTTAGAGATACCGCTTCAATCTTTGTTTCAATCCCCCACGGTTGCCGAGATGGCCGTGGTGATCACGGAGCACCAGGGAGAACAAGTGGGTAAAGCAGAGCTGGACCGCATGTTGCGCGAATTGGAGTTGCTGTCGGACGAAGATGCGAAGCGGCTTTGGAGCGAAGAGCACCGTAAAAACTGATCTGGCTGATACGGAGTGCCGTCCTTGCGAAAGCCACATCCACGAGTCGCACATAGAATCGATAGCTAGGTGACGTAAGATGTGTTGTAGTTAGGCGCAAACTGTTAGTCTTTGTCAATTAGCGGGCTGCGATTGAATTGTATTCTCCTACGGATAAATTCTATGAGATTTGTCTGACGCGTCGATCAGTTCAATCCTGCACCAAGTAACAAGTGCGGCTCGATTGCAATTGACAGTACCTCCATACGGTGCGACTGTGCAGCAGGCGAAATCCACTTTCGATCCCCACAGCCCGATTGGGTTTTTACCGGTCGGGCTTTTGTTTCTTTGGGCTGGTTTCATACGGGGACGCGAAGCAATCGTAGATTTGGGATTTTGGATTGTAAAGAAACGAATGCGCAAAACAATTGCTGTCTTGATGCTTACTACGGTCATGTTCGGAGCCGCTTCTCCTGCCAGGGCGCAGCAGCCGATAAAAATCCCACGGATAGGATACCTATTTGCCAACTTCCCTACCACTAGCCCGGCCCGCAGGGAGGCATTTCGCCAAGGTCTGCGCGAGCTTGGTTACGTGGAGGGGAAAAACATTGTCATTGAGTATCGATATGCAGAGGGGAAGCCAGGACGTCTGAGTGAGTTCGCGGCCGAACTCGTGCGGCTCAACGTAGATGTCATCGTCACGGGTGGTCCGGCACCAACCCGTGCCGCCAAGGAAGCAACGGTTACGATTCCCATTGTTATGGGGTTCGATAATGACCCCGTCGGATCGGGGTTCGTCGCCAGCCTCGCGCGGCCTGGAGGGAATATCACAGGATTGTCCACCCTTTCGCCGGAGATAAGCGGAAAACAACTGGAGTTGCTCAAAGAAATCCTACCCAAGCTCTCCCGTGCGGCCATCCTCGGGATTTCGACCAGCCCGGGCAACGCACAAGCGTTAAAAGAGACGGAACTCGCCGCAGGGGCCCTTGGAGTAAAGCTTCAATACATCGACGTATTAGAGCCGAAGGATATTGAAATCGCATTCCGAGAGGCAAGCAAGGGGCGTGCTGAAGCAGTTCTCATGCTCGTGAGTCCCGTCCTTAATACGCAACGAACGCGGATTGTAGACCTTGCGGTAAAAAACCGGGTGCCAGTAGTGTACGGGCAGCAAGAGTTTGTGGAAGCTGGTGGGCTTATGACCTACGGCGTGAGCTTGACCGACTTGTTCCGCCGCGCCGCTACTTATGTGGACAAGATTTTAAAAGGCCGCAAGCCCGCGGATCTTCCAGTGGAGCAGCCGACGAAGTTTGAGCTGGTGATCAACCTGAAAGCCGCCAAGCAGATCGGCCTGACGATTCCGCCCAATGTGCTGGTGCGGGCGGATAAGGTGATCAAGTAACCATGCGGCGAAGCCCCAATTGAAACAAATTCTCCTTCACCACAAATTTATTTACCTAACATCGAGCTAAAGCGCCGATAACGGTTTGTATACCCGGCCTGAGTGGGAGAGCGAGACGGCCAAGCACCTGGGCGGCGCGCGAAAGTCCGTATTTTTGTTCTCTTCCCGTCAATTCAGACGCGAGGTTACATGCGTTGATGAGGATCTTTTATTGGAATTCTCCGTTCGCGCGCTTTTGCGGCTTTGATTTTGCCAATCCCCATAGCGAATCGAAGAACCATTTTGCCATTTCCGCCGCGGGTAGCGGCCGGCTCATGTAATAGCCCTGTGCTTGATCACATCCCAACGCGAGCAAACGATCCCAGACTTCGCGATTTTCTACACCCTCGGCAATGACCTTGAGACCGAGATTGTGAGCGAGGTCGATTGTTGACCGCACAATTTGTGCATCGTTCTGGTCCGCGGTCATATGCATAACGAAAGATTTATCAATCTTGACCGCATTGACCGGTAGCTTTTTGAGATAAGCAAGGGATGAATAGCCGGTGCCGAAGTCGTCGATCGAGAGGGCCACACCCATGGCGCTGATTCGTGTAAGGATATCCAAGGCATGTGCTGGGTCTGCCATGATGACGCTTTCGGTAATCTCAAGCTCAAGCTGCTCGGAGCTTACCCCATGGCGATCCAGCAACTCCGCCACCCGATCATGAAAATGCCCATCGTGCAGAATGCGCGCTGACAAATTCACACTCACAGGCACTTCAAATCCTTGCTTAAGCCAGGTCCTGGATTGATTCAGGGCTGTTTGGAGTCCCCACGTGGTCAACGACTTAATAAAACCGGTGCGTTCAGCCATTGGGATGAACTGGTCGGGAGGAATTAAACCAAGCTTTGGATGCTGCCAGCGCGCAAGTGCCTCTACGCCAATGGTAGTTCCGGTTACAAGATCTATTTTCGGCTGATAGACAAGAAATAACTGATTCTGGTCGATCGCGCGGTGCAACTCGGCCATCAGTCCGAGCCGCTCGGGGCTGTAAGAATCGCGCTCCGGAGAGTAGATCACATAACTATTAGCGGATTGTTTCGCCAGATACATCGCAACATCTGCGCGCCGCAGGAGCGCATCGCTGTCGTCGCCATGTTGGGGAAAAAAGGCAATGCCGATGCTGGCTCGCACGTCCACGGTTAAGTCTCCGATTACGAAAGGCGGCTCCAGTGCCTTCAGCAGTTTGGCGGCGGCAAGACCGGCGCTATCTTTGTTCACACCCGTTAGCAATACTCCAAATTCATCTCCACCGAGGCGAGCGACGGTGTCGTGTTTGTGCGACGTGCCTTGCAGGCGACGTCCAACCTCTTGCAACAGGAGATCGCCGGCCTGATGTCCCATGGTGTCGTTAATCTCCTTGAAGCCGTCGAGATCCATAAGCATCAAAGCCAGGGACTTTCTGTCGCCGCGGTGAGAAATAATTTCCTTCTCAAGTCGCTGGTAGAGCAGATTGCGGTTAGGAAGGTCGGTCAAGGGATCGTAGCGAGCCAAATATTTTAACCACTCTTGAGCCTGGTAGCGTTCTCTACGTACCTCCAGCTCTCGAAGTTCTCGTTCTATGGCAGTGGTAAGGCGCTCTAGATTACCCTTCATCACGTAGTCATTGGCGCCGGCCTTTATTGCGCCTACTGCTAGTCCTTCGCCGATGGTACCGGATACGAGAATAAACGGTAGATCGAGCCCGCTCTGTTTTAGAACCGATAGCGCCGCGAGGCCGCTAAAATTTGGCATTGCGTAATCGGAGATAACGATGTCCCAGGACCGATCGGAAAGTGCGGCCGCCATGGCCTGCGCTGTCTCTACACGCTCGAATTTCACTTCAAAGCCTTCTTTCGAAAGCCGCCGAAGCAACAATAGGGCATCGTCTTCGGAATCGTCGATATTTAACACTCGAAGAAGTTTGCTCATCTGACTCCCTCCTCCCGTGGAGACTCATTCGAACTGCGGCAGTACCGGGCTCAAATTCTCAGTAGGAGTCGAGCAAGGGCTATGCCTCGAAACAATAGGGGTGCTTCTACCAAGTCGCCGCGCGGTATGCCAAGAAATGCGTTTTAAGGAGTGACATAAATTCTTAGCGGGCCACAGAATTGACTTATTTGTCTTTTGTCAAATTGTAGCGTTCCAGATCAGCGCGCGGCGCTGCTCAATGTTCAACCTCGAAATAGACCGGGCTCCGAGATTTATCTCGGCGGCGGCCATCTCCCGGATCTGATCGAGGCCGGACCACGGATCGAGTATTCCTTGTGGCTCTAACTGGGCGCGCGCCTTGTGGATCGCCACGTTTTGATGCTTATAGACCGGCGATTTTTTCATCTTTGTGGCCGCTATTTTTGCCGTTGCAAATCCGAACGGCTTCCCCTAGTTTGTCACTTCTGGAGATTTTTTATGGAGCTCCGGAATTATCCCCTGATGTCGTTTCAGGGCGTTAGAAATTGGCCACCGGAATGGAGATCGACATACGGAACTCCCGTTACCCTTCCCACGGGCGAGATTGGAACGCTCCATTAAGGACAACCCTCTGTTGTGGACCCGGCACGTGCTTCATCACGATGTTCCACGATGGGTGTTATTATGTCGGCGAGCTCAGCTTCGACGATCATGAATTTTGCGCTCGCGTCTGCGAGCTGTTAAAAGCTAACTTTGGCCGATCGGAGCATCGGGCACGTCCGTGTCACTGTCCGCGGTCTGATGCAAAATGTGCTGGTGCTGGAAGAGCTTTTCGATCATAGAGTTGCTCGGTTGACGGAGAATGACCATGTCTGGAGAAATTAGATTCGTCCAAATCGCAACTAGTTCTGCGGTCGTAGCGGAAAGGCTGTACACAGTCGTCAATGCGCTCGACGAAGAGGGCGGCGTCTGGCAACATCAGCCCGAGGAAAAATCGCGTGCTGGCAAGGGGATCTGGGTTCGTTTGTCGACCTATAGGAAATGATCTTTTCGGTGGTTGCTCATGCTTTCACATCCTCGCGCTTCACCTCGTAGAAAAACTCGTCTTTGTGGACTTTCTTCATGCCGAGCGGGGCGAGGGTTTCGTTGTCGTAGCCGCTCGATGATCCTCTCGACCTTGAGCTTTTTGAGCGCGACGATCTTCCACGGCGTCCAGCGAAAGCCGATCTTCCCCCAGTTCCCGTGGAAGAAGACCGGCCGCGTAAGAGATGCTTACGCAGTTGTCTAAACGCACCCGGTGAAATCGACGGTGCTAAGCAACCGAGTTTTCGTCACTGGTGAGTTGTCGCAGTAACTCGGCGCGATTGCACTAGATGCTCCACCAGAAAGAGATGAGCATGTACTCTTGGGATGTCTTACCGCCGGATTCGTTAAAACCCACTGGCCCGTTGACGACTGAGTTCACCTCGCGAGGCATTACCGATTTCCGTGCAGCAGGTCGCGGGGCCGTTGCAGGAGAACTACGCTGAAGTTATTCGCGAGCGCCAGGTTACTATTGCCGAGATAGACGGCGATGTCGTTGGCTTCGCCGGCGTCGGCGACCTCACTGCCGGGGAACCACCCGCTTGATTGCGTCCAATGAGACGTTGAGCACTTGCCACCGCGCGTCTGGCTTTGTTCCATCCATCTCGGATCATCGGGCACGTTGCGAAACTGCTCAAAGGAGAAGAGCATTGAGTCCGACTTTTACATCTCGACTTTCTCTTCTCGGATGAGCCTGGCGCGCCTATGATCACGAGCAACTCATTTGACGCGAAAAAGCGAGCCTCGACATTTTCTGACTGAGAGAAAAGCCTCGATGATCTGACAGTCTCCCTGATCCAAACCCGCTTAGCGAGAAAATCGTGGAAGACCTCGGTGATGAAGATGCCAAGGCGGTAGAGAAAGCCGCGCTTAGACGTAGCGAGCTTCTCTTTCAATTGACAAGGGATTCGCTACGCAACGGACAACGAGTTAGGCGCTATATTGTCATTTCGCATGGCCGGAAGGTGGTTCGGACTCGCCGATAGGCCCCGCATTCTATCCGGCTGCCGATGACCCGCCATCCCAAGTTTGGTCGTATCTGGCCACTTATGTAACCACAGCTACGTTACCTTCTACACAATCCCTGTAGAACAGCCCCGTTCTTACCAATCCCCGTTTTGGCATTCTGATTGCTCCTTGGGTCAGGAACAACAAGTTTAAAAAGGAGGATGCAGCGATGTTCTTCGACCTGAAACGATCGCGGAAGCTGGTATTCGTTGGACTCTTTCTTCCGTCAATCACGGGGTGCAGCACTACGCGTATGTTGGAAAGTCCCGCCGCCCCCGCGGCGGTCGAGCCTAAGATTCTCGAGGAGCCGATTGCCTTGGGTTCATCAGTTAACGCGCGTGTTACGAAAGTCCGATTTTTCGAAGGCGAACGTTCCAAGATAGCACTTAATTCGGATAGGACGTATGAAACCCGGTTTGCAAAGACGATAACTAGAACCGTTTACACAGAAATTAACCTTGACTATCCCCGACCCGAAACCAATGTCCATTTTCCTATTACCCTGTATTTTCGCCAGAACGGAAGAACGCTGCGCATAGAGGAAGTCCAGAGTTGGATTCGATCAGAGTGGACTTCGTCTGATCACCTGGTAAGCGCTGGAAATTTCGACCCGGGAAAATGGACTGTTGGCAATTATGAGGTAGACGTTTACATCAACGCCAAAAAAGCAGCGACGGGTTATTTTGAAATCTATTAATCACTTAAGTGAGCGGGGAGTCTGTGGGTCGAGTTTAACTTTTCCTTGCCAATCGTCAAATAAAGAGCTAACGAATCAGACCTCACGGAATTCTGTGGCCGATCGTGTCCATTACGCCACCGCTAGTTTCTATCGCATTGCCCCTGGAACGGCCTGTCGCCTTTCCTCCGTAGTTAATCGACTTGTTGGCATCGGTGAGTGTATTACAACGTCGGTGCCGCAGCGGCAATGACAAAGCGGTCCCGGCGATTCTTCTCCCAGCACGATTCCGCGTGTTCCGTGCATACCGGAATTTCCTCGCCGTAACTTACTGTGGACAATCGTTGAGCGGAAATTTCTAGTGACACGAGATAATCCCTGGCCGCCTGTGCTCGCTTCGCGCCCAATCCCATATTGTACTCGTTGGTACCACGCTCATCGCAGTGTCCCTCGATTTCCACTCGGACCGACGGATGTTCTTTAAGCCACTTCGCATTCGCCTCGAGAGCTTCGCGAGCATCCGCCCGTAGCTCGTATCGGTCAAATTCAAAATGAATGTCTTTAAGTGGACTCGATGCCGGTGTTGCCGTGCTTTCTCCTTTTTGCAGAGCGTCGAGGCTAGAAGAACTGGAAGCTCGCGATACGATTCGGGATGACCCTGCTGATGCGCCTGTAGACGCAAGTGGATTTTCGGCCGTCCAGTTCGGCTCTGTCGTGTATTTGGGAGTCCTAATTTCGGCTGCGCAACCGATGAGTATCATAAGAGCCAGAAGGCCCCGATAAGGCAGGATGCTACGGTATTGCTGAAACATCGATTTTTCCTTTCCAAGCCGCCGGGTGATTAGGAAGAATTCTGAGCAACACCCAGTGAAACCGGCTTCACAAGACGTGGTCGAGGGAGTCGGATAACAATCCCGGCGACGTTTCGCCATTACTGTGTGCCTAAGATGGAAACTTGCTTCAACTCGAATTCGCCGCCTTTATTGATGACAGCAAAACCATCGAAGGGATCATCGTAAGCTCGGTCAACAGTCCGCATGACTTCTTTGTTATCTAATAGCACCACCATTTCGCCGTCATTGTTGCGGCGCCACTCAAGCGTGTGTGGCACTCCGTCGTCCACGACTATTCCCTGATCTACCATTTCGATGACCGCCGAACGGTTTGGCCCGAAACGCAACAACGACAAAGACGGGGTCCTTCCAGACTCATAGGCGAGCCGATATCCTGAGTTGCGCTCTTCGCCTTGGAACGGGCCGAATTCCAGCCGCGACTTCCGGTCTACGTAATTCTTTATGTTCAGCTGAAGCTTGAGCGCAAACGCTTTGGTGATCCCGACCCGCGTAAATATCTCAGCTTCGGATTTCGAACTGCTTTGTGTCTCGCGGACTGCCCGTTCTCTGGCGCTCGGCAATAACTCACTCAATAACTCCAATGCCGGGCTTTCGCTCCTGCGGTCGGATGTACGGTACATTCCCGACGTAGATGGATCGAAATGAGATCTGAGCCCCGCTCCTCGCGCCACCCGAAATTCCCCGTGGTTTACAACCCATCGAGGATCATACGCATAATCTCCATCACGAAAATCATCGTAGAGAAGCGAAACTCTCCACGGCCAATCGTAACGGCGCACCAGATCGCGGAGCTGCTTGGTGATCGCGGGATTTGATCGCCGGTCCTGCTCCGCTCCGCGGATCAATTCCTTCAACTGATCCACCAACTCCTGGGTCTGCCCGCCCCCAACCGGCCCCGGATCCGTCTGGGCCCGGACGAAACAAACCGGAGCTACCGTCAAAAAAATCGCAAGAGCGATGATACGGCTCATATTCATATTCCCTTTCTCACTCGATCCTTCAAAAACCAAGCAAGGTGCATACCGCGAGCTAATTCATTCGTGCATTGGAAACCTTGGACAATGTCAGGATTTCAGAGGACCAACTCTAACCAGGAATGAGCGAAAATGTACTATGCGATCAAGCCAAGTTTTACTGAGGCGGCTCAAGGTAGTTGGAACTGTCAAAGGAAAAGTTCAACCCTCCATTTTTGTTCCAGTCATCACAGGTAGGCTACCAAAGACCGAGCACATATTGGAGGCATTGCATGAGATTGTATAGAATCCGTTAGTAGGCGGAATCTACCTAAAACGTATCGTGGAACTCGCCGCTACGAGCCGATTGCCGGCAATATACAATGGCAGGGATTTTGTTGAGGCCGGTGGGCTCATGTCCTACGCGGCTAACTTTACTGAAATGTGGCGGCGCGCTGCCGCCTACGTGGATAAGATCCTGAGAGGCGCCAAGCCTGCCGATCTCCCCGTAGAGCAGCCGACTAAATTTGAGTTTGTGATCAACTTAAAAACCGCCAAGCAGATCGGTCTAACGATTCCACCCAACGTGCCGGCGCGGGCGGATAAGGTTGATCAAGTAAGCGAAGAGAACGAAGCGGCGATGCTAAGATTGCATTGAATTCCCCATCAACTTAATCCCGGCTGTCCGCTTTCTATCCAAGAACTGTTTCCCAAGCGACCCAAACAAAACCAACGACTGCAGCATTAAGCTGCCAAATTGACTAGGAATGGTTGGGTTTGTTCGATTGCTGTTACAGCTTTCCCTCGATTCGTAATTACTGAGTCGTTCGCTCTATTTCGCTCCGCACACCTTTCACGGCTCTCGCCTTTTTTAGTTTTTATTCGCGATCCGCGCATCCTGGTTTATGTCCCTCGCATCCATCCCCCTGGGCCGGTAAGGTAGACCGCCATCCGGCGTCCACTCTGCGAATTCAACCTTGGCGGGATCGAACTGACGCGTCTTACAATTCAATCCTAGATGGAAAGTGTTTCCCAGTTTCCGACAATTCTCAGAGAAGGTGGAGGAGTGACTGGTGAGTCGGGGAGATTGCCAGGCTCCTCTGACGAAAAGTCGAATAGACTTGTGAGCTCAAATGAGAGAAGTAATCACCACTGATACACCTCTAAAGAAGACAATCGAGGGATTTTGAAACTCGCCATCGGCATGCCTAATTTTGGATTAAGCTTCTTTTATTAATTTTCCTTCAAAAAAGAGATTTATCCTGGCTGTAAATAGCCCCTTTTCGCGTAAGACGGCAGGTTTGCCTCCTACCTCGAAAGCGATTTCTTTGGGGACGTCCAGCCACTGAGAATTCTTCCACGTCTGTACTTCGTCTCCGTCGACCATTAGTTTGCCGATCCAGCTGTTATTCCTGCCATAGTCAACTTCAATCCGGTGTTTCTTCCCTTCGATTTCTACTGACCATGTCCTATCCATCATGTTTCTCCAAAATGGGTGAGCCTTCCAAAGCTGGTTAGGCCGCCGTCCAAAGGTTTCATCACGCAATTCAATTCGTGAGCTTAACGTATGCCAAATGGGTAGGGATTACTGTCCAATAGTAGACAATTTTTTGAAAAATTATCGTGGGCTTTGAGCGACGCGAGAAAGCGGAAACCGCCAGGGTTGAACTGTATTCTCCATCTAACAAATCCTGTGAGATTTGCCCGTTGCGTCGATCCGTTCAATCTCAGGCTAAAAATCTGGTTTTTCCACTCGACGAATATCTGTCGCCTTCCATCGTAAATCACTTTTCTCTATTACCGTCTACGTGATACGTGTGTGTCCAATGAGGAAAGCTGGTGTCTTATCAATCCTCTTTGTACTTGTACTGCTTGCTGTTGCAGTCATAGCCGAGGCGCAGCAACCGACGAAAGTCCCTCGGATCGGGTATCTAACGGCGCTCAATCCAGTTACTGAGTCCGACCGTTCCGAGCCATTTCGGCTGGCTCTACGGAAGCTGGGATACATAGAAGGACAGAACATCGCCATCGAATACCGAAATGCGGAGGGGAAGCTCGATCGGTATCCCGAGCTTGCGGCCGAGCTGGTGCGTCTCAAGGTTGATATCATCGTGACAACAGGGGGTACCCGACCCTGGCGGCCAAGAATGCGACCAAGACGATTCCCATCGTTATGCTGAGCATTTCGGCCGATCGCGAATGCCGCGGCTGGGCATCATGTGGGATTCACAAGGTCTCGGACCGAAGGTTGCCTTCAAGGAATGATCAATCCGCGGCTCGGCTAGAGATGGTGCCAGGGCAGGAACAGTCCCAATAAAAGGGGTCGCATCCAAAGGTCAGTACTACCTAGGGATGGGTTACATTGATTGAAGGGCGGATTCCATGCCCTGGCGAAGGTACATATTGCGCACGGGTCGTGCCTTTGTTGGCGACGGCAGTCAGGAGCAAACGAGTCAAGACCTGGGAGTTCTATTCCAATACTGCGGGCGGCAATTCTGCCCGCAAATTTTTCGCACAAGCAAATCAGGTCGAAGTGCGGGAACACTAATGGTTCAACTGAAACACCATCGTGTTTATCGCATGCCGGTGCGCTGTACACACGGCAAAAGCATCGAACTAACCCGTTCGGAGCACAGCCGCGGATTTGGACTTATTACTTAACTCTCCCGCACAAAATCACGCGGGTCTTTATCGTCGCGCAGTCCGGCAAAACCGTGACCCCTTAAATCTCTGTCGGGCGTCCATTCCGTAAACTCTATCTGCGCCTATCGCGCTGTCTCAGCAGGTGCGGGTGATTGTTAAGGACGAACAGGGCAATGTAGTAAAGCTGGTGAAATGAGACTGATTCCGTCTTGGGCCGCAAAACCGAGCATTGGGAACCAAGCAATTATCTCAGCAGCTACGGCATCCTGGATGTAGTCCCTTGAAAAAAACCTCGCTAGAGAATGTGTAAATCTTTCGAACATGACACCTGTGCCATTCTGTTTGTCAATCACAACGTCGTCATTGATGCGAACAGCTTGCAGGTGTGATCGCATAAGCCTCAGCGTTCCAATATTTTCCATCATTCTCCTTGGCACGATACATGCGCAAAGACTATTTGATTGCAGTATCGTTGAAGCGATGAACTGACAACCCCAACGTGGTCACCAAGGGGCGTCAGGGAGCGAGTGGTGAAACCGGCAACAGAAACTCTGTGGCCGGTTTTTTTTTAATCAGAGGCGCGAGAAAACTAATCAGGAGGAATGAAAATGAACCTTTTGCATAGACTCTATCTAGAAGAAGATGGACAGGGCCTTGTTGAGTATACGTTGGTGGTCCTTTTGGTGGCTTTAGTTTTTTGGATGGGAGTTCGAAATACCAATGTTGGAGATAGTTTGTCACAAGGCTGGTCCAGGGTGCTTAATTGCGTGACTACACCGTTTTCGTGTAGCGCGTAAGTCGAATCCTATTCGCGGTACTGCATTCAACGAAACGCTGGCGTTCTTCCGCGCCGAAGAATCCGTGCAATCGCATGGATTCATACGACACTGACGTTTCCGACTGGAAACATGTAAAGAAAAACGGCGAGCAATATCGTTGTAGAGACCGAATGTATCGCACCTGTCGGCAGTACGCCTTTACCAGGTGTAAAGCGTAAGCGGATTTAATCGGTCTTTGCGATCGTACTCGTTGTTGCCCGGAGTTATCCATTTGTGACTTTCGAGAGCACGCTTGGAGTTTTCTTTGGATTCCACACCCGTATCGAGACGGGCACTGCGCGGATACGTCACACGGAAAAACGAATCTCCACGAGAGTTGGTTTCAAGCAGGTTGCTCACACTGGCGCTATTATCTTGTGAGTCAGCAGCAGCTCCTATTCGTGTGAGGCCGAACAAAGCGATGAAACCGCCGAGTGCTAAAACAGAAATGTTTTTCATAGGACCTTCGGTTTTTGAGAACCTTCTCAGACTGCCATTGCTTGGTTATCGTCGTCAGCAATAATCTCTTAGAGAACTGCTATGGACGAAGGTCAGCCGGCCGACAGCCGTGAAAGGGCCGGAGCAAGGAATTTCAAAAAGCTGTCGTAACGAAGGTGCGGCTGCCATGCTCCAGCTAGAAGATGCTTGAGCATGAACCGTGCCCTTATCCTCGATGAACCTTTGGAGAGATTGCGTCAACGTGGGGGAGTCGCACGGCCATGAACCGAGCGGCACCTTCGCCTGCTAAAAAGCAGCGCCAATGCAATCGGGTTAGAGTGTCGATTTCTCCTTGCAAGAAAAGGGGGAGCGTTGTCATGTTTAGAAAACTTTGATTCTTGGTGCTGCGGCGTAGGACTTCGTATTTAGTCGAATCAAAGATCCGGATGAGTGTCGCGCTCTGAGTTCCGATTGAAAATTTGTATCGAACGGAATCAGAAAACTATAGAAGATTTGATAAATCTACATCACCTATTTCCTTGATTGAGCGGCCCACCATAGAACTTAGTCGCGTATAAATCGCATGACAAGTTTTGGGGCCATCGAAGCACAGCGACCCCATGTCACGCGAGGCCTTGATAGTCAATGGTCAGAAGAGACTCGTATCCAACAAAACACAAATCGAAAGCTGCTGAAGAGTTCCAATTTCACCAATCGGCCTATCGTTTTCATCTCCATGCACCGATGTCCATATTGGGTAGGAGCTTAGGGTCAGGCTTGTATAGAGATTCTGCTGAAAAACCCGTCAATTTAATTTGCCAGCGGTTCTCACAAACGCTAGGGATAGCAAAATAGTTTTGCGGCAGGTAAATTTTCACCCACCATGCTGCCATAGCCAGTAAAATGAA
>Ga0137376_10000332_pt1 | contig 20268 bp, 17 predicted proteins | sample SagtaG_23_FD_104814 | JGI IMG/M metagenome (GOLD analysis project Ga0137376, IMG submission 104814) | Vadose zone soil microbial communities from Sagehorn Ranch, Mendocino, California, USA - Sage2_L_20_16 metaG | ecosystem: Environmental > Terrestrial > Soil > Vadose zone | place: USA...
CGAGCTGGAAATTCGACAGCATGCGGAGCTCTTCGATCGCCCGGCCGTGCGCGGGCGGATCGCGCCGCGCGCGCACGGCCTGGATCCGCTCGATCTGGCGCCGCTCGATCTCGGGGTCTATCTTGAGCACGGGGATCGCGACCTCCTCGTCCGACACGAACCGGTTCACCCCCACGATGATCCGCTCCTCGCGCTCGACCTGCTGCTGGAACTTGTAGGCGGAGTCCGCGATCTCCTTCTGCGGATAGCCGAGCTCGATGGCGCCTACCATGCCGCCGAGCCCGTCGATGTGCTCGATGTACGCGCGCGCCTCGCGCTCGATGCGGTCGGTCAGCGCTTCGATGGCCCAGCTGCCGCCGAGGGGATCGACGGTGTTGGTGACACCGCTCTCCTCCGCGAGGATCTGCTGCGTCCGGAGCGCGACCATCGCGGCTCCTTCCGAGGGCAGCGCGAGGGTCTCGTCGAGCGAGTTGGTGTGCAGCGACTGCACGCCGCCGAGCACGCCGGCGAGCGCCTGCACCGCGACGCGCACCACGTTGTTCAGCGGCTGCTGCGCCGTGAGCGAGCACCCCGCCGTCTGGGCGTGCGTCCGGAGACGTAGCGAGCGCGGGTCCCGCGCCCCGAAGCGCTCGCGCATGAGCGAGGCCCAGAGGCGGCGCGCCGCGCGCAGCTTCGCCACCTCCTCGAGGAAGTCGTTGTGCAGGTTGAAGAAGAACGAGAGACGGGGCGCGAAGTCGTCCACCGCGAGCCCGCGCTGGCGCGCCGCCTCGACGTAGGCGATTCCGTCGGCGAGTGTGAACGCCAGCTCCTGCACGGCCGTCGAGCCGGCTTCGCGGATGTGGTAGCCGCTGATCGACACCGCGTGCCAGCGCGGCACCTCGCGCGCGCAGAACTCGATCATGTCGACGACGATGCGCAGCGACGGCTCGGGCGGACATATCCACTCCTTCTGCGCGATGAACTCCTTCAGCATGTCGTTCTGGATCGTGCCGCCGAGCGCCGTCCACGGCGTCCCCTGCTCCTCGGCCACCGCGAGGTACATGGCGAGGACCGCGCTCGCGCTGCAGTTGACGGTCATCGAGGTGGTGACCTGATCGAGTCGAATGCCGTGGAACAGCGCCCGCATGTCGACCAGGCTCGAGACCGCCACGCCTTCGCGACCGACCTCACCGCGGGCGCGCGGATGGTCGGCGTCGTAGCCCATGAGCGTCGGCATGTCGAAGGCGGTCGAGAGCCCCGTCTGTCCCTGCGCGAGGAGGAAGCGGAAGCGCTCGTTCGTGTCCTCGGCCGTCCCGAAGCCGGCGAACTGGCGCATTGTCCAGAGACGGCCCCGGTACATGCTCGGGTAGACGCCCCGCGTGTACGGGAACTCTCCCGGCACCCCGATGCGATCCGGATCGGGCCGCACGTCCTCGGCCGTGTAGAGCGGGTCGAGCTCCATGTCGGAGACGGTCGAGAACCGAACGGTGCGCTCCGTGTCGTTCCGGTAGCGCGCGAGCCAATCGCGCTTGTTCATCCGCTTCGCCTCCGCGGGACCAGCGGCAGCACCCGGTTCGTTCGCCGACGTCGGCGCTCGAGAAATTTCCGCGCGACGGGCAGCCAGTCCTCGGGGACGAGAACCCGGAGCCCGAACGCGGGCACCGGATAGATCGACGGACCTTCGGTGCCGAGCACGCACGGCACGCCGCGCTGCTCGAGGAATCCCTTCACGAGATGCGCCTCCGGCGCCGGGGCGGACCAGCAGGCGTGCCAGCTCATGGCGTCGCGTCCCGGAGCAATCGCTCGGCGATCCCGAGCCGCTCCCGCTCGGCCGTCTCCGCCGGCACGCCGAGCGCCGCGGCATCCCGGAAGTAGCGCTCCACCGCGAACTCCCGCGTGTATCCGTACCCGCCGTGTACCTGCACGGCCTGGGTCGCGAGCTGCATCGCGGTTTCCGTCGCCAGCAGGCGCGCCATGGTCGCCTCGTTCGCGTGCGGGCGTCGCGCGCTCTGCAGGAAGGCGGCCTCGAGCGTCAGGAGCCGGGCCGCATCCACCGCGGTGGCCATGTCGGCGAGACGGAACTGGATCGCCTGGAAGTCGGCGAGCACGTGACCGAACGTGCGCCGCTCGCGCGCGTAGGCCAGCGCGTCGTCGAGCGCGGCACGGGCCACGCCGACGCTCTGTGCGGCCGCAGCGACGCGTGCCGCCTCGAGCGTCTGCCGCGCGATGGCCCGCCCCGCGCTGTCGACGCCGAGCCGGTTCTCGCGTGGGACACGGACGTGCGTGAGCGCCACCTCGGCGCCGGGTGCGCCGCGCAACCCGATCCGTTCCATGGATCGCAGCGGTCGCCAGCCGGGCTGATCCGTCTCCACGAGAAACGCGGCGAGGAAATCCGTGTCGGCCTTCGGCTCGAGCGCCGCGAAGACGATCACGACGCCCGCCTCGGGCGCGTTCAGCACCGTCATGCACTGCCCGTTCAGGATGTAGTGCTCCAGGTCCCAGGTGGCGATGATCGGCGGTGGCGCGTCCGGCTCCGTCGGCTCCGCGAGCGCCCACCCGCCGAGCCGGTCCCCGCGCGCCAGCGCCGGCAGGAAGCGGGCGCGCTGCGCGTCGTTGCCGAAAGTGAAGAGTGGCCAGGCGACGAGCGACGCGTGCGTCGCCACGATCGCCGCCGTCGCGGCCGAGACGCGCGCCAGCTCCTCGAGCGCCACCGCGTACGCCACCGCGTCGAGCGCCGCCCCACCCCATGTCTCCGGAATGCCGCAGCCGAGGACACCGAGCCGGCCGAGCTCCGTGACGATGTCCCGCGGGAACCGTCCGCTCCGGTCGATCTCCGCCGCAACCGGATGGATGCGGCGCTCGGCGAAGTCGCGCATCGCGTCGCGCAGCTGGCGCTGGGTGTCGGTCAGTTCGACCCGCACACTACCGGCCCTTCCAGACGGGCGCCCGCTTCTGGCGGAAGGCGTTCAGCCCCTCGCTACGATCCTCGGTGGCGAACGTCAGCCCGAACGCCTCGATCTCGTAGCGACAGGCTGCGGCCAGCCCCGCCGCACTGAACGCCGTCGCGCGCTTGGCCTGGCGCATCGCGACCGGCGCCTTGGCGGCGAGCGTGGCACCGAGCTCCGCCGCCTCCGCCCGCAGCCGATCAGCGGGCACGACGCGGTTCACGAGGCCGATCCGGTAGCTCTCCTCGGCCGTGATCATGTGACCGAGGTACACGAGCTCGCGGGTGCGCGCGAGCCCGATGCGCAGGGCGAGGCGTTGTGTGCCGCCGAACCCCGGGATCAGCCCGAGGTTGATCTCGGGCTGCCCGAGCCGTGCGCGCTCCGACGCGACGATCAGGTCGCAGGCGAGCGCCAGCTCTAGCCCGCCGCCGAGGGCGACGCCGTTGAGCGCGGCGACGACCGGCACGTCGAGCTCCTCGAGCCGCGCGAACACCTCGTGGCCGAGCCGCGAGTACCCGTGCCCCTCCGCCGCGGTCATCGCCGCCATGGCGCCGACGTCGGCGCCCGCCGAGAACGCCTTGTCGCCCGCGCCGGTGAGGACGACGCTCCGCACGTCGCCTGCGCGCCGGACGTCGCGGACGGCGCGCGCCAGCGCGCGCAGCGTCTCCGTGTCGAGCGCGTTCCGTGCCTCGGGACGGTTCAGCGTCAGCGTGACGACCGCGCCGGCCCGCTCGACGAGGAGAGGCTCGGCCGCCACTCAGTACTCCGGGCGGCGGTCGAAGCGATGGTGCGCCTCGATCATGCGTACGGTGCGCGTCGAGGATCGCATCACGACCGAGTTGGTGATCGCCCCGCCCTTCACGTAGCGGACCCCGGAGAGGTAGTCGCCCGGCGTGATCCCGGTGGCCGCGAACATGACGGAGCCCGAGGCGAGCTCCTCGAGTCCGTACTTCCGGCCGAGGTCGAAGAGGCCGAGGGCGCGCGCCTGAGCCGCCTCCTCCTCGTTCCGCGGCTTCAAGCGCGCCTGCATCTCGCCGCCGAGACAGACGAGCGCCGCCGCCGCGAGAATCCCCTGCGAGGCGCCGCCGATGCCCATCAGGATGTCGATGCCGGCCTCCACCTCGGTGGTCGCGAGCGCCGCCGAGACGTCGCCGCTGCTGATGAGCTTGATGCGAGCGCCCGCGCGTCGCACCTCCTCGATCAGCCGCGTGTGCCGCGGGCGGTCGAGGATCACGACCGTCAGATCCTCGACGTACACGCCCTTCGCGTCGGCGAGCGCGCGCAGGTTCTCGGTGGGGCTCCGGTCGAGGTCCACGACGCCGCGCCCCGCCGGGCCGCACGCGATCTTGTCCATGTAGCTGTCGGGCACGCGGAGCAGGCTCTCGCGGTCGGCGATGGCGATCACGGAGAGGGCGTTGTACCCGCCGGTGGCGCAGATGGCCGCACCTTCGAGCGCGTCGCATGCGACGTCGAGCTCCGGACCCTGCCCCGTGCCGACGCGCTCGCTCACGTAGAGCATCGGCATGGCGTCGTGGTCACCCTCGCCGATCACGACGGTGCCGGCGATCGGCAGCACGTCGATGGCGTTCCGCATCGCCTCGACCGCGGCCATGTCGGCCGCCGTCTCGTCACCTCGCCCCATGAGCCGCGCCGAGCCGAGGGCCGCCGCCTCGGTGACCCGGACGAGCTCCATGGCGAGGTTGCGTTCCATGGCCGCGTCCGCTCAGCGCCGCAGCAGGCGCTCGAGCAACGTGTGCCCGTCGGGGATGAAGATGCCCTGGTCGCGCGCGTCGCGCTCGTTGTAGCCACGAGAGAGCGCGCGCGGCTTCTGCTCGTCGGCGGCGACGTAGACCAGGAACGGCACGGGGTCGGCGGTGTGCGTCTTGAGGGCGCAGGGCGTCGGATGGTCGGGCATCACGAGCACGCGCCAGTCGCCGCCCATCGCGCGCAAGCCCTCGAGCAGCGGACCGACCGTCTTCTCGTCGAAGTTCTCGATCGCCTCGACCTTCTTCTGCGGGTCGCCGAGGTGCCCGCACTCGTCCGGCGCCTCGACGTGCAGGAAGAGGAAGTCGCGCTCGGCGAGCGCCCGGAGCCCGTACTCGGCCTTCGCCCGGAAGTCCGTGTCGAGGTAGCCGGTCGCGCCGGGCACCGTGATGCGGTGCAAGCCGGCGAGCACGCCGAGACCGTTCACGAGGTCGACGGCGGCGATGACGGCGCCGTCGACGCCGAACCGCTCGCGCAGCGTCGGGAGCCGCGGCCGCTTGCCCTGTCCCCAGAACCAGACCGCGGTGGGCGCGCGCTCGCCGCGTACCCGCCTCTCCTGACAGCGCGCGTGCTCGGCGAGGAGCGGTCGCGAGCGCTCGATCAGATCGCGCAGCACGTCCGCGCCCGGCCCGTCGGGAAAGGCGCGGCCGACAGGCTTGTCGGTCAGGTCGTGCGGCGGCGTCGTCCGCATCCGGCTCTCGCCCTTCCGCCAGACGAGGAGATGCCGATAGGAGAGCCCGGCATGCAGCTCGAGACCGTCGCGCCCGAGGGCGGTTCCGAGGTCGGCGACGATCGCCGCCCCCTCCTCGCGCGAGGGGTGGCCGCCCGCGAAGTCGCGCATGATCTCGCCGCCGCCCTCGACGCTCTCGAGCGTCACGAGGTTCATGCGGAAGGCGACGTCGTCGGGGCCGAGCGCCACGCCCATGCTCGCCGCTTCGATCGGCGAGCGGCCGGTGTGGTAGCGCGCCGGATCGTAGCCGAGCACCGACATCGTGCCGACGTCGCTGCCGGGCGGCAGGCCGCGCGGGATCGTACGCGTGAGGCCGAGGATGCCGCGCGACGCCATGTGGTCGAGGTTCGGCGTGCGCGCGACGTCGAGCGGCGTCTTGCCGCCGAGCTCCGCGATCGGCTCGTCGGCCATGCCGTCGCCCTGCAGCACCACGACCTTCATCGGCTCGCCCACGTTAACCAACCTCGAGCACGGCGGCCAGCCGGGCGGGATCGGCGGCGATCTTGATCGCGGCCTCGGAGTTGGCGATCGCCGTGTCCGGGTCCTTGAGACCGTGGCCGGTGAGGGTGAGCACGAGGACGTCGTTCGGGCGGAGGGCGCCGCTCGCGCCCAGCTTCAGCGCGCCGGCGAGCGAGATGGCCGACGCCGGCTCGGCGAAGACGCCCTCGGTGCGCGCGAGGAGACGATACGCCTCGAGGATCTCGTCGTCCGTGATCGCCTCGATCGCGCCGCCCGACTCGTCGCGCGCCGCCTCGGCACTCTGCCAGCTGGCCGGGTTACCGATCCGGATCGCGGTCGCGATGGTGCGCGGCTCCTCGATCACCCGCTTGTGCACGATCGGCGCCGCACCGGCCGCTTCGAAGCCCATCATCCGCGGCAGGCCGCTCGCCTTCCCCGTCGCGCGGTACTCCTTGTAGCCGCGCCAGTAGGCCGTGATGTTGCCAGCGTTGCCGACCGGGAGCAGGTGGTAGTCGGGTGCCCGGCCGAGCGCGTCGCAGATCTCGAAGGCAGCGGTCTTCTGCCCCTCGATGCGATGCGGGTTGACCGAGTTCACCAGCGCCAGCTGCGTCGGGTAGCGCTCCTTCACGTCGCGCACCAGGCGGAGCGCCTGATCGAAGTTCCCCTCGATCTGGATCACGCGCGCGCCGTGCATGACCGCCTGCGACAGCTTGCCGAGGGCGATCTTCCCGTGCGGCACGACGACGTAGGCACGAATGCCGGCCCGGGCGGCATACGCAGCCGCCGAGGCGGAGGTGTTGCCCGTCGAGGCACAGATGATCGCGCCGACACCCTCGGCGAGCGCCTTGGTCACCGCGACCGTCATGCCGCGGTCCTTGAACGATCCGGTGGGATTCTGTCCCTCGCACTTGAGGTACAGCTCGACCCCCGGCGCCACGACCGCCGCGAGCCGGTCGGCTCGCACGAGCGGCGTGTTGCCCTCGTTGAGGGTGATGATCTTCTCGTTCGGCCCGACGGGAAGCTGATCGCGATAGTGATGGATCAGCCCGCCCCAGGCCTGGGCGACGCTCATGGAGCGTCGATACTACTATCAAAGGTTCGGGGGACTCCAGCAGAAGACGCGTCCTATCCCAGGCGGTCCTCGATGCGGATGGACACCGGCCGGCCACGCACGACGCGCAGGCGTCCGATCTCCCGCAGCGCCCGCGCGAGGTTCCGCTCGCGCGCGCGGTGCGTCCGGAGGACGAGGGGGACCGTCGTCCCGGCGCGGCGGTCCTTCTGGATCACCGAGGCGATGCTGATGTCGGCGCGCCCGAGGATGCCGGCAATGCGCGCCAGCACGCCCGGCTGGTCGAGCGCCATGAACCGCAGGTAGTACTCGCTCTCGAGGTCGGCGAGGGGCCGGACGCGCAGCGGACGTAGCGCGCGGTGCGGGACGCCCCAGGGCGGCACCCGCACCCCCGTGCCGATCGCCCGATCGCGCACCGCCGCGATCAGGTCGGCGACGACGGCCGTCGCCGTCGGCATCGAGCCTGCCCCCTGGCCGTAGTACATGGTCGGCCCGAGCGCGACGCCGCGCACGAAGATCGCGTTGAAGTTGCCGCCGACGTCGGCGAGGAGATGGCCGTTCGGGATCATCGTCGGATGGACGCGGGCCTCGATCGCGTCGCGCCCGTCCTTGGCGATCGCGAGGAGCTTGATCGTATAACCGAGCTCGCGGGCGAAGCCGATGTCGGCCGGCTCGATCCGGCGGATCCCCTCCGTCGGGATGTCGGCGAAACGGGGCACGACGTTGAAGGCGAGCGTCGTGAGCAGCGCGAGCTTGTGGGCCGAGTCGACGCCGTCCACGTCGGTCGACGGGTCGGCCTCGGCGAGCCCGAGGCGCTGCGCGTCGGCCAGCACGTCGCCGAAGGTCCGCCCCTCGCGCGTCATGGTGGTGAGGATGTGGTTGCAGGTGCCGTTGACGATGCCGTACACGGCGGCGGTCCGGTCTCCGGCGAGACCTTCCTTCAGCGTCCGCAGGATCGGGATGCCGCCGCCGACGCTCGCCTCGAAGCCGAGCCGCACGCCGCGCGCCTCGGCCGCCGCGACGATCTCGTCGCCGTGCACCGCGAGCAGCGCCTTGTTCGCCGTGACCACGTCCTTGCCGGCGCGGATCGCGGCGAGCACGAACCGCCGCGCGGGCTCGTAGCCGCCGATCAGCTCGATGATGAGCGGGATCGCGGGATCCTCGATGACCGAGAGCGCGTCCTTGGTGAACCGCGCGGGCGCGGGCTTGATCCCGCGGTCCGTTCGATGATCGAGGTCGGCGATTGCGACGATGTCGATCGGCCGCCCGGCGCGCCGGGCGACGTCGGCACGGTGAGCGCGCAGGAGCCTCAGGACGCCGGTACCGATCGTCCCGAAGCCGATCAGCCCGACGCGGACCGGAGAGGCCACCGCCCGGGTCAGCCCGTGCTGACGCGCGGCAGCTTCGGGACGAGCCCCGCTGCGAGCGCCTTCCGGATGCCGCGCACGGCCTGGCGCGTACGGTGCTCGTTCTCGATCAGCGCGAAGCGCACGTACTGGTCGCCATACTCGCCGAAGCCGATGCCGGGCGAGACGGCCACCTTCGCGTCACGGAGCAGCAGCTTCGAGAACTCGAGCGAGCCCATCGCCTTGTAGGCGTCGGGTATCTCGGCCCAGACGAACATTGTCGCCTTGGGCTTCGGCACGTGCCAGCCGACCCGTTCGAGGCCTTCGCAGAGGACGTCACGCCGCTTGCGGTAGTCCTCGCAGATCTCCTGGACGTAGTCCTGTGGGCCGGTGAGCGCGTGCGTGGCGGCGATCTGCACCGGCTGGAAGATGCCGTAGTCGAGATAGCTCTTGATGCGGGCGAGCGCACCGATGATCTCCGGGTTGCCGACCGCGAACCCGACCCGCCACCCGGGCATGTTGTAGCTCTTCGACAGCGTGAAGAACTCGACGCCGACATCCTTTGCGCCGGGCACCTGCAGGAACGACGGCGCCACGTAGCCGTCGAAGCAGAGGTCGGCATACGCGAGGTCGTGCACGACGAGACAGTCGTGCTCGCGGGCGAACTCGACGATGCCGCGGAAGAAGTCGAGATCGACGACCTCGGTGGTGGGGTTGTGCGGGAAGTTGAGGATGAGCAGCTTCGGCTTGGGCCACGTGGTGCGCACCGCCTCCTGGAGGAGGCCGAGGAAGTCACCGCCCGGCATCAGCGGGATCGAGCGGAGGTCGCCGCCCGCGATGATGACGGAGTACTGGTGGATCGGATAGGTCGGGCTCGGGCAGAACACGACGTCGCCAGGACCGAGCAGCGCGAGCGCCAGGTGCCCGATGCCTTCCTTCGACCCGATGGTGACGATCGCCTCCGCGTCGGCGTCGAGCTCGACGCCATAGCGACGCCGGTACCAGTCGCAGATGGCGAGGCGGAGCTTGTAGATGCCGCGCGACACCGAGTAGCGGTGGTTCTGCGGCTTCTGCACCGCCTCGACGAGCTTCTGGACGACGTGGGGCGGCGTTGGCCCGTCGGGATTGCCCATCGAGAAGTCGACGATGTCCTCGCCGGCCCGCCGGGCGGCGAGCTTGAGGTCGCCGACGACGTTGAAGACGTAGGGAGGGAGTCGTTTGATGCGCGGGAAGTCCATACGTGCCGACACGCGTCCTCCTCCGCCCCTCCGCCTCTCCGCCTCTCGATCGTACATAGGCGATCCCCCCCGGACCGTCAAACCAGAACCGACGGACGTCGAAAGATCTCTTGCGCGCACGCCGGTTGACCCGCCTCGACCGAGCGCCTAAGGGTCAGCCATGTCGAACCCCGCCGATGCGGTAGCTGGCCGCCCAGCGGTTGCGGCACCGGGCCTCGCCGGCCTCGTCGAGAGCTGGCGACAGATCGTCTTCAGCGGCAACCTGGCACCCGGCCGTCCGATCGACGCGGTGTCACGCTGGCTGCTGATCACGCGGGCCTGCGTCTTCCCGATGACGCTCACGTCGGGCCTCATCGGCGGCGTGCTGGCGGCCACGATCGCGCCGGCGCCGAACTGGGGCTACTTCGCCCTGGCGCTCCTCGGCCTCGTCATCGCGCACGCCACGAACAACATGATCAACGACTACTTCGACACGATCGGCGGCATCGACACCGAGGCGTACATCCGGACGCAGTACGCGCCGCACCCGCTCTTCTCCGGGCTCATCAGCAAACGCGGCCTCGTCGCCACCATAGCGGCACTCAACGTCGTCGACCTCGTGATCGGCGTCGTCCTGCTCCGCGCGCTCGGCTGGCCGGTCGCCGCGTTCGCCCTCGCCGGCCTCTTCATCAGCGTCTTCTACGTGGCGCCGCCGCTCAAGCTGAAGCACCACGGCCTCGGCGAGCCGGGGGTCTTCCTCGTGTGGGGGCCGCTCATGACCGGCGGCACGTACTTCGTCACCGCCGGCAGCATCCCCGGTTGGGTGTGGCTCGCGTCGCTGCCGTATGCGCTCACCGTCACCACCGTCCTCATCGGCAAGCACATCGACAAGTACGAGCAGGACGGCGCGCGCGGCATCCACACGTTGCCGGTGCTGCTCGGCAAAGACGTCTCGCTCAGGCTGAACCAGGTTCTGATGACGGGCTTCTACGCAGCCGTTGCGGCGCTCGTCGTGAGCGGGCACGTGGGAGTCGGCGTCCTATTGGTGGCAGCCGCCATCCCGCGGCTCCGCCAGGTGCTCAAGGTGTACCGCGAGCCGAAGCCGGCGGGTCCGCCGGCGGGATACCGCTTGTGGCCGCTCTGGTACGTCTCGGCCGCGTTCTACCACGGCCGGCTGGCCGGCGGTCTCTTCGTCGTCGGCCTCGTGCTGAACGCGGCGCTCGGTCTCTAGGCTGAGGGTACCCGGTTTCGGCCGGTGCCGCGTCTACCGTCGGCTGACACCGCGCGCGCCAGGGCGGCCTTCGGCCCGCCGAGAAGCGCTGTCGCGCGCGGTGTAGCGCCGAGGCTTCAGGACTCCGACCCGGGGCGCTACGCGTGCTCCATCATCTTCGTGTAGCGCTGCTGCATCTCGTCGAACGACACGTCCTCGATGTGGTGCCCGATGTTCCAGCGATGGCCGAATGGATCGCGCAGTACTCCCGAACGCTCGCCCCAGAAGTGGTCCTGGGGATCACGCTCGATCGCCGCCCCCGCAGCGGCGGCGCGCTTCATCACCTCGTCAGCGTCGTCGACGTGGAGGTGCATGGTCACGCTCGTCGCCCCGTTGGCCTCGGGTCCCCGGATGCCGTACTCCGGGAACTCGTCCGACAGCATCAGGGTAGTGCCGTTGAAGACCAGCTCGGCGTGCCCGATCCGGCCCCCCGGTTCGGTGAGGCGGAACTTCTCCTCGGCGCCAAACGCCTCCTTGTAGAACACGATGGCCTTGGCCGCGTCCTTCACGTGGAGATACGCAAACAGCTCGTGGACCTTCATGGGATCCTCCTTTCGCTCCCGATCATGCATCCGCCTGCGCTGCGCGTCTTGGACGAAATTGACCTCGTCGGCAGAGGGACGTGCAGCAACGAGGCTGGAGCGGCGGCGAGATACTCGCTCGGGGAGACGCCGGCGAGCTCGCGGAACTCGCGGTTCAAGTGCGGCTGGTCGCTGTAGCCGGCGGCCAGCGCGACGTCCGCGAGCGGCGGTGGCGGCCGGGTGGCGAGCAAACGCAGCGCCTGCTGAAAGCGGAGGATGCGGCAATAGAGCTTCGGCGGGAGCCCGACCGCCCCGCGGAACAGCGCGATGAACCGCCGGTGGCTGTACCCCGTCTCGTCGACCACCGCTCCGACATCGCCGGTGCTGGGGAAGCGCGCGAGCGCGTGCGCGACCGCCGGGTGCAGGCCGCGGAGCGCCGGCAGCCGGGCTGCGAGCAGCGCCTCGAAGAGCTCGAGCTGCCGCTCGGGGTCGGCAGCCTCGAGGAGACGCTCGCGCGCTTCTTCGACCGCCGATCGGCCCCACAGGTCGAGCAGCGGGGTGTGACGGCCGGCGAGCTCGTCGGCGGGTGCGCCGAAGAGCAGCGCCGCGGCACCGGGCAGGAGCACGGCTCCGACGGTGCGGACCCGCCGGGGCGTGTCGCGCAGATAGAACGTCGCCCGGGCACCACCGACCACGGCGTGCCCCACGCTGGTTCCGGTCCGCTCGGTGAGGTCGTCGTAGAGCCGTACCGGGTGATCGGAGAGCCGGAACACGAGGTGCGTCGCTCCGCTTCCGAGCATGCGCTCGCGGTCGCTCGCGTCGCCGTCCGCGGCGCCGTGCCTGTCCGACACCCAGACGATGCTGATGAAGGGGCGCAGCGCGGGTCGCGGGGCGCGCACGACCGCGGCCGGCCTGACAGCCGTCACTTCCTCGGCAGGCCGAGCACGCGCTGGGCGACGATGTTCCGCTGGACCTCGCTCGTCCCGCCGGCGATCGTCATCGCGCGGTCGTAGAGGAACTGCTTCGCCCACCGGCCGCCGGGCGCGAGCCGCGGATCGTCCAACAGCGCGGCCCACGGACCGAGCAGCTCCATCCCCGCCTCGGAGAACTCCTGGACGAGGCTCGTCGACATGAGCTTCATGGCGGCCGAGAGATGCGGGTTCATGCGCTCGTGGAGCGAGTCGGTCAGCGCCCGCATGCCCGCCCAGCGCAGGATCGCGCCCTTGGTGGCGAGGTCGGCGACGCGCTGGCGGACGCGACGGTCCCCGAGCTTCTGCTGTTCGCGCGCCGTCGTCTTCAGCCAGTCGAGCGCCTGGTCGAAGCGGATACTGCCCGCGATGCCGCTCCGCTCGTTCACGAGCGCGCTCGAGACGATCTCCCACCCCTGCCCCTCGGCGCCGAGGCGGTTCTCCACCGGCACCCGGACGTCGCTCATGAATACCTCGTTGAACTCCGAGCCGCCGTCGATCTGGCGGATCGGGCGGATGTCGATGCCGCGGCTCCGCATGTCCATCAGGAGCACGGAGAGGCCGCCCCACTTGGTGCCATCGGTCGAGGTGCGCACGAGAACGAAGAACCAGTCCGAGATGTGGGCGAGCGTGGTCCAGATCTTCTGCCCGTTCACGACGTAGTCGTCGCCGTCCCGGACCGCACGCGTCTTGGCGGCCGCCATGTCCGACCCGGACGACGGCTCCGAGTAGCCCGTCGCCCAGATCTCGTCGGCCGTCAGGATCGGCGGGATGAAGCGGCGTTTCTGCGCGTCGGTGCCGTAGCGGATGATCGCCGGTCCGACCCACCAGATCGCCATCGCGTTCACCACTTGCGGGGCGCGCACGCGGGTCAGCTCCTCGTTGAGGATCGCCTGCTCCATCGGCGAGAGTCCCGCGCCGCCGTACTCCTGCGGCCATGCGGCGCCGAGGAACCCCGCGGCGTGCAGCTTCCGCTGCCAGGCGCGCATCGCGGCGAGGTCGCGCGGCGAGCCGGTCTCGGGAAGGTTCTCGGCGAGCCACCCGCGCACGCGGGCGCGGAAGGTCTCCTCGGCAGGCGTGTAGGAGAGATCCATCGGCACCTCCGGCGGCGCATCCTAGCCGAACGGCGCCGCGCCTGGCCATCGGTGTGGGGGCACCGTATTGCGGCCCGATGGCTGGCATCGCCCCGCCTGTCGTTGAGAGTGATCCGCGGCGGAGGAGGCGTGCTATGCTCGGACCGGTGACGACAGCGCGGCGGCGGGCGACCTACGATGACCTGATCGCGGTGCCCGACAATCTCGTCGCGGAGATCATCGACGGCGAGCTGGTGACGAGCCCGCGGCCGGCGTCACCGCACGCGCTCGCGGCGACGCGCATCGGGACGGACCTCGGCGGGCCGTTCGACCGGCCGCCCGGCGGCGGGCTCCCCGGCGGCTGGTGGCTGCTCTTCGAGCCGGAGCTGCGCCTCGGCGAGGACGTGATCGTACCCGACTTCGCCGGGTGGCGCCGCGACCGCATGCCCGTTCTCCCGAACGTCGTCGGATTCACTCAGCCACCCGACTGGGTGTGCGAGGTCGTGTCGCCGAGGACGGGCGCGATCGACCGCGGACGCAAGATGCGCATCTACGCGCGCGAGCGCGTCGGGCATCTGTGGATGGTCGATCCGCTCGCGCGCACCCTCGAGATCTACCGGCTCGAAGCCGATCGCTGGATCGTAGCGAGCACGCATGCAGCCAGCGAGCGCGTGCGCCCCGAGCCGTTCGATGCGATGGAGCTCGACATCGGGCGATGGTGGCTCGAATCGTAACGACGCGCGTCGCCGTTGACTCCCTCGCACTCGCGCGGCACCCTGCGCGCGAATGAGCGCGCCCCCCCGCTTCCGCCTGGGCCTGGTCCAGATGCGCTGCGCGACGGATGCGGAGGCGAACCTCCACACAGCGACGGCCGGCATCCGTGAGGCGGCGGCCCGCGGCGCGCGGCTCGTCTGTCTGCCGGAGCTCTTCCGGACCCGCTACTTCTGCCAGGCCGAAGACGCGGCCGCGTTCGACCTCGCCGAGCCGGTACCCGGTCCGACGACCGACGCACTCGGGCGGCTCGCGCGCGAGCTCGCGATCGTCGTCGTCGGCTCCGTCTTCGAGCGTCGCGCCGCCGGCGTCCACCACAACACCGCAGTGGTCCTCGACGCCGACGGGGCGCTCCGCGGTCTCTACCGGAAGATGCACATCCCCGACGACCCGCTCTACTACGAGAAGTACTACTTCACGCCGGGCGACACCGGGTTCCCCGCGTTCGACACCGCGGTCGGTCGCGTTGCCGCGCTTGTCTGCTGGGATCAATGGTACCCCGAAGGCGCGCGCCTCGCGGCATTGGCCGGCGCCAACGTCCTCCTCTACCCGACGGCCATCGGCTGGCACCCGTCCGAAAAGGCCGAGCATGGCGAGACGCAGCTCGCCGCGTGGCAGACGGTGCAGCGCGCGCACGCGATCGCCAACGGCGTCTACGTCGCCGCCGTCAACCGGGTCGGGCACGAAGGCGCGGCGGACGGCGGCCTCGAGTTCTGGGGCGCGTCGTTCGTGTGCGACCCGTTCGGTGTCGTACTGGCCGAGGCGTCCCGCGCGGCCGAGGAGGTCGTCGTCGTCGACTGCGATCTCGCGCGCCAGGAGGACGTGCGCCGCAGCTGGCCCTTCCTGCGCGACCGGCGGATCGACGCCTACGGCGGGATCACGAAGCGACTGCTCGACGGATGAGCGAGGCGGCGACGCCCGCCGCGCTCGGCTACCGCATGCCGGCCGAGTGGGAGCCGCACGCCGCGACGTGGCTCGCCTGGCCGCACGCGCGGGGCGATTGGCCAGGCAAGTTCGAGACCGTCCCGTGGGTCTTCGCCGAGGTCGTGCGTCACCTGCTCGCCGGCGAGCGCGTCCGCATCCTCGTCGACGACGCCCGCATGCAGCGACGCGCCGGGGACCTCCTGCGCCGCGCCGGCGTCGGTCGCGCGCGGGTCGAGTTCTTCCGTGTGCCGACCGACCGGTCGTGGATGCGCGACACTTGCCCGCAGTTCGTGCGCCGCGACGACGGCGACGTCGGGCTCGTCGGCTGGCGCTTCAACGGCTGGGCGAAGTACGGCAATCACCGGCGGGACGCGCGGGTGGGCGACGCGCTGACCCGGCTCCTCGGCCGTCGCCGGTGGCAGCCGGCGGTGCCCGACGGCCGACGGCCGCGGCCGGTCGTCCTCGAGGGCGGCGCGGTCGACGTGAACGGCCGGGGCACCGTGCTCGCGACGGAGGAATGCCTGCTCTCGCGCGTGCAGGCGCGAAACCCGGGCGTGCGCCGCGACGCGATCGAGCGGCTCCTCGGCGCCTACCTCGGCGTCCGGAAGGTCCTCTGGCTCGGCCGCGGGATCGCGGGCGACGACACGCACGGCCACGTGGACGACGTCGCGCGCTTCGTCGACGAGCGCACGGTGGTGATCGCCGAGGAACGCGATCCATCGGATCCCAACTACGAGCCCTTGCGCGACAACCGCGCGCGCCTCGCGCGCATGACCGACCAGGACGGACGGCGGCTGCGCGTCGTCCCGCTTCCGATGCCCTCCCCGGTCATCTTCGCCGGCCAGCGGCTGCCCGCGAGCTACGCCAACTTCTATGTCGCGAACGCGGCGGTCCTCGTCCCGACCTTCAACGACGCGCGCGACCGCGAGGCGCTGGCCGTGCTGGCCGGGCTCTTCCCGTCGCGGCCAGTGATCGGGATCCATGCCGTCGACCTCGTGCTCGGCCTCGGGACGCTCCACTGCCTGACCCAGCAGGAGCCCGCGTAGCGCGGTCGAGCCAGTGCGGCGTCCCTGCCGCTCCTTGCGGCGTCGCATGGTTCTCGCGCCGCGATCTTCCTTGCCGAGCGACGGCAACGAACTCGGCTCGCGCGCGGGACGCCGCACCGCCGGGGTCACGGCGCCGCGCTTTGGACGACGCCGGCGCATGTGCAACGCCACTCGCCGCGCGGTCTGCCTCGGGGATCCCCGGCACGCAACTTGTACCCCGACGGCGTCGGGCGCGGCGGAATGCGCGGCCCAAATGGAGATCATGTCGATGTATCCGAAACGCCTCGCTCTCCTCGCCCTGTCGACCGCGCTCGCGCTCCCGGGCCTGGCCATCGCCGCGCCGGGCAACGGCAACGCCTTCGGCCGCAAACCGGTTACCACCACAACCACGAGCACGTCGTCGACGACGTCCACGACCCGGACGACGACCACGACGACGACCACGACGAGCACCTCCTCTTCCACGACGTCCTCGACGACGTCGTCGACGACGTCCTCGACCACCTCCACGAGCACGACGTCCTCCACGACGACGATCCCGAGCTGCCTCGACGGATCGGGGCCGCTGATCACGCTCACCGGAACGTGGGCGACGTCGTACGACAACCGCGCGCTGCTCGACCTGACGCGCCTGGATGCGCGCCAGGCGACCTTCCTCCCGTCCCCGACCGATCTGTATCCGCTGAATCTCGCCGGCGGCAGCGGAACCTGCGTCTCCGGCGGCGTCGAGCTCGGGCAGTACGACCGGAGCCTCACGTGGGACCAGATGCACACGATGAACAACGCGGGCGTCCGGTTCGAGAATGCCGGTGTCACGGTCGAGAACGTCCGTATCGACGACGTGGCCGACGGCATCCGGCCGGTCGCCGGCCCGTTCGTCATCCGCGGGACCTGGCTGAGCTACGTCCGCGACGATTGCGTCGAGAACGACCACGTCCAGCCCGGCCTGATCGACGACTCGCTGTTCGACGGCTGCTACGTCGGGATCAGCGAGCGGCCGTCGCTCGCCATCATCACCTCCGGCTACGACGGCCGGAACGATCTCCTGACCGTCCGGCAGTCGCTGATCCGGCTCCAGCCGATGCCCGGCCCGCGCGGGGGGCTGCCGACGGACTTCGGCAACGGCCAGTTCTTCAAGTGGAGCGACCTGGCGACCCATCTCGAGCTCGACGACAACGTCTTCCTCGCCGAGCAGGTGGGTGAAGGCGGCGCCTCCACGATGGGGATCCCGTCGAGCCTCGTCGGCTGCTCGAACAACGTCATGGTCTGGCTCGGCCAAGGGCCGTATCCCGCGCCGCTGCCGGCGTGCTTCACGGTCACGACCGATCGCTCCGTGTGGGACGCCGCCGTCGCGACCTGGAAGCTCCGGCACGGCGTCGTTCCCTGAGGCGACGGACCGTCAGCCGACCTGCGCGAGCCCGAGCCGCCCCCGCCACCGGTGCCGCAGCACGGCGCGGATGGTCTCCGACTCGGGCCGTGACAGATCCGGATCGCGGGTGAGCCACGCGAGCGCCTCGTCGCGCGCCGCGCGCAGGAGCGCGCTGTCGCGCACGAGACTCGCCACGCGAAACGGCGGCAGCCCCGCCTGCCGCGTGCCGAGGAAGTCGCCGGGTCCGCGCAGCGCCAGGTCCGCCTCCGCGATGTAGAAGCCGTCGGTCGAGCGCTCGAGCGTCGTCAGACGCTGGTATGCCTCCTCGCCGGTCCAGTCCGGGACGACGAGCACGCAGTGCCCCGGCGCCTCGCCACGGCCGACCCGCCCGCGGAGCTGGTGGAGCTGGGCCAGGCCGAAGCGCTCGGCGTGCTCGATGGCGATCACCGTGGCGTTCGGGACGTCGATCCCGACCTCGATGACGGTGGTCGAGACGAGCACGTCGAAGTCGCGCGTCTTGAACCGTCGCATGACGCGGTCCTTCTCCTCGGGCTTCATCCGCCCGTGAACCAGGCCGAGCCGGAGGCCGTTCAGCGGGCCGGCGCCGAGCTCGTGCACCATCGTCGAGGCGGCGCGGAGCGAGGATTTCTCGGACTCCTCGACGAGCGGATAGACGATGTAGGCCTGATGACCCGCGGCAACCGCCTCGCGCACGCGCGCATAGACCTCGTCACGGCGCGATTCCCGGCAGAGGCGCGTCGTGATCGGCGTGCGGCCGGGAGGCAGCTCGTCGAGCGTCGAGACCGCGAGGTCGCCGTAGAGGGTCAGGGCGAGCGTCCGCGGGATCGGCGTCGCGCTCATCACGAGGACGTCGACGCCCTGGCCGCCCGCCTGGCGCTGGAGCGCGGCGCGCTGCAGCACGCCGAAGCGATGCTGCTCGTCGACGATCGCGAGCCCGAGGCGGCCGAAGTCCACCCCCTCCTGGATGAGGGCGTGGGTGCCGACCGCGAGCGCGATCCGACCCGTCGCGAGCCCGGCCAATGCCTCGCGCCGCGCCCGGCCCTTCACGGCGCCGGTGAGCAGCGCCACGTTCACGCCGAGCGGCTCGGCGAGCGGCCGCACCGTTTCGAGGTGCTGCTCGGCGAGCAGCTCGGTCGGCGCCATGAGCGCGACCTGGTGGCCCGCCTCGATCACGGTGAGCGCCGCGAGCAGCGCCACCAGCGTCTTGCCGCTGCCGACGTCGCCCTGGAGAAGCCGCCGCATCGGATGGGGTGCGGCGAGATCGGCCTCGATCTCCGCGAATGCCCGATCCTGCGCTCCCGTCGCGCGAAACGGCAACCGCGCGTAGAGCGCGGGCACGAGACGCGTGGACCGCGGGAACGCGCTCCCCTCCTCCTGTCCGGAGGCGCTCCGCCGGAGCGCCAGGCCGAGCTGGAGGAAGAAGAGCTCGTCGAAGATCAGCGAGCGGTGTGCGACGGAGCGCGAGGCGCCGAGCGCCTCGAGGTCCGCCTCCGGCGCGGGGGAATGCACGTGGCGGAGCGCGCGCGGCAGGTCGACCAGGCGATGGCGTGCTGCGACGTCCGGCGGCAGTGCGCTCGGCACGCGATCGGCGAACTCGTCGACGGCCGCATGGACGATCCGGCGCATCGCGCCCACGTGCATCTCGGTCGGCTTCTCGTAGACCGGCAGGACGCGGGCGACGATGGCCTCCTCGGGGGCCAGCGTCTCGATCTCCGGATGGATCATGCGGAGCGCCGCACTGCCGAGCGGCGGCTCGACCTTGCCGTGGACCACGAGCCGCTGGCCGGGGGTCAGCCGGCGACGGAAGTACGGGATCTGATGGAACCAGACGAGCAGCAGGACACCCCCGGCGTCGCGCAGCACCACCTCGAGGACGCGGCGGCCGCGGCGACCGACCTGCCCTTCGCGCGCGCGCGCAACCTCGCCGATCACCGTCGCCTCGTCGCCGACCCGAAGCTCGGCGAGCGGCCGGAGCGCGCGCCGGTCCTCGTAGCGGAACGGCAGGTGAAAGAGCAGGTCCTCGACCGTCGCGAGGCCGAAGCGTGCGAGGTCGGCCGTTCGTTTCGGCCCGACGGCGCGCACCACCTCCACCGATCCGGCGAGTGCGGCGAGGGCGGGCTCCACGGGACCGGTGGCGGGTCGGTAGTCCGCCCAGGCCGGCGTGGTGCCGACCGCCTCGCGGAGCGCCGGCAAGAGCGCGTGCGCCCGCCGGAGCGCGGCTCCGTGCGTTTCGGCAGGCTCGTGCTGCAGCGTCGCGAAGACCTCGGAGAGCTCGGCGAGCGGTGCGGCGGCGGCGCCGCCGCTTCCGGCGCGGGCGCGCGCCAGCCGCGCCGCGAGCGCGTCGAGCGGCAGCCGCGTCTGGTCGAGGCGACGGAAGTCGTCGGCGGCGAGGTACTCGAGGGGTGGCGCGAGGGCCTGGAGGAGCTCGGCGAGCGGCGTGCCGCGCTCGGGCGACGCCGTCATGCGCGCCGGTGGTGCTCCTGCAGCGGCCGCACCGCGAACGGGCCGCCCGCCATGAGCGCGATCCCGTCCGCCGCCGCCGCAGCGGCTGCGATCGTCGTGAAGTACGGCACGCGGCACTCGAGCGCCGTCCTCCGGAGCGGGAAGGAGTCGCGAAACGACTCCGCGCCGGCCGGCGTGTTGACGACCAGGCTCACCTCGCCGCGTCGGAGCGCGTCGACGATGTGCGGGCTGCCCTCCTGCACCTTGTTCACGGTCTCGACGCGGAGGCCGGCGGCGTGCAGGCGGGCCGCAGTGCCGCGCGTCGCGAGGAGCGTGAACCCGCACGCCGCGAGC
>Ga0137376_10000334_pt1 | contig 20267 bp, 19 predicted proteins | sample SagtaG_23_FD_104814 | JGI IMG/M metagenome (GOLD analysis project Ga0137376, IMG submission 104814) | Vadose zone soil microbial communities from Sagehorn Ranch, Mendocino, California, USA - Sage2_L_20_16 metaG | ecosystem: Environmental > Terrestrial > Soil > Vadose zone | place: USA...
ACCCCAGCTTCAAGACGCCGGAGCAGGGCGCCTCAACGCAGGTGTGGGCCGCGACGTCCCCGCAACTGGACGGCATGGGCGGCGTCTACTGCGAGGACTGCGACATCGCCGAGATCGCCACGAGCGACGGCGGGCTCGGCGTGCACCCGTACGCGATCGACCCTGACCAGGCGGCTCGGCTATGGACGTGCTCGGCCGAGCTCACCGGCGTCGACGCGTTCGCCGCTTGACCCGGACCAACCGCCTGCGAATCAACGGCGCGGCTCATGTCCATGATCGGAGTGAGCCGCGCCGGATCGTGCGGTCAGTTCGTGTTACGACGGTCGGCCGCCCATCGGGGGAGAGGCGACCGACCGCCCTCACGCGGCAGCCTAGGGCTGCCCGTCCTCTGCTGGACGGCGCCTGCGCGCCATCAACAGCAGCATCGCCCCGCTGAGCAACAAGATCAGCGCGGCGCTCAATGCGGGCGCAACCGACGCGCCCGTGCTTGCCAGACCACTACCGAGCCCCGTTGCCGAGCCTCCGGCACCGCCGTGCGCACCCGACGAACCGCCGGGTCCGCCGTTCACCGGCGCAGGCGGGCCCGGTGTCGGGGGAGTCGGCGGCGTCGGTGGGGTTGGTGGCGTCGGCGGAGTCTCCGGCGGACCGCATGACGCTGTCGCAGAGCCGAGGAGTCCGACGGCGTTGCCGCACACGGTGATCGGGGTAGTGATGGGTATCTCGATCGGCGTGCCTGGTGGCGTCGTCGTCGTTACCGGATTGACCGTGCAGCTTGCCGTGGCGTTGCCGATGGCATTGCCGCAGACCGTGACCGGTGCCGTGATCGGGATGACCACCCCGCCGCCGCCCGTGGTCGTGCTGGTGACGGTCGGCGTGGTGCACGACCCCGACGCGGTGCCCAGTACGCCGCCCGCGTTACCGCAGACGGTCACCGGTGCCGTGATCGGGACGATCACCCCGCTGCCGCCCGCCGTCGTGGTCGTGGCGGCGGGTGTTGTACAGGCGGCCGTCGCGGACCCGATCACGCTGGCTGCGTTGCCGCAGACCGTGACCGGTGCCGTGACGGGGACGATGATCCCGTCACCGGTCGCCGTTGAACTGGTCGTGCCGCCCGTTCCGCCGGCGGCCGGGCCGCAGGCTGCTGTGGCGTGACCGATGACGGCAACCGCGTTGCCGCATACGGTGATCGGCGCGGCTATCGGTGCGCTGATCCCATCGCCGGACGTGCTGGCTGACGTGCTGGCTGGACCGCCGGCACACGCGGCACTGCTAGTGCCGATCACCGATATTGCGTTGCCGCAAGCCGTGACCGGTGCGCTCACCGGCACGTGAATGCCGTTGCCGCTGCTGGTCGCGCTGGAGCTGGCGCCCGCTGCGCCGGAGCAACCAGCCGTACTGCTTCCGAGGATCGCCACCGCGTTGCCGCATGCGGTGACCGGTGCGCTCACCGGCACGTGAATGCCGTTGCCGCTGCTGGTCGCGCTGGAGCTCCCTCCTGCGCCGGTGCCGCCCGAAGTGGACGTCGCCGAACTGTGCCCCAGCACCGCGATCGAGTTACCGGTCACGTGGACCGGCGCGCTGACCGGCGCGTGAATGCCATTGCCGGTACTGGTCGCGCTGGAGGTCCCTCCGCCCGTGCCGCCCGAAGTGGACGACGCCGAGCTATTCCCCAAGATCGCGACCGAGTTGCCGCTCACGTTGACCGGTGCGTTGACCGAGATTCCGATTCCCGACCCGGAGCCGACGTGGATCACCGGTGCGGCGGGGACTCCGGCCGGTGATACAGGATGTATGGCCGGACTGGCGTGGCCGAGGATTGCGATCGAGTTTCCCTCGACGTTTACTGGCAAGTTGATCGATATATGTATGCCCGACCCGCTGGCGGGTGTGCTGCTCGCATCGTTGGAGCCCTTGGCCGAGGCGATTCCTGCCCCAATGGCCCAGAGCCCACCGGTGAGCAGCACGCCCTGCAGGCCGCGCTTCACCCAATGGTTCATGGTTCTCCCTTTGACAACTGCGATTTCGTCAACGACTGCAATTCGGCGACGAGCGTCGCCGAGGACGGACGAATCGACCCCGGACCGGATGATGAGCCGCGGTACGGGTTATCTGCCGTGTGCTAGTCGGGAGAGAATCCTGGGTCGTCCGCGAGCATGCGAACGATGCCTCGTGCCGCCAGCGGGACGGCATCGAGTGCCAGGTTTCGGGGCGACCTACCGGGTGCCGGAGGTGTCGCCATCAGATTCGTGCCGGTGGACGAGCCGGCGGCGGCGGCCGCGCCGTCCGGGGCAGCTGGCACCCCGGGGTTGGGGCCACGCGGCGGCGCGGTCGGGATCGGCACGGACGCGGGGACATCAGCCTGCGCAGTCGAACCGGCACGCGGCGCGGCCGCGCCGGCCCCATTGCTCGCGGCGAAGATCGCCGGCGGGCGCGGCACATTGGTCACGGCGTGCGAGCGCCGTGCTGCCGCTGTCGGAGTGGCCGGCTGCGCGGGTGAATCCGCAACAGCTGCAGGGGATTCGCTAGTGGCCGGCTGTAACTTGGGAAGCAGCGGCGCGAGCGGCGTCGCCAGCCCAGTGAGCGTCGGGGCGATTACCGTGTCACTGACCGTGTCAACGGTGTGCACCAGCGGATCGACGACCTCGGCGAGTGCCGGTACCGGCACCGCGTGCGCCACCGACTGAACGGTGTGCGTGGTCTGCGAGAGCAGGCCCGTCACGACGACGGGCAGGTCGGTGGCGGGTTCGTTTTGTGGCGACGACTTCGCCGGGTGGGTGACCGCCGCCTTGTGGGTCACGGCGTGCGTCACGTGCTTGGCGGCGACAGCCGGCGGCTGCTTGCCTCCGAGGACGGTGCGCAGGGTGTCGCCGAGCAGTTGCGTGACCGCGTCGGGCTGCGACGCCGAGGTAGGCGTGGGATGCGTCGGCGGGGTCGCGTCCGCGCTCGTTGCGCTCAGCAGCGCGCCGATGAACCAGGCCGCTCCGGCGGCACCGGCCACGATCACGGCACGCCGCAGCAGGCGCCGTGGCCGGGGGTCGTCCGCGCGAGCGCCAGCCATAGGCGTCGCTGCGAGCGCGGACATACTGATCTCCTTTGACCCCGTGCAATCTGATCAACGAGACAGAGCGTGCCCAAGACACGCCGTTGCGTGCCCTAATTTCGCGCGCACGCAACATCGGGTCGGCGAGCGCGTTGATCTCCGGATCGATGACCGGCGAGTATGGCGGCATGAGCGACGGGCGAGCTGGGGGCGGGCTCACCTTCCTCGGGCTGATCGCGCACAACGTCGCCGTCAAGAAACTCCGGCTGGCACTGGCCTCGCTGGCCGTGGCGGTCGGGGTGATGACCGTCGTGACGTTCAGCATCGTCAACCACAGCCTGCGAGCCAGCGCCCTGGCGATCATGCAGACCGGACGCGCCGACTTCACCGTCGCCCAGAAGGGCGTGTCCGATCTGCTGAACAGCAACATCGACGAGGCGACGCTTCGCCGGATCAGCGCCTACCCGCAGATTGGTGGCGCGATCGGCGTGCTCGTCGGGACGACCAAGCTGAACGCCGACAACCCGCTGTTCGTCGAGATCGGGATCAACCCTGGCGAGCTCGCTGATTTCGGCGTGACCGTCGTGGCAGGCGCACCGTTCGACGTCGGCGCTTCGGACCAGGTGATGCTCGGCTGGCGCGCGGCGAACAACCTCGGCAAGCACGTCGGGGACGTGCTGCAGGTCGATCAGGTGACCTACCACGTCGTCGGCATCTACTCGACCGGCCAGGCGCTCGGCGACGCCGGCGCGATGTTCCCGCTCGTCGCGTTCCAGGCAGAACAACGCCAGCCGAGCGAGCTGACCCTGGTGTTCGTACGCGTCCGGGCGGGCACGGACGTCGCCGCGCTCCGCGAGCGGATCGAGCGGGACAACCCGCAGTTGGTGACCGTCCGGACGGCGTCGGACTTCGGGCGCGCCGATCGGAGCCTGGCGCTCATCAACGCCGCGGACCGGGGCAGCGGCATCCTCGCGATCCTGGTCGGTGCGGTGATCGTGATGACCACGATGACGATGACGTTCATCGAGCGCACCCGGGAGTTCGGGGTGCTCGCCGCGGTCGGCTGGTCGCGGCGGCGCGTCGTGGGAATGGTGATTGCCGAGGCGCTGTGCATCGGCCTGATCGGTGCCGCCGGAGGCGTGGCGCTGTCATTCGCCGCCACCCAGGCGATCGGGCAACTGCCGAGTCTCGTCGGCATCCTGCATCCGGAGTACACGTCGGGCGCGTTCTGGCGCGCGCTCTATACGGCCGGCGCGATGAGCCTGCTCGGCGGCGCCTACCCGGCGGCCCGTGCCGCGCGGCTGCGCCCGCTGGAGGCGTTGCGCCATGAGTGAGCCCGGCGTCGCCGTCGAGGTCCGTGACGTGCACAAGGACTTCGACCACGGGGTGGTCGCCGCGCTCACCGGCATCTCCCTGTCGGTGGGGCGCGGTGAGTGGGTTGCGGTCAACGGGCCGTCCGGATGCGGCAAGTCGACGTTGTTGCACCTGCTTGCCGCCCTGGACGTGCCGACGTCGGGCACCGTCGAGGTCTTCGGCGAGGACCTGGCCCACCTGCGCAGCCCGGCACAGTTTCGCCGGACGAGCGTCGGGCTGGTGTTCCAGCTGCACAACCTGCTGCCGCAGCTCACGGCTGCGCAGAACGTCGAGATCGCGATGTTCGGACGCCTGCGTGATCGCACGGAGCGGCACGCGCGGGCCTACCGGCTGCTCGCCGACGTCGACCTGGCCGGCCGCGAGTCGCGTCCGCCGACGCGGCTGTCCGGCGGCGAGCGGCAACGCGTCGCGATCGCGCGGGCGCTGGCCAACGACCCGCCGTTGCTGCTCGCCGACGAGCCGACCGGCAACCTGGACACCGCCTCGGTCGACCACGTCATCGAGCTCGTTGAGCGGCTGCGCCAGGCTCGTCCGGAGCTGACCGTGATCATGGTGACGCACGATCCCCGCGTGGCGGTCGCGGCCGACCGTGTCGTCCACATGCGGGACGGGCGGATCGTGACGGACGCGGAGCCCGCTACCAGCTAGCGCACGGCTAGGCGGGTGCGAACTCGATCGGCCCGTCGGCCTCCTCGGTCGGCGCGAGCGACGCCTGGGTCACCGAAACCAGGCAGTGCTGGGTGCTCCCGCAGACGATCTTGTTGCCACCGAACGGGCCGCGCAGCACCCGCAGCTGGGCCCGGACGTTGCCGGTCGCGTCAGAGGTCACGGCCAGCGTGCCGGAGAGATTGCAGTCGCCCGCGCCCGTCTTGGTTCCCTTGTCCGCGCACTCGATCACCTGAAGCGCCTCGTTGGGGCTGAAGCCCGACGCCTTGACCAGCACGATCTGCTTGTCCTGCAGACCTGTCGCCGGGGTGACGGTCACCGTCGGCTTGCCTGCTGCCGCCGACGTCGTCGAAGCGGACGACGACGGGCTCGAGCTCGACGGCGCCTGCGCGGTTGGCGTCCGCACGACGTTCGACGAGCCGCTGCTGCATGCGCTCAGCGCCGCCGCGATGACGCCGGCCGCGACCGGTCCGAAGCGCCGGGGGCGGGGGGTTGATGTCGGCATGCTGCCATCTTGCTCGCGTCTGCCGGCGGCCGGGCCCGCGTCCGGTCAGGTGCGGTGCGTCGGGATGACGGCCACCGGGCACGATCTCGATCGCCTCGGCCCGGTCAGCGCAGTCGATCACCTCGAACCCGGCGACCTGCTCCTTGGTCTCGGCGAACGGCCCGTCGAAGACCACCACTGCTATCGGCTCGGCGTGAGGACCGGCTGGCCATCGGGCGGCGCCTGCGTACGACGACCCGCGCGAGCAGCACGGTCGCTGACGGGACGAGTGCCAGCACCAGCACGCACGGCTTGGCCGACAGCCCGGGCAGCGCCAAGCTCGTCCGGAACTGTGCCGTGCCCAGCGAGGCCCACAAGCCGTAGCAGAGCGCGGCGACGCTCACGAGGCTGACCCCGACGAGGCTGCCCGGCAGTCGCAGGTCGGGATGGTCACCGGTGAGCACGTCGACCCGTTCCGGATCGACGCCGTAGCCCATCTGCAGCAGGGCACCGGCCAGCGGACGCCGATCGCCACCGGTCGCGAACAGGGCCGCCTGGTCGGCGTCCAGCTCGGCGGCGAGGGCCAACCGCTGCGAGATCAACCCGCACAGCGGCAGCGCGAAGACGGCGCGCGCCGCGACCTGTGCCACGAACAGCCGCAGCGGATCGCGCGCTCGACGGTGTGCCGCCTCGTGCGCGATCACCGCTTCGAGCTCGTCGCGTCCCAGACTCCGGACCGCGCCCGTGGAGACGTAGGTACGCGGGCGCAGCAGGCCGGCGCAGAACGCCTGCAGTTGGCGCGCGTCGAACACGAGGACGTCCGGATGCGCCTCCAGCGGGCCGACGACGCGCAGCGCGGCCACTTGGCGCCGGTAGGCCCGCGTCCCGGCGATCGTGAAACGCGCGGCGCGGACGAGCACCACCGCGCCCAGCCCGGCGATCGCCAGCAGCACGAGCGCCGCGGCGTTCGCGGCGGGGTAGCTCAGGTGGACGCCCGCGGCGCTGAACGTGTGCGGCGAGGGACCGCCGAGCACGATCCGGGTCGGCCCGAGCAGCAGCGCCGCCACCGCGATGCCCAGCACCGGGACGGCGAGCGAGAACTGCAGGACCTGCAGCCGCCACCGCGACGCCCCCCGCCGCATGCCCGCTACCCGTCCCGCGCGAGACGTTCGAGTTCGCGACGCCGCTTCGGGTCGAGGTCGGCCACCCGGCGGGCGAAATGGCTGAGCGCGACGTCGCCGTACTGCTCGATCATCGCGTCGGCGTCTGCCTCGGCCCGCCTGCGCATGTACTCCTCGCGCGACAGGGCCGGGCGGTAGTGGTCGGTCTTGCCCTCGCGGCGGCGCTCGGCCAGGCCCTTTGATTCGAGCCGGACACACACCGTCAGGTATGTCGTGTACGCGCGTGCTTTGCGCCGCCGGGCGTTGAGCGCCTCCATCAGGTCACGCACGGACGCTTCGCCGCGCGACCAGATCTCGTCCATGACCTCCGCCTCGAGTTCGTGCAGAGACGGTGGCGGTTCCGATCGCCTGGCCATGACAACTACGCACCGTACTAGATGCGCGGGTGAACCAACACCTACGATGCCACGTAGTCCTATGACGTGTAGTAGATGATAGTCCGACAGAACGGAGATCTGAATGATCAGGCGCATTGCCGTGCTCGCGGCAGCGAGCGTGATGACCCTCGGCTTGACGGCAACGGCCGGGGCGCAGCCGCGCGTCGCGGGCCCGACCGCAGCCGACCAGGTGATCCAGTGGAACCAAGAGCTCATCGCAGCGATCCAGGTAGCCGGCGCGCAACCGGCCACGATCCAGCCCACCCGGACGTTCGCGATCACCCAGCTGGCCGTCTACGACGCGGTCAGCGCGATCGTCGGCGGGCACGCGCCGTTGCTGCTACGACTGCTGGCCCCGCGCAGTGCCTCACCGGACGCGGCTGCGGCGGCAGCGGCGCACACGTCGCTCGTCGCACTGTTGCCCAGCCAGCGGCCGGCGCTCGACGCGAAGTTCCAGGATTCGCTGGCGCAGCTCGGCTCGGGCCCGCATGTCCGGGACGGCATCCGGGTCGGCGAGCGGGCCGCATTGGCGGTTCTCGCCGCACGCGCGAACGACGGCTCGGACGCGACGCCGCCGGCGTTCGTCCCGCAGGCGGGTCCGGGCGAGTACCAACTCACGCCGCCGAACTTCCCGACGCCGGTGTTCACGCATTGGGCGAGCGTCGAGCCGTTCGTGCTCGACAGCGGCGACCAGTTCCGCGCCCCGCCGCCGCCGGCCGTCACGAGCGCGCACTACGCGGACGACTTCAGCGAGGTGAAGGCGCTGGGCGAGCTGAACAGCACGACCCGCAGTGGCGAGCAGGCCGACATCGGCCGGTTCTGGAGCGCGGCCCCGGTGTGGATCGTCTGGAACCAGATCGCCCAGACCGCTGCTGCGACGTTCCACAACAGCCTCGCGGCGAACGCGCGCATGTTCGCGATGCTCGACGTGACGCTGGCAGACGGCGTGATCGCCCTGTACGACTCCAAGTACGCCTACCACCGGTGGCGTCCGATCACGGCCGTCCGAGCAGCGGACGACGACGGCAACCCGGCCACGGCGGGTGACCCGACCTGGACCGCCCTGTCCAACACGGCACCGGACCCGAGCTACCCCGGCGCCCACGCAGAGATCAGCCAGTCGGCGGCGTCGGCGCTGCGGGACTACTTCGGTACGGATCGCCTGGACTTCTCATTGACGAACGCGAGCCTGCCGGGCGTCGTGCGCAGCTTCCGGAGCTTCTCGCAGGCAGCGGACGAGGCGGCAGCGAGCCGGATCTACTCCGGGCAGCATTTCCGCTACGACGAGGATGCCGGGCAGGCCCTCGGCGACGAGGTCGCCGACTTCGTTGCTGCCCGCTAACTCGCCGGTTTTGGCCGCCCAGCGTCATATAGACACCTGGGCGGCCAAAACCGAGCCGCTACGTGGGCTGCTCGGCTACGACGAACTGCACGCGCCCCTCGGGGTCGGTCGTGGCGTCGAGGGCCTTGTCGTCGAGCATGCTGGCTGCCGCGGTGTCCAGGAACACGCGGGCGCCCGCGGTGTCGAGAACGGCGTCGCCGCCGGAGGGCTCCGGCGCCAGACTGAGCGTCAGCGATCCGGCCGCCGGATCGGACGCGATGCGCATGCCGCCGCCTTCGGGCACTTCCGGCTGAGCGATGAGATTGCGGATCTCGGCGGCGGCGGTGTCGGTCACGGTGAGCATGGTTCGAACCTCCTCATGGTTCCATTCGGGCAAGTCACCTCTCATAACCGGCGCCACGCTGCGCGCGGTCATACCCCGGGGAGGGGCAGTGAGAGAGAGACGGCATCGAGGCAGTCGAGTCCACAGCCGGCGCCGAGCAGTCGGCGCAGGCGCAGGTCTGACACCTGATTCGGCAGGTCTGCCTCTTTCGAGCAGTCGTCAGTTATCGGCCGTCCACGTCCCACGGTTCACGCTGCGGCGGCGTACGTCAAATGTCGGGGGTGCACTTCGTGTCGCCCAGCACGTTTGCCGGGCATCGCCCGGTACGTCGTGCTCGCTCCGTCAGCATGGGGTCACTGACTGGTTGATGTGGCCCTGCTGTGTGAGGATCGCCGACATGGAGGCGGGGTCGGGGCTGACGAGTCTGCGCCGATCATGGCTCGAACGGGTACTCGACGTCGTGCGGGTGCTCGGGGCAAGTGACGACCTGAACCAGATCCTGGATCGGGTGGTCGAGGCCGTGGTCGAGGTGCTCGAGTTCGGTGCTGCGGCCATCAATGTCACGACCCCGGACGGCGCTGCGCTGCGCGTGGACGCGGTGGCCGGGCCGCCCGAGGCGCTGGAGCTGCGCGGGCAGAGCAGCGAGATGCAGTACTGGGTGGACCTGCTCGAGGCCTCCGAGCCCTGGGGATCGCTCCGGTTCTTCAGCCACGAGCGCGACCAGACGCTGATGAACCGGGTGGTCAGCTGGACGCCGAAGCCGACGGACGAGTCGGATCCGGACACGTGGCAGCCCGACGACGCCCTGATGGCCCCGCTCCGCGACGCCAACGGCGCGCTGCTCGGCGTGCTCAGCGTCGACCAACCGGCGAGCGGTCGGCGCCCGGACGTCGAGCAGCGGACCGTCCTCGAACTGTTCGCCGAGCAGGCCTCGATCGCGATCGCCGACGCCATCGCGCACAAGAAGTCCGAGTCGCGGCGGCGCGCCGCCGAACTGCGCTGGCAGCTTGCGTTCGAGCACAGCCCGGTCGGCACGGCGATCGTGAACCCGAACGGCAAGGTGTCGCAGTTCAACGACGCGCTCGTCGAGTTGCTGGGCTACACGCGTGCCGAGCTGCGCGGGGGCGCGTTCACCGGATTCGCCCATCCAGACGACGAGGACGCCGACTCCCACCTGTTCGCCGACCTGATGTCCGGTGCGCGCGACAGCTACGAGATCGAGAAGCGGTACATACACAAGGACGGTCACGTCGTCTGGGGGCTGCTGCACGTCGGCGTGGTCCGCGACGAGGACGGCGGCGTGCAGAGCATCGTCGGTCAGGTCAACGACATCACCGCCCGCAAGCTCGCCGAGGAGCAGCTGGCCTACCGGGCCAGTCACGACTCGCTCACCGGGCTGCCGAACCGGTCGCGGCTGGAGGAAGTGCTCGGCGACTGCCAGGACTACGGGCGGCCGGCCGGCGTGCTGTGCTGCGGCCTGGACCGGTTCAAGACGGTCAACGACAGCCTCGGCCACGACGCGGGCGACGAGCTGCTCGTCGCCGTCGCGGACCGGTTGCGCGAGGTCGTCCCGAGCGGTATCACGGTGGGCCGCGCGGCGGGCGACGAGTTCGTCGTGATCGTGCCGGACGAGCAGGACGCCGAGGCGTTGCGGACTCTTGCCCTGCGGCTCGTCACGGCTATGCAGCAGCCGATCCCGCTGCGCGGCTACCAGCACACCGTCAGCGTCAGCGTGGGAGTGACTGTCTTCGGGTCGCGCCACGCCCACGCCGACGAGGTTCTGCGCGACGCGGAGCAGGCCGTCCTCCGGGCCAAGCGCCACGGTCGGGCACGGGTCGAGGTGTACGACCCGACGCAGGACAAGCCGGCGACGGTCGATGATCTGGAACTCGAGCACGACCTGCGCTCGGCGCTCGCCGACGGTGACGGCCTGTTGCCGTACTTCCAGCCGATCGTGAGCCTCGAGACCGACAGCCCGGTGGGCTACGAGGCGCTGATCCGCTGGGCGCATCCGCAGCGCGGGCTGCTCGCGCCCGACGACTTCCTGCCGCTCGCCGAGCAGACCGGGCTGATCGCCCGGCTGGGCTGGTGGATGCTCGACGTCAGCTGCCGGGCGGCCGCCGATCGGCAACTGACCGGCGGCTGGTCGCGCTGGGTCGCAGTGAACGCGTCCGGCAGCCAGCTCGGACGTGGCCAGCTCGCGCCGGCGATCCGCGCAGCGCTCGACGCCGGTCGGCTTCCCCCGCAGCGGCTGCACCTGGAGATCACCGAGACCGCGCTCGTCGAGGCGTCGCCGGCCGCGATCAAGGAGGTCCGCGAGGTTGCCGACCTCGGCGTGCGCATCGCCCTGGACGACTTCGGCACGGGCTTCTCGTCGCTGTCGTTGCTGCGCGACCTGCCCGTCAGCACGGTCAAGATCGATCGCAGCTTCGTCAAGCCGCTCTCGTCGGACCGGAGCGCCCGGGCGATCGTCCGCAGCGTGATCGGGCTTTGCCAGGAGCTGGGCATCGCCACGGTCGGCGAGGGTGTCGAGACCGAGGAGCAGGTCACGTCGCTGCGCGCGCTCGGCTGCACACTGGCGCAGGGTTACCTGCTGGGCCGGCCCGCGCCGCTGCTGCGCCGTGGGGGCACTGCCGATCGTTCAGACGAAGCGAGCTGACGGTCAGGTCTCGCCGCCGATGTCGGTCTCGTAGGCCTCGAAGACGAGATCCGCGCCGCGCTGGCGGTGCTTGTCCAGGCGGGTGAGCAGGTCGATGCCCTGCGTGCGCAGCTGCGCGACGTGCTCCGGCGACCAGACGCCGTGCGTCCGGGCGCGCATGCGATCGATCAGCTCGGTGATCTCCGCGTGCTCGCACGCCAGCCGCTGGGCGGTGTTCGCCAGCCGCGGCGCCGTGGCGATCACGTCGGCGTGCAAGCCGTACGCGCCCTCAGTGATGGCGATATGGGCGTAGATGTCCGCCATCAGCTCGCCGAGCGCGACGTCGAGGCGCTCGGTCCACGTCGCCAGAGACGCGGATGCCGGAGCGCACAGCGCCTGGTCGAGGGCTGCGGTCGATTCGAACAGTTCGGCGCGCCGCCTGCGCAGCGCGTCCATGCCCGGATAACGGGCGATGACAAGTGGATCCATGGGGCCTCCCGGGGAAAAGGCTCACCCCGATAGTCCCTGCCTTAGCGCCCCACGTCTATGCCTCGGGCGATCTGTCGCAAAGCGTCTCAGCCACGGAGCACGTCCAGGGCGGCGTCGATGTCGGACTCGTCGTTGTAGACGTGGACGGTCAAGCGCGTTCCCGCCGGAGTCAACGTCGCGACGATGCCGGCCTCGGCCAGCCGGGCAGTGGCGGCGCGATCGTCCACGAGGACGAAGGCGGTACCGGTGTTCGGCAGGCCCAGCCCGTCGCGCAGGCGCTGGGCGAGCCCGAGGACGTGGGCGGCGATGCCGTCGACGCCGATCCCCACGAGCACCTCGAGCGCGGCGGCGGTACCCGGCCAGGACGACCAGACCGGCGTCGCGTCGAGTCGCTTCGCGGTCGCGGGCAACTGCAACGGGCCGTAGTACGGGAGATCGGCCACGCTCGGCCACCAGCCGGCCAGGCCAGGGCGCACCCAGTCGAGATGCTCGGGCCGGACGCACATGAACGCGGTGCCGCGTGGCGAGCACAGCCACTTGAAGGCGGGCGCGAGGACGACGTCGTATCGCGTGTAGTCGACGGCCAGCCAGCCGATGGCCTGCGCGGCATCGACCACGGTGAGCGCGTCGCGTGCGCGAGCGGCCGCCAGCACCGCCTCGTCGTCCGTCCTGACGCCGCTCGCGGAGCTGACCAGGCTGAACGCGATCACGTCGCCGCGCTCGGCGGCGGCTTCGGCGAGCCGGTCGCGCGGCACGGTCTCGACGCGTACCCCGCGGTCGGCCTGCGCCCGGAACGGATGCAGCAGCGAGGCGAACTCGGCGTCCACGCCGAGGACGACGCTGCCCTCGGGGACGGACGCCGCCACCAGGCCGACCAGCTGGGCGACCGAGCTTCCGGTCGCGATGCTGTCGACCGGAACACCGGCGAACTGGCCGAGCAGCTCGCGGGCACGGTCCGTGGCGGGCAGCCAGTCGGTCAACGGGACGCTGCCGTCTTGCCATTCATGCACCCACTGCAGCGTCGCGTCGACTGCTTCGCGGGGCGGCAGCCCGAACGAGGCAGTGTTCAGGTAGCGCCTGGCCGGGCGCGTCCAGGACGGGTGTGCGTGCGCGGGCGGCTGGGTCATGACGGTGAGTCTCGCTTGCTCGCACCTGCGGAAGCCACCGGCAGGGTCGCTGGCCTGTATCGCGTGGTCACCGTTGCCGGAGCCGGCGGCTTGATCACCTGCGGATCGCGCACCGTCCCCGGTGTGGAAGCCGCAGGTGATACGCAGCAATCTCGGTCTTGACAATTTCTGCAAAGGTTTGCAGCATCGGAAGGCAACGCAGCACAGCCGGTTGCTGTCGAGTCGCAAACGGGTGCCAGATGAACGCGACCATCCATGACGTCGCCGAGGCGGCAGGGGTGTCGCCTTCGACGGTTTCGCGGGCGTTCACCATGCCGGATCTGCTGCGTGCCGACACTCGCGAGCGCGTCCTCGCCGCGGCGAAGCGGCTCGGCTACCAGCCGAACCGGGCCGCTCGCGGGTTGATCACCGGGCGCACCGGCAACATCGGCGTGATCGTCCCGGACCTGTCCAACCCGTTCTTCCCGGCCGTACTCAAAGGGGCGCAGGCGCGAGCGCGGGAATCGGACTACGCGGTCTTCCTCGCCGACGCCGAGGAGGACCCGGTGCTCGAGGAGGAGCTCATCCGGGCAATGGCCAAGCAGGTCGACGGCGTCGTCATCTGCTCCGCCCGCGCCTCGGCCACCGCGCTCACCAGCATGGCTCGCGACGCCGAGCTCGTCCTGCTCAACCGGCAGGTCAGCGGTGTGCCTGCGATCCTGATGGACAGCGCGGGCGGCGCGCGGCAGGCCGTCGATCACCTGGCCGCGCTCGGACATCAGCGGCTCGCCTACCTCAACGGCCCGTCGTCGTCCTGGTCGAACAAGGCACGCCGCCGGGGGCTGAAGACGCGCAGCGCCGCGCTGGGTCTCGAGGTCGTCGACCTCGGGCCGTTCCCACCGACGTTCGAGGGCGGACTGATGGCCGCCGACCTGAGCCTTGCCGCGAAGGTGTCTGCCGTTCTCGCCTACAACGATCTGGTCGCGCTCGGCGTGCTGAGCCGGCTCGGCGATCGTTCGGTCGAGGTGCCCAAGGATGTCAGCGTCGTCGGATTCGACGACATCCCGATGGCGCAGATGAGCGCACCGTCGCTCACCACCGTGGCGATGCCGTCGGAGCGGGCCGGACGCCTCGCCGTCGACGTCCTCAGTGGACGGATCGGCGATCGGCTCCGCGAGCAGGACGCCGCCGCCCGTCACGCGCTGCCGACCTCGCTGATCGTGCGGTCGTCGACGGCGCCGCCGCCGCGCGCGAGGAGACGCAGATCGGAGTGATCGCAGTAAGGGCCACCAGCACCGGCCGCCAACGGCGGCGGCACCGAGAGCAGCACGTCAGGAGGTCTCCGAAGACATGCAGTACCGACGAGAAGGTCGCAGCAGCAGGAGCGGAGTGTCACGCCGTCGTCGAGGTGCAACCACCGCGGTCGGTCTGATCTCCGCCGCCGCCCTGGCGGTTGCGGGGTGCGGCGCGCCGGGCAAGGGCGGCACGAAGACGATCAAGCCAGGCGACGTCCCGGACAAGCCGAAGCACCCGGTCACGCTCAACATCCTCGACATCGCCGGGAACCTGCAGTTGACGCAGGGAATGATGAACGACTTCGTCAAGCAGCATCCCGACATCGTGGCCAAGATCAACACCAGCAAGGCGCCGGCACCGCAGATGGCCAGCAAGCTGAAGGCCGAGGAGAACTCCAACCACGTCACGACGAGCCTGGTGCTCACGGGAACGGACGGCCTGTCGGCCGGCATCGCCAACAACCTGCTGACCAAGGTGCTGCCCGACTACACCGCGAAGTTCGCCGGCCTGAACGGCGACTACCAGAAGCCCGCGGCCGCGATGCAGCAGCTCGCCCAGGGGTACGGCGTCGAGCTCGTCTACTACCCGTCCGGCCCGCTGCTCGAATACAACCCGGCCAAGGTGACCGCGCCGCCGACGAGCCCGCAGGAGCTGCTCGACTGGGCGAAGGCGCATCCCAACAAGTTCGAGTACGCGCAGCCGGCCAACTCCGGCCCGGGCCGCACCTTGCTGATGGGCCTGCCCTACCTGCTCGGCGACAGCAACCCGCGCGACCCGGTGAACGGCTGGCCGAAGACCTGGGACTACCTCAAGCAGCTCAGCGGGTACATCAAGTACTACCCGACCAAGACGTCCGACACGATGTCGGACCTTGCCTCCGGCGCGGTCGACATGATCGCCAGCACGACCGGTTGGGACATCAACCCACGGGTGCTGGGCACCGTCCCGAACACGGTGAAGATCAGCATGATGCAGCCGATGACCTGGGTGACCGACGCGCAGTACGCGATCATCCCGAAGGGCGTCTCGGCCGACGTGCTGTCCGCTGACCTGCAGCTGATCCAGTTCATGCTGCAGCCCAAGGAGCAGGCGCAGGCCTACGACGACGGCTACTTCTACCCGGGCCCGGCGGTCAACGGCGTGACGATCGACATGGCGCCGGCCAAGTCGCAGGACGCGATCAAGAACTTCGGCCGGCCGGAGTATGACGAGTGGATCCCGAAGTACCCGACTGCCACGTCCCTGCCCGCGGCCGATCAGGTCAAGGCGTTCGACACCTGGGACAAGACGGTGGGCAATACGAAGTGAAGAAATTCGACGAACTCCGACTGGAGAAGGTGAGCCGCCGCTTCGGCTCTCGGTACGCCCTGCGTGACCTCGACGTCACGATTCAGGGCGGGGAGTTCGTCGCGCTGCTCGGGCCGTCCGGCTGCGGAAAGACGACGGCGTTGAACTGCCTGGCCGGCTTGCTGCCGCTGACCAGCGGGACGATCACGCTCGACGGGCGGCGCATCGACGTGCTGCCGCCCGAACGGCGTGACTTCGGGATGGTGTTCCAGAACTACGCGCTGTTCCCGCACATGTCGGTGCGCAGCAACATCGGCTTCGGGCTGCGCATGCGCAAGGTTCCGCGCGGCGAGGTTCGCCGCAGGGTGGCCGACGTGCTGAAGCTCGTCCAGCTCGAGGAGTTCGCCGACCGCCTGCCGGGGCAGCTTTCCGGCGGGCAGCAGCAGCGGGTGGCGATCGCACGCGCCATCGTGTTCGAGCCGCCGCTCGTCCTCATGGACGAGCCGTTGTCGAACCTCGACGCGAAGCTGCGCCTGGACATGCGGACCGAGATCCGGCGCATCCACCAGTCCGTCGGCCTGACGACGGTCTACGTGACGCACGATCAGGAGGAGGCGCTGTCGATGGCCGACCGACTGCTCGTGCTGCGCGACGGCCAGGTCATGCAGGCCGGCACGCCCGAGGAGCTCTACACGCATCCGGCCAACCGGTACGTCGCGGGATTCATGGGCTACCGGAACATGCTGGCGCTGGAGGTGACGGCTCGCTCCGGCGAGCTCGTCACCCTGTCCGGCCACGGGCTCACGCTCTCCGGCACGTGCCGCGACGACGTCGACGGGACGAGCGCGGTGGCGGCGTTCCGGCCGGAGGACGTCGTCGTCGGCGACAGCGGCGAGAACCGGATCGAGGCCGTCGCGGAGGTCGTCGAGTTCCACGGCCGTGAGCAGTCCGTGCAGGCCCGGCTCGCCGATGGCGAAGCGCTGACCATCCGTACCGACAAGCGGCTGACCGCCGGTTCGCCGGTGACCCTCTCGGTGCCGAAGGACCGGGTGCTCGTGTTCTCGCCGGACGTGCCGCCCGTCCCGGACGAGGTCGCGTAAATGGCTGCGACCATCGCGGCACGCGGGGCGCCGAAGGCCTCGTTGAAGCACCGGCTTGCCGAGCGCGGCGTCGACCGGCTGTTGTTACTGCTCGTGCCGGGCGTGCTGGCGCTGGTGCTGCTGTTCGTCTACCCGTTCCTGTACGGGTTGCGCCTGTCGTTCCAGCCGCAGCAGGGTAGCGGCGTCTGGGCCAACTACCGGACGTTCTTCACCGACAGCTACTTGCGCGACACGATCTGGATCACGTTCAAGCTCGCGCTGCCTGCCGCGCTGGTCAACGTCCTCGCCTCGGTGCCCATCGCGTACCAGATGCTGCGCAACTTCCGCGGCAAGCGGCTGCTCATCGCGTTGCTCGTCGTCCCGATCGCGCTGGGCACCGTGCTGACCGCCGAGGGGTTGCTCGAATACTTCGGGCCCACCCAGTGGTTCAACCGGACGCTGCACGCCTTGCACCTGACCTCGGGCCCGCTGCAGCTCGTCCACAACTACACGGGCGTGTTCGCCTCGCTGATCATCACCGGGTTCCCGTTCGCGTTCCTGCTGACGATGAGCTACCTGTCCGGCATCGACCCGGCGCTCGGCCGGGCCGCGGCGACGATGGGCGCCGGCTGGTGGCAGCGGTTCCGGCACGTCACCCTTCCGCTGCTCTCACCCGGCCTGGCGATCACGTTCTGCCTGTCGTTCGTGCTGGCGTTCTCGGTGTTCCCGTCGGCCCAACTGGTGGGCGATCCGTCCGGGTCTACGCACGTGATCTCGATCGCTGCCTATCACGCCGCCCTCGAGCAGTTCGACTACTCGATGGGCTCGGCGATCGCGGTGATCATGGCGGTGCTGATGCTGATCGTGATCGGGCTCGTGCTCGCCTGGCGGTCACGGTTGTACCGCGGCGCGACGGGAGGCAAGGGATGACGCTCGCCTCCGCGCAGGCACGGCCGCGGCGGCGCATCGTCGCGAGCCCTGGCAGGTGGCTCATCTGGGCCCTTGTCGCGTTCTTCTTCGTCAACCTGCTCGGCGTGATCGGCACCGTGGTGGTCAACAGCCTGGGCCGCCGATGGTTCTCCGCCTGGTTGCCACAGGGATTCACGACGCACTGGTACTCCGACGCGTGGCGCGAGTTCCACCTGAGCGACGTGCTGCGCGTGACCCTCGAGGTGGCCGTTGCCGTCGTGGTGATCTCGGTGCTCATCGGCGTACCGGCGGCCTACGCGATGGCCAGGCGGGACTTCCCGTTGAAGCGCCTGGTGCTGCTGCTGTTCTTGCTGCCCGTGCTGCTGCCGCCGATCACGTACGGCATCCCGATGGCCACCGTGCTCTACAAGTTCCAACTGGCCGGGACGCTGTTCGGCATCATCGCGGCGAACCTCGTCCCGACCATCCCGTTCGTGGTGTTGACGATGACGCCGTTCATCGAGCAGATCGATCCGCGGATCGAGGCCGCGGCCCGGATGTGCGGCGCACGGACGTCCTCGGTCATGCTGCGCGTGCTCACACCGCTGCTGCTGCCCGGCGTGCTCGCGGCCGGCATCCTGGTGCTGGTGCGGACGGTAGGCATGTTCGAGCTGACGTTCCTCAGCTCGGGCGACTCCACGTCCACCTTGGTGGTCGCGCTGTACTACTCCGTATTCTCGGCAGGTATCCGAGCACAGCAGTCCGTCGACGCGATGGCTGTCATCTACACCGGGTTCATGCTCGTGCTGCTCGTGGTCGCGTTGCGGTTCATCAACCCGACACAACTCGTCACGCGCGTCCAGGACGAGAGCGCGCGGACCTGACCAGCTGAACCATCTGGAGGGAACTTCCTTGATCCGCAAGCTCATCGCTTCCGGCGTGCAAACCGATCTCATCGACCTCGACCTCGCCGAACTGGCCGACGGGGAACAGCTCGCGTTGCAGCGCGACGGCGAGGTCGGTGCCGTCGTGCTCAGCGGCGTCGTCGACGTCGTCGTGGACGGCGCGTCGCTCGGCGTCGCGGGCGGGCGATCGTCGGTGTTCGAGGCGCCCGGGGACACGATCTACGCGCCGCCCGGACGCGTCCAACTCACGGCCCGGGGCGGCGAGGCGCGCGTCGCCATCGCCAGTGCCCCGCTCGCCGACCTGCCGCCTGCCCAAGCGCGCATCATTCGCCCGGACGATCAGCGGATCGGCGAGGTGGGCGACGGCAACTGGGGCCGCACCGTGCGGACGATTCTCGGCCCCGACGGCAGCGCCGGGCGGCTGCTGCTCGGCGAGACGCTGAACCCGCCGGGCAACTGGTCGTCCTACCCACCGCACAAGCACGACACGCACGAGCCGCCGCGAGAGGTGAAACTGGAGGAGGTGTACTTCTTCCAGGTCGACCCCGCGGAAGGATTCGGGGTGCAGATCCGCTACGACGACCACGCCGAGGAGTGCTTCACGGTGCGCGACGGCGACTCGGCCGCGATCAAGGCCGGCTATCACCCGGTGGTCGCCGCGCCGGGCTACAGCCTGTACTACCTGTGGGTCATGGCCGGCGAGGGGCGCCAGATGATCCCGTACCTCGATCCGCGATACGCGTGGGTGCAAACCGGCCGATGAGCGCTCGCTTCGATGTGGTCGTGCTCGGCGAGGTGCTGATCGAGCTGTCGAGCACCGAGCCGTTCGGCGACGGCATCTCGATGCGGCTCGGCTTCTCCGGGGACGCGCTGAACTCGGCCGCTGCGGCGGCGGCCGCGGGCGCCCGGGTGGCGCTGCTGACGAACGTGGCCAGGGACGAGATCGGCGACGTGCTGGTCGGACGCATCGCCGAACTGGGCATCGATACTGCGCTGGTGCGGCGCGTGGCCGGGCAGAACGGTGCCTACTTCGTGCACGCCGACCCGTCGGGTGCCCGCGAGTTCGTGTACGCGCGCCGGGGCAGCGCGGCGTCGCAGCTCAGCGCGGCGGACGTCCACGCGGCCGACCTCGGCTCGGTGGCGGTCGTGCTCGCCTCGGGCATCACGTGCGCGCTGTCCGACAGCGCGGCGGGCGCCGTGCGCGCGGCGGCGGCGAGCGGGACGCGCTTCGTGTACGACCCGAACTTCCGTCCTCGGCTCACCGACGCGACCACGGCCGCCCGCTGCCTGCGGCAGCTCGCGGCGCATGCTTTTCTGGTGACGCCCTCCTGGCCGTCCGAGTGCGGCGCGCTACTGGGCGCCGGCAGCCCGCAGCACGCGGCCGAGTCCGTCCGGGCGATGGGCGCGCGAGCTGTCGCGGTGACGTGCGGCGCCGACGGCGTGTGGCTGGACGACGGTTCGTCCGGGCGACACGTGCCTGCGGTGCCGCCGCCCGCGATCGTCGACCAGACGGGGGCGGGCGACGTGTTCGCCGGAACCGTGGCCGCGCGGATCGCTCTCGGCGACGACCTGCGCGTGGCCGCGATGCTCGGCGCCGCGGCGTCGTCGCTGGCTCTCGGCAGTCCGGGTGGCTGCACCGCGCTACCGACACTGGACGACAGTCGTATACACCTCGCCGGCGCCCCGACATGAGCGTGATCCGGCTGCACCCGTCCGACGACGTGGCGGTTGCGCGGCGCGACCTGACTGCCGGCGAGGCGCTCGACGGCCTC
>Ga0137376_10000340_pt1 | contig 20201 bp, 15 predicted proteins | sample SagtaG_23_FD_104814 | JGI IMG/M metagenome (GOLD analysis project Ga0137376, IMG submission 104814) | Vadose zone soil microbial communities from Sagehorn Ranch, Mendocino, California, USA - Sage2_L_20_16 metaG | ecosystem: Environmental > Terrestrial > Soil > Vadose zone | place: USA...
GCGCCGATTGCCATGAACCTGTGCTTCAACGTCTTCTCCTCCTCCTCTGGGCGATCGATCCGACCACCGCTATGGATCTCCAATCGATGATTCTCGCTCGTCTGCATCACCTCCTCGGTTGGGGTCATCCAGCGCCCCGGTCGGACGACGTGGGCGTGAGGCAAGGGCGTCCGCGAGAAACCGGTGCGCAGCCGCCTGGTCCCGTGCCTCGCCGGGGGCGAGCCCCAGTGCCAGCCGCAGGACGGCTGCACGGGGCGCCCAGTCGACCGATGCCAGCGCCTCCTGTGCGTCGGCCTCAGTCCGGCCGGTCAGATCCACGACGATCCGGACGGCCCTCTCACGGAGCTTCGTGTTGGCGGCTCGCATATCGATCATCCGCCCGCCATGGACCCGACCGAGCCGGACCATGATGCCGGTGGTCAGGATGTCGAGGATCGTCTTCGTCGCGCTACCCGCGGCCAGCCGGGTCGAGCCGGCCACCATTTCCGGTCCGACGGCAGGATGGATGACGACGATCGCGCTGCGCTCCAGCGGCCCATCACGTGCGCAGGCCACAGCGACCGTCAGCGCGCCACGCTCCGCCGCCGCCTCCAGAGCGGCCGTCGTGTACGGAGTCCGGCCGCTCGCGGAGATGCCGACGACCGCATCCAGCGGCCCGACGGCCAGCTCGGTGATCGCGCTGGCGCCGGCCAAGGCGTCATCCTCCATCGCGTCGTCGGTCGCGATGGGGTTGCGCGCGTCGGTCGTCGTCCCGATGCCCGCGAGAACGCCGATCACGATGCCGGGCTCGAGGCCGAAGGTAGGTCCGACCTCGGCCGACTGGATGAGCGCCATGCGTCCGCTGTTGCCAGCACCGATCAGGACAAGACGACCGCCGCCGGTCAGACGATCGGCGATCCCAACGATCGCATCCGCGATCGCCGGAAGCTCCGGTTCGATGGCCGCGAGCGCCGCGGCCTGCCCGGCCAGCATGGCTGCGGCGGCCTCGGCTGATCCAAGGGCGCCGAGATCCACGGCCGGCGCGGCATCGCGGGACGGAAGGCGTGGTCGGCAACTCATTGCACGAGGCGGCACCGGCATCAGCGCAGCTCCACCGTCAAGTGGTATCGGTCGCCGCGATAGACGGACCGGACGTACTCGACGACCCGATCGTTCGCATCGAATGTGAGACGGGATATCTTCAGAACAGGCTGCGGCGTGTCCATGGCGAGGATGGCCGTCTCCTCGGGGGTTGGCGCGGCTGCCTCGATCGTCTGGCGCGCACCGCTCAGGCTGAGTCCATATTCACGGTTCAAGACGGCGTAGAGCGACTCCGCCGCGAGGTCGCGGTCGAGCAGGCCAGGCACATATGGCGACGGGATGTGGGCCGTCTCGATCGCAAGCGGCTCGTCGTCGGCCAGCCGGAGTCGGGTCAGGCGGACGATCTCGATGGTCGGGGCGAGCCCAAACAGCCGGGCGATCTCGAACGATGCGCGAACGATTCGGCCGTCGAGCAGGCGGCTGGACGGGCGCATCCCGCGACCGAGGATGTCCTGAGTGAAGCTCGTCAGGTGCTGGAGGGGCTGCTCGATGATCTTGCGATCCGAGATGAACGTCCCTCGGCCGGCGTGGGAGTAGAGGAGCCGATCGCGTGTCATCGCGTCGAGCGCCTGGCGGACGGTCATCCGGCTGACCCCGAAGTGTTCGCTCAGCTGACGCTCCGACGGAATCCGCTGGTGAGGCTCGAGCGTGCCGCTGGCGATGGCATCCTCGAGCCGCGCCCTGATCTGGGCGAAGATCGGGATCGGGCTCTCCCGATCGAGCGGGCCGCCGAGCGGCTCGGCGATCAAGGTCGCGACCACTGTTCGACGCATCCTCCGGACCACTCGTCGCAATGGGCACCTGCCACTGGTCTAGGCCACTCTAGACCAATAGTCCGGTCGGGTCAAAGGATGGCGAGCGCGACGTCAGGTCCTGCTCGATCCGTCGGGTGCTCCGTCGCGGATGGTCAGTGCTCCAGCCCATCACTGGTCGAGTTGCGAAGGATGACCAGGGCGCGGGCCACGACACGTATTCGGCCGACGGCGTTAGCGGCTACGATGGCCGGAGCCTCGGATCTAGCGCCGGGCTGCAGGTGAGGGAGGCATGAGTCTCGACGTCGTGGGCAAGCTTGCTCGTGTCACCGCGGAGATCACACCGGGGCATCTCGGCGAGGTGATGATCGAAGTTCGGCAAGGGACCGAGAGGTTTCTGGCTCGGTCGGCCGACAAGAACGCGACGATCCCGAAGTACACTCAGGTCCTCGTCGTAGGAAGCCTGGGCGGTCGGACGGTTGAGGTCTCCCCGACAGACGCTATGAGGCTCCCAAGATGACCCCAGACGTCATTGGCGTCACGATCGTCGTCATCGTCGTCCTCCTTGTGCTGCTCGCGTTGGTCCTCGTGTTCCGGGCGAGCTGGCGCGTTGCTGAGCCCGATGAGGCCCTTATCATTTCGGGGCTTCGGGCCAGTGGCAGGCAAGATGGCGCCGGGGAGAGCATGGGCTTCAACATCGTGACCGGACGCGGCGCGCTGATCCTGCCGGGAGTCACCAAGGTACGAAGGCTGTCGCTGGAGGCGCACGAAAGCGAGATCAGCGTCCCCTGCGTCAGCCAGCAGAAGATCCGTGTCGACCTGCGGGGAATCGTCGTATACAAGGTCGGCGACGACTTCCGTTCGATCGCCAACGCGGCGCGCCGCTTCCTGGATCGACCGGCCGCGGAGCTGGAGACGAAGGTCCAGAATGTGTTCGTCGGGCATCTCCGGGCCATCGCCGGATCGATGACGGTCGAGGACATGATCAGCGACCAGGACAAGTTCACACAGCAGGTCCGGGACCGCTGCACGCAGGAGATGGAATCCTTCGGCCTGGTCATCGATAGCTTCCAGATCCAGGCGATCACCAGCCCCAGTGCGTACATCGAGAACCTGGCGGTGCCTCATCAGGCCGAAGTCGAACAGAACGCTCGCATCGCGCGTGCGAACGCGGAACGCGAGGCGGTCGGCCAGGAGCAAACAGCCCGAGCCCTGATCGCGGAATCGACGCGCAACGCGGACATCAAGAAGGCTGGCTACCAGGCCGACATCGACCAGGCGACGAAACAGGCCGAGCAGCAAGGTCCCCTCGCCGAGGCCAAGGCTCGACAAGCCGTGGTCGAGGAGGAGACGCGCGTCGCCGAGCTCCAGGCGCAGCAAACGGAGCAGCAGCTCCAGGTCGATGTGCGGAAGCCTGCGGACGCCGAAGCCTACCGCCAGACCACCTTGGCTGCGGCTTCGCGGGATGTCCGGATCCGGCAAGCCGAAGCTGCGGCACAGGAGGTGCGACTCAACGCCGAGGCTGCGGCTGCGCAGACGCGAATTCAGGCGCAGGCCCAGGCGGAGGCTCTCAAGGTCCAAGCCGAGGCGCAGGCCGGAGCCACACGTCTGACCGGCGAGGCCGAGGGAGACGCGATCCGAGCTCGGGGCGTGGCTGAGGCCGATGCGGTCCGGGCGCGCATGGAGGCGGAGGCAGCCGGGATCGAGCGCCGTGCGGCGGCGCTGAGCCGAAACCAGGAGGCCGTGATCGCGCAACAGATCGCAGCTAACCTCCCCGAAATCGTGCGGGCGGCAGCGTCCTCCTTCGACCACGTGGGCACTTTCACGGTTCTGAACGGGGCCTCAGGGGTCACCGAGGCGCTCGCCGAGATGATCCAGCAAGCGGGCGTGCTCGCGAACGTCGCCCGGCAGACTATGGCGCCGATGATCGCCGCGCAAAACGGAGAGGGATCCGCGTCCAACAGGGAGCACCCGAACCGAGCCGGGCTACCAGCGGTGGTGCCATCTGGCTCGAAGAGCCGCAAGGATCCGGTCCGGCCTGGAGGCTCGTCCGACGGAACGCCGGCCACCTCGTCGATCACTGATACCGGGCCAGAGCAGGCCAAATGAGCGATAGCAGTGACGGCGGCTCGACGGAGTCCCAAGACCCGATCGAGCCGGAGGTGTCCTCTGCTGGTGCCGCGCTAGACCTCTCTGCGCCAGCGCCCGTGCTTCAAGTTGCGCCTGAGGAAGCCGAGAAGGGCATCACGGTCGCGAGTGACGTGGCTGCACGGATCGACGCCATGGCGGCCGCCTTCATCGACGCGATCAGTACCCTGGACACCCACGGTGAGGAGTACCGGCGCCGGATCGCGGATGTCAACGGGATCGGCGAGCGCGAGATCATCGCGACATCGGAGATGAGCAATCGGCTTCTCGATCGTCCTGTCCGTGCGATGAGTGGCATCCTCGAGAGAAAGGCCCCCATCGCGAAGAACCTGGTGGAGCTCCGGCATACGGTCGAGGACCTCAACCCCGCGCGATATGACCTTGTCCAGATGAGCCCGCGGAAGCTGCTCGGGGTCATTCCGATGGGGGACCGTCTGCGGAGCTACTTCGATCGCTACACGAAGGCTCAGAGCCATATCCAGGCCATCGTCCGGGCATTGGCGGACAGCCGCAACGAACTTCAGGCGGACAACGCGGCAATCGCACAGGAAGAGCGCGCGCTCTGGACCGAGATGGAGACGCTGCGCCAATACGCCTATATGGCGCGGATCCTCGATGAGACGCTCGAGCGACGAATCGACGCGCTGGCTACGAGCGACCCGGCGCGGGCGCGCACGCTTCGCGAGGACATCCTGTTCCCAGTTCGCCATCGACTCCAGGACATCCTGACGCAGCTCGCCGTCGCGGCGCAGGGTTACGCCGCCCTTCGCGTCGTCCAGCAGAACAACCAGGAAGTGGTCCGAGCGATCCAGACCGCCACGACAACCACCGCTGCGGCGCTCCGAACGGCGGTAATGGTCGCGCAGGCGCTGACCGATCAGCGCCTCGTCCTTGATCAACTCAAGGCCGTCAACGAGACAACGAGCAGCATGATCGAGAGTACATCCGTGCTGTTGAAAACACAGACAGCGGATGTCGAGGCCCAGACTACTGGTGCCGGAGTCGATCTGGCCGCCTTGCAGCGGGCGTGGGACAACGTCTTTGCCACCCTGGATCAGATCGACTCGTACAAGTCGACCGCGCTGGAAACGATGAGGGTTACAGTCCGCGAACTAACCGGCCAAGTCGAACGTTCGCGAGCCTACGTCGAACATCTGGAGCGAGCCGATGGCGTCAAGGCATCCGGAGCGGAATCGCGAACGGAGACCTCGATGCTCCGGATCCCGTAAGGCCGGAAGTACCTCGCCCGTCCCCTCGGGTAATCGCGGTGGCGGTACCACCAAAAGGCGCTTTCGGTCCGCCATCGTCAGGCCGGCTCCGCCGACACGTCGAACAGGCGGGCCTCGAAATCGCCGCGAACCTGCGCGTCCCGTGGATTCGGCGACTCGACGAAGAGGCCCACGGTCATCAGGTCGTCGCCGCCGCGGACAGCTCGGTTGACACGCTCAATTGCGTCGGCCGTGTTCGGCCAGCTCGAAACCCGATAGCGCAGGGACGGGTCCAGCCCTCGCAGCCTTAGCCGGTTCGGTCCTGGGACGGGCCGGTTGAGGACGCGGTAGTGGCCGACGACGGCGCGCGATCGGTCCTCGGAAACGACCATCCACGCCGTCTCGTTGCCGTCACCGTCGAACGGGCTTCGGAGTCGGATGAACCGCCCGCGCTGGAAAAGCTCGCGCCTCTCCACGTAAAAGGCAATCTGCTGCGAGACCTGGCGGCGCTCGTCCGCGCTCAGCGTCGTCGGGTCGAGCTCATAGCCGAACACCCCGAAGAAGGCGACGGCGGCGCGCGTCGCCAGGGGCGTGATCCGACCGATCTGGTGGTTCGGGACCGCCGACACGTGGGCACCCATCGAGCTCAGTGGGTAGACCATCGAGGTCGCCCACTGGATCCGGAGCCGCTCCACGGCGTCCGTGTCGTCGCTCGTCCATCCCTGCGGCGCCCAGGCCAGCATTCCGGGATCGAAGCGGCCTCCGCCGCCGGCACAGGACTCGAAGAGGATGTTCGGGAATGCGGCCGTCAGCCGTTCGTACAGGGCATAGACCCCGACGATGTAGCGGTGAAAGAACTCGCCCTGGCGGTCGGCCGGCAGGGCGAGGCCGTATGGCTCGGTCACGTTGCGGTTCATGTCCCACTTGACGTACGAGACCGGGGCGCCGGTCAGGATGTCCGAGAGCTCGGCGAACAGGTAGTCCACGATCTCCTGCCGAGACATGTCCAGGACGTACTGGTTCCGGCTCACCGTTCGGTGCCGACCGGGGATGCCGATCGCCCAATCCGGATGTTCCGCGAAGAGGCGACTATGTTCGCTGACCATCTCTGGTTCGATCCAGAGGCCGAAGCCCATGTCCAGGTCGTCGATTCGCCGGGCGAGCCCATCGAGACCGTTCGGCAGCTTCCGCCGGTCGACGAACCAGTCGCCCAGCGAGGTGGTGTCGTCGTCGCGAGACCCGAACCAGCCGTCGTCGAGGACGAAGAGCTCGACGCCGAGCTCTCGGGCCGAGCTGGCCATGGTCACGAGGCGCTCCTCGTCGAAGTCGAAATACGCGCCCTCCCAACTGTTCAGGAGGACGGGTCGCGGGCGGTCCCGCCAGGCACCGCGTGCCAATCGCTCGCGGTACAAGCTGTGGTACGCGTCGCTCAGGCGACCGAGCCCCTCGGCCGACCAGCAAAGGATGACCTCCGGCGTTGCGAATGCAGCGCCCGGTTCCAGGTGCCATGAGAAGCCCTCCGGGTTGATCCCGAGCCGGACGCGGGCCGTTCCATATGGGTCGACTTCGGCCTCGGCCAGGAAATTGCCGGAGTAGACAAGGCTGAGCCCGATCACCTCGCCGCGGTCTTCGGTCGTCGGGGGGCGCTTCAGGGCGATGAACGGGTTGTGTTCGTGGCCGGAGGCTCCGCGGAGGCTGCCGATCGCGACGCGCCCCGGCGCTAGGCGGCGCTCGACAACCGCACGCTCCCGTGCCCACGTTCCGCTCAGCTGCATGAGGTCCCAGTCGGCATCGGGCAGATCCAGTGAGGCACTCATGGCGCAGCAAAGTTCGATCGGCCCAGCTCCGGTGTTTCGGATCACGGCGCTTCGGGCGATGATCGGCCGGCCGGTGAAGACCGAATAGCGAAGGTCGACCTCGACCCCCGCAGCCGGATCTGCGAGGGTGACCTCGAGCGTGTCCGCCTCGCTATCCGACTCGACGTAGGTCGATGGCAGCCCCGGGATGGGCGGCTTTCCGGCAATGATCCGGTACCGGACGTACGCCAGCGACAGGGCCGACGAGCCGTTGGCCAGCGCCACGGCGATCGCCGGCACCCGATAGTCGCCGGTGCCCTCGGTCGGGTACTCCATGGCGACGGGCTCGCCGAGCCGGTTGTCGAACCCCCGGAACTCGCCCGGCGCCAGGTGCCGGTAGGAGCGGCCTGTGGTCAACGGCGCGCCGACGTGGAGCTGCCCCAGCGCACCGTTCTCGAGAACGCAGACGACGTAGCTCAGCTGCTCGGAGTGGAGGTGGAACTCGTGGGTCTCCGCGTCCCAGTCGATCGGCATGACGGTCTCTCCTGGATCAGGCGTCGAGAGGCAGGAGCGCCCAGGTCCACCGATAGGTCCCCGGCCCGACAAGGTACTGGGGCAGCGTGTCCGGTCCGCAACTGGCCGTCCCCAGACCGCGATGGGCCGCGTCAAGATGGACGATCGTCGATGCCGACGGGACGAGCTCGTCGTCATGGGTCGCTGTCGCACGGTCAATCGCGCGGAAATGGGTCACCGAGACCTGGCGCGGCCGGTCCAGGATGATCCGGAACCCGCGGCCGTCCCGGCCGCGTAGCGTGAGCCAGCGAACGTCGGCGTGCCCGCCGCTCTCCTGGGGCCGAATGTAGGGGACGTGCTGGCCGGTGACCGTCGAGGCCCAGCGGCCGACCACCCCACTCCGGCGACGGTCGGGGTACGTTTCATGCGGCCCACCGCCGAACCACTCCAGCTCCTCCATGCCTTCAACGGTCTCGAGGACCGTCCCGATCCGGGCGAGATCACGAAGCCTGGCCGGCACGTGGGCGGTTTCGTCGACCAAGATCCCGCCACCTTCGAGGCTTCGAATTCGCCGCTCGTGGGGGACGACGATCCTGGCCTCGGTCACCTCGTCGACGCGGACGATGACCTCACCGTCGCCGCGTTCGATCCCGAGCAGTCGCCGCTCGAGACGATCAAGACCCAGACGCTCCCACTCCGCCCCGAGGCCGGCGATGCGATCGTTGTCCGTCGGCGCCCGCCACAGCGACAGCCGCGGCGGCACCATGAGGACCGGGCTGAGGATCTCGCCTGCGTCGTCGAGGGCGACGGCCGCTCGATCCCAGGACATGCCGGCAAGCGGCGGATCGGCCGGGACGTTGAGAGGTAGCTGGGCCACAGCGACCTCAAACCCTTCCGGCGCCCAGGTTTCGGCGGCGGCGGTCCGGAAGCGGATCGTCAGCCACGCCTCGCGATCGCCGGCAGCCGGCGCCTTCCATCCGGCGATCTTCGCGATGCCGCGATCACCTGACCCGATGGCCGGGAGATCGAACCGGCCGCTTTTGACAACTTCGCCGTCGATCGTCACGTCCCACGTCGCCCGAAGCCAGTCGAGCCCGCGGACGTCCGCTCGGTTCTCGATCACGAGGTGTCCCGCCGCAAGATCAGCGGCACCCGCCGAGACCCGGACCGGCGATGCGATGAACCGATGCTCCCAGAGCGCCGGCTTCGGCGTCCTGTCCGGCCAGACGAGCCCGTCGGTGCAGAAATTCCCATCGTTCGGGACGTCGCCGAAGTCTCCGCCGTACGCCCATCGCGTCCGGCCGTCGGGTAGCTCCTGGCGCAAGCCGTGGTCCCACCACTCCCAGATGAAGCCACCCTGGAGGCCGTCGGTCGACTCGATCGCGTCCCAGTACTCACCGAGCGTCCCGTTGCTGTTGCCCATCGCGTGCGAGTACTCGCACATCACGAGGGGATGGCGCTGCCGACCGGAGCCGGCATGGGCAACGATCGAGGCAATCGGGGGATACATCGGACACGTGAGATCGCTGGCCGTCTGGTCGCTCGCCCAGTCGTACCGGATGGCCCCCTCATAGTGGAGGGGCCGCGTGGGGTCGTACCGGCGGACCCAGGCCGCCGCGGCGTCGTGGTTGACGCCGTAGCCGGACTCGTTCCCGAGCGACCAGGCGATCACCGACGGATGGTTCTTGTCGCGGCGGACCATCCGGGCGACACGCTCCACCCACGCGCTCAGGTAGCGCGGGTCATCGGAGATGGTGTCCATGAAGGCGTGGCTCTCGATGTCAGCCTCGGCGACGACCCACATGCCGATCTCGTCGCACAGCTCCAGGAACGCGGGATCGTTGGGGTAGTGCGAGGTCCGGACGGCATTGAACCCGAACTGCCGCATCTGGACGATGTCCGCGCGCATCGACGTGACCGAAACCACCCTCCCGGTCCGTTCGTCGAAGTCGTGGCGATTGACGCCTCGGATGAGGACCGGCCGCCCGTTCAGGAGCAAGCGGAGCCCGTCCACCTCGACGCGGCGGAAGCCGACGCGGATCGTGGCCTCTTCGACCAGGACGCCGGACGGTGACCAAAGGCCCACGCTGAGGCGGTAGAGCCTGGGGTGCTCGGGCGACCAGGCGTCGATCGAGGCGAGCTCGGTCCGAAGGTCCACCGCGTTGGCCGGCGCCGGCATCATCGCCGGCGTCACGTTCGGCCAGGTCATCGCCTCGAGGGTCACCGCCTTGACGGTCTCGAGATCGATCCCCATGGTGTCGCCGATCACCACAGCTCGCTCGAGGACGCTCAGCCTGGCGGGCCCCCCGGGTACCTCGCCGGCGATCACCGCCCGGAGCGGCTCGTCGAGCCCCTCGAGGTGGGCCTCGACCTTCCAGCCCGGCGTCAGCGCGGCACCGGAAGACGCGACCTCCACGCGCAGATCCAGGGTCCCGCCCCGGCCGGCGGCCCCAAGGACAGCCTGAGCATGGATGTCCGCGAGGTAGACGGAGTGGGTCGCGTACAGGAAAACGGAGCGCGTGATTCCGCCGTGCCACCACTGGTCCTGATCTTCGACGTAAGTGGCATCCGACCACTTCACGACTCGCAGGCCGAGGAGGTTGGAGCCCGGACGCAGATGATCCGTGATGTCGAACTCGGCGGCCAGGTGCGAATCCTTGCTCACGCCGATCTCGCGCCCGTTGAGGGCAACGATCAGCACGCTCTCGGCCGCCCCGACGTGAAGGACGACCCGGCGGCCCGTCCAGCGCACGGGAATCGTGAACTCGCGCTCGTAGACCCCGGTCGGGTTCGCATCGGGGACGTCGGGCGGAAGGGCGGCAAACGGCATCATCACGTTGGTGTAGTGGGGCAGGTCCCCGAAGCCCTGCATCGTCCAGCAGCCGGGCACGCCGGCCGTGCCCCATTCGCCCGGGAGCGGCATCGCATCAGGATGGCCGAGCAACTGGAAGCGCCACTCCCCGTCGAGGTCGAAACGGTCGTCGTGCGGAACGCTGTGCATCGGCAGCCGGTGGACGCCCTGGAGGCCTGGATCGCGCCATGGTTCGAGGCGCGTCGCCGGCCCGGTGGCATCGATCTCGGGTACCGGAACGTCGGTGGTGGTCGGCCGCATCTGGTAGCGAGCCTGCTCTCAGCCCTTGGTGGAGCCGAGCGCGAGCCCACCGATGAACTGCTTCTGGAGCAGGACGTAGACGATTATCGTCGGCAGGGCGACGATCACGGCGCCTGCCGCGACGAGGTTGTTGTTGACGAAGAACTCGCCCTTGAGGTTGTTGAGAGCGGTCGTGATCGGCAGCTTGTTGCCCGATTTCATGAGGATCAGGGCCCAGAAGAAGTCGTTGTAGATGAAGGTGACCTCAAGGGTCGCCAGGGCTGCCAGGACCGGCCGGCAGAGCGGCAGGATCACGTTTCGGTAGATGTTCCAGGCCGAAGCGCCGTCCACGAGCGCGGCCTCGGTCAGCTCGCCAGGCAGCGTCTTCATGTAGTTGCTGAGGACGAAGGCGCAGAAGCCGAGCTGGAAGGCAACGTGGATGACGATGATCCCGACGTACTGGTCGTAGAAGAGGCCGTTGTCGCTCAGCGGCGCGGGCAGCGGGAGCAGCAGATACAGCCGATACAGCGGCGTGATGATGATCTGCGCCGGCAGAAGATTGCCAGCCGTGAAAATCATCAGCAGCAGCAGATTGAACCGCCATCGGAACTTGGTGACCGCAAACGCCAGCATGGAGGCCAGGAAGAGGACGAGGATTACGGCGGGAACAACGATCACGACCGAGTTCACGAAGTACTTCGGGATCTCGCCCTGGTTCCAGGCCGTGATGTAGTTGTCGAGGTTGAGGGTGTCCGGCAGCGATACGTAGCCTCGGAGAGCGGTATCGGCATATGGACGCAACGACGTGTAGATCGCCCAGGCCAGAGGGAAGAGCCACAGCAGGCTGATCGCAATAAGGAACCCCTGGAGCGCGACCCGGCCAGTTCGGATCCCGCGCCTGCCCGCGACATTCGGCAGGTCCCGGCTCATGCCGGAGGCGACCATCAGGCCTGGTCCCGCATCGATCGCGAGAGGTAGACGACGATCGGGCCAACGGAGATCACGAGCAGGACCACCCCGATCGCCGACCCGAACCCGACGAGGCTGGCCTCGCCGATGATGTTGTTGGTGACGAGGACCGACAGCAACTCGAGCCCGTTCAGCCCTTTGTTCGTGATATACGCAATGTCAAATGCTCGAAGCGACTCGATGACCGTGATGACGACGATCACCACGTTGATCGGAGCCATCACGGGGAACACCACCCGGAAGAACGTCTGGCGCTGGCTGGCGCCGTCGATGGCTGCCGCCTCGCGCAGAGTGGGATCGACGCTCTTGAGACCTGCGAGGTAGAGCACCGTGATGTAACCGACGTGGCGCCATGCCGCAGCGACGATGATCGCCCAGAGATTCAGGTTCGGATTGCCGAGCCAGTCGATCAGGTTGTCCTGGCCCGTGTGCCCGGTCAGGTTGTTGATGAAGCCCTGGGACGACGAGTACTGGAGCTGCCAGATGAACCCGACGATGGCCAGCGACAGCACGACGGGCATGTACAGGACGCTCTGGTAGAAGCGGGTGCCACGGACCTCCTTGTCAAGGAGGACAGCGAGGAAAATCCCGATCGGCGTCGCGACGAACAGGAAGAACCCGAGCCACAGCAGGTTGTGCTCGAGGGCGGGCCAGAACGCCTGGTACTTCGTCAGCAGGTTGACGTAGTTGGTCAGGCCGACGGGCTTGATATTGGCGATGCCGCCGATCCCGTTCCAACTTGTGAACGAGAGAAGGATGGACAGGATGACCGGCAGCCAGATGAAGACGAGGGTGACCAGTGACGGCACTCCGACCATCACGGCCAGGATCACCTTGTCGCGCCGCGACAGGACGCTGAAGCGGCTGCGAACGTTCCTGGTGCGGCTGACCTCCGTCCCGGTTGGGACGGGGGTCAGCATATTCGGGCCAGGGACCGGAAGGCTCACCGGGTCAGGATGCCACGACTACTGCAGTGGAGGCAGCTGGTCGTAGAAGCTCTGAATGCTCTGAAGGAAGGTAGTGGAATCCTGCGTCGGGTTGCTGAGCCACGACTGCAGGAAGTGCTGCATGCCATTCGGACCTGCGAAGTCAGGCCGGGTGTCACGGTCGAGGAACTGAGCGATCTTCTGGGATGAGCCGATGATCTCGGCCGACTTCTTCTGGAAGTCGTTATAGCCGCTGGTATCGGCGTCCTTCGCCGCGGCAACGTCGTTGCTGTCGCTCTTCATGTACAGGTTCTCGGCCGCGGGCGTCCCGACGCACGCCAGGAGTGCCTTCGCCCCGGCGAGGTTCTTGGGCGCTTTACTGAGCATCAGCCCGTCGATAGGCGCGTCGATCGCGCTTTCCGAGTCGAACGAGGTCCCGAGGGTCGGGAAGGCGAAGAAATCAAGGTCCGGAATGTCGGCGGGGGTCGCCTGCTGTCCGGCGAAGGTGCCCAGGAAGTACATCCCTGCCTTCTTGTTGACCAAAGCCTGCGCAGCTTCCTGCCAGGTCAATCCAAGGGCCCCGGTCTGGTAATACGGGAGGACCTTCGCCCAGGTGGTGAAGACATTGGCCACCTTCGGATCGGTCCACTTCTGCTTGCCCGCCATCAGGTCAACGTGGAACTGATAGCCGTTCAGGCGCATGTTGAGGATGTCGAAGGTTCCCATCGCCGGCCAGCCGTCCTTGTCGGCAAAGGCGACCGGGATCAGGCCGTCCGTCTTCATCTTGGCGGCCAGGGCGATGAACTCGTCCCAGGTTTTCGGAACCTGGTAGCTGTGCGCCGCGAAGACGCTCTTCCGGTAGATCACGACCCACGGGTAGTTATAGATCGGCACGAAGTACTGTTTGCCGTCGGCGCCGGTCGAGGCGGCCTTCATGGCGTCAGAGAAATGGCTGCCGATCTGGGCCCAGACGTCACTGATGTCGGTCGCGAGGCCTTGAGCTGCGAAGAACTGCATGCGGTAGCCGGAGAACCAGGTGAAGACGTCGTCCGGCGTGCCTTGGAGATACGAGCTGATCGCATCCTGGAATTTCCCGTGGTCGGTGGTGTTGATCGTGGCGGTCACGCCGATCTGCGAAGCACAGGAGTTGATCAGGCTGGCGTAAGCGGCCTTCGGATTCGCATCCGACTGGTTCGATCCGACCGTGACGGCGCCGCTGACTGCGGCCTGTGACGCGGCAGCTTGTGAGGCGCCGGCTTGTGACGCTCCCGCCTGAGACGCTGCGGCCTGGGTGGCCGGGGCCTGTGTTGCAGCGCTGCCGCATGCGGATGCCACAATCGAGAGCACCGCAACGCCGGTCAGCGTGATCCACCGCGACCCGGACGCACCTCGTACCCCTCGAGGTGAGCCGAGAACACTCATGCGTGGTCCTCCTCCTACACTGTGGGAGCAAACAGCCCGACAAAAACCCACAGCAACGCGCGGATTGTGCGGCGAGGGATGGCCGGTGTCAAGCTATTCGGGCGACTTTGTTGGAAATCGCGATCGTTTGGCGTTGACTTCTGGTGGATCACACATAGACTGCTGACGGATGGCGAGTAGCCTGCGAAGGTCGCTCGATCCGAATCAAGGGCCAGCACGGCGCGTGGATCGAGCTTGGAACCGGGTACACAACATGGAGGGAGAGGTCTGGTGCTCGCACGGCAGCGACACGCGTACATCCTTGAGCGGGTGAACGTGGACGGGGCCGTGCGTGTCGCCGACCTCGTGCGCGATCTCGGCGTCTCGGACATGACGGTCCGCCGTGACCTCGAGTATCTCGGACGGCGGGGCGCCGTCGAGAGGGTCCACGGCGGTGCGACCGCCATCTCCGGCACGGCCCTCTTCGAACCGGGCTTCACGACCAAGTCGGCCCTTCGCCAGCGCGAGAAGGAAGCCATCGCCGAGGCGGCCGCGGGACTCGTCGAGCCGCAAATGGCCATCGCAGTCTCCGCCGGTTCGACGACATACGCCCTTGCTCGACGCCTGGCCGACGTCGTGGGCCTGACGGTCGTGACAAACGCCGTCCGAATCGCGGAGGTCCTGCACGAGATCGGACGAAGCGACCAGACGATCATCCTGACGGGGGGAGTCCGGACGCCCTCCGATGCTCTGGTCGGGCCGTTCGCTGTGGCCGCGCTGCGGACGGTCCACGTCGACCTCGTGTTCCTTGGGGTACACGGAATGGACGAGGCCTCCGGCTTCACCTCGCCGAACCTCCTCGAGGCCGAGACGGACCGCACGCTGATTGATGCCGGGCGACGCCTCGTCGTCGTCGCGGACCACACCAAGTGGGGCATCGTCGGCCTCAGCACGATCGCCCAGCTCGACAAGGCCGACGTCCTGATCACCGATACGGGAATCGCGCCCGATGCCCGCGCGATGATCGGGACCCACGTTCGCGAGCTCGTGGTGGTTCGTCCGGAGGGAAGCCCGGTCTCGGGCAACGGTGTCGGCAACGAAATCGGTGGCGACCGGATCGGCCGCGACGAAACCGGCGAAGTCATGTTCGACAACGACGCGCTCGACGGCTCGAACCCGGCCGCATCCTCGTGAGCGACGCGAACAAGGTGAGCGACGCAAACATGCTGCCGCCTTCCGCGGCCGCCGAGATCCTGGATCAGCCTCACCGTCGATACGACCCGCTCGCAGACGAGTGGCTCCTGGTTTCGGCCGGCCGGACGCAGCGGCCGTGGCTGGGGCGGGAGGAGGCCCCGGCGCGGGAGCAGCGCCCGCGCTTCGATCCCAGCTGCTACCTCTGCCCGGGCAACACGCGGGCGGGCGGCGAGCGCAACCCTCCGTACGAGTCGACCTGGGGCTTCACGAACGACTTCGCGGCGCTCCAGCCGACGTCGCCGCTGGATCGTTTCGAGTCCGGCCTCCTCCTCGCGGAAGGTGAGCAGGGAACGTGCCGCGTGATCTGCTTTTCGCCCAGGCATGACCTCACCCTCGGCCAGATGTCGCCGGCCGACGTCCGCTGCGTCGTCGATCTCTGGGCGGCGCAATCGGCCGAGCTCGGGGCGAGGTATCCGTGGGTCCAGGTGTTCGAGAATCGCGGTGCCGCGATGGGTGCCTCGAATCCACATCCCCACGGCCAGATCTGGGCGGGATCCGCCTTGCCCTGGAAGGCCGTTCGAGAAGATCTGGCCCAGCGGCGCTACTTTGGGGCAAGCGGCCGGCGCCTGCTCCTCGATTACGCCAGCCAGGAGGTGGGTGGCGCCCGCCAGATCGAGATCGATGAGGATTGGCTTATCGTCGTCCCGTTCTGGGCGGCCTGGCCGTACGAGACCCTGGTTATCCCGCGCTGGCCCGTCGAACGCCTTCCCGACCTCGACGATGGCCAGCGCGATGGCCTGACCCGGAGCCTACTTGGGCTGCTCGGCCGGTATGACGCGCTCTTCGGGATCCCGTTCCCATATTCGATGGGCTGGCATCAGGCGCCCTTCGACGGCGGCGATCGACCATACTGGCAACTGCACGCCCACTTCTATCCGCCGCTGCTCGGGGAGACCGTCCGCAAGTTCATGGTCGGCTACGAACTCCTGTCCGAGCTGCAGCGCGACATCACGGCCGAAGATGCCGCCGCTCAACTGCGGGCCGCCGCGCCTTCGGCGGCATTGCCTGTCATCCCCGCTTGACCGGCGCTCATCACCAACCGGCTGGCACCGGGAGGGCAACGGGCAACCTTCGTCCACCAATGGGAGGGCTGCGCGGCCTTCGAGGACCCGCGACCCGGGCCGTGCGTCCCATAGCCCCGAGCCAGCCGGCTGACTGGCCACGTGATCCGCAGCGGCACGGCGCATGACCGAGACCGGTGCCTTTGACCTGCTGCCTTCTCGGCTGGCCGAGCTCGAACCGGTCGCGCGTATGAGGCCGGCCGCGATCGAGATCGCCCGTGCGCCCGGACGGGTCAACCTAATGGGCGAGTACACCGACGTCAACGACGGCTTCGTGTTGCCGGCAGCGATTGATCTCGAGATCCGCATCGCCTTCGTGGCGTCAGGCGATCGCCGCGTCGTGCTACATCGTCTGGATAGCGGCGACGTCGGCGAGTTCGATCTGGACGAGACACCTGCTCGCAAAGGTGACTGGCTCGACTACGCGGTCGGCACGGCCTGGGCCCTGGTGGCGGCGGGCCTGACGGTCCGTGGCCTCCGCGGGGTGATCGCCACCAGTCTGCCGATCGGGGCGGGCCTGTCGTCGTCGGCGGCGATCGAGTTGGCGGTCGCGCGGGCGTTACTGGGGCCGTCGACGGCCGCCATCCTGCCGATCGACTTGGCTCGGATCTGCCGACGGGCCGAGAACCAGTACGTAGGGGTTCAGTCCGGCCTCATGGATCAATTCGCTTCGGCATGCGGTCAGGCCGGGTCGGCCCTCCTGCTCGATTGCCGCTCCGAGGAGTGGCGGCCCGTGCCGATGCCGCTCGACGATATCCGGCTCGTCGTCTGCGATACCGGCTCCGCGCGTCAGCTCACCGCGTCCGCGTACAACCTTCGGCGGGAGCAGTGTCGAGCGGCCGTCGCCTGTCTGGCGGGGGACGATCCGGCGATTCAGAGCCTGCGCGACGTGACGCTCGAGGCGGTGGAGGCCGCTGCGCGGTCCGGCAGGCTGGAGCCCGTCCTGGCCCGCCGGGCCCGACACATCGTTTCCGAGAACCGGCGAGTGCTGGCGACGGGCGCCGCGCTCGAAGCCGGCGACGTCGATGTGGTCGGCGAGATCTTCGCGGCCAGTCACCGATCGCTCCGGGATGACTTCGAGGTGAGCTCGTCGGCCCTTGATGCGATGATCGACGTCTCGATCGCGACACCGGGCGTCCTCGCGGCGCGAATGACCGGAGCGGGCTTCGGCGGATGCACGGTCAACCTTGTCCGGCCGGATGCGGTGGCCTCGCTCCGTCGAACCGTCGACAGCGAGTATGTCCGTCGTACCGGATTGCGACCACGAGTCTTCGCGGTCGAGCCCGCCGACGGAGCCGGGTTCGTCGGCTGACGGGCCGCTACCTCACCGGGCCCGGAAAAGGTTGGCCAGCTACAGCGATCGCGAGCGTCGCGCTTGCGAGTGACGGAACGGCCACGGCCAGAAGCTTTCCGTGGTCACGCAGATCGATCTGGCGCGTGGCGTGATCTCTGCTAGCCGGTCGTTACGAAGTCGGCGCCTCACGCTGGCGGAACAGGTCGCTGTGAACCTGGCCGCTCGCCTCTTCGGTTGGGGGTAGGCCGAGCAGGGCCCGGCGGGCCTTTTCGATATCCGCCTCGTGCTTGAGCAGGACGTTGAGCGTCTCGGGCGCCTCGTCTGGCCGGATCGAGGCCATCCCGAGAACGATCAGGGTCCGCGCCCAGTCGATCGCCTCCGAAATCGACGGCGGCTTCTTCAGGTCAAGCTCGCGGATCGTTCGAACGAGCCTTGCGACCTGGTCGCCGAGGGCATCTGACAGGCCCGGGACCCGGGCAAGCAGGATCTCTCGCTCGCGCTCGACCGAGGGGTACGTGAGGTGGAGGTAGAGGCAGCGCCGCTTGAGCGCCTCCGACAGGTCGCGCGTGCCGTTCGAGGTAAGGAAAACCATCGGCCGACGCGTCGCCGTCACCGTCCCGAGCTCCGGGATCGTTACCTGGAAGTCCGACAGGACCTCGAGCATCAGCGCCTCGGCCTCGACCTCCACCCTGTCGATCTCATCGATGAGCAGGACGACCGGCTCGGATGATCGGATGGCCGCCAGGAGCGGCCGGTCGAGCAGGAACGCCTCGGAGAAGATGTCCTCCTCGAGCTCGGACCATGCCTCCCGCCGATCGTCGGCCTGGATCCGCAACAGCTGCTTCTTGTAGTTCCACTCGTAGAGGGCCTTGGACTCGTCGAGGCCCTCGTAGCACTGCAACCGGATGAGGCGGGCCCCGGTGGCGAGCGCCACGGACCGCGCAAGCTCCGTCTTGCCCACCCCGGCGGGCCCCTCGACGAGGACGGGTTTCTGGAGCCGATCCGCCAGGAAAACCGTCATCCCGATGCGTGGATCCGCGAGGTAGTCGTTCTCGCGCAGGCGGGCGACAACCTCGTAGGGCGTCGCGAACGCCGGGGTGCGTTCCTCGCCGTTGGCCTGGTTGGTCACGGTGTTGGGCGTGGTCATTGGTCGCGTCATTGTCCATCCTTCGCCGTGGAGGCGGTTGCGATTCGGGGCCGGGCGGACGCCAGCTCGTCAGGCGCTGATGGTCGGCGCGACGATCCGGTCACTCGCAGGACGGCGCCCCGCGAACGCGTCGTCGAGGAGCGCCCGCGCGTCGGACCCAACGATCTCCATCGCCATGCCGGCGCTGGCCTCCGCGATCAGGGCCGCGGCCTCATCGAGTCGATCGCCCGGCATGCCGATCTGGGCGAGGCTGGCCGGCGCACCGATCCTGCGGGCCAGATCGAAGACCGCGCCTGGGACGTCGGGCTCGCCGATTGCCACCGCAATCCGCCCGATCGCTTCCGGCTGGGACGGTGTAACCAGGGCCAGAGCATGAGGCAGGATGACCGTGTGCATCTCCGCGTGCGGCAGGTCGTATGCCCCCCCGAGGACATGGCAGATCTTGTGGTGGATCCCGCTCCCAGCGACCGCGAAGGCGGCCCCGGCGAGGTAGGCACCCGCGAGAACCTCTGTCCGGCTGTCGACATCGCCCGGCTCGGCGACGACGCGGGGCAAGCCGCGGGCGAGGACCCGGATTCCGTGCTCGGCCATCAGCGACGTGATCGGATTGGCGCCCTCGGCGTAGAGGGCCTCGGCGCAATGGGCCATCGCATTCATCCCAGACGGCCCGGATATCTCGGGCGGCAGGCTGAGGGTCAACAGCGGGTCGTAGATGACCGTTCGCGGCTGGACCGCGGGGTTGCGACCCGTCTCCTTGCGAGCGCCACTGGTGAGGCCCCAGATCGGGGTCATCTCCGACCCGGCATACGTCGTGGGAATGGCGACAATCGGGATGGGACGCTCGAGCGCAACGGCCTTGCCGAGGCCCGTGGCCGAGCCGCCCCCGACAGTGACGACGGTATCCGCGTCGCTGTCTCGAGCGAGCCTCCTGGCAGCCTCGGCGTCCGCGATCGGCACATGCGGGCGGACCTCCGAAATCGTGCCGACGATGCGCTCACCGAGTCGTGCCCCAAGTTGGTGCGCCCACTGCCGGCCAGAGCGATCGGCGATGAGCATGATCCGCTGCCCGCCCAGGCGGTCGATCTCGTCTGGAACCCGGGCGAAGACACCCTCGCCGAACACGACCCGCCCGGGCAGGGCGTCGTACGTGAACGACGCCATCGTCATCTGCCGGTCCTCATCAGCTAGAGAGCCACGGATAACGAGCGGTGTCCTTGCCCGCGTAGTCCGGGTCGAGGTAGATGAAGCAGCGCTGGATCTTGCCGTCGCGGACCTCGAAGACGTCACACCAGCGTCCCGCGCCATGCTCCGGCTCGCCGGCCTTCCATGGCCCGTCGCGGTGCTCGCCGACGCTCGTCCCCTCGATGGCGAACGTGTCGGTTCCGGTCATGACGTAATTGAACGCGTCGTAGTCGTGGAGGATCGATTTGAGCGTTCCGCCTACATCGCCGAACATCCGACCGATCTCGTCGCGACCCTTCGCGACGCCCCACTTCGGGAAGTAGACCTGGGCGTCCACGGCGAACAGCTCGAGGATGCTGCCGCCGGATTCGGTGACGCC